>SXGT01335535.1_pt1 | contig 16196 bp, 10 predicted proteins | sample 3176221 | NCBI WGS metagenome assembly SXGT01 (sample SAMN11356862, study PRJNA531348) | freshwater metagenome | isolation source: freshwater sample F1-120 | place: China: Fuxian Lake, Yuxi | collected 2017-12-25 | reverse complement strand
CGACTTCACCTTCGTTTGCCCGACCGAAATCATCGCCTTCTCGGATCGCCACGAGGAATTCGCTGTCCTGAACGTGCAAATCCTGGGGGTATCCATCGACAGCAAGTTCAGTCATCTGGCCTGGCGGAACCAGGCGAGGACGGAGGGTGGCCTGGGCAATCTGGCGTACCCGCTCGTCGCGGATCTCAACAAGTCCATCGCCCGCAGTTATGACGTGCTCTTTGACGACAGCATCGCCCTTCGCGGCTTGTTCCTCATCGACAAGCAAGGAATTGTGCGCCATCAGGTGGTGAATGACCTGCCACTGGGCCGGAGCGTGGACGAAGCCCTGCGGATGGTGCAGGCTCTACAGTACTTCGAAAAGAACGGCGAAGTCTGCCCCGCAAACTGGCACGAAGGCTCCCGCACCATCAAGCCGACTGTGGCCGAGAGCAAAAAGTTCTTCAGCGCCGAGTACGCCGGCAAACGCTAGGTAACGTGTAAAGCAAATCGACACTCCCGAGGGTGTTCGACCTAGCCGCTGGCAATCGATGGAGTCGAGAGCCAGAATGTTGGCAAGGTGGCGGACTGCTTGGATACTGTAGAGGTCTCCGTCACCGGAACCAATCAGGATCCAGCTCCATGACTCATCCCTTTCGTGGTCGTCGTGTTGTCGTCGTCCTGGCGACATTGGCTTTGGCTGGGTGGGAGTCTTTGGCGGCGCGACATGTCGCCGCGCAAGCCGAAACCAAGACCGCGAGCATCGTTAATGGCGGAATCGAGGAGCAAGACGCTCGCGGACGGCCTGTGGGCTGGCTCTTTCCAGCAGTGCTGGAGCAGGCGGGTTATCGGACCCAGGTGGTAACGGACAATCCGCGTGTCGGCGAAAAGTGCGTGCTGCTTGACGCGACGGGGGCGGAGGAATCTGGCGGCAAGTTTGGCAACTTGATGCAGTCGCTCGACGCTACCAGTTATCGCGGCAAGCGAGTTCGATTTCGCGCCGCAGTTCGGACGAGCGAGCTTTCCAGCGAGGGCCGCGCGCAACTTTGGTTTCGAGTCGACCGCGATTCGGCTGACGGTCAGAACAAGGTAGGCGCTTTTGACAACATGCAGGATCGGCCCATCCGCATGGAACAGTGGGACCACTACGAAATTGTGGGGCAGGTGGATGAGGATGCGTTGCGAATCCATGTCGGACTGCTGGTCCTGGGTAATGGGAAGGCCTGGTTGGACGACGTCTCGTTGGAAGTCGTCTCGGACAAAACGCCTGCGACCGGCGCGGCTATAGTGCCCCTATCCAGTGCCGCCGAAGCCCCGCCCCAACCTTTCTTTGTTCCCTGGCTTCTGCTGGTGGTCGTGACACTTGCGCTGTTCGCATTTTCGCAGACGAAAGCCAGCCTGGCCCAGCGAATTGCTCTTCGCTTTTCGCTGTCCTATTGGTTGCTTTACAACCTGCCCGCCCCGATCGATTCGCTGATTCCGGCCGGGGGATACTATTTCACCCGGGCGTATGAAGCCGGCGTGGACACTCTGGTTCGCTGGACCGCCGCCAACTTGCTAGGAATTCAACAACCGCTCATCGCTCCCAACGGCAGTGGCGACACGACTTTCGATTATGTGTGGCTGCTTGTCTGTTTTTGCCTTTCGCTTGTCATCGCGGCCGTCTGGTCAGGAGTGGACCGCAGGTCAACCAGCCACCCTTGGCTCCACGATCTGCTCCGGAGCTATTTGCGCTACGTGCTGGCGTTCATTCTGTTAGGCTACGGGCTGGCCAAGCTAGGTTCGACTTTCAACCAGTTTCCGGAGCCGGGCATTGACCAGTTGCTGAAACCCTACGGCGATTCTTCCCCCATGAACCTCGTTTGGACCTTCATGGGAAGCTCCCGTCCCTATACCTATTTCTGCGGACTCGGCGAAGTGCTCGGGGCTCTGCTGCTGGTTTGGCGTCGCACGACGATCCTCGGCGCAATGGTGTCAGTGGGGGTGATGCTCAACGTCGTGATGCTCAACTTTTGCTACGACGTGCCGGTCAAGCAGTTTTCGTCGCATTTGCTGGGCATGGCGATCTACCTGCTGTTGCCCGATGTGCCTCGGCTGGCCGACCTGCTGATTTGGAACCGTCCCGTGACCGAAGCTAACCAGCGTCCTCCTTACGCCACTGCGACCTGGTCCATTTGGATGCAGCGAGTGATGAAAGGTGGGCTGATCTGCCTGGGCATTGGTCTGCCGCTCACTTCCACTGCCATTCGGAAGTTCTCCAGCGGAACTGCTACACCAGAATTGCCCCAGCTATTTGGCTCCTATCAGGTCGAGTCGTTCACCATGGGGGGCAAGGTCGTGCCGCCGCTCTTAACCGATTCGACAAGATGGCGGACAGTAATCCTCCGCCGCTTTCCCTGGTCCATGAGGGGTGCTGGCTCGCGAGACATGATCACGGTTCGGATGATGGACAACAGACTGGTCGCCGCGACGCTGATTGTTTCGCCCGATGGCCGCACTCTTAGCCAAAGCCAAACTCCCACTCTGCCGCCCACGCTCGCCATCAAAACCATCGACGAGGGTCATCTCGTGCTGGCTGGTACGGTTCAGGGTCAACCAATCGAAGTGAAGCTGCGCCGCATCAAGCGAGAGGACTTCCTGCTGGTCCGTCGCGGCTTCCGCTGGGTCAACGAGTATCCATTTAATCGCTAAGCTGTCTGTGGGCTTTACTGCCAAACGGCTTAGGCTTCCATGAAGATTGGGACCAATGGCCGGACTATCCTAAGCGTTGTGCCCGCTGCGAAGCTGGCGATCAACTTTCTAGTGCATCGGCACGCCAAGGCCGAGCTATCCCAACTTGCTCGCCACTTCCTCGGTCTCCCGCGACCTAAACCGAAAACTCTGACTCTGGCTGAAGAACGTCAGCGGGTTTTCGTAAACAATGCGACGGATGGTGGCCTCACTGTGCCGCCGGCGGCGCATTTCCAGGATGAAGTCGGGGACGGCGGTCGGCTTGCTGGGGCCCCAGTCTCCGGCGCTGTTGACCATCAGCCGCTCGGGGCCGTACATTTCGATGATGTCGCAGGCCCGCTGCGGCGTGCACTTGGTGACGGGATAGAGCGTCATGCCGGCCCAGAAGCCTTCCTCCAGCACGTGCCGCACGGTGTGCTCTTCGACGTGGTCCACGAGCACCCGGCTGCGGTCGAGGCGGCTGTCGCCCGTGAGCATGTCGAGGATCATCCGGGTTCCCTGGTATTTGTCTTCCAGATGGGGCGTGTGAATGAGTATTTGCTGGTCGTATTTCGCGGCCAGGTCGAGGTGCTCCAGGAAGATGATCGATTCGTTCCGCGTATTCTTGTTGAGACCGATTTCGCCGATGCCCAGCACGTTGGGCTTGTCGAGGAACTCGGGAATCATCGCGATGACTTCCCGCGACAGGTTAACGTTCTCCGCCTCCTTGGCGTTGATGCAGAGCCAGCAGTAATGCTGAATGCCGTATTGTGCCGCCCTCTTTGGCTCGACCTCTGTAAGCTGCCGGAAGTAGTCGCGAAAGCCGTCCACGGTCCCGCGGTCAAAGCCCGCCCAGAACGCCGGCTCGCTGAGGCCGACGCACCCCATCTTGGCCAAGGTCTCATAGTCGTCCGTGATTCGGCTGACCATGTGAATGTGGGGATCGAAGTAGTCCATGGGAATTCGATTGCAGAAGGGAGATTGTAAACTGCAGATTTAGTTTCTTAACGCGGCAGAACTTTCATGGCCCGTTGCCAGGTTTCGTCGTAGGGGCGTGAAAACACGAGTTGCACTTGCTCGGCCCGGTCCTCTGTTGGTTCGCTCGCCACCTTGAGCGCCTCGTGCAGCCGGGCGATCCGTGGATCCTCGCTCACATCGCCGGTCGAGCGTTCCAAGCGGTCGAAGGCCGCGGCAACTTCCAGAATCTTGGCGCGAATTTCCAGGAATTCGCGGCTAAGCACTTCGGCAGCAGTAAGCGGCAATGACATGAATAATTCCTCTTCGATGAAGGCTGGCGTCTTCCTTCAGTGTCCCCTTGCGAACGGTCAAAAGCAAGCCGTTTTCGGCCGGTCGCAGCTATGCAATGCCTCGCCGCTCAATCCCCTGAGCATCGTCCCGCAAAAACCATAAATGCCGGTTCCATTTGACGTCGTCCATTTTTGGAAAATCCGTCCGCAAGTGCACGCCGCGGGATTCCTCCCGAGCCAGGGCGGCTTCAATCATAATTCGAGAAACCGCCAGCATGTTTTGCAATTCCCATCCCGCGGCATCCTCGAACTGGCGGACGAGCACGTATCGCCGCCACTGATCAACGGCAGCCAGGGCTTCATCGAGTAATCCTCTGCTGCGACGAACGCCGGCCGCCCGCCACATCAGAGCCTTGAGCGAATTGCGGATGTCGGCCAGATCGAGCGGTTCCGCGCTTGGAACGGCGGCAGCATTCTCAAGCGAGGGAATCGAATGCTGATTTTCACTCGCCAGCAATTCGAGAGCTGATTGGGACGCCCCCTCCCCGGCGTGTGCGCCATAGACGAGACCTTCCAGCAGGCTATTCGAAGCCAGACGATTCGCGCCATGTAATCCGCTGGAAGTCACTTCTCCTGCCGCCCAAAGTCGCGGGATGCTGCTGCGTCCGACGAGGTCCACCTTGACCCCTCCAATCATATAATGCGCGCCAGGCCGAACCGGGATGCGATCTTTCGTAATGTCGATGCCGAATTGTAAGCAAGCGGCCGCAATGCCGGGAAAACGCTGCTTGACAAACACTGGATCAAGATGCGTGACGTCGAGATAGACGCAAGGATGTCGAGTCTTTTCCATCTGGCTGACGATCGCTTGGCTCACCACGTCGCGCGGTGCGAGCTCCAGCCGCGGATCGTACGCGGACATAAAGCGGACACCGTCCTTATCCACCAGCCGGCCCCCTTCGCCGCGAATCGCTTCGGTAATCAAACTTCGACTGCCGCCGGCGATGTAAAGGACAGTGGGGTGGAACTGCATGAACTCCATGTCCCGCAGTTCGGCACCCGCGCGATAGGCCATGGCATGTCCATCTGCGGTGGCGACGGGTGGATTGGTGGATTCGCGATAAATTTGCCCGGCTCCTCCGGTGGTCAAAATGGTTTGCCGCGCCCAGACCAGGATTTTTTCCCCATGCTGATTGGCGACAATCGCCCCACGGCAAATTCCTTCGTGTGTCAACAGATCAAGCGTGAATGACCGCTCCCAGATTCGCACATTGGCGAGCATTTGGGTGCGAGCGATGACCGCCCGCATCACTTCCTTGCCGGTCATGTCGCCCAGCGCATGCACGATCCGGTGGCGGCTGTGGCCTCCCTCGCGACCAAGCGTGATTTGCCCTTCCTTTTCATCAAATTGGGTTCCCCACTCAATGAGCTCGTTAATCCGGCGAGGGGCTTCGCGGATAACCATATCGACGACTCCTTCGTCGCAAAGTGTGCCTCCGGCAACCAGAGTATCGGCGATGTGTTCCTCGAATTTGTCATCCGGGTCCAGGACACCGGCTATGCCTCCTTGCGCAAAGTTGCTGTTGGACTGCTGGATGGCGTCTTTGGTCACCACAAGAGCCGATAACCGCGGGTCGAGGGCGTTGGCCGCACGTAATCCCGCTAACCCGCCACCAATGATCAGCACGTCCGCAAAGTAGTGCGGCAGAAAACGAGGATGAAACGGAACGAGGTATCGCGGGGTAAGAATTGACATGAGAGCGATCGGAAGGGTTGGAAACCAGCTTTCATTCTAGCAGCGCGAACCATCCCGGAAGCTGTTCTCCCACAACATCTTGGGGCGAATCCCTAAGACAAACAAGATGCACAAACAACAAGAGACTTCCGATTTACTTGGGCGTTACAGAACCTTTTCGGACGCTCACCCGTCCAGTCTATGTTGCGACGACGAACAAGCTCCAGTTTGCCAATGCCAATTCGTATCAAGGGATTTCTTTCAATCGCTGGCGTCAGTTTCATGTCCAGTCCTAGTGGAGCGGCTGATTCTCGGAGATGTCCGCCAAGAGTTAGACGCGGGAAAACGAACCGGGTATGATGAACGAACGTAACATTCGCCGGTTTTCTCCCGCTCATTTTCCCGTCGAGAACGACTCCTTGGACGACAGCTCGACCGCGCCCAAATCGGTGAGGCATGTCCCCACCAGTCTGGGTCCCGCGGACATCACGCTGGAAGCGCCATCTGACCCTTCATCGGACCGGACCGCTTCGTGCCACGCCGCCTGCAAAGTGCACCTGGTCGAAGGGAGCGGCACGGAGATTTCTGGCGAAGTGCACCACCTGCTCCGCTCGCGCGTGCGGTCTGCTTCGCTGCTGACGTTTGTAGCGTTCGCCGTCTTTCTCGTCTGGCACGTCTTCCAGCTCGACCTCTTGCCGAGTAGGCCGCTGGCGCTTCCCACATTCATCTGGCACATCATCGCCACGCTGGTCGTGGGCTGCATCGGCCTTGCCCTCTGCTCGAAGCAGGCCCTTTCGACCAGCCAATTGCGCTGGATGGAGCTAGGGACGTGCGGGGTTCCGGCAGCGTTCTTCATGTTGATGCAGTACGCACGAACAAGCCTGTACGTCGACAGTTACAGCTTCCATCCCGGTGTTGCGCCGTTCTGGCTTCTGGCGATCTATACCTATGCCATTTTTATCCCCAACACCTGGAAGCGGGCGGCGGTTGTGATTGGCACGATTGCCACGCTGCCTCTGCTTACCACGGCTCTGGGAATGTTCCTGAATCACCACTTGTTCGTTTTCATGAGCAACAACCCCGGTACGCTCGTGGAGATAATTTTGGTGATGGCCATTTCGGCGATTGGCGCGGTGTTCGGGGTCTACACAATCAACAACTTACAAACTCAGGCCTATCAGGCCCGGCAACTCGGGCAGTATCACTTGAAAAAGCTGATTGGCTCCGGTGGCATGGGAGAGGTCTACCTGGCCGAACATCAACTGATGAAACGGCCCTGCGCCATCAAGGTTATCCGTCCGGAGAAGGCAGGAGATCCCAAGGTGCTGGCCCGTTTTGAACGCGAAGTCCAAGCAACCGCGAAACTGTCGCACTGGAATAGCATTGATATCTTCGATTACGGTCGGGCCGAGGACGGCACGTTCTATTACGTGATGGAGTTCCTTCCCGGCATGAACCTGGGAGAAATTGTGAAGCGGTTCGGTCCCATGCCCGCCGCTCGCGTCATCCACCTGGTGCGGCAGGCCTGCGATGCCCTTCAGGAGGCGCACGATCTGGGTCTCCTCCACCGCGACCTCAAGCCGGCGAACCTGTTCGCCGCGGTTCGTGGCGGTTTTTACGACGTCGCCAAGCTACTCGACTTCGGCCTGGCCAAGCCCCTCTCGGATTTGGACACCGCCCAGCTCACCGCGGACGGCACCATCACCGGTTCGCCGCTGTACATGTCCCCAGAACAAGCCACAGGCGACAAGGAGCCTGACCCGCGGAGCGATATCTATTCCCTTGGTGGGGTCCTTTACTACTTGCTGACCGGTCACGCTCCTTTCGAGAACGAGAAACCGCTGAAAGTTCTCATCAGCCATGCGCACGACCCCGTGCCGCCGCTTTCCGGACATCGCGACGACATTCCGCTTGATCTGGAGGCGATTGTGATGCGGTGCCTTTCCAAAAATCCCAACGACCGCTATCAATCCGCTGCCGAGCTCGCCGCGGCCCTCGATGATTGCGAACAGCACGGCACCTGGAGCCGCGACCACGCCCGCAACTGGTGGATGCAACAGGACAGCGAGACCGCCAAGGCGAACGAAATGGCGATCAATTAGCCGGTGACCGACCCTTACGCAAACAGCTCTTTGAACTGCGACTTGGTGGCCTCAATACCACGGCGGAGCATGATGGCGTCAATTCCGAAGCTGAGCATCCGACAGCCCATATCGTAGGTCCGCTGGGCGAATTTTGGGTTGACGGCGATGGTTCCCCAATTCTTGCCATGCTTCTTGCAGGCGGCAGCAACGCGGGCGTAGGCGTCCCACAGTTTTTCGCTGTCCCATTGGCTGATGACGCCCAGTTCCTGGCTAAGGTCGCTGGGGCCGACAAAGAGCAGGTCGACACCGTCCAGGGCGGCAATCTGGTCGCACTCCTCCAGGGCACCCAGCGTTTCAATCTGGATGGCCACGAAGTTGTCGCGGTTGGCGTCGGCCGACAGTTGCGGCAGAGTCTTGCCGCCAAACATGGCGTCGAACCCGCTGCCGTTGAGGCCCCGGTTGCCGCGTGGGGCGAACTTGACCCACTGCATGAACTCTTCGGCGTGGGCCGCCGATTCAATTCGGGCCGCCATCAGTCCGCCAGCCCCCGCCTCCAGAAACGCAGTGGCCATGCTGTAATTCGTCATCGCCATTCGAACGAAACTATCCATCCCATTTGCCCGACAGCAGGCGGCCGCGAGCGCCACCTGTTCGTAGGTCACGCCGCAATGCTCCTGGTCCAACCAGATGCCGTGAAAGCCGCCGCACATTCCATGCACGTCGAAAACCACGGGATGGATAATCCGCCCTGAGCAGAAGATGCGGCAAAGCTGGCCGGCGGCGAGGAGAGACTTGAAAGACATTTGGGGAATGGCGAAGCTCGAATGACGAATGTTAAAAACAGCGATGGAGCAGTTTACACGAATTCAAGCCCATTCGTCATTCGCCATTCGGATTTCGGATTTTCATTTAGACTTGATGTCATAACACAACATATCATTCTGGTCCCGCAAATACAGCTTCCCCCCAGCAATCACGGGATGGGGCCAACTTTGACCGTTGTGGGTCTTGATCTTGAAAGTGCCTTTCAGCTTGTATTCCTTGGGGTTCGCCTCAATCAGCGCCATCGTGGCATTTTCATAGCGGAAGTACAAATGGCCGTCGGCATACGCGACGGCAGCCGAGGCCCCGCCCGGCGATTGGCCCGCTCGCCAGGCGTCTTTGCCGGTCGTCATGTCGATGCAGACTGGATTGCCGTCATTGTGTCCGTGGCCGAGATAAATGTAATTCCCCAGCCGAATCATTCCGCCGTGATGGTTCTGCAGTTTGTTTCCATCCAGGAAATATTCTTCCTCCGCGTCGAACTTGTCGCCGCTCTTGACAATTTTTACTAGAGCCGACCCTTTGCCATAGCCGCTGGAACCGAAGACATAGTCGCCGCTGATGATCGGGGTAGGAATGTTGGCGGTGCCATTGGCAACCGGGCTGTAGTTCCAAAGCAGTTTGCCGCTGTCGGCGTCGACACCGATCAATCCGCGACCCACAAGTGTCACGTACTGCTTCACCCCCGCGGCGTGGCTGACAACGATCGAGGCATAGGCCGCTCCATCTCCACCATCGCGGCCGAGTTGGTCTCTCGAAGCTTCGGTCTGCCAGACAACTTTGCCCGTTTTCTTATCGAGGGCCGCGAGCATCGCTTTGTCACCGCCGGGGGTGACAATCAGCAGGTCGCCATCCACCAAAGGCGATTCGCTAAAACCCCAACTGGAATGCATCCGGCCGCCGAAGTCCCTGGAAAAACTTTTGCTCCAGATCAGCTCGCCTGAATTCACATCGCAACATCCCAAATCTCCGCCGCAACTGACGCCGAATACCAGCTTGCCATCGACCGTTGGCGTGCAATTGGGTTTTTCCCCGTCACCAAACGGTGTCGACCAGAGGACGCTGCCGTCCTTGGTGCTGGCGGCAATGATTGTCGTCTTGCCATTTTTCCTGCCGAGCGTAAAGAACTTGCCCCCAGCGACGGCCACACTCGAGAAGCCCTCGCCAAAACCCTTGGTTTGCCAGGCCAGCGGAGGACCTTCCTTCGGCCAGGTCTTTAGCAGGCCCTTTTCGGCGGAAATGCCGTCGCCAGTGGGGCCACGCCAGCGGGTCCAATCTCCCTTTTGGGCCTCCACTTTAGCCAGGTCCAACGAAGGCTTAGCTGCGCTGGGAGCGGCAGCTTGCGCGGAAATGAAGGCGGCGACTCCGGCCGAAAGGACGCTGCAAAACAAGAAACCAGGCAAGAGATGTGATTTGAAAGACATGGAAGTATCCATTGTAATGGTGGAAAAATGCGGGCTCCGCCGCAACCAGGCAGGCAGCAAAGGCAGGCTCCAGGCATTGTAAGCCGCCAGCCGCCAGGTAATCCATCCCAGGATGAGTGGCCGCGGCATCGTGCCTTGTTACAGTTTTTTTCCATTCGCTGAGATTCATCGGCATGCCAGCCAGCCCAGCGTTTACCGCTACCAAGGGAGCGGCCGCGAAGCGCGGCGAGGTCTTCACCGGAGCCCGCGTCTGCAGCGACAAGTGATTTGCCCGACTTGACGATTTCGCCAGCCGGTTTGACACTAGGGGGACCTTTTCAATCTTGCTCGACACCTCCAGGCAATCATGACCCTTCTGCAATCCCAAGACCCCGCCGTTTTTGCCGCCATCGCCGCCGAGGAAGTCCGACAGCAGGACGGCCTGGAAATGATCGCCAGCGAGAATTACACCAGCGTCGCCGTGATGGAGGCGGTCGGCAGCGTCCTGACCAACAAATACGCCGAGGGTTACCCTGGCCGTCGCTACTACGGCGGCTGCGAACATGTCGATGTGGTGGAGGATCTCGCTCGCAACCGGGCCAGGCAGCTCTTTGGGGCCGAGCACGTTAATGTCCAACCCCACAGCGGCTCGCAGGCCAATCAAGCCGTCTACATGACCCTGCTCCAGCCGGGGGACACGGTGCTGGGGCTGGACTTGGCCCACGGCGGCCATCTGACGCACGGAATGAAACTCAACATCTCGGGCAAGCTCTATCACTTCATCAATTACGGTGTCACGCCCGATTCTCACCGCATCGATTTCGACCAGGTCGCCCGGCTGGCCAAGGAGCATAAGCCCAAACTCATTGTCGCGGGTGCCAGCGCATATCCGCGGGAAATCCCGCACGACAAGTTCGCGGAAATTGCCAAGGACGTTGGCGCCAAACTCTTTGTCGATATGGCCCACTACGCCGGTCTCGTTGCCGCGAGCCTTCATAACAGCCCGGTCCCCTTTGCTGATTTCGTCACGACGACCACGCACAAGACCCTGCGCGGCCCGAGGGGCGGCTTGGTCATGTGTCGGGCGGAATATGCTAAAGACCTGGACAGGGTCGTCTTCCCCGGTTTGCAAGGGGGCCCGTTGATGCACGTCATCGCGGGAAAAGCGGTTTGCTTTCAGGAGGCCTTGCAGCCGTCGTTCAAAGCTTACGGCCAGGCGATTATCGACAACGCCAAGGCCCTGGCCGATACACTCTTGGCCGGCAGCCTCAAACTCGTCAGTGGTGGCACCGACAACCACCTTATGCTCGTCGACGTCACCGGACTCGGCTATGGCGGGAAAACAGCGACCGAGGTCCTGGAGAAGTGCGGCATTACCGTCAACATGAACATGATTCCCTATGATACTCGCAAACCGATGGACCCCAGCGGCATTCGCATCGGCACACCGGCGCTCACCACGCGGGGGATGGGAGTGGACGAGATGCGGCGCGTCGGCCAGTGGATGCTGTCGGCCTTGAAGAATCCACAGGACGCTTCACTGCATAGTCGAGTGCGCGGCGAAGTCTCGTCCCTCTGCGAGCAGTTTCCGGTGCCTGCGGCCAAACGCACGAACTAGCGGCTGTCGCGAGTCGCCGCGTGGATCGCTATTCTTCCAGTTTCAGCAGCTCCACCTTGCGAAACTCCACCGGGTGGCTTTCCGACTGCAAGGAAATGGTCCCGCCGCTGAGGATCTTGCCTTGCTTCTCGGCCAGCTTTTTGCCATGGGCATCTCTCTCGTCAAGCTGTGGCTCGGTGTAGGAGATGACTGGCTTTCCGTCAATGATGTGCTTGATGATCTTGCTGCCGCGGACTTCTAGCTCGACCGTCACCCACTGGTCGCCGTGGTAAGTCTCGGATTTCGAATTGACGCAGTGCGGCGTAAAGAGTTTGCCGTCCATGACGACGTTGGTGCCGGGCGTGCAAAGGTTGGCCGTCGTCCGCTTGTCTTTGCCGTTCCCGCCAAGAAGCTGCACCTCGATCGAAGCGGGAAATTCTTGGTCCTTTTCCATGGTGGTCGGTGACTCGCCGTGAATCATGACGCCACTGTTGCGGATTGCCCAGCCCGGCCCCCCCATGCACTGCAAACCGACAAACCGGTACTCCACCCGCAACCGGTAATGGGAGAAAGGCTCCTTGTAGAACAGGTGCCCGAACTGGCCGCCAAATTCCTTGTACTTCTCGTAGCCGACCGCCAGTACACCGTTTTCCACGCGGAAAGTGTTGCCGAAATTCTCGCCCAGATCGTGTCCCTTGATTTTCGGAGTCCACCCATCCAGGTCTTTGCCGTTGAATAGTTGAATCCATTTTTCAGCGGGCTTGTCCTCGGCAAACAGTGGTGTGGCAAGGGAGGACAGGAGAATTACGGCACAAAGGGAATGGCGCATGAGAGAACTCATTCGATAAAGCGGTGGTACTGCTAAATGGATTACCGCCGATATTACGGCCCCTCACCAACGAACAATAGTAGGGATCAGGTCTTGTTTTCTAATCCGACAGACTTGCAGGCATGCCCCCAAAGAGGGGCAGCGGATGTAAAGCGGGACATACATGGCAAGTTGTGTTGACAACCGTATGATAACGCACATAAGCAATTGCCTCACTGGATTAATGACTCGTAAAAGAAGTTATGCCATCGGTACGGCAGTCTCAAGGAAGGCATCATAAGATGTTGATTTTCCGGAGTCGACAAATTGCATAAATTCTATGTATTTTGCGGCTTGCGAGGATTGTAAATCCAATTCCGCGAGTTACGATTATTCTAAGCCGAATGCCCCGGCCTTCCTGTTGACCCACACTATGCAGTTTAGATTTTAAATCTTTGGCGCAGTGATTTGTCACTAGTTGTTCGTCTTTTTGGAATGGTTACCTAGCGCACCTTGGCGGTTCCGCCACAGCACGCAGTCATTTTTTCACGGGAGTCCACTTCACCATGTCGCAATTGTCCCGCCTCTTTCGCCTGCGTAAACGCCGCGAACGAACTCTCACGCAGGCCCAGCGCCGCCGCAAGTTGGTGGCAGGATTTGAACCACTCGAAGATCGCCGCCTGCTGGCGATCACCACCAGCTTTGCCGCAGGAGTGTTGACCTTCACCGGAGATACCGGCATCGGCGTCAATGAAAAGGTCGTCATCGAGTCCACGGCGACTCCCGGCACGATCAACTACGACGATGGCGTGGGACTCGGGTCCACGACGCAGCCCGGTGTCAACAGCGTCGTGTTCAACGGGTTCAGCGGAATGAACGAAATGGTCGTTATCAATCAGGGTGTCACCGTCTTCCGCCGTTTTGATCTCGGTCCTGGATTTCCGATTCAATTCAACGTCGCGGGGGATCCGGACTTTGACATCCTGCGGATTGCCGGCGGCAGTGCCGGCTCGATCACGTCGGGGAGCTACACCGTCTCGAGCCCGACTTCCGGCACGATTTCCTATGCCACTTCCGTCCCCTCCACAGTCGACATCTCGTTCACCGGCCTGGACTCCTCGGGTCCGGGACTGGACCGTGTTGACGACACAACCGTCCAAGGGGGAGTCTTCACGACCAATACCTCCGCGGGCGAGGAAAGCGTCAAGGTCGAGGTCGGCCCGAATCTGCCACCCGTGCAGGCGTTTACCCAGGGGCCAGTTTTCATTGACGGTGGAGACCGCGAAGAGTTTGGCCATGGTGACTTTGTCGGCGGCGTGAATATCAATGGCTGGAAATTCATGGAGCAGGGGATTGATTTTGTCAGAGATGGCGTATTCAACTCGGGTGCCCCCAACTCGATTCTGATTGTTGGCACTCTCCCCGGTTCACGGGTTAGGGCCGCGGTCAATAGCGCGATTGCCCCCTTGGGACTCGTGCCAACCTACGTTACTGGAGCGGGCATCACCTCAGCCATTCTGACTAATTTTCGAATTCTCTACGTACCTAGCGATTCGGGAAACGTTTCCGGCGGAATCACACCTGCCGACCTCGCGCTACTTGCGGCGCGGACAAGTGATATCCAAGCCTTTGTGCGAGGTGGGGGTGGAATCTTCGCGCTCACCGAGGCACTCTCGCCCAGTCCCTATAACTGGTTGCAAATCCCGGCACCATTCACAATTACCAGTTTTGGTGGAGGAGGTATCAGCAACGCACTTCGCAAAACACCCGAAGCAATCGCGGCTGGCCTGACAATTCTCAATTCAGAACTAAGTGCGGGCGTTCCCTACCACAATGTCTTCACGGGACCGGTAGGCTTCAACGGACTGGATATCTTTGTTCTCGACACAGGGCCGAATAACGTCGTTGATGGCTTCACACCGCTTGGTGATGATCGAGCGGTGACCCTCGGCCAAGGCGCGATCAACCAAACCGTCGGCGGTGGTCTCACCACGACCATCAGCGGCAACCAGATGACGCGGATCAACATCGGGGACAGGTTGAGCCTGACTCTCAACGCGCTCGGCGGAACCGACGCAATCACCGTGGATGGGACCGTGAATTCGCTGGACGGGCTGATCTCGCCGCTGTCTATCAACGGCGGCGGCCAGGGGGACAGCTTGCTGATTGACGACTCGGCCGATAATACGGGAGACGCGGTCTCTGTAGGCTCGATATCCACCATCGGCCTCTCCCCCGACCCGATCCTCTATGGGGGAATTGGCCCGCTGTCCGTGCGGGCCACGCAGGGTGCCGACACCATGACGCTCAATTTCGCCGCGGCTGGCCCGTCCAGCGTGCAGGTCTTTGGCGGTCTGTCGGGAGACCTGTTCACCGGCCCCACCGGCTACATGCAGCCCACTGCCACGATTCCGATTAGTGTGCATGGAGGTGTGCTCGCGGCCACTCCCGGCCCCGGCGTCCCCTTCAATCCCTTCGGCGAAGTCATCGACAAATTCAATCTGGACATGACCAACAGAGCCGACGGTCCGCTGGTCACGCCGGTCGTGATCGTCGATACCAACGGCGGCAACGCCGTCAGTGCCAATACGGCGCTCGTTCGCTTCACTGGCATCGAGGATATCGATCTGAAGGATGACGGCCTGCTGACGAACACCGTGATCGGCGATTTCTACGTCCGCGCCACCGGCAACGCGGACTACATCGAGTTCCGCAGCGCCGCACAGGTCGATCCGGTATTCCGGGTCCGCGTCGGAAACATCTACTATCCCTCGAGCACCGGCAACTTCGGCCCGTATACCACCGGCACCTCGAAAGTTTACGTCTATGGTCGCGAGGGAAACGATACCATCACGATGTACAACACCCGCCTCAATGCCGTCATCTTCGGCGAGGAAGGTAACGACGTGCTGACCGGCGGATACGGCAACGACTTGCTCATTGGCGGGCAAGGTGATGACCGGCTCAATGGTGCGGCCGTCGGCGGGAACGATGAAATCTGGGGCGATGACTTCGACCCGGTCGTCGACATTCCGTCCGTCGCTTCGCAGACGGGCACCGGCAACGACCAGATCAACACCTTTGGCGGCAATGACACGGTTTATGGTCAGGGTGGCAACGACATCGTGAACTCCGGCGGTGGCGACGACTATGTCAATGGTGGCCCCGGCAATGACGCGATCAACGGCCAGGCTGGAAACGACCGGCTCTATGGCGGTTCGGGCGTCGACACCGTCGCTGGCGGCGAGGGTAACGACCTGGTTGCGGGCAATGCGGGTGACGATAACCTGCTCGGTGATGGGGGGAATGACATTGTGATCGGCGGCCTAGGCGTGGACATCGTCAATGGTGGTGCCGGCAGTGACGGCGTGGTGGGAGACGACTCCAGCAACGCCGGGGGAAGCGGCAGCCTGGCCAAGAACGACATCGCCGACGCCGCCCTGCTGGCGTTGCTGACGGCAGGAACTCCTTACGGCGGCTTAAACTCGGCCGGTGACGACGGTTCGCTCGACACGTTGTGGGGCGGCTCCGAAGCGGATGCTTTCTACAACACGGCCACTGACCTGGCTGCGGACAAGAACGCCCCCGGCTATGGCCCGGACCTGTAACAGCAGGTCGGAATTGGAAACTTCATCATCGCTGGCTGCACACAGCCAGCGATGATTTTTTGCGCTAGCCCGGATTATTCACGGCTGCGGGAATGAAACAGCCTCCGGCTGCATCTAAGAAGTTGGAATACAACGACTTCCAAGTGTGCAGGGAGGCTGACCGTGAATATACACTCTGTCGGGCAAGTGGTGTTTGATTTTCTG
>SXGT01203856.1_pt1 | contig 16197 bp, 16 predicted proteins | sample 3176221 | NCBI WGS metagenome assembly SXGT01 (sample SAMN11356862, study PRJNA531348) | freshwater metagenome | isolation source: freshwater sample F1-120 | place: China: Fuxian Lake, Yuxi | collected 2017-12-25 | reverse complement strand
CCTGTTGTCGCGGGTTCGAGCCCCGTCGTTCACCCCATTAAATCTAGCAGTTAAAGATAATTTTTCGCTTTTTTTTAAAGCGTAACAAAATTTTTCCGAATCTGTTAAAAATCCCATCCGCAAGTCTTTAAGCAAATCCATCTGGATAATCGCTCTGATAAGTGCGCATATTCTAAAATACCATCGATAGTCACATTTATACAGGCCGTGCAAATCTCGCCAAACGGCACTTTGTCCAGACCGGCAGATGTCAGTAACTCAAACTGGAACGCACAACTATCCGGGTCGCATGACGGGCCGGCCAGTATGATGCCAACAGTACCAGCACACTCACCAACGCCAGCCATATCCAGACCGCCATAAAAGAAAAGGTAAAATCCAGCTGTAATCCCAGCATGATCTCGCCCAATTTCCGGGACAGAGGTTCAGCAACAAAGTAAGCGATTGGAATACTGACAAGCCAGGCCATCAGGCCATGAAAAAAACCTTCCAGCATAAACATTTTAAAAACAGCGCCTGAGCTTGCCCCTATCGCGCGCAGCACGCCTATCTCACGAGTGCGCTGCAAAACGCCGATAGCCAGCGTACCGGACAAGCCAATTGCGCCAACGGCGGCAATTAACGCGGCTAGCCCCAGTAACATGGCGGTTATCGGGCGAAACTGGTTCTTGGCGAATTGCCGTTGCTCCAGTTTGGCAATGGTCGTGTAAAAATCCAGTTTGATATGCCGGTCCTGAAATTTTTGTTTCAAGGCATCGGCATAAATCTTTTCTTCAGCAGGAGAATTCACCTTGGCCGAAAGCAAGGCAAACGAGCTGAATTGATCAAGATGCGTCAACTTCTGAACCGTACTTAACGGCGCGTATACCGGTTCTACCGCATAACCGGAACCGGCAAACCAGCGATACAAACCGATAACCCGCCATTCACTGTTTGCACGCCCGGCCAGGTTAACGTTAATTGTATCGCCTGCCTCAATGCCGTTAAGTTCTGCAGTTGCGGCATTCAGCACCAGCACTTGTTGATCGTTATCGATGTTCTCGAACCAGCGTCCGGCGACGATAAGCGGTCGGTACATCGCCGTATCAACCGGAAGCGCAATCATTTGCGCGCCCAAACTACCCGATTGGCGCAATAATCGGTCATTGCGGGTTAATTCGGCAGGCAATCTGTTCCATAATTCCAGACCCGTCGTTTGCGGAACCGAACGGACCAGCTCATTCACAAGCGCAGAAGGTTGATCGGCACTAAAGCCTAAGCGTACGGCATAGCGGCTGCGCGCCAACTCGTTATCGAGCGTCAGGTTGACCGATTCGATCAGGCTGATGATCACGATAAACAATACACCGGCGATTACCAATACGCTCTGCGTCCACAGCAAACGTGCTTTGCGGCGGAACAAATTACCGAGGGTGACGGCATAAAGCGTCGGCAAGGCGTTAAATACCTTGGCTTCCAGCCACCGGTCGAAACGGTTGCCGCCGAAATCGGCACCCAGCCCGTAACTGGCGATAGCCTCACGAACCGACATCGATGCGCCGCGCCGGATCGGCCATAATGATGCTAATAACGGCGCCAACAAACCGCCTGCAGTCATCAGCCACAACGTGCGAGTTGAATATTCAAAACCATTCATTTCGATATTAAACAGGTCCAGCAACCAGCGACTGCTGAAATAAGCGCCGACCAAACTCAACGGTACGGCCAAGACAATCGCCAGCAAGGCCAAAATCAACACGATACTCAGGTAAATGTTGGCGATGGTCGAACGCCTTGCGCCGAGTGATTTCATGATGCCGATCTGGTCGGTCTGCTGGGTGATCAATGCTGCAATGGTATTCAGGATTAACACGGAACTGAGCGCCAGGGATGCCCAGGCCATCACCGTTAGAATCAGGTTAATACCGGAAAAAAACGGCCTACCCCAGTGTTGCTCGGGGTTCTGTAACAAGGTCGCGTTAACATCTATGCCGATAGCGCTTAATTTGGCGCGAATCTCACCCGCCAGCAAACGCGCCTTTTCCGCGCTATAAGGTTGTTTCACTTGTACCAGTAATTGCCTGAATGTGTTTGGCTTGATGCCAAAATTAGCCGCCGCTTCGGGCGCTATAAAAAAATGCAATTGACCACCGAAAGGCGGCGGTTTGACAAAAGGATGGCGAATAATGCCGCCGACGCTAAAAGACTCTTCACCGTTCGCGGTTTCCAGGATAATTTGATCACCCGATTTTAAGCCGGCAAACTTGGCCGACAGGCGTTCCAAAGCAAGTGTTTGCTCGTGCGGCCAAGAACCCGATAGCAAAGACATCAAGTCATAATTCTGCGCCTGATAATCAGGCCGGAATAGCGCGGTACCGGTTTGCCACTGCGGATTATTGGCTGTTTTAAAGCGTACCGTAAATTGCGTGAGCGTATCGACACCGGCAACGCCGGGAATGGCTTTGATTTGTTCTGCGACGGCAAAACCGGCATCGGTTTTAAGGATTAAATTAATGTGCGAAGGATGTGAAAGTCTATGCGATTCGTCCATTTTGCCGAGCTGTAAATCAATCATCCCCAGTAAAACGCCGACCACGAATAGACCGATAGCAATACTGGACATCGCCAGCAAGGTGCGGGATTTATGCGCCAGCAAATCGGCGCTGATTTTATGCCAATAAGTGTTCAAGGAATAAGCCCGGTGCTTTGATCATCCCGGATGCGCCCGGAATGAATGGCGATGCGACGTGACGCGGATTGCGCCAGGGCCTCATTGTGCGTCACCATGACTAAAGTTTTCCCTTGTCCGCTCAGGTGGGAAAATAAATCAAAAACCGCATCGGCAGTCGCTTCATCGAGATTGCCGGTCGGTTCATCAGCCACAATCAGTTGGGGATCATTAGCCAATGCCCGCGCAATCGCGGCGCGTTGCTGCTGTCCTCCGGAAACCTGACTGGGCAGTTGTTGGGCCTGGTCGCTCAACCCAACCAGATCCAGCAAATAACGGGCTCTTTCCAGACGTTCGCGTTTGGGTTTTTTGGCGATAAAGTCCATAGGGAGGATGATGTTCTGCAACAGATTTAATGACGGCAGTAATTGAAAAAACTGAAAAACAATGCCGACATTCGCCCCCCGCCAGATCGATAATTGCTCTTCTTTCAGCGTGTGTAACGGACTGCCGCAAACGTCTATCCGGCCCTGAGAAGGTCGGTCAATGCCCGTCAACAAATTCAGTAAGGTCGATTTGCCGTTGCCCGACGGGCCGACAATAGCGACAAACTCGCCGGGGCTGATGTCCAGATTGATGTCGTGCAAAACCGGCTGGCTTACTTGACCGTTCAGGTAGGCTTTATAGACATTTTTAAGTGTGATGATGGGGGTCATGGCACCGGAATCGATTAATTTTAAAGAGTATGCATTTAACAGGTCTGACTTGGATGCCTGAGTAGAGGATTATATCACCCGCAACGGGCGTATTGATTAACGCAATGGCGGGTTGATCATCGGACACCATAGTCGAAGGCCCGCTTTGTGCTAGAATCGACCAGGCGAGTATCAGATGTTCATTTTCCACGACTGCATGGATTGCAGGAGGCAGGGATCGCCGTAAGCGACAAATGGACAAGAAGACCGGCGAATTGAGTATAGTCTTCGCCGGAAATCACCTTAGCCTTATGAAAACAATTACAACAGCCAAACAACCGCTAGAGGAGTTAAAGCAATGAATAAGGAATGTATAGAAGAATGTCTGGTTAATTCGCTTAGCCAGCTTGAAGCCGCGCGTAACCATGCAGCCGGTTCAGGCAACGATAAAGCCTATAACCGCCTGAATGATTTGTGCATCAACCTGTCGGATTTGCTTGATGAGATAGAAGACAGCGAGGAAGTGGTCTTAAATCAGCCGGGATACACAATCGATCAGGCGCGGTTACTGCTGGATGTGCTGACGCAACACGACGCATCGACCTTGCAGCCCGCATTTAACAACGAAAATCGCGAGAAATTAAATGACGCGCTGACCATGCTGAGAATGGAACTGGCGTCATTTATCGCGCAAGGTTACGGCGAAACAAGCAATGAAGAAAGCGACAACTACAATTATGACGATTCAGTGGACGGTCAATAGTCGATTTAATCACAGTTTTTGTGCATAAGGCTGTGGATAAAGCCGGGATACAAAATTTAATATATTGTTAATACAAGCATTTTTTTAAATTGACCAATAATTATACAGACTGTTGAGCCTTGACTTCTCTCCCAATTTTCAGGCGGGCAACAAGCTTAATCGGCAGCCCCGATTTTAAATTTTCCATAACGCAATAACATGCCGGGTAACAGCAATAAATTCAACAACGTTGAAGAAGCCAGACCGCCGATGATGATAGCCGCCATCGGCCCCATGATTTCCCGGCCTGGGTTATCGCTGTCGAAAGCAATCGGGAACATCGCCAAAGCGGTTACCAGCGCCGTCATTAAAATGGACGGCAAGCGTTCCTGGGCGCCTTGCACGGCGGTTTCCAAATTCCAGATTTTGCCTTCCACTTCAACCAGATAGCGATAATGCGACAACAACATAATACTGTTACGCACGGTAATACCGAACAAGGTGACAAACCCGACCACTGAACCTACCGAAAGCGTCGCTCCGGTCAACACCACCGCCGCCACGCCGCCTATTAAGGCAAAAGGCAGATTGACCAGCGTCAACAGGACGTGACGCAGACTGCCGATAGCGATAAAAACAAGCATCAGCACGCCGCTGCCCGCCAATAAGGAATGCAGGATTAAATCCCGGCGCGCCTGCGCCTGTTCGACAGCCGCCCCGGTGAATTCGGGATAACTGTCCCTGGCGAAGGGAATGTCTTTTAAAACCCGCGCTTTCAGTTCCCGCATAAACGCGTCCAGGTCCCTGTCGATAACATTACAGGTGACGGTTTGTCTACGTTGCGAGCCCTGATGCAGAATATTATAGCGGCTTGCGGTGTGCCGTATTTCCGCGAGCTGCTCCAGTTTGACTAATGCCCCGTCCTGCGCCCTGAGCGGTAACTGGGCAATCGATTCAATTTGACGCCTGAGCTCCGGCTTTAACGTTACGGCAATGTTGATAATTTGATTGCCCTGAAGATTTTTGCCGACAACACGGGTTTCATAAGCCGCCTGCAAGACATCCGTCACCTGAGCCGGTGCAACGCCGCGAAAGTTGAGCTGATCAAGATTCAGATGAATTTGCACTAACGGCGTGGCGGGCGGCGATCGTAACTGCACATCCGTCGCCCCTGGAATATCCCGCATGATCCCGGCGATTTGTTGCGCCTTGGCGTCCAGCTCATTGAGATCATTACCGTAAATATTAACGACTACCGGCGACGTATAGCCGGAGATGGTTTCATCGATTCGTTCGGTTAAAAAAGTGTTGGCTTCAAATAAAATGCCGGGGAAATCGTCCAGAATCGTTCGCAACTGATTGAATATCGCTTGCTGTTTCGCGCCTGATGAGGGTTCCAGCCGAACCTCATACTCACTGTAATGGCTGCCGTAGGTATCCGCCCCGCGTTGCGCCCGCCCGGCCCATTGTGATACCGATTGGACGCCCGGCACGGTCATAAACTGTCGCGTCAATTGCGTACCGATTCTCAACGATTCCTGTAAAGACGTGCCGGGAATGCTGGTGGTATGGACGATATAGTGACCTTCCCGCAGTTCCGGCAGAAATTTGCTGTCGAGTTTAAAAAAAGTAACGAGACCGGACAAGCAAACAATGAGGCTGATAACAATGACCGGCGTTAAATGCCTTGAAACCGTTGCCAACAGTTTGTGGTAACGCGGCTTGAGGTAACCGATCAGCGGCGGATCGCCGGTATTATCCGCATGACTGCCGAGCAAGGCATAACATAATGCCGGCGTTAAAGTCAGCGCCACCAGCAAGGATGTCAGTATCGCCAGAATATAGGAATAACCCAGCGGGGCAAACAGGCGTCCTGCGACGCCGCTCAAGGTCAACAAGGGTACAAACACCAGCGCAACGATAAAACTGGCATAGACAACAGAACTGCGCACTTCCAGCGACGCGTTATAAACCACGGCGGCAACCGGCAAAGGCTTGGACAACAAACGGTTTTCCCGCAAGCGCCGAAAAATGTTTTCGGTATCGATAATCGCATCATCGACTACTTCGCCCAGCGCGATGGCGAGACCGCCCAGCACCATGATGTTAAGATTGACACCGGTCTCCAGCAGGACAATCACTGCACCGGTCAGCGATACCGGGATAGCCAGCGCGGAAATAAACGCCGTGCGCAAATTAAACAGGAACAGGTACAAAATAATCAGTACGAACAAGCCGCCGACCAGCAAATGCCCGGACAAGTTAGCCAGCGAGCGTTCGATATAATCAGCCGGACGGAACAAATGCGCATAAAAAGTAACCGCCTCATGATTAAACAGGGGTTCGAATTCTTTTAACGCCTGTTCGACCTGTTTGGATACCGTCAAGGTATTGGCGCCGTATTGACCGATAACCATCATCACCACGCCCGGTTTGCCCATAATTTGCGCGCCGCCTACGGGCGGCTCCGGCGCATAACGAATGGTCGCCACTTCGCCTAAACTCACCGGTCTTTTCATGCCCGGTAAAGGCACGATAATTTTGGCGAATTGTTCCGGTGTACTTGGCTGACCGCTGACTTGCAAGGTAAAGCGCTGGTTGCTGTTTTCGATAAAGCCGCCGCCCTGGATGTGCGCGGCTTGTGACGCAGCCTGGATGACGTCATCCAGCGTCAGGTTAAAACGATGCAATTGCGCAGGCTCAACCTGGACTTGCAACTGCCTGACTTCGCCGCCGAAGACATTGACATCGGCAACACCGGGAACCGCCAGCAAACGCGGCACCACCGTCCAATCGACTAACGTGCGCAGTGCCATCAAATCCTTGCTTTCAGAACTTAAACCGATGGTTAACACCGTCGCGGAAGACGAGGACAGCGGTATCGCCACCGGCGTAATACCGACCGGTAATTGCGCCGATAAACCCAATAATCGTTCGCTGATTAATTGACGATTGCGGTACACATCGCTGTTTTCCAGGAACGTCGCGGTAATAATCGACAAACCCTGAATGGATTCGGAGCGCACCGATTCCAGCCCCACCAAACCGCTGATAGCCGCTTCAATCTGACGGGTAACAAGAACCTCAACCTGTTCGGAAGACAAACCCGGTGATTCGGTTTGAATGATGACCCGCTTGGGCGAAAATTCCGGAAAAATATCCAAACCGGCGCTGGTGAAACGAAAGCCTCCATACAACAAAACGACAACGGCAAGCGCGATGATGATGCCGTAAAAGCGGATAGAAAAGCGGACGAGAGCGGCTAGCATGGGTATTCCTTTACAGTGATGTTGGCGGCGCTATTATTATACAAAAGCTTTGGCGGTGCGTTTCCAGTCATCATAAAAATCCACCTATCGAAGCGTTTTAATGAAAAACGTCCTTTGTATAAGCGGGCTGCAGTATGTCTTACTAAGATTGTACACCTATAATCCGAAATAAATAGACACCTGTAGCGCGCTCGTCTATAACGTGTTTTTTGTTCGCCACAAAAGACTTGCTATGACATTTGCTAACGTGATACTGTCCGACTCTAACGGATTGTCGGCGGTGTTATGCACCGATACTCCAAAAGTGATAGACACCTTGGAGGTGTCTACTTAACGTTAGAGCAATATGCGAGACATCCAGGATGTGGCAGGACACTAATAAACAAAAACAATCATTGATGGATCTCGAATACTCGGCTCTCTCCGACCAAGGCGCGTTGCCTTCCAGGCTTCGGCTTTACCCATCGGCTAAATCGGAAGATGAAAAAGGAATATCCATTTTCTATGCTCCATTCGAGCATATAAACAAGAATGCCAAAATTGCACTGATAGGCATAACGCCTGGAAAATCGCAAATGGTGCGCGCTTGTCGCGCAGCGAAACAAGCGGCACTGAACGGCACTTCGGTCGAACAAGCGGTATCGGATGTAAAAAAACATGCCTCATTCAATGATAAAACGGGCCGAATGAGAGAAAACTTGTATAACGAAATCGATGATTGGTGTATCCCCGAGGCTATCGGGGCAATTTCTGGAAATTCACTTTTCCATGAAGATTGGCATCTTGTCCACACAACTTCGGTACTCAAGTACCCGGTGTTTAAGGGTGGAGAAAACTATGAAGGAGGGTCGCCGAAGATCATGAGCCATAGCATTACAAAAGAAATGGTTTACGAAATATTCGTGCCAGAATTAAATCGAATTCCTGATGCCTGGCTGTTTCCGTTGGGTCCGAAGGTATCTGAGGTGATTTCGCGTCTACAGAAAGAACTCAAGCTAAAGAATAAAGTGTTCCACGGCATGATGCACCCTAGCACCAACAATAATTATCGATTTGATTATCTTCTCGGTGATCGAAGCGGCTCTGAACCATACCGAACAAATACTCAGGCATACGATGACGCACGCGATGCATTCAAAAGAGAAATGCTCTAACGAATAAGGTTAGCCCTGAGCGGGACGGGGTTTTGTAACCCCGTCCCAAACGTTTTGAAGTACTGTCAATCAACAAAAACGTTATGGAACAGGTGACAAACCCAATCTTTGGCGCGTTGGGGCTTGCAGCCCAACGCAACATTTTAATCTTCTGTAATACCGAGAAGCAGGCTATATCAAATAACGTATGCGTTCTCAAGGAAAAATCATATGACTCAGTTACTTGACCAAGCATTTCAAGAAGTATCCAAACTCCCTGATATACAACAAAATATAATAGCACGATGGTTACTGGATGAATTATCGACAGAAAAAAAATGGGATTAAAAATGGGATTCTTTATTTGCCGAATCTGAAGATTTCTTAGCGAACCTTGCTAATGAGGCTTTAAGCGAGCATCGCGCCGGTAAGACTAAGCGCTTAAAATTTAGATGCACTGTGATTTCTGAGCGGGACGGGGTTTTATAACCTGCTATTCTGTCAGGTCAGGGTCGTGGGGGTTGGAATGAGCTTGCGAACCCAACATTTACAACTTGGACAATCTTTGTTTAAAGCACAGGAGTAATTTCCATGATATTGAATGCCGTTATCGAAAAAGACGAATTTGGCTATTTTGCCCAAATTCCTGAATTAAAGGGCTGCGTAACGCAAGGCAATACTTATGAAGAAGTGCTTTTTAATATTCAAGAGGCTGCTGAACTATATTTGGAAAGCCTTAAAACGGAAGAATTACATGCCTGAGCGGGACGGGGTTTTATAGCCCCGTCCCAAACGTTTTAAAGTGCCCTATCCGCTTCAATCGCCAAGCCTATTAGCGCCGGATATAAATTCCCGCCTTAACCGAGTTAGTCCGTTTGGCCAAGACTCGGAAATCGTTGCCAACTGTCTTCCGCCCTGAAGCGAGCGTTATATTCACAAAACGACAGCAGTTGGCCCTGGGTATTGGTGATATGGTGACAGCAATTGACTATCCGGTCCTGATCGTAGTTGTGACGATCCATAAACGGCTTGATGGCGATACCGAACACATGCTGCGGGCGGATCAAACGCCGTGCAAAGCGGGCAATTAATCCCAACAGCCCGTTTATTCGGGTACCGACAATGCTCTGCATCTCCCGGTCTTTAAGCTGGGTCTTATAAGCCACCTTATTCATGACGGCGGATAAATCGATATAGCGGGCGATGTTGCCGAAATACCCGTAACGACGCACAAACAAGGTGACCCAGCCGCAATTGGGATGCGAACACGGTATGGGGAAAAAATCGGCTTCCCGAACCCTGCCGCCTAATCCGGCGACCACGCCTTTGACGCAATCGCTCAAGGTCATGCGCTGCATGGGATCAAAGTCAAGTTCGTAACGCCCCGAGGTAAATGCCGGTTGCAGCGCGACCAAACGCACATTGGAGTAACGCTTGCCTTGCCGCACCACCCAGGCAATATCCGCTTCACTCAGCCCTTGCGTTAAAGTCATGGTCAGTTGCATGGGAATTTGCAAGCGCTCCAGGCGCTCAATCAAGCGTAGCCGAAGCCGTTCCGGGCCGGCGTTGCGCAGGGTCTGATTGATCGGCTGATCGGTGCCGTCGAACTGCAATAACACCAACACTTTGTGTTTAAAAGGCACCAGACGTTCGGCGACGCCCGGCTTGCTAAATTCAATGCCGTTGCTGGGCACATAAATCATCTTGATATCCGCATGCTCAGCCAGCCACTGCAACATGGTCCAAAACTCGGGATGTAACGAAGCTTCACCGCCGGTGATCTGCACGGAATCCAGCCCGCCTTTTTGGGCAATCAAGGCGCTGATGGTTTCCTTGAATTGCACTAGCGGCAAAAGTCTATCCCTATCCTCGCCGCTTTCGGCATAGCAAACACGGCACGACAGGTTACAGGCATTGGTAATCTCAACAAGCACCGTACAGCTTTTATTGCCGCGCTGGTCGGCGAAGTCATAGGGCCAAAACGCATCACTGCCGGATGAACAGCTTGCGCCGGAACCGCAACATTCGTTGTCGGTATAGGGTGGAAACACCATTGTCTGAGTATCTGTATAGGATCGCCCGCTATTATCTTTATTGGAAAGACGGTAATAACGCGCGTCATTTTCCAGTACGGCGTATTGCTGCCCGTGCGTCGCACAGATTTTTGTCATCAAAACCGCGCCATTTAATTCATACACAGCCGCCGGGACATGAGCGAGGCAATCGGCGCAAAGACTGAGGGTGGTTTTTAATAGGAAGGCGGTTTTGTCCAGCGCGAAAAGGCGGGCGACAGATTCGGCATCCATTGCGCGTAACGGCGCGGCAATAGCCTCCAGCCTCGAACTATAACTTGCCTTGGCGGGTGCTTGCTCAACATGAATTGGAATATCAAGAAATTTGGACATTGGCGTTACCCGCTACAATAAAAGTAAACCCGGCTAATCAAAGAACAACAAAGTACGCATTGCCAAGCTGCAAAAACGATAAAAATACCGGTGCGAGGATGGCCAATCAGCGCGATTTTCTTGCAGCAAGCGCTTCAGTTGCGATGCCGAGAAATCAAGATTGCCGCGCCGTTCAGCCAGTTGATGAATACGCAATAGCGCCTGTGCGGAGGTAGTCGGCAATAAATCGTGAATGGCTTCAACAGTGTAAGCGATATGCCGATATTCATCGGCAAGCACCGCGCCAACGGCTTTGGCTATGTAGGGCGAATGCGCCCTTTGTTCGCAGGCTTCCAGATGATAGTCCAGCGAGCGGGCAACCCGCTTTTCCAAACAGTGCGCATGGGCGAGAAAATGCGCCAGCTTCAGGCGTTTACTGTCGGCATCGTGGTTATCGTAAATTGCCCATGAGACGGGCGTGTAATGCCTTACCACGGAATTAAATATGAATGAATGCGGCAGGTCTTCGATAATCGGTTGCCCCATTTTTTCAATGGCGGCCTTGTATAAGGCGATATGCTTGTTTTCATCGGCAATATGTTGGCGCATTTTTGCCGCCAATTCGGGCGCTTCGACATGCGCGATTGGAAAATAATCACTGACCCAATGCGGGTAGGCTTCGCCGTTGAGATATAAATTCAGAACCCGGCCGTGTAACGAGGGATTGTCAACAATGTCGCGATGTAATTGTCGTTTGGCGCCATCAACAATAACGTGCATGCCCGTTCCTGTTTAACGAACCGAACAAGTCGCAATTATAAAGCCGACGTATACGCCGACCACTACGACTACTGCCAAAATAAGCCAAAGAATGATCTTGCCTATCAGCCAGCAAAGATCAAAAAAGTCAAACTCATGGTCGGGATTTTTGGGGTCATTGTTCATATATTTTCTCCTGCCGCTCCCCAAGGCGGAGGTGGTCGATAGCTGCGTATCGCCAGTGTGATGATGCCGACAATCACCATTACCACACATAGCCACTGATACGCGGAAAACCCTGCAAAAGCCTTAATGGTTTCGCGCCAAAATTCGCTGATGAAGCGGAATATGCCGTAGCAAACCAGATATAAGGCAAACAGGCGCCCGTGCAACAGCTTGCGGCGATAGAGTGCTATAAAAATAAAGCCGAGCGCAAAATTGAACAGCATGTCGTAAATCTGGGCGGGATGCCTCGGAATACCGTCGGCGTAAGTGATGGCAAACATACCGTCCCATGGCAGTCCCCGGCTGCAACCGGTCAACAGGCAGCCGATACGGCCAATACCCAGCGAAAACGGCAACAACATGGCAAAACGGTCATTCGGCGGCAGTTGATAATTGAGCAGCGGCTTGGCGATTTCTGCGCCGATAAAACCGAACAGCAAAGCACCGACAATCGAACGCCCCGATGTCAACAATCCTTGCCAATTGTCAAAGGGTTGCAACGGCCACAGCCCGTCACCCATGACAACGGCAAATTTAGCGCCTAACAACGCGGCAAACAGTGAAATGCCCTGCAAGATCCAATAGCTTTGTTTCTCACTACTTGAGGTCAAACCGCGGGTCGTTGGGAACATCAGCATCAGGGCGAATCCCAACAGCACCATGATTGCGTAAGCCGGATAAATATTAAAATCCCCCATCAATCACCCCGTCAATCCACAACCAGTAAAATACAAAGCCCAGCAACGCTGCATCGGCTAACCAGTGAATACGTCGTTCATGGATTTCAATGTCGGCATGGAAGCCGAACTCATCTACCAAGAGCAAGCAGGTAAATATGCCCAGAAAAGACAATGCCGCAAGTGTTTTAGCGGCAATGACCAAAGACAGGAAAATACCCAGACTCAGCGCCAAACCAACGTGCAGCATCTGCTCGGTACGCGACACGTGGCGTGCATAGCCATGCAGCCAACTGTCGTATCCTGCCAGTATTGCATAGGGAATAAAGCCAATAAGAATTGTCATAAAGCGCATAAATGCAATACCGGTAGTTTTTTACTTTCCCAAAGACATGTTGAAATATCGCCATGTCTAATTATAGATACATTTTAAAATGTATCGCGGCGCCTGTTTTAGGACATCCTGTCAAAATACTTGAACAACAACCCGATGATAATGACCGGAATCACTGCCGCGGTAAGCTCCCAAAAGCCCATCTTCAGCAACACTAATTGGTTACAGACCAGGATAGCGCCATAAGCCAGCGCTGCCCATCGTTTCAAAAACCACAAGCCGCCGATGCAAGCCAGACTGACAAGGACCGACAACATGAAATAAACAGGGTAACCGGCCCCGAGTTGTTTCGCCATCGGCGATAAAATCAGGTTGATCATTTGTGTGGCGTTGATCAGGCCTATGACGCAAATGGCGGTAACAGCCAGCGGTTTTTCAGGGTTCAATGGGAATTCTGTCATGATGTTCTCCTTGGTTTGGTGTGTTTACAAGGGATTTTTCACCAAAATAATACACTTGGCAAGTTGGAAAGTGCCGGGGGCTTTATCCATCGTCCAGGCAACTATTCAAGCCTTCTGCAATAGCCCTGGCGATGGCTTGTTGAGTGCGGGTTTGCCCGAGTTTTACTTCTTCGCCGCGGTTGACGATAACGCCCGCTTCAAGCAAAACCGCAGGGCAATGCGCTTTCTTCAAAACCACGAGATTGTCGTAATAATGCACACCGTTGCTTTCATCGGCATAGGCTTTATTTTCCCCGGCGATGGCTTCGGCATGATGTCTTGAAGGTTTAAAACCTGACACTCTCAGCGCTTTGCCAATCGCCGAGGCACAACGCAGGCTTTCAGCGGGAAAAGGATTAAGATGCGATATAAAAACCGAATAGCCTTTGTATCGGTCGCTATAGGCATGAGAAATACCGTTTATTTTCCACTTGGACAGGTATTGTTCCTGCACGGAATCGTGATGTATCGACAGGAAAAGCGACTTGCCTTCCGTATCCCGCACACGGTCCGATAATTGACCGATCAAGCCGTCATCATTAACAACGGAGGTTTGATAGGATAAACCTTTCAACACGCCGGCCGTGACACCGACCAGACGGCGGTTAAACTCAAATTCGGGCACGCCCCGTGCGCTCATAACGCCGGGATGCGCCAGCGTATGACCAATGTCAAGTATAACGGAACGGTCTGATGTTTCGCTCGCTGCATCGACATGCGCCCAAGGCATATTGACCGGAAAAATCAGGTAGCCGCAACCTGCCAACACAGTTACGACAGCCATTATCCATGTGATTCGATGCCAATAGTGGGTCTGCCGGCTTTTTTTTCGGCGGGCCGCGTTCTTTTTCATGCCGGGTTTCACCGCCCTGCCCTGACCTGTTGACAGGGTCTATTTAACCAGTCCGTCAAGATAAAACCAGCGCCCGTTGGTTTTACCAAAGCGGCTGATTTCAACCATGACCTGTTCTTCGCCGTCCTGCACATAATAGGCCTTGAACGCGACCTTGCCTTTATTGTCCTTAACACCGCCTTTTTTAGTATCGGTAATTTCCAGTCGCACCCAGACGATATTTTCCCCGGAAAAATCGATAGCCGCAGGTCGCTTAAGTCTATCCCAGGTTGCCAGTAAATAGGCGGCATCTTGCAAGGCATAAGCCGAATATCGGGAACGCATCAACGCCTCGGCGGTAGCCGGTATTTTTTTACCTGAATGAAACGGCTCGCAACACTGTTGATAGTCGAGGCCGGAGCAACAGGGGCAGGATGGAATAATAGTCAAAAGATGTTCCTTATAATCCCAACTCAAACAGTAATTTAATTGAAGCGTAAACAACCATGACGATGGTCAGCAAATAAACGCAGTACAGCATCGGTTTTTCGATAACGGCTTTCAGCAGGGTTTTGTGTTGATTGGCTTGCTTAAGTTGCAAGTATTGTGCTCTGGCTGTGATAAAGCGCTGTTGTTGATAGGCGTTGAGCAACGCATGTGCTTTTTCCAGCTCATCGTTATTCCTAAGCCACAGGGCTGGCATCGACATGCCCCAGTTGCCTGCGGGCGTTTCATAAAAATCAATGTTCTGCACAGTAAGTAATTCGCGCACTTCGTCGGCTTCATCTTCGGGTACGCCGCGCAAGGAAAAAAGTAATAGGGCCATGATGTTTCAGGTGGTTTTTATTATCTGTACATACAAGGCATCAGGCAAAAAACTTGCCCACGTTAATCAGGGTTTTGTAGATTCCCCAGGACAGCGGCAGAACAACAACTATCCAGGCCAGCCAAACCAATATCCGGGACGTTTGCTTGTCATCCGTCAGCGCCTGTTCTGCAGGATTCGCCGTCAAATCGACAATTTCTTCTCGGGCCAGGCGTTTTTCTTCAGCCAGCTCGGTATCGGTCAGAAACCATTTGTCGGCTACCGGGCGAATCAGCAAATTACACAGCAATCCGATCATCAGCATAGCCGCGAGAATCATCATGGTCTGGTTATACACCTGCTCACGCGGAATACCCAAGCCCAATTGATAATCGCGCATATAATTGACGATCACAGGCCCCAGAATGCCCGCCGTCGCCCAAGCCGTCAATAAGCGGCCATGAATGGCGCCGACCATTTGGGTACCGAACAAATCGGCGAGATAGGCCGGTACGGTCGAGAAACCACCTCCATACATGCTTAAGATGATGCAAAACGCGGCCACGAACAGGATTTTATTGCCCGCCATCGCACTACCGGGCACACTGAGATACAACAAACTACCGAGGATGAAAAAGACAAAATACGTGTTCTTTCTCCCGAGCCAATCGGACAGGCTTGCCCAAAAAAACCGCCCGCCGATATTGAATAAACTCAATAACGCGGTAAAACCCGCAGCAACGGCGGCAATGGCGGCCAGCTCGGTTTTATCGAGCTCATTGTAAGTCTTGGCAATGCCGATCAACTGGCCGCCAAATACCTCTTGCAACATCGGCGATGACATGCCGATAACGCCGATACCGGCGCTGACGTTCATGCACAATACGCCCCACAGCAACCAAAACTGTTTAATTCTGAACACATGTTTTAAATGCACATGGCGATGGGTAATCATGCCTTTGCCGGTTTTTGCCGGCGTCGGTGTCCAGCCCGCAGGTTTCCAGCCACTGGGAGGCACTCGGTAACTCAATGCGCCGCCCATCATAAATACAAAATAAATACCGGCCATCACGATAAAAGTTTGCATGACACCGACATCGGACGGCGTCGCGAAATGCTTCATCAACTCCACCGCCAACGGCGAGCCGATCATCGCACCGCCGCCGAAACCCATAATCGCCATGCCGGTCGCCAT
>SXGT01589185.1_pt1 | contig 16199 bp, 14 predicted proteins | sample 3176221 | NCBI WGS metagenome assembly SXGT01 (sample SAMN11356862, study PRJNA531348) | freshwater metagenome | isolation source: freshwater sample F1-120 | place: China: Fuxian Lake, Yuxi | collected 2017-12-25 | reverse complement strand
GTGATGCTCGGCAACGAGACCACCGGCTTCGCCGGCACCCTCGACCTCGACGCCTCCCGCGCGCGCGTCACCGAGATCTCCGACCGCTTCGGCTTCCACGTCGACCCCGACGCGCTCGTCGAGGACCTCCCGGTCGGCGTGCAGCAGCGCGTGGAGATCATCAAGGCCCTGTCCCGCGACGCCGAGCTCCTCGTCTTCGACGAGCCCACCGCGGTGCTCACCCCGCAGGAGACCGACGAGCTCATGGGCATCATGCGCCAGCTGCGCGACGAGGGCACGTCGATCGTCTTCATCACTCACAAGCTGCGCGAAGTGCGCGAGGTCGCCGACCGCATCACAGTGATCCGCCTCGGCAAGGTCGTCGGCGAGGCCTCGCCCACGGCGACGAACGTCGAGATGGCCTCGCTCATGGTCGGCCGGGCTGTCGAGCTCACGGTCGAGAAGACGCCGGCGGCACCGGGTGACCCGGCTCTCGTCATCACCGACCTCACCGTCACCGATCATGTCGGGCACGTGCTCGTCGACTCGGTCAGCTTCACCCTGCACCGCGGCGAGATCCTCGCCATCGCGGGAGTGCAGGGCAACGGCCAGACCGAGCTCACCGAGGCGATCATGGGGCTGCAAGACCGCGTGCTCGGCTCCATCACCCTGGGCGACAGCGAGCTCGTCGGGCGCAGCACGCGGCAGGTGCTCGATGCCGGCGTGGGCTTCGTGCCCGAAGACCGCACCGAAGACGGTCTCGTCGGCTCGTTCACGATCGCCGAGAACCTCATGCTCGACCGCTCGACGGGCGAGCCGTTCGTCAAGCGCGGCACGCTGCAGCTCGCCGAGCTCGCCCAGTTCGCGGCCGACCGCATCGTCGAGTTCGATGTGCGCACCCAGGGCATCACCTCGACGGCGAGCAGCCTCTCGGGCGGCAACCAGCAGAAGGTCGTGCTCGCGCGCGAGTTGAGCCGCGACCTCAATCTGCTCGTGGCGGCCCAGCCCACGCGCGGCCTCGACGTCGGCTCGATCGAGTTCGTGCACAAGCGCATCGTCGCGACGCGCGACGCGGGCATTCCCGTCATCGTCGTCTCGACCGAGCTCGACGAGGTCGCCGCGCTCGCCGACCACATCGCGGTCATGTACCGGGGTCGCATCATCGGCATCGTGCCGGGTGACACCCCTCGTGATGTTCTCGGATTGATGATGGCCGGAGAAGCTCCGGCGGAGGTGGCCGCATGAGCGACGACACGACGAAACCCTCGGGCGCCGAGGCGCACGAGCAGACGAGCGCCGAGGCGGTGCACGAGCAGGTGGTCGCCCACGAGACCGGGCGAGACGCATCCGAGCCCCCGGTGCCCCGTGGCAACCAGATTCTCAAAGAGATCTTCGGCGGCAGCGCCGCGATCTCGGTGCTCGCCGTGGTACTCGCCCTCATCGTGGGCGGCATTCTCATCGTCATGACCGACGAGGCCGTCGCCGAGGCCAGCGGGTACTTCTTCTCGCGTCCGCTCGACACCCTCACGGCGGCGTGGGATGCCGTGGCCGGCGCCTACAGCGCTCTGTTCCGCGGGTCGGTCTTCAACTACCTCCGGGCCGACGATCTCGTCGCGGCATTCCGGCCGATCACCGAGACGCTCGCCAACGCGACGCCGCTCATCGCGGCTGGTCTGGGTGTCGCCCTGGCCTTCCGCGTGGGTCTGTTCAACATCGGTGGTCGCGGTCAGATGCTCATCGCCGCGGCTGCCGCGGGCTACGTGGGCGCCTACATCCCCATGCCGCCCGTGATCCACCTCATCGTCGCGCTCGTCATCGGCATCATCGGCGGCGCGCTCTGGGGCGGACTCGTCGGCCTGCTGAAGGCCCGCACGGGCGCGCACGAGGTGATCGTGACGATCATGCACAACTACATCGCCTTCTACCTCGTGTCGTTCCTGCTGCGCACGCCCGGTGCGCTGCAGGCTCCCGGCCAGAACAACCCCAAGAGCGGGCCCATGCTCGAGACCGCACAGTTTCCGTCGCTGCTCGGTGAGCAGTACAACCTCAACATCGGCTTCATCCTCGTGATCCTCGCGACGATCTACACCTGGTACCTGCTCAACCGTTCGGCCCTGGGCTTCCGGTTCCGCGCCGTCGGCGAGAACCCGCATGCCGCGCAGGTGGCCGGCATCAATGTGAAGACCGTCTACGTACAGGTCATGCTCATCGCGGGCGGGCTGGTGGGTCTCGCCGGCGTCTACCAGGTGCTAGGAAACTTCACCGGAGGCTTCGCCGCTGGGCTCGATGCCGGCATCGGCTTCACCGCGATCACGGTGGCGCTACTGGGGCGCTCGAAGGCCTGGGGCGTCTTCTTCGCCGGCATCCTGTTCGGCGCGCTGCAGGCGGGCAGCTACACGATGCAGGCTGCCGAAGGCATTCCCGTCGACATCGTGCTTGTCGTGCAGTCGTTCATCGTGCTCTTCATCGCTGCCCCGCCGCTCGTGCGATCGATCTTCCGATTGCCCACCCCTGATCCACTGTTCCGGTGGCGAACACCCAAGCTCGACCGCGTCTCGGAGGTGTCGAAGTGAGCGTCGTAACGACCACCCGCGATGCGGGTTCGGGCCTCGCCCCGTCGACCATCGCGGTGCGCAGCTGGAAGGCCCCGATCGCCTTCGCGATCTTCACGGTTCTCGGCGCCGTGCTCTTCATCGCCCTCGCTCGAGGCGGCGACACGACCTATCGGCTCAGCAACGACGGCGACGCGATCGTGCTGCCGCCGATCGTGCTGCCAGCCGACGCCACAGGCATCGCGACCGTGGTGCTCATGGCGGCGATCGCCGTCTACGCCTTCCTGCTCGTGCGCTCAGTGCGCAAGGTGCCGCTGTGGCTCACGACGATCTTCGCGATCCTCTTCCTGCTCGGGTTCTTGACCTGGGCGGCGGCGGGCTCGACCGTGCCGCTCGTCGGTCTGCTGGCCGGTGCGCTCACCGTGAGCACCCCGCTCATCTTCGGCTCGCTCGGCGGCGTTATCTCTGAACGCGTCGGTGTCGTCAACATCGCGATCGAGGGTCAGCTGCTCGCAGGGGCGTTCGTCGCGGCCATGGTCGCGACGCTCACGGGCTCGGCCATCGTGGGCCTGCTCGCGGCGATGGTCGCGGGCGCGCTGGTCTCAGTGATCCTCGCCTCGTTCGCCATCAAGTACCTCGTCGATCAGGTCATCGTCGGCGTCGTGCTCAACGTGCTGGTCATCGGTCTGACGAGCTTCTTCTACTCGACCGTGATGGTCGCCGACCCCGACCTGTTCAACAAGCCGGCCCGGTTCGAGCGCCTGACGATTCCGCTGCTCAGCGACATCCCCATCCTCGGGCCGATCCTGTTCAACCAGACGATCATCGTCTACATCATGTTCGCGCTCGTGCCGACGGTGTGGTTCGCACTCTTCAAGACCCGCTGGGGCCTGCGTTTGCGCTCGGTCGGCGAGCACCCCAAGGCGGCAGACACGGTCGGCATCAACGTGCGGGCCACGCGCTTCTGGAACGTGCTGCTCGCGGGCGCGATCGTCGGCGGCGGCGGCGCGTTCTTCACGCTCGCCGCGATCGGGTCGTTCACGAAGGAGATGACGAATGGCGCGGGCTTCATCGCCCTGGCCGCCGTGATCTTCGGTCAGTGGAACCCGATCAAGGCGACCCTGGCCGCGCTGCTGTTCGGCTTCGCGACGAACCTGCAGTCGACGCTGTCGATCGTGGGTTCGCCCGTGCCGAGCGAGTTCATGCTCATGCTGCCGTACCTCGTGACGATCTTCGCGGTGGCCGGTCTCGTCGGCATCTCGCGACCGCCGGCGGCCTCGGGCAAGCCCTACATCAAGTCGTGAGCGGCGCGCCGATGACCGATATTGACTGGGATGCTCTGCGCGCCGTCGCCCTCGAAGCGATGTCGCACGCCTACGTGCCGTACTCGAAGTTTCCGGTCGGGGTCGCGGCGATCGTCGATGACGGTCGCGTGATCTCGGGCTGCAACGTCGAGAACGCCTCGTACGGCCTCACGCTGTGCGCAGAGTGCGCGCTCGTGTCGAGCCTTCACATGACGGGCGGCGGCAAGCTCGTCGCCTTCACGTGCGTCGACGGCGATGGCGGTGCGCTCATGCCCTGCGGACGCTGCCGTCAGCTGCTCTTCGAGCACTCGGCCGAGGGCATGCTGCTCGAGACGGTGTCGGGCATCAAGACGATCGACGAGGTGCTGCCCGACGCGTTCGGCCCTCGCACTCTCGCGACGTACCACAGTTCGCACCACTAACAGGAGTCCCACCATGGCCATCGAGCCGTTCGACGTCGTCGACCTCATCCGCACCAAGCGCGACATGGGGGTGCTGACCACCGCCCAGATCGACTGGATGGTCGACGCCTACACGCGCGGCTACATCGCCGACGAGCAGATGTCGGCCATGACGATGGCGATCTTCCTCAACGGCATGGAGCGCGACGAGATCCGCGACCTGACCCTCGCGATGGTCGCCTCGGGCACCCGCCTCGACTTCTCCGGGCTGTCGAAGAAGACGACCGACAAGCACTCGACCGGCGGCGTCGGCGACAAGATCACGCTGCCGCTCGCCCCGCTCGTCGCCTCGTTCGGGGTCGCGGTGCCGCAGCTCAGCGGCCGCGGGCTCGGCCACACGGGGGGCACGCTCGACAAGCTCGAGAGCATCCCGGGCTGGCGCGCCTCGATCACAGTCGACGAGATGATGCAGCAGCTCGACGCGGTCGGCGCCGTCGTGTGTGCCGCAGGCTCGGGCCTCGCTCCGGCCGACGGCAAGCTCTACTCGCTGCGTGACATCACGGGCACGGTCGAGTGCATTCCGCTCATCGCCTCGTCGATCATGTCGAAGAAGATCGCCGAGGGCACGGCAGCGCTCGTGCTCGACGTCAAGTTCGGCTCGGGCGCCTTCTTGAAAGACATCGAGCAGTCGCGCGAGCTCGCCAAGGTCATGGTGCGTCTCGGTGAGGATGCCGGGGTCGCCACCCGCGCGGTTCTCACGAACATGAACGTGCCGCTCGGCCTCGCGATCGGCAACGCGAACGAGGTGCGCGAGTCGGTCGAGGTGCTCGCTGGCGGCGGACCCGCCGACGTGGTCGAGCTCACGGTCGTGCTCGCTCGGCACATGCTCGAGCTCGCGGGCGTGACCGATGTCGACGTCGAGGGCGCGCTGCAGAACGGTCAGGCCATGGACGCCTGGCGCGCCATGATCAGCGCCCAGGGCGGAGACCCGGATGCTGCCATGCCGGTCGCCCACGAGACCCACATCGTGACGGCCGATCGTGACGGCGTGCTCGTCGAGCAGCACGCTCTGCCCTTCGGCATCGCGGCGTGGCGCCTCGGAGCGGGCCGGGCCCGCAAGGAGGACCCGGTGGATCACGGCGCGGGCATCGACCTGCACGCGAAGCCCGGCGACACGGTCACCAAGGGCCAGCCGCTCTTCACGATGCTCACGAACGACGAGGCGAGGTTCGCTCGCGCGCTCGAGGCGCTCGAGGGCGGCTACCGCATCGGCGACCCGGGCGAAGAGGTGCACACGGGCGGGCCGCTTGTGGCGGGCGTTGTCGACTGACATATCCGACGGGGCATAGCCCCGTCGGCGCTGGGGTCGCGCGATCGCGATGCGATCGCTATAGCTCCACCGCGCCGATCCTGACGAGGGCGTCGACCACCAGATCCCAGAAGCGGTCGTTGTCGATGTCGAGGGCGACCTGCGTCGTGCATCCGTCGGGGGCGGGGCCGCGCAGATCGGCGACGGTCATGCCGAGCGTGAGACCGCCGGTCAGCTCGACGTCGAGCGGAGCCTTGACCACCCGCAGCAGCGTGGGGTCGATGACGAAGGCGACCGCGCAGGGGTCGTGCACGGGCGGGTGGTCGAAGCCCTGCGCGTCGTGGTAGCTGTGCGCGAAGAACTCGAGCAGCTCGCCGACGAAGCGGGCGGGAGCCGTGCCGACCGCGGCGATGCGGGCGGCGACCTCGTCGGTCGCGAGCGCCTGGTGGGTGGCGTCGAGCCCGATCATGGTGAGCGGCCACGCCTCGTTGAACACGATGTGCGCGGCCTCGGGGTCGATGATGATGTTGAACTCGGCGACCGCGCTCCAGTTGCCGACGTGCACGCCGCCGCCCATGAGCACGACCTGCTTGACGCGCTCGACGATGCGCGGTTCTTTGCGCGCGGCGAGCGCGATGTTCGTGAGCGCCCCGGTCGGCACGAGCGTCACAGTGCCGGGCTCGTGCGACATGACGATGTCGATGATGACGTCGACCGCGTGGCGCGGGTCGAGCTCGACGGCCGGCTCGGGCAGCACGGGCCCGTCGAGGCCCGACTCGCCGTGGATGTCGGGGGCGGTCTCGACGGTGCGCACGAGCGGGCGGTGGGCTCCGCGGGCGATGGGCACAGCATCCATGCCGATGACGCGAGCGACGGCGAGCGCGTTGCGCGTGACCTTCTCGATCGTCTGATTGCCCATGACGGTCGTCACGGCCAGCAGCTCGATCTCCGGGCTGCCGTGGGCGAGCAGCATCGCGACCGCGTCATCGTGGCCGGGGTCGCAGTCGAGGATGATCTTCTCGGGCATGCCTCGAGCCTAGGATGCCCGCACGGTGCCGCGCGTCGCCCCCGGCCGCGCACTCGCGCGCGCGGCCGCCCATGCCCGTCTTCTCGGGTCACAGCACGGTAACGAACCGGTAGGTTTGGGGTATGACAACGGCGACTCCGACCCTGCTTGCGGGCACCGACCTCGACCTCGCGCAGCTGCCCAAGGTGTCGCTGCACGACCACCTCGACGGCGGCCTGCGCCCGCAGACGATCATCGAGCTCGCCGACGAGATCGGGCTGGCACTGCCCACAACCGACGCGGCCGAGCTCGCCGACTGGTTTCTCGCCCAGTGCACCGCGGGCTCGCTCGTCGAATACCTGAAGACCTTCGACATCACCACCGCTGTGATGCAGACGCGCGAGGGCCTCGAGCGCGTCGCGCGCGAGTGCGTGCTCGACCTCGCGGCCGACGGCGTGGTGTGGGGCGAGATCCGCTGGGCGCCCGAGCAGCACCTCACCGCCGGGCTGAGCCTCGATGAGACGGTCGAGGCCGTGCAAGCGGGTCTGGATGCCGGGGTCGAGCAGGCGCGCGGCGCCGGCCACAGCATCCAGGTCGGGCAATTGGTGACGGCGATGCGCCACGCCGACCGGGGGCACGAGATCGCGGAGCTCGCGCTGCGACACCGTGACGCGGGCGTCGTGGGCTTCGACATCGCGGGTGCCGAGGCCGGCTTCCTGCCGAGCCGCATGCGCGACGCCTTCGACCTGCTCGCCGCCGAGTGGATGCCCGTGACCGTGCACGCCGGCGAGGCCGACGGGCTCGAGTCGATTCGCAGCGCCCTGCTCGACGGGCGCGCGCTGCGCCTGGGGCACGGCGTGCGGTTGGCCGAAGACATCGAGCTGCGCACCGAGGGCGACACCACGTTCGCGACACTCGGACGCATGGCCGAGTGGGTCAAAGACCGCCAGATTGCGCTCGAGACGAGCCCGAGCTCGAACCTGCAGACCGGGGCGATCGCGGCGTGGGGCAGCGAGCTCGTCGACCACCCGCTCGACCTGCTGTACCAGCTCGGCTTCCGCGTGACGGTCAACACCGACAACCGCCTCATGAGCGCGACGACCCTCAGCCGCGAGCTGCAACTCGTGAGCGAGGCCTTCGCCTATGACCTCGACGACCTGCTCGCCCTGCAGCTGAACGCCGCCCAGGCCGCATTCGTGCCCGTTGACGACCGCGAAGCCCTCATGGAGACGATCATCGCCGGGTTCGAGGCCGCGGCATGAGTCTGCCCGCCCTCGCCGACCGCGCCATCGTGCTGCACGCGCGCGCGCACGATTGGCGCGCTGCCGTGCGACTCGCGGGCGATGCGCTCGTCGAGAGCGGCTGCACGACGGCCGAGTACACCGAGGCGATGATCCGCATGGTCGACGACCACGGGCCCTACATCGTGATCGCGCCCGGCCTCGCTCTCGCGCACGCCCGCCCCGGCTCTGATGTGCGCTGCGACGGCCTCTCGGTCGTCACGCTCGCTCAGCCGGTCGAGTTCGGCCACGCCCACAATGACCCCGTGCGCGTCGTCATCGGCCTCGCAGGCGTCGCGCCCGACGCGCACCTCGAGGCCGTCGCCCAGCTCGCCAACGCGTTCAACAACGCCGACGCGATTCCGGCGCTCGCCGAGGCGACGACCCGCGACGAGGTGCGCGCGATTCTGACCGGAGGCGCTCCGGCGTGAAGATCGTCACGATCTGCGGCGCCGGCATCGGCTCGAGCGGCATTCTCAAGGTGAATGCCGAGCGGGTGCTGCAGCGGCTCGGGCTCACGGCGACCGTGGTCGCCGCCGACATCGCCTCGGTCGGCCGGGTCGCCGCCGACGCGCAAGTGATTCTCACGAGCGCCGAGTTCGTCGAAGCCATTGGCCCCACGCGCGCCGACGTCGTCGTCATCGAGAACTACTTCGACACCGACGAGCTCAGCGTCAAGCTCGAGGCCGCGATCGGCTGAGCGCGGGCTTGCGGATGCTCGCCGCGGGCCGTGCACGCCGATCAGTGGTGCGGCGATGGGTCAGTGCTGCCCGGCCGGGCCGTTCGAGGGGTCGTAGCCGCTGCCCCGGCGCCTGCCCACGACCAGCGCGACGCCGATGCCGAGCGCGCTGAGCGGCGCGATGAACGGCGCGAACGAGAACAGCGCGAGCGCTACGAGCACGCCGACACCGGCCGCGAGCACGGCGCGCCGCAGAGACGACGCCGCCGCTTGCGCAAGCGGCAGGATGGCCGCCGAGGCGAGACCCGCGGCGAGCCCGGTGGTGGCGAGCAGCAGGTAGGGCACGAGCGGCCCGAGCGGGAGGAGCACCGAGTCGGGGAACGCCGCCGCCTCGACGCCGAGGGCGAGCGGCCGGATCAGCAGCACGAGGTACGCGGCGAGCAGCAGCGACACGGGCTTGGCACGCGTGCCGATGAGTGCGTGCACCGCAGTCAGCAAAGGCAGAAAGCCGAGGAAGGCGAGAACGTTGCCCAGCAGCAGCGGCACGGTGTTGCTGGCGAGCTGCTCGAGCCCCTCGACCTGCCCGCTCTCGGGCACCGCGACGAAGGTCGAGGGCAGCACCACGGCCCCGATGAGCATCATCGCCAGGGCGAGTGCGGCGGCAACGATGCCCGCCGTGCGCGACGGGGCGGCCGCGAGCCGGTCGAGCACGCCGCCGCCGGAAGAAGAGTCGGTCATGCGCGAACCTTTCGACGGAGGGCGATGAGCGTTGTGATGACGGCGATGAAGGCGAGCGGCAGGGCTCCGGTCGGTACGAGCACGAGCAGCCAGGTGAGCGCGGCCGTCGTACCGAGCATGACGCGGCCGAGAGGCGTGGCGCGCGGCAGTAGCAGTGCGGCCGCGGACCCTATGGCGAGCGACTGCACGATCACGGCACCGAGGTAGACCGGCGGCACGGGCGCCGTGAGCACGGCGAGCGACGCCGCGATGAGCATCCCGCTCGCGATGGTCAGGGGGTAGCGCACCGAGGCGGTGACGCGCAGCAGGAGCGCGAGCTGCCACACCAGGGGCACGACGCCGAAGGCGACGGCGGCGTAGCCCGGGCCGACGAGGCCGAGCCCCTCGATGAAGCCCAGCTCGCCGAGCGTCGCGCCGACCGCCCAGGCGAGCGCGACGATGACGATGGCGGCGATGCCGAGCCAGATGGTCAGACGGCGCTCGCGGGCCGTCCACGGCAGGGTCGGGCGCGGAGCGCGCGGGGTCGGCGGGCGACCCGGCAGGCCCGAGACACCGATGCCGCGACCCGCGTCGCCCGACTCGGCGATGCGCTCGGCTTCCAGCGCGTGCCGGAAGGCCAGGTCGGCCTCGACGCGCAGGCCGTGCACGCGATCGAGCGTGGCGAGCAGCATGGCGCCGCCCATGATGAACATCGGCGAGACCCCGGCGACCATGAAGGGCAGCGCGATGCCCGCGCCGCCGATGCCGGCCCAGATGTGCGCGGCCATGACGTCGACGTAGGGGCGGATGAGCACGGCGGTGGATGCTCCCGCCGCAGCCGTCGCGAGCGCGGCCCCGGTGCCGACAGGCAGGTCGATGAGTCCGATCGGCCGGTCGGGCCCGGCGGCGACGAGGGCGAGCACCGCCACGGCTGAGAGCGCCCCGGCCACGGCCATGATGCTCGCCGAGACTGCCGCGACGCGCGAGAGCGGGTCGGGCTCGCGGCGCATCCACAGTACGGCGAGACCGATGGCGGCGAGCACGACGGCGAGCGAGGTCGGCAGCGACTGCAGTGCACTGAGGCGTTGCGCTTCGGCGAGCCACTGATCGTCGAAGACGACGTTGCCGCTGAGGTCAGGGGGTGGGTCGAGGAGCGAGAAGGCGCCGAACTGTCCGAGGAGTCTGCCGGTGGCCCAGCTGACCACCGACGCGAACCACAGCAGGGCGACGGGGGCCGGCAGCAGTGGGCGCCGCGGTGCAGCGGCGGTCGGGACGGTCACGTTTCCACCCTATGGGGGTTGATCAGGCGATGAGCTCGCGCATGCCGGCCTCCAGCGCGGCGACCCGCGCCGTGGCGCTCGCGCGCCGCTCGTCGACCGAGCCTGCGTCGCTCGAGGCGTCGATGTAGACCTTGACCTTGGGCTCGGTGCCGCTCGGCCGCACGATGACGCGGCTGCCGTCGAGCATCCAGAACCGCAGGATGTCGCCGGCCGGGAACACTCCGAAGCCGCCGATGAAGTCGTCTACCTGGCTGACGCGCACGCCGCCGATCTCGCTCGGCGGGTTGTCGCGCAGCGCGGCCATGATGGCGCCGATGCGGCTCAGGTCGGTCACCCGCAGCGAGACCTGCGCGCTCGCGAAGGCGCCGAAGCGCTCGTCGAACTCGTGCTGGTGGTCGTCGAGAGTCTTTCCCGCCGCGGCGAGCTCGCCGACGAGCGCCACGAAGTCGACCGCCGCAGAGATGCCGTCTTTGTCGCGGATCGTGCCGGGGTTCACGAGATAGCCGAGCGCCTCTTCGAAGCCGTAGCCGAGGCCGCCGACGCGCGAGATCCACTTGAAGCCCGTGAGCGTGTCGCTGTAGCTGAGCCCGTAGGCGCTCGCGACGGCCGCGAGGGCGGGGGAGGAGACGAGGGATGCCGCGAGCTTCGCCTGCGTGCCCGACCGCTGCAGGCGCTCCGCAACCCGCCAGCCGAGCAGGGCTCCGACCGCGTTGCCGCTGAGGCGGCGCCAGCCGGCGGCCTCGGAGCTGTCGGGCACGGCCACCGCGAGGCGGTCGGCGTCGGGGTCGTTCGCGATGATGAGCGCGGCGCCGACGCGGCGCGCGGTCTCGAACGAGAGGTCCATCGCGCCGGGCTCTTCGGGGTTCGGGAAGGCGACGGTCGGAAACGCGCCGTCGGGCTCGATCTGCTCGGCGACGACGGTCGGCTCACCCAGGCCGGCGGCGGCGAAGACGCGCTGCGAAACCTCCCACCCGACGCCGTGCATCGCGGTGTAGACGAAGGGCACGGTCACGCGCTCCGCAGTCTCGTCGAGAGCCACGGCCGCCGCGCGCTCGACGTAGGCGTCGATGACGCTCTCGTCGGCGACCTCGTAGTCGGTCGAACGCGGCAGATCGCCGATGACCTCGGTCTCGGCGACGGCGACGATCGCGGCGTGAATCTGCTCATCGCTCGGTGCGACGATCTGCGAGCCGCCATCGCGACCGCCCAGGTAGACCTTGTAGCCGTTGTCGCGGGGCGGGTTGTGGCTCGCGGTGACCATGATGCCGGCGCTCACACCGAGGTGCCGCACGGCGAAGGCGACGAGCGGGGTCGGCAGCATGCGCGGCAGCAGCACGACGCGCACGCCGGCCCCGGCCATGAGCTCGGCAGAGTCCCGCGCGAACACGTCGCTGTTGACACGGCCGTCATACCCGATGACGACCGAAGCGTTTTCGTCGCGGTCGAGCAGCCAGCGGGCGAACCCGGTCGCGGCCTGCGAGACGAGCACGCGGTTCATGCGGTTCGAGCCCGCGCCGAGCTCACCCCGCAGACCCGCGGTGCCGAAGGCGAGGCGGGTGTCGAAGCGGTCGCGGAGGGCATCCATCGCCGCGGCGTCGCCGCCCTCGGCGGCCGGGATGAGCGCCTCGAGCTCGGCGCGCGTGACGGGGTCGGGGTCTTGCTCGAGCCAGGCCTTGGCAGAGTCGAGAGTGGTCATGGTGCCTCCTACAGCTCGGCGACGATGCGGGCGAGCAGCGCGCTGATGACGGGCTCGGCGGCCTTGCCGGCGTCGATCACCTCGGCGTGGCTCAGCGGCTCGGGCGAGATGCCGGCCGCGAGGTTGGTGATGAGCGAGAGCCCGAGCACCTCCATGCCGGCCTGGCGGGCCGCGATGGCCTCGAGGGCTGTCGACATGCCGACGATGTGGCCGCCCATGGCCTTCGCCATCTGCACCTCGGCCGGGGTCTCGTAGTGCGGGCCGCGGAACTGCACGTAGACGCCCTCGTCGAGCTCAGGCGCGACCGTGTGAGCGAGGTCGCGCAACCGCTGGGAGTACAGGTCGGTGAGGTCGATGAACGTTGCGCCCTCCAAGGGCGAGTTCGCCGTCAGGTTGAGGTGGTCGCTGATGAGCACGGGCGTGCCGGGAACCCAGTGGTCTTTTATGCCGCCCGCCCCGTTGGTGAGGATCATGACGGATGCTCCCGCCGCAGCGGCCGTGCGCACCGAGTGCACCACCCGCCGCACCCCGTGGTTCTCGTAGTAGTGGGTGCGGGCGCCGATGACGAGCGCGCGCTTGCCGCTCGGCAGCAGGATCGAGCGCAGGGTGCCGACGTGCCCCTCGAGTGCGGGCTTGCTGAACCCGGCGATGTCGGTCGCGGCGAGGGTGTGCGTGGTCTCGCCGATGAGGTCGGCGGCCTTGGCCCAGCCTGATCCGAGCGTGAGGGCGATGTCGTGGTGCTCGACGCCCGTGGCCTCCCGCAGCTGATTGGCGGCCTGAGCGGCGATGGCGAAAGGGTCGGCGTGCTCGTCGTCGAGCGGGTTCACGGCGGTGTGCGACATGCCTGCCAGCCTACTGAGCGGGCTCGGTGCGAGCATCCGCGCATCAGCGCGCAGCACGGGGCGCTGACAGAATGGAGCCCATGACCACCCACTTCACCCGCCAGCACCGCATCGCCGTACTCGGAGGAGGCCCCGGTGGCTACGAAGCGGCGCTCGCCGGAGCCCAGTTGGGGGCCGACGTCACGCTCATCGAGCGCGTGGGGGTCGGCGGGTCGGCCGTTCTGACCGACGTCGTGCCCTCGAAGACGCTCATCGCGACGGCCGAGGCGGCGGGGGCGATCCGCGACGCGGGCGAGCTCGGCGTGCAGTTCTTCGCACGCGGCGAGGCGGGCCGCGCCGTGAAGCCCGAGGTCGCGGTGAACCTCGCCCAGGTCAACAAGCGGCTGCTGCGCCTCGCGCAGGAGCAGAGCGACGACATGCGCGAGCAGCTGGTCGACGCGGGTGTGCGCATCATCGTCGGCGACGGGCGCCTCGACGGCCCGAACCGCATCGTCGTCGCCACCGGGCAGGGCAAGAAGCGCGTCGACTTCGACCAGTGCGACGCCGACACCGTCATCGTGGGCGTCGGCGCCTCGCCGCGCGAGCTGCCGAGCGCGCAGCCCGACGGCGAGCGCATTCTCACCTGGACGCAGCTCTACTCGCTGAACTCGGTTCCCGAGCACCTCATCGTGGTCGGCTCGGGCGTCACGGGCGCCGAGTTCGCCAGCGCCTATCGCGCGCTCGGTGCGCAGGTCACCCTCATTTCGAGCCGCGATCAGGTGCTGCCGGGTGAGGATGCGGATGCCGCGCACCTCATCGAGCAGGTCTTCCGGCGCAACGGCATGACGCTGCTCGCCAAGAGCCGCGCCGACTCCGTCGTCAACACGGGCGACGGCGTGCAGGTGACCCTGAGCGACGGCACCGTCATCGACGGCTCGCACTGCCTCATGGCTGTGGGCTCGATCCCCAACACTGCGGGCATCGGGCTCGAGGAGGCCGGGGTGCAGCTCACCTCCTCTGGGCACATTGCCGTCAACAAGGTGGCGCGCACCTCGATGCCGAGCGTCTACGCCGTGGGCGACTGCAGCGACTCGCTGCCGCTCGCCTCGGTCGCCTCGATGCAGGGCCGCACGGCCGTGTATCACGCGATGGGCGACGCGGTCACGCCGATCAAGCTGCGCAACGTGACCTCGAACATCTTCACGGCGCCCGAGATCGCGACCGTCGGCTTCTCGCAGAAGCAGATCGAAGACGGCGAGACGCGCGGCATCGTGCACAAGCTCATGCTCGAGACGAACGCGCGCGCGAAGATGCAGAACGTCACCGACGGGTTCATCAAGCTCTTCGCGGCCAAGACCTCGGGCACGGTCATCGGCGGCGTCGTCGTGGCGCCCCGAGCATCCGAGTTGATCCTGCCCATCGCTCTCGCGATCGAGCACCGGCTCACGGTCGACCAGCTCGCCCGCGCCTACTCGGTGTACCCCTCGCTATCGGGCGGCATCACGGATGCCGCGCGTGCGATGCACGCCCCTCGCGACTGATGCTCGAGCGGTCGCCGTCGGTGGTCGTCGAGCTCACGATCTCGGCTCGACGCGTGCTCATCGTGCTGCTTGTCGTGATCGGTCTGCTCGTCTCGGCGCACGCCGTGCGCTCGCGCCTGGTGCTCGCATGGCCCGAGCCCGACCTGCTGCAGGGCGAGGTGCTGCGCATCTTCTCGATCGGCGCCGAGTCGGGTTTCGCCACCTGGGCGACGATCATCATGATGCTCTCGATCGCCCTGGTCTCGGTGCTCATCGGTCTCGCCGAGCGCGCCGAGCAGCATCCCCGGTGGCGGCAGTGGATCGCAGTGGCCGCCGTGTTCGGCTTCGCCTCGCTCGATGAGCAGATTCAGCTGCACGAGATGTGGGTCGAGCCGTTCCGCGAGCTCTTCCGCATCACGACCGGGCCGTTCCTCCTCGCCTGGGTCATTCCCGCGCTCGCGCTGGCCGCGGTGCTCGCGCTGGCGCTGCTGCCGTTCGTGCTGCGGCTGCCGGCACGCACGCGGCTCTGGGTGGTCGCCTCGATCGGCCTGTGGCTCGCGGGCGCGATCGGCATGGAGATGGTCGACAGCGCGACCTTCGAACTGCGACAGGCGATGGAGCCGCTGACGGCGCACTGGGTGAGCGCCATCATGTACACGACCGAAGAGGCCATGGAGATGCTAGGCATCGCGATGCTGCTGCATGCCCTGCTCGTGCACGCGCGCGAGCACCAGCCCGGCACGTTCGGCGCCCGCGTGAGGGTGAGCTGACCGCGGGTCAGTCGGTGATGCTGAGCAGCACGTGACCCGACGAGACCGTCTCACCGACGGCCGCGCCGATGCCCGTGACGGTGCCGTCCTTGTGCGCCGTGAGGGGCTGCTCCATCTTCATGGCCTCGAGCACGACGACGAGGTCGCCCGCGACGACCGTGTCGCCGTCGGCCACGGCGAGCTTCACGACCGTCGCCTGCATGGGGCTCTTGACGGCGTCTCCCGAGGCGCCGGAGGCGATGGCCGAGCCGGTGCGCCGCTTGGGCGGTGCGGCGAGCGTCGTCGCGGTGCGGGATGCTCCGCTCGGCATGAGCGTCTCGGGCAGCGACACCTCGAGCCGCTTGCCGGCGACCTCGACTACCACGGTGTGGCGCGGGCCCGGCTCGGCGAGCGGCTCGGCGAGCGAGCCGCTCCACGGCTCGAGCTGGTTGTCGAACTCGGTCTCGATCCAGCGCGTGAAGACCGTGAACGGCTCGCCGTTCGCGGGGGCGAACGCCGGGTCGTCGACGATCGCGCGGTGGAAGGGCAGCACGGTCGGAAGGCCGGCGACCTCGAACTCGGCGAGCGCGCGGCGCGAGCGCTCGAGGGCGTCGTCGCGGCTCGAGCCGGTGACGATGAGCTTGGCGAGCAGCGAGTCGAAGGCGCCCGAGATGACGTCGCCCGTCGTGACGCCCGAGTCGACGCGCACGCCGGGCCCGCCGGGGAACCGCAGCGCGTGCACGGGGCCGGGCATGGGCATGAAGTTCAACCCGGGGTCTTCGCCGTTGATGCGGAACTCGAACGAGTGGCCGTGCGCGACCGGGTCGTCGTAGCCGATCTCTTCACCCTCGGCGAGGCGGAACTGCTCGCGCACGAGGTCGATGCCCGTCACCTCTTCTGAGACGG
>SXGT01329642.1_pt1 | contig 16200 bp, 17 predicted proteins | sample 3176221 | NCBI WGS metagenome assembly SXGT01 (sample SAMN11356862, study PRJNA531348) | freshwater metagenome | isolation source: freshwater sample F1-120 | place: China: Fuxian Lake, Yuxi | collected 2017-12-25 | reverse complement strand
CAGGCGCAGATCAGGAAGGGCAGCACGGCAGTGTCGACCTCGACCCGCAACTTCCCGAATCGTCTGGGCATCGACACCCGCGTGTTCCTCAGTTCCGCTGAACTCGCTGCGGTGGCTGCACTGATGGGCAAGTTACCCACCGTCGCCGAGTACATGGAACAGGTCAAGACGCTGGAAGCCAAGTCGGCTGATGTCTATCGCTACATGAATTTCGACCAGATCGCCGAGTTCAAGGAAGTCGCCGATACGGTAACAGCGTAAGTCGCATCAGGCGCCGTCCCGCCAGCGCCGACTTTTCAGAAACGCCTCCGTGGAGCAATTCACGGGGGCGTTTTTACATCGCTCGACCACCCCGAATCAGCCCAACCACAAGCCCTTCGATCACCAGGCATCTGGATGTCGATCCGATGGAGTTTTGACCCGCGCTTACAGCAGGGAACTGTCGGCGACGACGAGCCGGTTGCGGCCGCCCTCTTTGGCCTTGTAGAGCGCTGCATCGGCGGCTTCCAGCAGGGCTTCCGGGGTCGTGACAGCCAGTGCCGGATAGGTGGCTGAGCCGACGCTGATGGTGACTTTGAGATTGTCGACCACCATATCTTCAATTTCGGTGCGCAGTCGCTCGCCGACCGTCACCGAACCTTCGATGTCCGTTTCGGGCAGAATGGCGACAAACTCTTCGCCGCCGTAGCGGCAGGGAATATCGTATTTGCGCACCACCGCGTGCATGGCCTTGCCGATCGCCTGCAGCACGCGGTCGCCCTGATCGTGGCCGTAGGTGTCGTTGAATTTCTTGAAATGGTCGACGTCGAACAACAGCACTGAAAAGGGCTTGCCATAGCGGACGGCGCGCTCGAATTCGGCCTTGAGGCGCTCGTCGAGGAAGCGGCGGTTATGCACGCCGGTCAATGCGTCGGTGATCGAAATGCGCCGCAACTCTTCGAGCAGGCGGCGCTCGTCGGTGACGTCGCGAATCAGTGCCGAGGTGCCGATGCGCTGGTTTTTTTCGTCGTCGATCTCGGCCACGGTGACCTTCAGGTAGCGCCCGCGGCGACTGACAATCTCGCTGTTGGCATCTTCGCCCTTGCCTTCGATCAAGCGGGAAATCAGAACCGGATCATCCAGCAACTGGTTGAAGCCGTCTTCACGAATGCGCGCTTCATCCTTGCCGATCAGTTCGCAGGCGGCCGGATTGACAAGCACGATCAGGCCGGTGGAATCGGTCACGATCACCGCCTCGCGGGCGCCGTGGATGACGGTCACCAGCTTGTCGCGCTCGGTATTCATCAGGGCATAGCCGTCCGTGATGCGGCGGGTCATGGCATTGAAGTTTTCAGCCATGCGCAAAACTTCGCCGCCGCCGCGCAGGGGCACCCGGAGGTCAAACTCGCCGGCAGAAATGCGCGCCATGGCACCGGTAATCAATTCGATCGGCTTGACCACGGAACGACCCAGCATGTAGCCGGTAAACAGGGTGGTCAGCACCAATGACAGGCCGATCAGGACAATCGACTGCAGCCGCACTCGCAGAATGTCGGCTTCAACCGCCGCCAGCGATGAAACGACCCGGATCACACCGCGCGTAGTGTACTCGTTGCCGTGGCAGCGGTGGCAGGCGTCGCGGTTCTGGATTGGATCGAGAAAGACGTGGTAACGCTGACCGAGCGCATCGGTAGTCTCGTAAGCGAGCGGCTGATTGGTTTCCAGTACCTCGACCAGCCTCGGGTCGTCTGCCGCCATCACAACCGACTTGCTCACTTTGTTGCTCGGATCAAAGGCATGTTCCCCGAGACGCTCATTGACAGCGGTCGCCGTGTTGCCGTCCTGGAAAGCTTCCTGGCCGTTGCGGCGCATGATCGAGAATTCCTTGATGTCCGGCAGCTGCTTCAGACGACCGGCATACTCCTTCATGATGGCCGTATGGCTTTCAAGCATCAGCGATTCGATCCCGCTGATGACTGACGAAGTCATGGTGTGGATCGAACGCTCGTGCTCGCGGATGATCGCCTGTTCCTGGTTGTACGTGTAGAAATAGGCGATGCCGAAGAAGATCGCGGCAAAAGCGAGGCCAACGACGAGCAGCAGTTTGTGACGCAGGCGGCTGGTCTGCTTCATGTGGCCTCCGACTCTTCCGGACCGGTACTGACGCTGACGCGGTTGCGCCCCCCTTCCTTGGATCGGTAGAGCGCCGCATCGGCAAGGTCAACCAACCCTTTGGGCGACTCGGCAGCCAGCTCCGGAAAGCAGGAAACACCCAGGCTGATGGTGACTTTGAGACCGTCGACCACCATGGCTTCGATCGCCAGCCGCAGGCGCTCGGCGACGACCGCGGCACCTTCGAGCGTGGTGTGGGGCAGGATGGCAATAAATTCCTCACCACCATAACGGCAGGCAAAGTCATGCAGGCGCAGGGTTTCGCGCATCTCGCGGGCAACCGCTTGCAGCACGCGATCGCCCTGATCGTGGCCGTGGGTGTCGTTGAATTTCTTGAAATGATCGACGTCGAACATGATCCCCGACAACGGGCTCGCGGGATTGCGCTGGGTGCGGATGTATTCCGTCTGCAGGGTCTCGTCGAGGAAGCGGCGGTTGTACAGCGAAGTCAGGGCATCGGTGTAGGAGAGGCGGCGCAATTGATCTTCGAGCCGCTTCTCTTCGGTGATGTCGCGCAGCAGCACGGCCGATCCCGTGACATGCCCGTCGTCGGCATGAATGGTCGAGGCAAAGACCTGCAGGATGTGCCCGTTGTACTCGATCACCGGCGCTTCACCGCCGGTTTCACCGGACAGCCAGCGCGTCATGGCGTCCGCATCGCCAAGCAGGTCGAGCAGGCCGGCCGCTTTGATTTGTTCCGGCGTCTTGCCAAGCAGCGTTTCGGCGGCGGGGTTGACGAGGGCGATCTGGCCCGCCGGATCCGTCACGATGATGCCTTCACCAGCACCGAGAATGATCGTGCTCAGTTTGTCCTGCTCTTTTTGCAGACCACCGTAAGTGGCGTCGAGTTCGGAGGTCATCTGGTTAAACGAGTGCGCCATGGCACCGAGTTCGTCCTGACTGGTGACCTCGAGACGATGCTGCAGGTCGCCTTCGGCCACACGGATCAGCGCGCGATTGACGCGTTCGATCGGGTTAACCACGGTGCGCCCCATCAGGTAACCGGTCGACAACATGGCAATGGTGAGCGCGACGATCAACAGGACAACCGTTTGCTGCCAGGTGCGCAGAATGTCGCGATCAACGTGGGCGAGCGAGGTCGACAGCAGCAGCACGCCGCGCACCGGTTTGGCGCGGCCATGGCACTTGTAGCAAACGTCAATGTTCTTGAGGGGCGCAAGAAAGGTCAGGGTTTTGCTGCCACCCGCGCCGGTGCTGTAAACAGACACTGGCGCGACGGTCTCGATGACCTGCTTGAGATTCGGGTCGCTGGCCGACAACACCTCAACTTTGGATTCTTCATCGCGCGGCGCAAAATCTTCGCTGCCGCGCCGTGTGTTGACCTCGTCGATGGTCTGGTTGTCGCGAAAGGCTTCCTGGCCGTTGATGCGCAGGATGCGAATGTCGGACACCTGAGGTACGTGTTTCAGGTTGTCGGCGAAGGTTTCGGCAACCTCGGCATGGCCGGCGAGCATCACCATCTGCAGGCCTTGCTGGATGCTTTCCGTCAGTTTGAGCATGGAACGCTCATTCTGTTGGTGAAGCGCGGTTTCCTGTTTGTTAGCGTAGAGATAGGCGGTCGCAACCAGACCGACGGTCACGGCAATGCCGACCACGATCATGATCAGATAGCGGATCCGCATCCGTCTCAAGTTATCCAACAGCGAAACCCCCGATACACCGCTCATCCTCCGTGTTTATTTTTCGCATTCTCGCATAGCCTTGCCGAAATTAATGTTTCCCGTTGGCATTGCGGCAGCGCTGAATGTCACAGGCAGTGGGAAGCGTGTGGCGGTACTCGACATGCGCTTTCATGCCGGCCGGTTCGCGCGTCCTGATCAGTTGGAAGGCTTGCGGACCCAGCGAGAGGGTTCTGCGCCCGAGGTCGGCCAGGCCGAAATTGCCCCGGCTGCCGGTTTCACTCCATTCGACACTGACCGCACCCGGGTGCCCGGCGTCGCGCTACTTCGGCGTGCTGGCGCCCAATGCACCGTTGCGGGCGGCGGTGACAGCGCAAGCACCTGCCGCCGTCCCGCCAGCACCGACTTCCGCGACCGGCGAAGCGCCTCGCCTTCATCAACGAGGCGGCAACCGTGAAGAAGATTCTCGAGCACATCGGTCGAAGAAACTCCCGCATGCCGCGTTGAATTTCCTATCCTTTTGTGTTCGCTGACGAACGGAGCCGCTCACCTTGATTGCCTAGTATGGGGTAGCCCTGATGGAGGGTCGAATGCTCGACTACCAAGACCTGATGGATATCACAGCAAAACACTTCCCTATTGTTTGCGTTGGCGGTTCAGCCGGCGGCCTCGACGCATACATTCAGCTATTGCAGAATCTTCCAGCCGACATGGGGGTGGCAATCGTCATCGTCAATCACATCACCAGCATGCCTACCCATCTTCATGAAGTACTCCCCCGCTTCACGAGCATGCCCATCAGCTTGATCACGGACAATCTGCAGGTCGAACCCAACCGCGTGTTCATCATTCCTGAAAACAGGGATCTCCATGTCGAAAATGGGGAATTTCATCTAAAGCCCATCTCTAAGCCACGGGGCTGGCCCGATGTCATCACGGTCTTTCTGCGCTCACTGACCGAATACTGGGACGGCAAGCTCATCGCCGTTATCGTCTCTGGCTATGATGGTGACGGCGCCGCCGCGCTATGCGGCATCAAGGAGGTGGGTGGTGTCACGATTGCCCAGCAACCTGATACGGCAATCCAGCCAGACATGCCGGCAAGTGCAATTGCGAGCCAGTGCATTGACTTTGTCCTCTCCCCCCAAGACATCGCTAAAGAGATTGTGCGAATTGCGCGCGGTGAGGTCTCGCACCAGCCGTGACCCGCGTGTCCGCAAACAAACGGCAAGCGCCCCCGTCTTCGTCCCGCGCAGGACTTGTTATCAGCGGTGAGGGGGATCAACGCGCGCTGGCAGGGACTCTTGAAATAGCGACGCTGGTCGCCGCCGAACATTCACTGACCACATGGTCGCAGCAGGGGCCAGCGCGCCAGCTCGATATCGCCCTGCTCGAAGGCCTCGACACGCCGGGCGCCTTGTTCCTGTGTGGCCTGCACGACAACGGTGTCGGGCTGACGGGCGTCAGTACCGAGCATCGCGCGCTGATTGATCTCATCGGCGGGCTCGATCTCAAACCGATACCGAAAATAGCCATCGCGCCGCGCTGGCACCAACTCGTTGTTCAGCTCGGCAAGGGCATGCACGATGTCCGGCTCGAAGTGGTGGACATCATCACCTTTGTCGGCCGCGCCGCCAGCTGGACCGGCAGCGCGCTGCTGCATCCGGCCAGCCTGCGCCCCGCGTCGATTTCGCGACACATCACGGAAACCGGCATTCATGCGCTGCCCATCATCGGCCTGATGGCCATCATGATCGCGATCGTCATCGGCTACCAGGGGGTGGCCCAGTTACGGCCCTTCGGCGGCGAGGATTACACCATCAACCTGGTGGCCGTATCCGTATTGCGCGAAATGGCCGTGCTGATCACGGCGATCATGGTCGCCGGGCGCTCGGGTTCCGCCTTCACCGCCGAAATCGGTGTGATGGAGACGCGTGAAGAAGTCGATGCGCTCAATGTGATGGGTATCGAACCGATGCAGGTATTGGTCGTCCCGCGCGTGATTGCACTGATCATCACCCTGCCGCTGCTGACCTTCTTTGCCGATATCCTGGGGCTGCTCGGCGGTGCCGCGATTGCCCAGTTCCTGCTCGATGTATCACCCACCCAGTACCTGACACGCCTGCCGCAGGTAGTCAGCGGCCAGGATCTGTTGGTCGGCCTGATCAAGGCGCCGGTGTTTGCCTTCTTCATTGCCGTCATCGGCTGCATGCATGGGCTGCGGGTCAGCGGCTCGGCCGCGAGTGTCGGGCGGGAGACCACGCGCGCCGTGGTGAAATCGATTTTTCTGGTCATCGCTCTCGACGCATTCTTTTCCATCCTGTTCGAAAAGCTCGGGCTATGAACATCCGAAACCCTACCGAGCCCATCCTTGCCGCACGCGGCATCGTCAATCGCTTTGGCACGCAGGTGGTGCACAAGCAGCTCAGCCTCGATGTCATGCCCGGCGAAGTCATCGGCATTGCCGGCGGCTCGGGCTCGGGCAAGTCGGTGTTGCTGAAGACTTTAACCGGACTGCACCGGCCGGATGCCGGCGAGGTGCTGCTCAAGGGCAAGCCGGTTCAGGCCCTTGCTGACGCCGAGCGGGCGGCGCTGATCGGCGTGCTGTTCCAGCAGGGCGCCTTGTTTTCCTCGCTCTCCGTGGCGCAAAACATCATGCTGCCGCTGCGCGAACACACGCTGCTGCCAGCGGCGCAGCAGGAACAGATCGCGGCGATGAAACTGGCGCTCACCGGCTTGCCGGCGGATAGCGGCAGCAAGTTTCCTGCCGCGCTTTCCGGCGGCATGGTGAAACGTGCCGCACTGGCGCGGGCGCTGGCGCTCGACCCGCGCATTCTGTTTCTCGACGAACCCACGTCCGACCTTGACCCGATTGCCGCCAGCGGCATCGACGCCCTGATCCTGCAACTCAACCAGATTCTGGGCATTACCGTGGTCATTGTCACCCATGATCTCACCACGCTGCTGAACGTCTGCGGCCGTATTGCGGTACTGGTTGACCAGACAGTCACCGTCGACACTGCAGACCAGTTGATGAAGTCCGACCATCCGTGGATTCATGATTTCTTCCACGGGCCGCGCGCGCAAGGCGCAATGAAAGCAAGGAAAGCCCGCCATGGAAACTGACCAGCACTACTTCTTCGAGGGACTGTTCATCATCGTCTTTTCAATTGCGGCCGCACTCTTCGCGGTGTGGTTGGGCAGCAGCGGCCAGCAAGACGATGTGGTCTACCGCATCCGTTTCCCCGACTCGGTCAGCGGACTGACTGCGGGAGATACGGTGAAGTTTCGCGGCGTCGATGTGGGCACGGTCAAGTCCATGGTCATCGATCCCGATAACGCGCTACTGGTGCGCGTCGATGTGCGCTTGCGCAAGGACACCCCGGTCAAGACCGACACCCGCGCCAGCCTCACGCTGAAAGGCATCACCGGTGTTGTCTTCATTGAGTTGAACGGCGGCGACCCGGCGGCGAAGACCCTGTTGGCGGTCACGCCAGCGAACACCATGCCCGAGATTCCAGCGGAGAAATCCGGACTAAGTGCCATGCTCGACGAGCTGCCGAAACTGGTCAAGAAATTTTCCGCGATCGAGGACCAGGTCAAGAAAGTCGTCACCAGCGTCGGGGGCTTGACGGAGAAGGTCAAGGAGAACCCTTCGCTGCTGCTCAGGCGTCCTGCAGGAAAGTGAGCCAGTAAATGGGGGAAGACCACAATGCTTGCCGTCCCGCCAGCGCCGACTATTTCCGCTTAGCCCGACAAAATACAAATACCAGACTATATTGGTATACATCCGGAGATTGATTCCTTGTTGTCTGCATTCCTTTGAAAGGAGACCGTCATGACTGCCTATTCCACCATCCCCACGGATCGTGCCTCTTTTAACAGCGCGTTGGCCGCTATCCACGCCGATCACGCCACCATGCGGCACTTGGCCGATGTGGCGGCCAGCCAGCCTGAACTCTGTCCTGACGTGACCTTGTCTTTGGTGGATGCGATGGCGGCGCATGAGAGGAACGAGGCAGGTCTGTTTGCATTGCCCTTTCTCACCCGCACGCCGGAGGCCGTCATCACCAGCGCTGCCGGGGCACGCCGCCGTTGCCAGGAATACACCGACGGGAATTTCTCCCATCGGGATACGAATGCGGCTGCCACCCTGTTCGTCGAGGCGCTGCTTGCCCACCTGGACGCCGAGGAGGTTTGGCTGGCCCGCGAAAAGGCACAAAAGAACGAGCGCCTATGGACTGCCATATAAAACCACCTTACGCCATCTTGCCCATGGTGATGCATTGGGCCAGGGTACAGCTTTACACCAATTGCTTTGAACCCGTGTGCGTTAGCGAACGGAATGGGGACCGCATCCGGCGCATGCTGTTCGTGTGTCTGTCGCCCTTCAGCGCAGCGGTTGGGCTTGCGCACGTGTCACCACCAGGAGAAATAGCATGGACGAATATCGCCACCACGTATCGGGCTTTGCGCCCTTGGTCGTACTGGTCGCTGCCCCCCGGACCGAACAGGAAACGGCGAGCGCACGGGAAGTCATCGAGGCGGCGGTGGGCGAAGTCAAAGACGTCAGTACGGTGTCATCGTGATCGAGGTACGCAAGGGCCAGGCACCGGCTGCCCTGGAACGCGAAGCATTCGGCAGCCGGTTTCGTGCCGTTTTCATCGATCCGGCGTATCGCGCCGAAGATCCGTCGATTGCGCGGCTGGAAGCAATCGCCTGGCAAGCCTACAACGAAGGCCGATCGCCCTTCACACAGAAGGCCAGGCCCGGGTTTGCCGATCCCTACTTTGAGTTGTCGAGCGAGTGGCTTGCCACCCAACAGCGCATCGACGCAGCGCAACGGCACTGGGCCGATCCTGCGGCTGCGTCCCGGGTGTTGCTGATCTGTGGCTCGGCGCGTAACGACGGATCCTGCCCCGGCGAAATGTCGAAGTCGTTCCGACTGCTGGAGATCGCGCGCGAAACGCTGGAGCAAGCCGGCATGCAGGTTGACGTGCTCGACCTGAGCCTGCTCACCTCGGATTATGGCCGGCTGGGACTATCCGCAGCATCTGGCCGGACGTGCCTATGGGCTGATCGTGCATGGCGATGTGGCGGGCGTCACCGACGCGCGACGCGCTCTGGCGGACTGGCTCGACTGGATGGGCTTCATCGATGCCGGCGCGCCAGCACGGCTGGACCGCTATATCGGCTACTACGCGCCCTATGCCAGCAGTCACGAGGCGCTGGACCAGGATGTGGCGGTGCAGAAAGAGGCGCGCAATGTGGCGCGGGCGGTGGCGAAGGCGGTGGTCGAGTTACGCGCTGGACGACCCAACACGGTTCAGCCCAATCTGGCCCGGCCGCGCCCTAAATGATCGTTGACGAATCAGTTATGGATCACAACAGGGATAGCACCAACCCATCGTCATGGCATCTACAAATTGACGGCCTGCCTGGTTGAAATACTGGGAATTTCACGGAAAAACGTGTTGGCCGGGCAGAAAATCCGAACGAAATCCTGAATGGCTGGCCCAAGTAAGCATGGCAGGCGTTGCCATGACCCCCCTCACCCGGCAGACGGGTAATCACAAGGAGCAAATCATGAACAAAGTCCGAAAAAGTAACAAGGAAGAACGAAAGTCCCCGATGCTGTCACCGAAGGAAAAGAAGGCGGTCAAGCAGGCCAGAAAGCATGCGTCAGATGTGGTACCACTGATCCCGTACTGAGAGTGTGGCTGCAGGGTCATCCTACCCCAGTTGTATCCGCTAGCCATCGGTGGCACGGCGGTGGGCACCGGTCTGAATACCCATGCGGAATTTGGCGCGCAGGTCGCCGCCGAATTTTCCCGCATGCCTGCCTCGGCTTCTCCGCCGATCTTGTGATGCAGTCCTTCTGCCACACTGCCGCCTGCCCGATCTCAAGGTCGAGCAAGCCTTCGAACTCACCGACGCCTCCGCCGCGCGTTCCGCCGCCGGCTGCACCGTGCGCCTCAACAGGCCACCTTAGTATTTCGGCGCCGTCCCGCCAGCGCCGACTTTTTGAAGCGCCTGCGCGGAGCAATTCGCGGGGGCGTATTCACGACGAACGGCCACCAGATCATCAGCGGGCCATGACCACGATAGGCTCGTAATCGGGGGGCCGCCCGTCATCGCTCTGCGGCGAATCCACCCAGCCGAGGATCGCCCCGGCACAGTGGATGGAGCCGGGGCCGGAAACCGTGTTTGATCAGCGCCTCACTTAGTGGTATATCGACCAGACTGCCTCAATCCGCTTGCTGGCCGCAGTCGATACTTCTTGCGCGATGGAGTCAGTTTAAGCTGCAGCCCTTTGCTGCATAGCGCGAAACCCAAACAACGAGGTGTGAAATGACATTCCGCTGCGGTGACATTGTTCTGGTGCCCTTTCTAAAGCGGCCCACTCGGTAAAGTACGACGCGCATTCATTAGCCACATCAGAAGGTGATAGAACCATGATAAGAGTCTGGAGTATTGGATTTTTTCTCCTTGCCGCGACAGGCAGCGCCTGGGCCGCGTCGCCGAAGGCAGTTATCGGCTCAAGTCATGCGGCGAGTTTGTCAGCCGATGGCACCCTGCACTCCTGGGGCGGCGATGCCTACGGCCAAACTGGCAGCGGCCGGCGCGTTATGGCCAGTACGCCCCAAGCGTTGCTCCAGCCCAAACTTGGAACGGTCGAGCCATTCCGGCGCCTGACGGCTGGCGGGTTCCATATCGCGGTAGTCGACAGCGCCGGGGATCTATGGACCTGGGGGAAAAACAACTTTGGCCAACTCGGTAATGGCGTGATTTCCGCCGCGCTTTCGATCCCGAAACGGATCGGTGGCGGCTACGTCGAGGTCGCGGCCGGCGATTTTCATACCGTGGCGCTAAAAGTCGATGGAAGCCTGTGGGCGATGGGACAAAACATGTTCGGTCAACTGGGCGACGGAACGACCATTGACCGGACCGACCCGGTGTTCATCGGTAGCGGCTTTATCGCGGCTTCTGCGGGCGGCGGCCATACCGCCGCCATCAAGGCTGACGGAAGCCTGTGGGCCTGGGGAAGAAACGATGCCGGCCAACTTGGCATCGGGACAATGGTTCAATCGAATGTCCCGCAGCGAGTTGGCGACGGCTTCAGGGCAGTGGCGGCCGGGGGACTACATACCGTGGCGCTCAAAAACGACGATAGCCTCTGGGTCTGGGGCTATGGGGCCGCCAGCGGCAATGCAACGGAGCCGCTGAAATTGGGTGACGGCTTTAGCGGCATTGCCGCCGGTAACGTCTTGTCAATGGCCATCAAAAGGAGCGACCGGAGCCTCTGGGCCTGGGGAGATAACTCATTTGGTCAGCTCGGTGATGGAACCACTGTCGGCAGCGCCACCCTCAAGCAGGTCGGCACGGGCGGCGACTTCGCGGCGGTGACGGTGGGCACGTCACATGTGCTGGCCCTCAAGACCGATGGCAGCCTGAGCAGTTGGGGACAAAACAACTACGGACAACTCGGAGACGGCACGACCATCGACCGACTGCAACCGGTCTTGATCCCCGGCCGGTTTCTCGCCGTGGACAGTGGCGGGGGCTATTCCGTGGGGTTAACGACGGACGGCGAACTCCGCGTCTGGGGCGCCAACGGAGGAGGTCAGTTTGCCGATGGGGCAGCCTGGGATAACTCCACGCCGCTCACGGTCGGCACGGGTTATATCGACGTCGCCACCGGCGGCCAGCACTCCTTGGCCGTCAAAAGCGACGGCAGTCTGTGGGCGTGGGGAGATAACACCTTTGGCCAACTCGGTGACGCCAGCCAGGTTGCCCGCTCAAGTCCGCAGCGCATCAGTAGCGGCTTCGCCAAAGTGTTTGCCGGGTTTGCGCATTCGTACGGTCTCGATGCCAGCGGGACGCTCTGGACGTGGGGTTCCAATACCAGCGGGCAACTTGGCATCGGCAATCCGGCGTCGGCGTTTGAAAAAGCCCCCGTGCGAATCGGCCCGGGGATCGCGCAGGTTGCGGCAGGTGCTTTGCATACCCTGGCCATTTCGACGGACGGGATGCTCTGGGGATGGGGGACCTTCCCCGGTTCAAATGTCCCGATGTATTCCCCGACTTTCTTAGGCCATGGATTTGTTGCCGCCGCTGCGGGGGCGTTCCATAGCGTCGCCATCATGATCGACGGGAGTTTGTGGGCCTGGGGTTTCAACAGCTCAGGCCAGCTTGGCGACGGCTCGACCACGCCCAGCGCGACGCCCAAACAGATCGCTGGTAAGTTCTTCGCCGTCGCAGCCGGGTTGGATCACACCGTGGCCCTGAAAGCCGACGGCAGTCTGTGGGCCTGGGGCAACAACGGGGCCGGGCAACTCGGCGACGGCTCGACCACCCCCTCACTCATACCCAAGCAGATCGGCGCCGGTTTTACGAGCGTATCGGCCGGCAACTACGCCACCCTCGCCCGCAAGGCCGACGGCACCGTCTGGGCCTGGGGTTCAAACTACCATGGCCAACTCGGCGACGGCAGCTTCGCCCACCGCAATCGTCCCGCACTGGTCGCCAATGCCGCGCTCGACGACCTGCTCGATCTCGATCCTGCCGTGCCGAACCAGATTGCGGAAGCCGACCGTCCGGCCTTTCTGATGAAGACCAACAAGCGGGGCGACCTGTCAACGCTTTCGCTGCTTGCCGACATCCGTGGCCTTCCTGTGAGCAGAACCACACGCGCCGGGTCAGGCTACAACATCTATGTCGCCGCGCTGGCCGGCACCGGTGAGCAACTCGCCTGGTACCAACTGGACGCGGGTCGGCGCTGGAGCAGCCTGAACTGGCCGATGGCCGAATTCATGACGGGGGTGAGCCTGTCAAGCAAGACCGACTCGGTGATCGTCCAGATTCTCGACGGCGCAGACCTGTCAAAGTTGATCGGTTCGCGCATCTACGTGGGCTATGGCACCAGTGCCGACGAGATGATCCAGTCCAGTCGCTATCGCGAGGTCATGTCGATCACCCTCCCCTCCCAGTAATCATTGCCTCCACGTGCAACTTCCCCAACCGTCACGACATCGACACCCGTGTCTTCCTCATGCTCAAGGGATGAACCTGACATGCCAGGATCAAAACCATGGCCAAAGTCATCCCCTCCAATTGGCAGTCGATGGACGCCATCGGCGCCGCCCAGCGCGAGCTTGAAATGATGCGCTTCGCCTTACTCTTTACCCTGCTGACTTGTCTAGCTGGCGTTGTGGGTGCCCAGGAGCGCAGCCTGTCTCCTGGGATCAATCGCAATTACCAGAACCCCGACTATGCTCAATGGCAAGCCGCCTTCGAAAGTGAAGGACGGGAAATCTTCGAGCAGCGCCATGCGATTGTCGATGCACTGAAAATCAAGCCCGGCACGGTTGTCGCCGATGTCGGTGCTGGGACGGGGGTTCTGTCCTTGCTGTTCGCGCAAAAAGTCGGCCCTGGCGGGACGGTGATTGCGCAGGACATCGCGCCGGAATTCCTGCGCGGCATTGAAGAACGCGCCCGCAAGGCCGGTCTTTCGCAACTACGCACCGCCCTTGGTAGAGAAAAGGATGCTCGCCTGCCAGCGAACAGCGTCGACCTCGTATTCACCAGCGACACCTACCACCACTTCGAATACCCCCAGGCAATGCTAGCCTCGCTTCATGCCGCCCTCAAGCCAGGCGGACGCCTGATCATCATTGATTACGAAAAGATTCCCGGTCGTTCCAGCTCATGGGTATTGGGCCACGTTCGCGCCGATCGCGAGACGGTGATTGCCGAGATCACCTCAGCGGGCTTCGAACTGGAAAGTCGCACGCATGACTTCCTGCGCGAGAACTACTTCCTGGAATTCAGGCGACCATGAGGCAATCAACCAGTCACCGTATGGCTTTCACCCTGGTCATCATGGTGTTTATGTTTTCTGGTTGCGGCGGTCTGCCGTCGTCGCCCGGTGAGGCGACGATCTTTGTGCCTTCGCCCAACCATAACGAACGGCGGCCAAACTACGTCATCCTTCACGACACCAGCAATGACAACATCGAACGGCCGCTCAAGACACTGACCGATCCGGCCCGCGAGGTCAGCGCGCATTACCTGATCGGCCGCGATGGCACGCTCTACCAGTTGGTCGATGAAAACCGCCGTGCCTGGCATGCCGGCCAGTCCTACTGGGGCGGCCTCACCGATCTGAACTCGGCCTCGATCGGCATCGAGCTCGACAATACGGGTGATGAACCCTATGCCGAACCGCAGATCGATCGCTTGATCGGCCTGCTGAAGGAATTGCAGGCTCGACACCGGAGTCCGTCCAGCAATATTCTTGGCCATGGCGACATTGCCTTGCGTAGAAAGGTTGATCCAGGCTGGCAATTCCCATGGGTACGCCTGGCTGAGCAGGGTTTCGGGTTGTGGTGCAAACAACCGCCTGCCAGTGCAGACCTGCTACTGGATCCAGCGTTGGCACTTCAGGCAATCGGTTACGGCGTCGCCGATCCTGCGGCCGCCTTGGTAGCATTTCGTCGGCACTTCTTAGGGATCACCACGGAGGGTGTAGCCACCGACGAGGAACGACGGCTGATGCATTGCCTCGTCCTGGAAAAACGCAAGGAATCGACCGAGAATGGGGCGCAATGAACCTCCTCCATGACTTGGTCAGCTACGCCGCTGCCACGCAGACTAATCCGCGGAACTACACTCCTCCTGGCGTACCCGTGGAGGCAACATGAACAATGTAGTGCGATGATCGTCACTTCTCCTTTCGCAGCAAATACTACCGATGAGTCACTTTTCACCTTTCTCCCGAGGATTTCTGGTTCTGGGCGCCCTCAACATGGCGCTCACGGTTGCTTTGGGCGCGGCCGGCCGACATGGTCTGCAAGCGCATCTGGCAACGCATGATCCGGGAGGCTGGTTCCAGACAGCCCTGACCTACCATCAACTGCATTCGCTTGGCCTGCTCGTCGTCGGCCTGGCGCTGGCTCGATGGCCGTCCTCCCGCTGGCTTACCTTTTCTGGCGCGAGCCTGCTGCTCGGCATGCTGCTTTTCAGTGGCAATTTGTATCTGCGCAGCCTGGCAGGGATTCATGCCTTCCATGGGGTAACGCCGATCGGCGGCATGGCCTTTATCCTCGGCTGGCTCTGCTTCGCCATCGGCATGCTGAAGCCGCCCCCTACCCCCTGAGCACGCAGTGACGATGACAATCGGGGCGAGCCGAGCAGCTCCTGCTCCCGGGCCTTCGCGCTTTTCTGCCGAACAGGGGGCACGTGAAGAACGCCAGTTTGTTGGCCAAGCAGCAGCGTCCGATCATTGGGTACCGATCACCTAAACCGCGACCTTGGGTCTGAAAAAGACTCACGTTGGTAGCCTATTTCCCAATTTCAGACCAACAAGGATTTTCCAGCTCATTTCCCAAATAGGCGAATCTATTTGCTGCACTGCAATATGCGATAATTCGGATAAAGGAAAATCGCTTCCTATCTTTAATGCGGCACTGATTCAACCTTTGGATCTTTTCTCCGTTATTTGTCTTAAGTCAATAGCGCACCGCACAAGGAACTTGTCATGGACATGAGCAAAGTTGGTAAATATGAAGGACTCCAGATTGTCAATGAGTTCGACAAGGCGTTGATCGAGCTTTATGGAATCAACATGACGGATGCACGAATTACCCGGTATGAAGTCCTGTCGTCCTACGACGAAACGGGTTGCCCGCGCAAGTCAGCACAAAATTTCGGCCTCAGCAAAGGCATCCCACAAATCGGATAGCCGCCGGGCATTTTTCCACCCTTGCCCATCAAGGGATTCAGTGCATGCCGGTAGCGCTTGAGAGCATTTTCTCGGCACGCACGCGGCGAGCCTCGTCCGGCGTCAGTCCCACCAGTGATTCGGGCGGCAAAGGCACATCCCAATGCTGCTGAAAGAGGTCCACATCTTCTCCCGTATCCAAGCGGGCACGGTAGATCTTTTCCTGATAGGTAGGCGCATTTGGGAGCGCAACCAGTTCGACCGACTGGATGATCATGAAACACCTCGACACATGGGTTAAACAATGGTCGCTATCCTGCGCCACGGGAGGATTGGACTCAAGCGAAAGGAGGGAGGTAAAACCCCTGCTGCTTGATGATCTCGCTGCTGAGGAATTCGCTAATCCGTTTTTATCGTGTTGAGGACGGGATTACCCCCGTCACTTTTTCACACCGCCGGACTTGGCAAACGCTGCTGCCATGGCACCTCCGGCCGATTCCGACTGGCGCTGCTGCTGACGCTGGATGTCACGCGGACTGGCTGACTTTGCTGCTGCTTGAGCCGTCTCACCAGCGCCGACTTTTTTAACCTCATCGGTCAAGCGCATGGTCAGCGCAATCCGCTTGCGCGGCACATCCACCTCCAGCACTTAGACCTTCACCACATCGCCGGCCTTGACCACGCTGT
>SXGT01774710.1_pt1 | contig 16201 bp, 17 predicted proteins | sample 3176221 | NCBI WGS metagenome assembly SXGT01 (sample SAMN11356862, study PRJNA531348) | freshwater metagenome | isolation source: freshwater sample F1-120 | place: China: Fuxian Lake, Yuxi | collected 2017-12-25 | reverse complement strand
GCGTCTGCGTCACGGTGTGCACCGACTGCGGTATCACCGCGCCGTTGATCGGCCTACGCTGAATCGGGCCCTCCCCGTCCCAACGCACGATGGAGAGCTGGCCGTAGTGCGTGTTGACCGTCCACAGGCAATTGCGATCGGGATCGATGATCGGATGCGCAGTGCTGGTGATCATGGGCAATGCAGGTCCAGGCATGAGGTCGAACACCTGCCATTCGTCGCGATGGCCGACCTCGCCGAGATAGCGCAGTGACACAGGATCGATCTCGACCGGTCGACCGACGTCCCAGGTCATGAACATTCGATCGCCCCACGGCAACGACGCAGTGTTCGCCGCGTTGACGAGCCCGAACGGGGATTGCGTCCCGAGCATGGTGCGCGCGAACACGTCGGGTCGCTTGTGTTGCAGACGCGCGCTCGGCGAATCGATCCAGGCCTGGCGCCAGGCGAGTGTGCCCGGCGACGCGCCACGAGTCCCTGGCTCGAGCGCAAGCACGTAGGTCATGCCCGCCCCGAAGAATGCGTGCGGAGGGCCGAGGGTCGACGTGTGCGGAGCGGCGATGAAGCACTCGCCGGAGAGCCCGTCGGGAAGCGCGCCCTGTACGACCTCGAGATCGCGATCTTCGGGCACGACGGGTTGGAGAATCGATCGGGGTAACGGCACAGTGGCTCCTTCGAAGCGATGTCGTCAGGTCGTGGGCGCGAACCCGGCGAGCAGTGCGTCGATCACCGAGTCGACCAGGCGGTTGTTGAACTCGTCGCCGAGGTTGATCCCTGCGAGCAACACGGTTGCGACTCCGTGCGATGCAGACCAGAGCGCGAGGCTGATCAGGAACGGATCCTCCGCCCGGAGTTGGCCCGCTGCGATGGCGGCCTCGATCGCGGCCGCACCGGCCGCGAACGCGTGGGTGGCAGTCGGCAGTTCTTCGACGGTCGGCTGGTTCGCCCAGTCGGGTCGAACCTGGAACATGACCTCGAACAGCGCGGGGTCGGCGAGTGCGTGCGCGACGTATGCCTTGGCCTGCGCCCGCACCCGTTCGAGCGGATCGGTGGCGTCGATGGCTGCGAACGCCTCGGACAATCGGGTGAACTCCACATCGGCGAGCGCACGCAACAAATCGACCTTGTCGTCGACGTATCCGTAGAGCGCCGGCGCCGTGACGCCGAGCAGCTTGGCGACTCGTCGCAGGCTCAATGCGTCGAGTCCTTCGGTCGCGACGATGTCGTGCGCCACCGCAACGACCAGGTCCCGTGTCAGCTGCCCCCGCTCCACCATCGCTGAACACTGTAAAGTTCGACCATGACTCTCGTCCAGAACCTGCGCAACGATCCGTACCTCACCGGGGCGTACGCGCCCGTGGATCGCGAGCTCGACGAGCCGGTGCGCGGCGTCACCGGCACGATTCCCGAAGCGCTCAGCGGCCTGTACCTGCGCAACGGGCCGAACCCGATGTTCGAACCGAAGGCCAGATATCACATCTTCGACGGTGACGGCATGCTCCACGGCGTCTACCTCGACGGGGGGCGGGCCCACTACCGCAACCGCTGGGTCCAAACCGACGGGCTCGCAATCGAACAACGCGCCGGTCGCTCCATCTACGGCGGGATGGCCAACGCCGACTTTCCCGACCCCGCCGATCTCGACGGCGGACCGCCGCTCAAGAACGCAGCCAACACCAACGTCATCCGTCATCACGGTCGCACGTTGTGTCTGTGGGAGGGAGGGCTCCCCACCGAGGTCACGTGGGACCTCGACACGGTCGGTTTGCACGACTTCGACGGGGCGTACACCGGCGCGTTCACTGCGCATCCCAAGCTCGATGCTCGCACCGGCGAGATGTGCACCTTTGGCTACGGAATGGATATCGGATACCGGGTCATCGACCCCGAGGGCCGCGTCGTTCACAGCGTGCAGATCCCGCTCGAACGCCCGGTGATGATGCACGACTTCGTGATGACCGAGGACTACGTCGTGTTCCTCGACGCTCCTGCGGTGTTCGACTTCTCCGCATTCACGACCGGTGAGCCGATGCTGAGCTGGAAGCCCGAACACGGGACTCGGCTCGGTGTGCTCCCGCGACGCGGCGACGCGAGCGACGTGGTGTGGATCGAGATCGAGAACTGTTACGTGTTCCACTTCCTGAACGCGTGGAACGACGGTGACCGGATCGTGATCGACGGGTGCCGGCTGTCGCGAATGGACATCGGCCTCGGCGCCGATGGCGACACGGCCGACGCCGACGGCGCCTTGCACCGATTCACCATTGATCTCGTCACCCGGACCGCAACGACCGAGCGCGTCGGAGAGCTCCCCGGCGACTTCCCGCGCGTCGCGCCCAGCTTCGAGGGCTACCAGAACCGCTACGGATACGTCGCCACGTTCTCGACCGGGAACGCCAACATGGGTGAATTCGACTCCGTGACGAAGCACGACCTCGTCACTCGAACCGAGCAACTGCACGTCTACGGCCCCCATCACATGGCCGGCGAAGCGGTGTTCGCGCCCGACCCTGACGGAACGGCCGAAGACGACGGCTGGCTGCTCAACTTCGTGACCGACAAGACCACGCTCGAAGCCGAACTCGTGATCCTCGACGCGCGCGACTTGTCGGTGACGGCGAAGGTGCAACTACCTGGTCGCGTGCCGTTCGGCTTTCACGGCAACTGGGTGACCAAGTAGCGAACCGGCCGCGGGGTCGCTACTCGGCCCGATTCTCGCCGTCGTCCTCATCGAGCGCGCGTTCGCGAGCTTCGAGCTCGGCTTGGCGGGCGTCGAGCTCGGCCATCCGACGACGAAGACTTTCCTCGTTCGACTTCGTGCGCTCCCATTCGTCGAGTTGCGCATCGAGTTCGGCCGATCGCCGGTCGGTCAGTTCGTGCTCGCCGAGATACCTCGAAGCCGAGTCAGGTCGGTAGGGCCCCGTGCCCTTGAACCCCGGTTGGCGTTCCGAGCGTCGCGAACCGGGGTTGCCCGCCGGGAACCTCGCGCGCTGAGGACGCCCGAGCAACACCCACGCGATCGACCCGATGGTCGGTACCAGGATCACGAGGACGAGCCACATGACCTTCGGCAGGTTTCGCGCTGACGACGAGTCCGTGGCAATCACATCGAAGATCGCCCAGACCCACAACACCAACAGCGCCACGCCAAGCAGTCCGAACGGCAAGAAGCGGATCACGTCGCGAGCCTAAATCGTCGGCGAAGCGTCGTCACGCGCGGGCACCCGAGCGTGAGCGATCCCGAGCGTGAGCGATCCCGAGCGTGGGGACCATCACCGACCTTCGAACTGCGGGTTGCGCTTCTCGGCGAACGCGGCCATGCCCTCCTGGAGGTCGCTCGAAGCGAACGCCGCGGCTTCGAGCGCCGCGATCTCGAGCTGTGCGTTTTCGGGGAGCGCCGCGGCCTCCATGCAGAGATTGAGCGCCCGCTTGTGACCCTGGACGGTGAGGGGCGCGAATGCAGCAATCTCGCCGGCAAGCGCGAGTGCATCGCCGAGGGCGTCGTCGGCCACTCGAGACACCAAGCCGATGTGCTCGGCTTCTTCGGCAGTGACCGTGCGCCCCGCGAGCAAGAAGTCACGCGCCGGGCCGTGGCCGACGAGCGAGGCCAGCCGCCAGACGTTCTTGCTCGACAACAAGATCCCGAGTTTGCCTCCCGGGATCGCCAGCCGTGCGCCGAGCGCGGCGACACGCAGATCACAGGCGACCGCGAGCTGCATTCCCGCGCCGATCGCGGGCCCGTTGATCGCGGCGACCACCGGCGCAGGATGCGCGGTGATCGCGTCGAGCGCGATCTCGAATGCCGGGCGGAACGTGTCGCCGCCGCCGTGTTCGGGATCTCCGTCGGCGAACCGCGTGACCAGATCGGCGCCCGCGCAGAACGCCGACCCAGCTCCTGTGATGACGACCGCACGCATCGCCCGGCTGTGGTCGAGCGCCCGAGCGAGCTCGGCACACAACTCGCCGTTGAGCGCATTTCGCCGCTCTTGCCGGTCGATGGTGATCAGGCCGACTCGTCCGCGTTCTTCGAAATGGATCATGTCGCGGAGGTTACGGCGATCAGCTCGCTGGCCACCGGCCGGTCCAAAGCGACGCGCTACGCCGCAAAGGAAGCGATATGCCGGCGTCCGGCTCGAGAGGATCGTCCGGCCGCGGGGGTCCGCGTCTCGACAACATCGCCTCGGTAGCGTCGGGTCGTGGGCTCGGTTCCCTTCTTCCGCTTGGTGTTGGTCGCAGCGCTGCTCGTCCCGTTGGTCACGGGAGGCAGCTATCTGCGGCTCATCGGGCGCGACCGCCGCCAGTGGCAGTGGGCATCCCTGCTGTTCACGGGAGCAGCGCTCCAGTTGGTGGTCGAGTCGCTCGACGCTCCGGAGCAAGGCACCCACCAGCTCGGCTTCGGCCTGTTCGTGGCCAGCTACGTGTTGCTCCTCGGTTTCACGCTGCGCAATGCCGCGCACACCGGCATGATCGTCGTGAGCATCGGTATCGCATGCAACTTCGTCGCGGTCGTCGTCAACGAGGGGATGCCGGTCCGTGTGCCCGACGAATGGGTCGCGACCGGTGGAGTGACCACGACGGTGACGCACCACCCCGAATCGGCCGACGATCAGTTGGTGTTGCTGGGCGACATCATCTTGTTGCCGAATCACGACGAGCTCATCAGCTTCGGTGACTTGATCCTCGCCGTCGGGTTGCTCGACGCGACGTTCCACGCGAGCCGCAAACGGCGGGGTCGGCGTTCCGTCGCGACGCGTCGTCGCGCCAAGAAGCGGTCGGAACCTGTTGTCAGCCCTTCGATCGCACTCGATGCCCCCGACCCTGGCCTCGATGTCGACCGGCCAACCGCCGACCCGGCGCGGGTGGTGGAGTTCGTCGAACTCGATCTCACCGACGACCCGCCGAAGCCACCGTCGCCGATTGTGGCCGGTGTCATCGCGGAGCTCGATGAAATGCGACGTGCGGCCCGCGACCGACACCCGAGCGCGCTGTTCGGACGCCGGAAGGGCCCGTTGGTCGGCCGCTATTCCCCTCGCACTCGAGACGCCGACGACGATCGACTCGACGAGTCAGGAGCCGACGACGAGTTCGAGCGCCTCCAGCACGCGACGGTCGTACACATATCCGGGGCTGGCATACAAGGCCTCCAGCGCGAGCCGAGCCCGTGAGGGCTCGCCTCCGGCGAGATCGTCGAAGTCACTCGCAACTTTGAGGATTTGGCTCGCAAGGCGCTCGTCGCCGCTTCCTCGCAGGTCCCGCGCGTATCGGCCCTGGCCCGCAACGATCCGACTCGCCTCCACGAGCGCAGGGATATCCGCCAGCATCGCTGCCGTCACGTCCGCGATCAGCGGCACGCGATCGGGCTCATCTGCGCCGGGCGGATCATCCATCGTCACCACGCCGAGGTGGTGCAGATGCGCGGCCGCAACAACGTGTTCGATCTCGGGCGCTTCGATCCCGACTTCGTGCGCCAATCGCTCGCACAGTTCTCCGACACGCCGTCCATGCCCCTCCGGAACGAAGCCGGCCATCTCGGTCGCCATGGACAGCGCGGCGAGCGTCTGGCGGTGTGTCCGAGTCGCGGCGGCAAGTCGCTCGAACGAGTACCACGCCGCGAACAGCGGGATCGAGAACAGCGCGACGCTCCACAGTCCGGTGCCTCCCTGGCCGTCCACGCCCCGATAACCGAGTGCCATGAGCACACCGGTGGCACCCAGCGCCGACCACGCGCGGGTGCCGCGAGGCGTGAGGCCCGATCCCAGCCGTTGGAGACGGCGGCCGGCCTCGTCGACCAACACCATCGCAACCACCGCGGCGACGAGTGCGCCGAGCACGACCGCGATCGACTCCTGGCGATCCAACGCGACGAAGACACCCTGATAGGCGCCATACGCTCCAGCGCCGACCACGATGCGCTGACCAGCAGTCGACAGTCGCCCTCGCGCTCCACGCCGGTCGAGACGAATTGCGACACCGAGGAGCACCGCGGAGCAACCCACCACAAGGGCTTCGAGCGACGCGAGGCCGGCCACGACGACGAGCACAGGGGCATACGCCGTCGGGATTCCGGTGCCGTCTTCGAGCCGGAGGACGAGCAACTCGCCGAGCACCAGCGCGGCGAGCAGCACCGCGGCGCGGCTGACACGCAGGTCGTCGAGCGCGGACCCCGCCAGCGCCCCAACCGCGCCGGCGACGAGCACGGCTGGAATCCGAACGCGCAAGCGCGTCATGCCGGCTTCCGCTCGTTCGCGAGATCGCCGAGACCGGCCGAGCCGAGCCCGACCACCGGAGGCGCCACCTCGAAGTCCTCGACATCGGTTTCGTAACCGGCCCCGTGGACTTCGCCGCGCCGTTCGATGGCCCGGATCAGCGCTTCGACGCATTTCGGGTCGAACTGCGTGCCCGCCTTGTCTCGAAGTTCGCGAAACGCGACGTCTTGGGTGAGTGCTCTGCGATAGCTGCGCGTCGAGGTCATGGCGTCGTACGCGTCGGCGACCGCGACGATGTACGGCTCGATGGCTCGATCGCGCCGGTCGTCGTAGTTGCTGTGGTCCCCGCTGGCGCTCGGAGCGACCGGGGCCAACAGGTCGATCGACCGAAGCATCTCGACCGACACCGCTTCGTGCATTCGAACGCGCGCGAACTCCTCTGCGGTGAGCTTGCCCGGCTTGTTCAAGAGATGATTGGGAACCACGAGCTTCCCGATGTCGTGCATGAGCGCGGCGACCCGAAGCCGTTCTTGACGCCAAGGCAAGAACCCGAATTCCTCGCCGATGAATTGCGCGTACTTCGCGACGCGACCGGCGTGCCCGGCCGTGTAGCGATCCTTGGCTTCGAGCGCGCGAACCAACATCTCGACGGTTGCCTCGTTCGCAGCCTTGAGTTCGAGGTAGCTCGCGAACAGGTCCCGAGCCAACAGGATCGGCACCACGAACAAGATCGCGACCGGCCAACCCAGATCGAGGTAGAGACGGCCGAGAAACACACCCAACAACGCGAACGGCACACACTGGGGAAAAGTCCTGACCAATTGCGCGAATCCCGTGCGCACCGATCGTCGCTCTTCCACCCAGTACGAAAGCGCCACGAGTGCTGCACCGACCGTTGCACACGCAAGCGCAATGGGGATCGCGGCGAGCGCACCGATCGTTGCGGAATCGCGAATGGACGCACGAAGCGGCACCGCGACCGCAGCCGCGGCCACGTAGGAGAGCGCAATGGTCGCGGCATTGAGCGCAACGAAGCCTCGACGCCCTTTGCGCAGATCCCGCAAGGAAAGGCCGGCCGTCGCGCCGACGAGCAGCGCACCGAGAAACGCGCCATCGCCGCTCACAACGATCGCCGCGACTCCGACCATCAACCCGGGCGTGATGATCGCTCCGTTGGGCAGGTGCACCTGGCGCTGCTCGCTGAAGACCATGAGCGCCGCGAGGACACCGATCGCACCCCATGCCGGTGCAGGGCTCCACGCTGCGAACAGCGCGCCGCACGCGACGACACTCACCACCAGCCTCGCGGTGAAGGGTCGCAGTGCGCTCGGGACGTTCGAACTAGCGGATTCGGCCATCAGATCGGGGGTCAGAAGGTCAAGGGAACTGTCGGATTGGACATCGTCGGATCGGGGGCGTCGGCGGCAAGATCCGGGGCCGGAAACTGCGTGCGGTACTGCATGAGTGTCAACCGCGTCGGAAATTGGCTCCGCCGCTCAGCAGCAAGGCCATGAGGCCGGTAGCTGCCACAGCCGCGCGGGCCAGGATCTTGGTTTTCATCGGGTCGATTCCCCCATTCTTCGGATATGTCTCGCCGCCTTCGCTGTTCGCGGCGAGCGTCGCTCCGCTCGGATGGGACTGGTCGTTCGACCCTCGGATCTTGCCGTCGGCGCCCCCGGTCTGGACTGCCAGCGATTCGTCACACTGGCAACAATGGTCACATGAGTTTCGTGGGTGACGGCCCGCGAAACAAGGCCCGATTCACGCAGTTTGTCCGGCCTTCCCGCGCGGTTCGTGAGCAACTCGGGTCCGCACGCGCGCAGCGTGGCCGTCCTACATTCGTCCGAGATGGCGACCGGCGACAACATCGACGACGCGGACGTGCTCGACCTCGAGCGCGAACTCGTCCGCCTGCCCGAGGTCGAGATCGCCCGGATCGTGTGCGACGACGACGGACGCCTGCTCGAAGTCCACATCGTCGCGAATGCCGACAAGCATCCCAAGCAGGTCGTCCGCGACGTGCAATCGGTTGCCTTGGCATCCTTCGGGATCGAGATCGACCGCCGCATCGTCTCCGTCGTACAACTCGCCGGCCACCTCGTCGATCCCGAAACGGCCAGCGGCGAGACGTCCGATCGAGTGCGGGTCACGATCGAGTCGGTCAGCGCCGAGGTGACGGGCTTGCGATGCCTCGTGAAGGTCGGTCTCGGCCGCGGCGAGGCGACGACGCTCGGATACGCCGAAGGATCGATCGCAACCAGTGCGCGATTCCGCCTCGTCGCGTCGGCAACCGTCGACGCGCTTCGCCAACTCGAACCGGTTGCGGAGTGCGTCGACATCGACGCGGCCCAGATCGTCCGAGTCGGTGGACTCGACGTGGCAATCGTGACGGCGGTCTTCGTCACCCCGCCGCACGAGCAAGTGGTCGCAGGGTCGGCCGTCGTCGCCGGTCACGACGAATCCGGAGCCGTGGTACGTGCGGTCCTCGACGCGACCAATCGCAAACTCGTGCGCCTGGCGCGCGACACCTGAGGCGTCGAACCGCGTCGATCGCTTGGTTTTGTCGTCTCGGCGTAGGGTTCGCCGCCGTGGAACGGGTTGCGACCTTGCTGTCGGCGCGGGTGGATCACGACGCCGTCATGTGGGCGCAGGCGCTCCGGACACTGGGCTATGAGGTTCGGTCCGCCGATCGGCTCGACGCGAATCGCGACCGTTCACCGAACGATGGCGACCTCGTCGTCGCGCACGACCCTTTGTTGCTCGACCAACCTCCTGCGCTCTCCCACATCGTCCGCTGGCGCGACCTGCCCGGCCAACGCCGAGACCTCGGACGCCGCTGCGAACTCGATCGCTTCACCGATGCGCTGCACGTGACCCCGACGTTGCACGCTCGGCGCGAACTCGAAGCCCGCGGCGTACTTCGAGTCACCTGCCTTCCCGACGCGTTCGATCTCGACCCGACACCCGGCGACCGCAATCACACACGCGCGCACCTCGGCTTCGGACCAGACGACATCGTCGTGTTCCAACCGACGATCGCCGCGGCTCGCAAGAACGTCGCAGGATCGGTCCGCTACGTCAACGATCTCGCGAAGTACATCCGCAATCGACCGTTGCGGTTATGGATCAAGGGCCCGATCGCCGACGACCACGCCGACCTCTTCGGAAAAGTCATCGACCGCTGCGAGGTGCCCGTCACCGTGACGGAGGCACCAACGGTTGCCGACGCTTTCGCCGCGTGCGACGCAGTGATCTTTCCGGCTCCAGCGGATGCCTTCGGAGACGTGGTGCTCGAAGGTGTTGCCCATCGGCGACCGGTGGTGTGCTCCGACTTCCCGGTGCTGTCGGAGTTGGTCGCGGGAGGCATCCGAATCCTGCCGATCGATGATCCGACCGCTTTGGTGAAGTTCCTCGGACGGCCGGAATCGACCCGGCGGACGCACCTCGACGCAACCGCACGCCGAGCGCGCGTGTCGTACTCGCACGACGACTTCGCGGCTCGCGTCGGCGAACTCATCGCGCTGGTGACGCGATGAGGCTTCGGTGTCGCGATCGGGTGATCGAGATCGACCGGCCGCTCGTCATGGGCGTGCTGAACGCAACACCGGACTCGTTCAGCGACGGGGGTGAACTCGATGGAGTCGCCGCGCAGGTCCGGCGGGGACTGGAGCTGATCGCCGACGGCGCGGACGTACTCGACATCGGCGGTCAGTCCGCGATCACTGGCGTTCCTGAGATCTCGGTCGACGACGAGATCGAACGACTGATTCCGGTCGTCGCGGGGGTTCGTGCCGCGTCGGACTGCGTGATTTCCGTGGACACCTACCGACCCGGCGTGGCCGATGCCGCGCTGGCAGCGGGCGCGGACATCATCAACGACATTTCTGGTGTGCTCGACCCCGCGCTCGCCGATGTCGCGCTCGAGCATCGTGCTGGTTTTGTCGTGATGCACACCCGCTGGAAACCGAAGACCCGTGAAGACGCTCGTCTGCTCTACCAAGAACACGGCGTCTTGCACGACGTCGTCACGTTCCTCGGTGAGCGGTTGGAGTCGTTGCTCTCACGCGGGTTGGACCCCGAGCAACTCGTCCTCGACCCGGGACCGGACTTCGCAAAGACGGCGGCGCAAACTGTCGACGTGTTGCGAGGCTTGGACACGATCGTCTCGTTCGGGCGGCCGGTGTTGCTGGCGTTGTCCCGGAAGGACTTCATCGGGGTGATCACGAAGCGCCCGCCGAAAGAACGCCTCGCCGGAACACTCGCCGCGATCGCGGCGACAACTCGCGTCGCGCCTTCGTCGATCCTGCGGGTCCACGATGTTCGCGAAACCCGAGAATTCCTCGCCGTACTCGATGTTCTCGACGGTCGCAGCGATGTCGCGTTCGACGCAGGTCTCGACAAGGAACTGCGTTGGCAGGCACGGGTCGCTCCGGAGTCGACGTGAGCGGCGGAACAACTGATCCCAGGGTGCCGGCAGGCACGAACGCCGAGCCGGACCCGATCGTTGCCCGTCGGCGGCAGGTCGCGGCCGTGGTCCGAGCAACGAAACGTTTCGGGTACCTACTGCTGTTGGCCTCGATCGTCGGATTCGTGGCTGGCGTATGGACGGACTTCGAGTCGTGGGCAGTCGGCGTCGCCGTCGTCGGTCTCGTCGGCGCTTGCATCGTGTTGCCGATCCCGATCGTGCTCGGATACGCCGTCAGCAAGGCCGAACGAGAAGATCCGCTCACCTGAGCCGAAGCAGGACCTTCGACCCGGGACGGTGGTCCCCGCGGGTCGTACGATCGGGCCATGGAGCTGCGTCGTTTCGGCAAGACGGACTTGATGGTGTCGGTGGTCGGGTTGGGAACCTGGTCGCTGGCCAGCGACTGGTGGGGTCGCACCGACGATCCCGACGACATGATCAAGGCCGCGCTCGATTGCGGCATCAACTTCATCGACACCGCGCCCGTGTACGGCGATCAGGCGCTGGGCGAAACGATGCTGCGCGAGGTACTCGCGACGCACCGCGACGAGATCGTGCTCACCACGAAGTGCGGTTACGACACCAGCAAGCCACGCCCCTCGGGCCAACGAGAACACCCGCATGACTGGCGGCCCGAAGCAGTTCGAGCACAATGCGAATCCTCGCTTGCGCGGTTGGGCATCGATTACATCGACCTCTACCAACTGCACAACGTGCGAATCGAACCCGTGCTCGCCGACGATCTGTGGGCCGAGCTGCTCACCTTGCGAGCCGAAGGAAAAGTCCGCGAACTCGGCGTCGCCCTCGGTCCGGCGATCGGTTGGGTCGAGGAAGGCAACCGCGCGATCGACGAGCGGCCGATCTGCACGCTGCAGACAGTGTTCAATGTGCTCGAACAAGAGCCCGGACTCACGTTCGCAGCGCGGGATCGGGTTCGCAACGGTGCGTGCTCACTCATCTCGCGGGTGCCGCACGCGAGCGACACGCTGTCGGGCAAGGTGACGCGCGAAACGACGTTTCCCAAGGGCGATCATCGAGCGCATCGAAACCGCGACAACATGCTCGACAACTTCGACAAGGCCGAAACTCTGGAATTCCTGTGGGCACCCGAGACGGGTCGCACGAAGGGTCAGGCGGCAGTCGCGGGAATCCTCGCGAACCCGGCATTTGCGAATGTCTTGCCGACGGTCGTCAACGTCGACGAGATCCGCGAGTACGCGGCCGCGTCGGACCGCCCCTTGACCGCCGCCGAAGTGGCCGACGTCGCAGCGTTGTGGTTACGGAACTTCGACCACGAGGACCGCTACGTGATGCCGCTCAAGTCGAGCGTGTGACCCCGACCGAGTGTTACTCGCCGGAGCGGCGAAACCAACGGCGCCGCGATCGGCGGGCCGCAGGTCGCGTTTCGGCGACGGCATTGGAGAACAACAAGAACAGCATCGGAATCACTCGTTTCGGGTGGATGTAACCAGCTATCACCTTACACCGGTTTCGGTTCCAGCGCAACCCCCAATCGGATTATGGTGGTTAGATGCCTGATCGTGGTCGATAGATGCGCGGAGACGACCGGTCGATACCGCCCGAACTCGCCCTCGTCACGGCGTTCGTGAACACCCTCGACGTCGAGGACACGACCGACCGATTGGCGTCGCCCACTGCGTTCGCCGACTGGATCGAGGAAGCCGGACTGGGTGCGGTGACGATCACCCGCCGAGACCTGGCCAAGGCGATCGAAGTCCGCGACGCGCTGCGCCGCATGTTGCTCGCGCACAGCGGTAACCATCTGCGCCCCGACGAGCTGCCGCGCCTGAACGACGTGCTCGCCCCCTTTCGCGCTGGCGTCGAGTTCGGGAGCGACGCGCGACCGATCGTGCGCCCACGTGGCAGCGGCGCGGACGCGGTGCTTGCTCGAATCCTCGTCGACGTTGCGACGGCGGCCGCGCTCGGACACTGGGAACGCAGCAAACTCTGCCCGGCCGAGGACTGCCTGTGGGCGTTCTACGACCACTCGAAGAACCGATCGCGCCGGTGGTGTTCGATGGACCTCTGCGGCAACCGCACGAAGTCGAAAGCGTTCCGTCAGCGACATCGCTGAGCGCAGATCCCCCGATAACCTCCGGCGATCATGCGCCTCCCTGCCGAACAACGACGCGTGCAGCTGTTGGAGGTCGCTCGCGACATGTTCGCCGATCGCGGCTTCCACAAGACACCAATGGATGAACTCGCACTGGCGGCAGGTGTCACCAAACCGGTGCTGTACCAGCACTTCCCATCGAAGCGGGCGCTGTACGTCGAACTGCTCGAACTGGTCGGTGCGCAACTCCTCGATGAGCTCGGTCGAGCGACGGCCGAGGCATCGTCGGGACGTGAGCGGGTCGAGCGCGGTTTCGCCGCGTACTTCCGATGGGTGGCCGCGAACCCGAGCGCCTTTCGTCTCATGTTCGGCACGTCGATGCGCAACGACGCCGAATTCGCGGCCATCGTCGAGCAGTCGTTGGCCGCGGCCGCGCGCGCGGTCGAACCGTTGATCGACATTGCGATTTCGGGAGAACAGCGCCAGGTGCTCGCGAACGCGATCGTTGGCCTGGCCGAGTCGACCAGCCGGCGAGCACTTCGAGACGGCGGCATGCTCGACGACCCCGACCAACTCGCGGCCTGGCTCGCAGAATTGTTGTGGTTCGGTCTGCGCGGCGTTCGGGTGTCCTGACGGTTCGCGGTCAGAGTTTGCGCAGACGAACGGTTCGCACCGCATGGTCTGGTCCTTTTTCGAGGACCAAGTCGGCGCGCGATCGAGTGGGGGCGATGTTCTCACGCAAGTTCACCGCGTTGATCGACTCCCAGAGTGAGCGTGCGATCGTGCGGGCCTGATCGTCGGTCAGGCCGGCGAAGTGGTGGAAGAAGCTGGTCGGGTCGGCAAATGCGCCTTCGCGCAGCGCGAAGAACCGTTCGACGTACCAACGCTCGATGTCGCTCTCGTCGGCGTCGACGTAGATCGTGAAATCGAAGTAGTCACTCACGAACGGCACGTCGTCGACGCGCGTCGGCGGAACCTGCAACACGTTGAGACCCTCGACCAACACGATGTCGGGTCCACGAAGGATCAACTCCTCGTCGGTGACGTCGTAGACGACGTGCGAATAGACCGGAGCACGGACGTCGGGCTCGCCCGACTTCAGCGCGGCGAGCACATCGATCAGCCGCCGAACGTCGTAGCTCTCGGGGAAACCCTTCCGGCTCATCAAACCGCGTTCGTCGAGGACGGCGTTCGGATAGAGGAAGCCGTCGGTCGTGATGAGATCGACGCGAGGGTGGTTCGGCCAACGTCGCAACAACGCGGTCAAGACCCGCGAAATCGTGCTCTTGCCGACCGCGACACTTCCCGCGAGGCCGATGATGAAGGGCACGTTGGGCGCCAGCGCTCCGAGGAAGGTCGCCGTGACGTCGTGGAGTTGTTGGTTCGCGGCCACCCGCAGGTTGAGCAACCGGGACAGCGGCAGGTAGATGTCTTCGACTTCATCGAGCGCGACGGGTTCGTTCAATCCCTGTAACTCATCGAGGTCGTGCTCGGTCAGCGGCAACGGCGTGTTCGCGCGCATCGCTCGCCACTGCTCCCGATCGAACTCGAGATACGGCGAAAGCGCCGGGGTTTCGGACACGGCGGGCGACGCTATCGGTTCGCGTTCAGGCGCGACGGACCCCAACGGGAGTCGAAGCGGCATCGGCCAGCGCGCGCGCCACCCGGTCGAAGTCGCTCGCCAGGGCCGCCGTCGTGACGCGCACGTGTGGCCAGTTGCTCGCGAGACAGAACGGCGAGCCGGGCGCGACACCGATGCCGCGCGAGGCCAAGGAGACGAGCGCATGTTGTTCGTCGGCGACCGGGACCCAGGCATTGATCCCGTCAGCGACGAAGTCGAGTTCGATGCCATGGCTTCGACAGGCGTTCGCGAACGCGTCTTGCCGATCGGCATAGCTCCGCTTGGCTCGCTCGACCGACGCGCGACTCGTCTCGTCGGCGAGCAGGTCCGCCAGTGTCGCTTGCAGCAATCGCGACGACCACCCCGGGCCGAGCTGACGTCGCGTCGCTAGTCGGTCGATCGCTTCGCCGGCTCCGCCAACGGCCGCAAGCCGCAGGTCGGGTCCGTGCGACTTGGAAAACCCGTGAATCCGCACCGTACGCAGCGGGAGCCAGGTGCCGATCGAAATCGCCGGCGCGCTCGCGATGTCGCCCGAGTGATCATCTTCGACCACGAGTGCGTCCGAATCGGTAAGCATCGATGCGAGGATCTCGGCCCGAGGCCGGGTGAGCGATGCTCCCGTCGGGTTCTGTGCGCGCGGCTGCAACACGACGACCGATGGCCGCATCCGCTCCAGCGCGGCCTCGAGTTCGTCGGTGATCATCCCCGCAGCGTCCACCCCAACGCCAACAGCCTCTGCGCCGAGCAGGCTCAGCAGATCGAGCAATGGCGGGAAGGTCGGTTCTTCGACAACGACGCGATCGCCGATCCGAACGGTCTCGCGCAATACGCGATCGAGCGCGTCCATGGCGCCGTCGACGATGGTGATCGCCTCGGGACCGAACGGCCAACGATCGCGCAGCAGCGCGCCCAACTCGGGCAGCACGGGATCGGCGGCATAGCTCGCCGTGAGGTCGCCGCGCGCCGCGGCACGCGCGAGTGCACTTGCGATCGGCGGCAACAACGCCGCGTCCGGAGTCCCCGACGACAGGTCGAGGTCGAACGCCGCTCGGGCATCGGTGACCTGCCGGTAACGCCTCGGGGCCCGCACCGGGTCGGGTTCACGCACGTACGTCCCGTTGCGACCACGGGTCTCGATCGCTCCCGTACGGGCCAACTCCTGCCACGCTTCGCTGACCGTCGTCGGGCTGATCCCGAGCACCTTCGCAATCGTGCGTACCGGCGGAAGCCGCTCGCCGGTCGCGAGGTCGCCGGCGCGGATCGCTCGGGCCACCGCCGCCGCCAACCCGCGCGCCGATCGCTCGTCGATCTGGGGGAACATTGTTTGTACGGTAACAAACTTCTTATTGTCCTGACAACTTTGTGTCGTTTACGATCGTGGAATGCAGACCATCGAGCATTGGATCAACGGCAAACGGGTCACGGGTACGTCGGGGCGGGTCGGTCCCGTGTTCGACCCGGCGACCGGCACCCAGACGGCCGAAGTCGGGCTTGCCGCGATCGCGGAGGTGGACGCGGCCGTCGACGCGGCCGCCGCCGCGTTCCCGGCGTGGCGAGCGACGAGCCTGAGTCGTCGCGCCGAAATCCTGTTCGGCGCCCGAGCGCTCCTTGCCGAACGACGCCTCGAGCTCGCCAAGATCATCTCCGCCGAACACGGCAAGGTCGTCTCCGACGCACTCGGCGAAGTCGCTCGCGGACTCGAGAACGTCGAGTTCGCGTGTGGGATCCCGCAGCTCCTGAACGGCGGCCACCGCGAGCAGGCCGCCGGGGGCGTCGACGTGCATTCGATTCTCCAGCCGCTCGGTGTCGTGGCCGGGATCACGCCGTTCAACTTC
>SXGT01299555.1_pt1 | contig 16201 bp, 16 predicted proteins | sample 3176221 | NCBI WGS metagenome assembly SXGT01 (sample SAMN11356862, study PRJNA531348) | freshwater metagenome | isolation source: freshwater sample F1-120 | place: China: Fuxian Lake, Yuxi | collected 2017-12-25 | reverse complement strand
GTGTTTGGCGGCTACACGATCGCGGGCGGCAAGATGGGCGTGATCCTTCACTCACTGCCCTATGAGATGATGATGATCGGCGGCGCGGCCGTCGCGGCGCTGCTGATCTCCAACTCCGTCACCACCCTGAAAGGGGTGCTGGGCGGTCTGGGCAAGGTGTTCGCCGGGCCCAAGTGGAAGAAGGGCGACTACCGCGACCTTCTCAGCCTGCTGTTCCTGCTGACCAAGACCATGAAGTCCAAGGGCGTGATCGCTCTGGAAAGCCACATCGAGAAGCCGGCCGAGTCCACGATCTTCCAGAAATATCCCAAGATCCTGAAGGACCATTTCGCCACCGACTTCATCTGCGACACCCTGCGCATGATGACCATGAACCTCGAGGACCCGCACCAGGTCGAGGACGCCATGGAGAAGCAGCTGGAGAAGCACCACCACGAAGCCCTGGCCCCGGCCCATGCGCTGCAGAACACCGCAGACGCCCTGCCGGCGCTGGGCATCGTCGCGGCGGTGCTGGGGGTCATCAAGACCATGGCCTCCATCACCGAACCGCCCGAGGTTCTGGGCGGCATGATCGGCGGGGCCCTGGTGGGCACCTTCCTGGGCGTGTTCCTGGCCTATGGCCTGGTGGGCCCTCTGGCCACGCGCCTGAAGGAGATCATCGAGGGCGACGCGGCCTACTACAAGATCATCCAGTCGGTGCTGGTGGCGCACCTGCACGGCAACGCCGCCCAGATCTCGGTCGAGATCGGCCGGGGCGACGTCCCGTCCACGGCCCAGCCGTCCTTCACCGAGCTGGAGGAAGCCCTGTCCGAGGCCGGGACGGCCGTCTGATCCGGAAAAGCTTGGCTGTAATCACGAAGCCGTGAGAATTTCCCTTGACGGGCCACCTCACGATCGCGTTATCTGGTGACGCGGGAATCATGACCCCGCACCACCCTTCTGAAGGATATCCCATATGACCATCCGTCAACTGCTCGTCGCCGCCGCCGGCGCCGCCGCCGCCCTGTCCGTCGCCGCCTGCCAGCCGGCCGCCGAAGAAACCACCGCTGACGAAGCCGCTGTGGAAGCCGACGCCGCCGCCGACACGGCCGCCGACGCCGCCGCCACCGCCGACGCCGCTGCTGAAGACGCCGCCATGGCCGCCGGTGAAGCCGCCGACGCCGCTGGTGAAGCGACCGAAGAAGCCGCCGAAGAAGCTCCGGCCGCCGAGTAATCCTTCGCTCGCAAGAGCAAAGCGATTGGAAAGGGGTCGCCCGTCGGGCGGCCCCTTTTTACATGCCCGGTCTTGATCGCGCCGCCCGGCCGGTGCTCTAGCCGGACATGGCCGATGAACCCGACAATTCCCTGAACTGGCCCCTGGACTGGTCTGAGACGGGCGGGCCCAGGTCGCCCCGCTTCGGCGACGTCTACTATTCCCTTGAAGACGGCCTCGCCGAGAGCCGGACGGTGTTCCTGGCGGGCTGCGGCCTGCCGGACGCCTGGTCGGACCGCAAGCGCTTCACCGTGGCCGAGCTGGGGTTCGGCACCGGCCTGAACATCGCCGCCCTGCTGCACCTGTGGCGCCAAAGCCGGGCCGGTGGTCGGCTCCACATCTTCTCCATTGAGGGCTTTCCGGTGTCGCGCCTGGATGCGGCGCGCGCCCTGTCCGCATGGCCTGAGATCGCCGAAGCGGCCCAGGCGCTGCTGGACCGCTGGCCGCCCGCGACGCCCGGGTTTCACCGGATCGATCTGCCGGACTGGAACGCCACCCTCGACCTGGCCGTGGGCGACGCGGCCTGGGCGCTGGACCAGTGGAGCGGGGCGGCCGACGCCTGGTTCCTGGACGGATTCTCGCCCGCCCTGAACCCCGGCATGTGGTCGGACGCCGTGCTGGACGGCGTGGCCGCGCGATCCGCGCCCGGCGCGCGTGTGGCCACCTTCACCGTGGCCGGGGCGGTGCGCCGGGGCCTGGCCGAGCGCGGCTTTCAGGTGGACAAGCGCCCCGGCCATGGCCGCAAGCGCGAGCGGCTGGAGGCGGTCCTGCCCGGCGAGCCGCCTCGTCATGACGGCGGACGGGTGGCGGTCATCGGCGCGGGAATCGCGGGGGCCAGTCTGGCGCGGGCCCTGCGCGTCGAGGGCGCGGACCCCGTGGTGATCACGGACGACACGGCCATGGCGTCAGGCTTTCCGGCGGCCCTGGCGACGCCCCGGCTGGATGTGGGCGACGAGGATCTGGCCCGTCTGTTCGCCCAGGCGCTGGAGCGGGCCGGACAGCTGTACGGCGAGGCGCCGGATGCGATCGTTGCGCGCGGCGTGCTGAGACTGGAGCACGGCCCACGTGACCCGGGACGGTTCGACAAGGTGGCCGGCCAGGCCGTCTGGGCGCCGGGGGCCATGACGCGGGTCAGCGCCGCCGAGGCGTCCGGGGCGCTGGGCGAAACCGTGACCGGCGGCGGCTTGATGATGCAGGGCGCCCTGACGGTCCGGCCGGCGGCGGTCCTGGACGCCTGGCTGGCAGGCGTGCGGCGGGTGGCGGGCCGGGCGGCGCGGCTGGAGCGTCGTGGCGCGGCGTGGCGGGTGCTGGATGATGCGGGCGACGAATTGGCCGAGGCCGAGACGGCGGTGCTGGCGGCCGGATGGGGCGCGGCGGCGCTGGGCATGGCGGGACTGCAGGCCGTCCGGGGGCAGGCGGGCTGGGCGGATCTGGACGCGGGTCCGGCCGTGGGCGCGGCCTGGGGCGGTTATGCGGCGCCCACCGGCGAGGGCGTGCTGTTCGGCGCCACCCATGACCGCGACGACACGGACGAGGCCCTGCGTGACGCGGACGATCTCCGCAATCTTGAGGCCCTGAAGGCGGTGCTGCCCGACCTGGCGGCGCGCGTTGCGTCCGTCCAGGTGCATCGCCATGCGGCCATCCGGGCGGCCACACGGGATCGGCTGCCGGTCGCCGGCCGGCTGGAGGAGGGGCTGTTCATTCTCGGCGGGCTGGGCTCACGCGGATTCACGGCGGCGCCGTTGCTGGCGGACCATGTGGCGAGCCTGATCACGGGCGCGCCCTCGCCCCTTCCGCGCGCAGCGGCGCGGCGGGTGGCTCCGGACAGGGAGAGTCTGGGGAAGCGCTGAGGCCGATCAGCGAAGCGGATCAGCCCTGGGCGGGGCGGAGGCCTTCGGCGGCGGCCTGCTGGGTCGGGACGGCGCCGCCGGCGCGGCGGGCGGCGATCAGGGCGTCGATGCGACGGCGTTCGGCCTGGAAGGCGGCCAGTTCGGCGCCGGCCAGTTCGGATCCCGAAGGGATCTGCGCGCCGGTCGGGTTGACCCGGGCGCCGTTGCGCCAGACTTCATAGTGCAGGTGCGGGCCGGTGGAGGCGCCGGTGGAGCCCACATAGGCGACCACGTCGCCCTGGCTGACCCGCTGGCCGGGACGCAGGCCGCGTGCGAAGCGCGACAGGTGGGCGTAGCCGGTCTCCCAGCCGTTGCCGTGGCGGATGCGGACCCAGTTGCCGTAACCGCCCCAGCGACGGGCCTCGACCACCACGCCGTCGGAAGCGGCGAAGACGGGCGTGCCCGTGGGCGCGGCGAAGTCCATGCCCTGGTGCATGCGGCGATAGCCGGAGATGGGGTGGCGACGGACGCCGTAGTTGGAGGAGATGCGCGCGCCGTCCACGGGGGTGCGCAGCAGGAAGCCGCGGATGTTCTTGCCGTCGGCGTCGAAATATTTGGCCTCGTTCGAGCCCTCGGGCTGGAAGCGGTAGAACACCTGGCCCTTGATCTCGGCGTAGATCAGCTCGCCGGTGTCCACGGTGCGGCCGCTTTCGGTCACGGTGCGGTCGAACACCAGGGTGAAGCTGTCGCCCGCCTTGATGTCGCGCGAGAAGTCGATCTTGTGGGAGAACAGGCGCACGGCCTGGGCCACGATGCGCGAGTTGGCGCCCAGGCGGCCCGCCGAGGCGGACAGGGAGCCGTGAATCTCGCCGGTGGCGACGGTGGTCTCGTTGGAGACCTGCTCTTCAAGTTCGCGAAGGCGCAGGGCGCCGTCGAAGCTGCGCGACACGGTCAGCTGGGTCGCGGGACCGGTGCGCACGGTCAGGCCGATCAGGCGGGCGTCGCCGCGGCCGACGCGGGGACGCGAGATGGCGGTCTCGAAGCGCTGGCCCGCGCGGATGTTCACCACGTCATAGGCGTTGCCGAGGGTGCGGACGATGGCCCGGGCCTCGTCGGCGCCGATGCCGGTGCGCAGCATGGCCTGTTCGAGGGTCTCACCCCGTTGAATCTGGACCTGGACGGCTTCGGGCTGGCTCATGCCCGCCGGAGCGCCGGCGGAGGCGAAGGCCTGAATTTCGAGGGCGGCGATCTGTTCGGCCGTCAGCGGCGGAACTTCAGCCGCCGTGACCGGTTGATAGAGCTTGCCGGCCAGAAGAGCCACCGCGACGGCGGCGGCCGCCGTGAACATGTGCGGCGTGAAGCGCTTGGGCTGGCGGCGTGGATCGAACTGAGCCATCGGTCCCCGTCAATCGGCAGCGCCATCCGTGGCGCCTGGTCACTGAAAACTGTCTCACCGGGGCTGGTCAACCCCGGAATGCGCGAGCGAATGGCTATAGCTCGCCTGTCCCTTAATGGGAAGCATCCCGTTACAAATCGTTAACCGCCAGCAGTTTCTCCATTCAAGGGGTGTTTTAACCGCGTTGCATTCCGGCGTTGAACGGCTTCGCCCGATTGCCGTCACAGGGGCCGGGCAAGAGCGGCTGACGCAGGCTTCAGGGCGGGCCGGTTTGCGCGGCCGCGTGTTCCGGCTATCTCAGGAGCGCCTAACAGAGTGATGGAGCGCGCGTGAGCGAAACCCGGGACAGCCAGCCGTCCTCGCCCGTCATTCCCGATGGCCGCCGCAGGTCCGGGCGCAATTCCGGGCGCGGCCCGGGACGACTGGTGATCGTGCTGCTGGTGATCCTGGGGCTGCTTCTGGCGGCGGCCCTGACGCTGTACGCCGCCCGGCGCGAGGCGGCGCGGCAGGTTCTGGTCGGCTGGCTGGAGCGGCGGGGGATCGAGGCCGAGGTCGAGATCGAGCGGCTTGAGCTGGACACCCTGACCGCCCGCATCCGCGTCGGCGACGGGGACGATCCCGATTTCTCCGTCGAACGGGTCGAGGTGGACTACGCCCTGGGCCTGCCCTGGTCGGAGACGGGGCTGGGTGTGACGCCGAGCCGCATCCGCCTGATCCGGCCGATCCTGCGGGCCAGCTGGCGCGACGGCGTGTTCAGCATGGGATCGCTGGATCCGCTGATCGAGGAGTTCCGCGGCCGCCCTCCGGGCCCGGAGGCGCGCGGCCCGCTGGTGCTGATCGAACAGGGCCGCCTGAATCTCGGCACGGACTATGGCCCGCTGGATGTGCGCGCCGACGCCCGGATCGATGACGGCCGGCTGATGCGCCTGAGCGCGCGGGCGGGCAACGCGGCCCTGGTCAGCGGCGACACGCGGATCAATCTGTCCGGGGCCCGCCTGGACCTGACCACCACGGGCGAGCGGACCCGGCTGGACCTTGCGGCGATCTTTGAGGACGTCGCGGCGCCCGGCCTGTCGGGCGAAGCCGTGCGGGTGGGCTTGAGCGGCGAGGCGCCCTATCCCGACCTGGACGCGCGGCGCAGCGAGGGCGATCTGGATCTGACCGCGACCCTGGCGGCCGGGCGACTGGAGGCCGGGGATTTCTCCGGCCGGGCCGTGGGCGCGCGCATCGCCCTGGACGGCCGGGTGAACGGCTGGCTGGAGACGTTCCAGCTGACGGGCGAAAGCGACGGCATGATCGGCGCCGACGCCCTGACCCTGGGCCAGACCAGCGCCTCGGCCGCACGGGTGTCGTTCAGCGAGACCGCGCTGGATGTGAGCGGACGCGACGGCGCGCTGCGGTGGCGGCTGGACGGCCCCATGACCCTGGCAGCCGGCCGGATGCGGTCGGGCGACCTGACGATCGCGGGTCTTGATGTGCGTTCCGGCGCGGTGTCGGCGGGCGGACGCAGCGGGTCGGGCCAGGCGAGCGCCTTCGAGGTCACCGCTCCCGCCTCGGTTCAGGCGCGCAGCCTGGCGTTCGGCGAGCTGAGCCTGAGCGGCATCGACGGGCGTGTGGACGCCGATGTGACCGGGGAGGGCGTGGTGCTGGCGGAGGCGGCCGGGCGGCTGCGGGCCGAGCGTGGCCGCTGGCCGCTGCTGGGCGCGCCGGGGGCCGACGATCCGCCCGAGCTGGCGGCCCTGAAGCGGGCGCTGGGCGGCTTCCGGCTGGAGGCGTCGTCGTTCCGGCTGAGGACCGGCAGCACGGGCACAGAGCTGGTGCTGGGCCAGGCGGCCCGGATCACGCCCTTGAACGGCGGCCTGATCACCCTTGGGGCGCACCCCGACGCCCCGCTCTACGCCGCGCGTCCGGGCCAGACCGGCGGCGGGGCCCTGATCCTGACCGGAACGGCGCCCGAGACGGATGTGCGGGTGCAGGTTCCCGACTGGCGTCTGACGCCCGGCGGGTTCACCGCGGCGCTGGACGGCGCGGCCGGTTTCAATTTCGGCTTCGCCCGCGACATCGACGTGGCGGCGGCGGGGACGCTGACCTCCGGCGGCGGCCGGCTGACGTTCCGGCCGGACGGCTGTGTGGTGATCACGGCGGCGCAGCTGGCCTTCGGCGAGAACGACGCGCGCGACCTGTCCGGCGACCTGTGCGCGGGGGACGGCCCGCTGATCACGGTGGCGGACGGCGGCTGGACGGCGCGGGGGCGGATGCAGGACGCCGCCGCCGAGGTTCCCTTCCTGGCCACGCGCTTCAGCGACATGGCCGGGCCCCTGACCGTGCGCGGGACCGCGGCGGGTCTGGAGATGGACGCCGTCGTCGAGGCCGCGCGGGTGGCCGACACCACCCAGCCCCAGCGCTTCCATCTTCTGGACGCCACGGGCTCCGCCTCTCTGGCCGCCGATGTCTGGCAGGGTCGCTTCGAGGTTTCGGCGGGGCCGCACCGTCTGGGCCGTGTGGACCTGAAGCACGACGGCCGCGCCGAGGCGGGGGGCGTGGCCTTCGACGCCTCGGATCTGGTGTTCGCCGAAGACGGGCTGCAGCCCGACGACGTGACGCCCCTGACCGAGGGCCTGATCGACCCGCCGGTGACGGGCGGCGCGGGCTTTACGGGCCGGTTCGACTGGACCCCGGAAGGCGCGACCAGCAGCGGCGTGCTGACGGTGCGGGACCTGGACTTCGTCAGTCCGGCCGGTCCGGTGACGGGGCTGAACGGCGCGGTGGCCTTCACCAGCCTGACCCCGCTGATCACGGCGCCGGACCAGCGCCTGACCGCCGAGGGCATCCAGGCCCTGGCCGCGGTCACGGACCTGAACCTGCTGTTCGAACTGGGCGCCGGGTCGTTCCAGGTGTCGGGGGCGGATCTGGACGTGGCGGGCGGGCGCGTGGTGATCGAGCCGTTCGACGTGCCGCTGGACCGGACCCAGCCCTTCGCCGGGACGCTGGTGTTCGAAAACGTGCAGCTGGGCGAGCTGCTCGGCGGGGCGGGGTTCGGCGAGCAGGTGGGGCTGGACGCGGTGGTGTCCGGGCGCGTGCCCTTCACCTGGGACGCCGAGCACGGGTTCCGGGTCATCGGCGGGTCGCTCTATGCGGTTCAGCCGGGGCGGCTGGAGATCGAGCGCGAGGCCCTCAGCGGGCTGGAGGCGGGCGGCGGCGGCGAGGATGTGCCGCCCAATGTGGTGCAGGACCTGGCCTATCAGGCCATGGAGGAGCTGGCCTTCGACATCCTGACGGCCGAGGTCAACAGCCTTGATGAGGGCCGGCTGGGGGTGCTGTTCCGCATCCGGGGGCGGCATGACCCGCCCGAGCGGCAGGAGCTGCGCCTGACCCTGTCCGAACTGATCAGCCGCGATTTCCTGAACCGGGAGCTGCCCCTGCCGTCGGGCACCGAGATCGACCTGACCCTGGACACCACCCTGAACCTGAATCAGCTGGTTTCGGACATCATGTCCCTGAACCGGGCCCGGCGGGGCGAGGCCGAAGAGAATTCCGATGAAGAAGAATGAAACTTCGTCGTTCAGCGCGGGTTCACGCTAGAGGGTGCTTATGGATATGAAACGTTCAAACCGTGGAGCCTGCCGCCCATGATCTCGAAACGCGAAATCGCCGCTGTCTGCGCCATGGCCCTTGTGGGCGGTGTGGCCTGCGCCCCGACGATCCGGCTGCAGGTGGATCCCATACAGATCTACGCCAAGCTGGACGCCGACGTGCGTGTCCGTCTCGACCAGGAGCTTCGTGATCTCCTGGAAGAGAATCCCAACCTGTTCTGATCGGAGGATCGGATGATGAATTTCCGCAAGCTGTTCGTGATCGGCGCCGCAGTCGCCGCCATCGGCGTGGCCGGCGCCTCCATGGCCCAGACCAACGCCCAGAAGTCCATGATCGACGAGGCCAAGGTCGAGGGCGTGGTGGGCGAGCAGGCCGACGGCTATCTGGGCTTCCGCTCGGGGACGTCGGACTCCGACCTGCAGGAGGCCGTGCGCGTGACCAATGAGGCCCGCCGCCGCGCCTACGCCTCCCGCGCCGCCGAAACGGGGGTGTCCACCGAGGTGGCCGCCGCGCGCATGTTCGAAGCCCTGCTGCGGGCCCGCCTCGCCGAAGGCGAGTGGTACCGCAACGCCCAGGGCCAGTGGGTCCAGAACTGATCGATCGGGTCTGAACCCATGTCGGCTTCCGCGCCCGTTCCTGGCCCCTGGGGATCGCCGGCCCCGCCCCGAAAGGGGCCGGGGCCGCGCGGGCGCGCGGCGTTGATCCTGCTGGGCGCCGTCGTTCTGGCGGGCCTGTCGGTGGGGGCGATGGGCCTGGCCTGGGAGGCCATGGGCGCCGCGCCCATGACTGTTCACGGCTGGATCGCCCTCAGCATCGGCGCGGTGGGAACCGCCCTGCTGACCGCCGGCCTGATGATCCTGGCCTTCCACTCGCACCGCAGCGGCCACGACGACCGCGTCGAGTCCACCGAGTCGATCAACGAACGGATCAGGCGGCGGTTCTGACCGCGCCCTCCAGCAGGGGCCGCAGGATCTGATCCGCCAGGGCGCGGACCACCGGCACGGCCACCGCATCCCCCATCAGCTTCAGCGCCGCCACTTCGCTCGTCGGCAGCGCATAGCTGTCCGGCAGCCCCATCAGCCGCGCGGCCTCCCGCCCCGTCAGACGACGCACCCGGGTCTGGCCGTTCTGACAGACCACCACGAACTGACGCGACGAGCCGCCCGCGGGCGTGCGCAGGCACCCGGCCAGGCCGTCGAAGCGGATCTCCAGCCGCTGAACCTTCACATCGTTCTCGAGCCGGACACGGCGGTAGGCGGCGCCGACGCGCCGCTCGCCAGAGGCCGCGGCTGCGTCCAGCCGCGCGCGATGCAGGGGAGACAGCAGGTTCAGCAGGGCGGCCGCCTTGTCCTCATCCAGCCAGGCGACGGCGTCATCCGGCTGCAGCAGGGCGGCCAGATCGGTGTTGCGGCGCGGCGGGGCCGACAGGCGCCACCAGACCCAGCCCGCCTTCAGATCGTCGGGCAGGGCGCCGTGGGCGGCGCGGATGCGGGGGGAATGAAAGGGGTCGGCCCCTTCCCCGGCGCCCGCGACCGGCGGGCGCGAGGCGATGAGGAACAGGCGCGGGCGCGACTGGGGCAGCCACAGGGCCGCATCCGCCTCCACCGCCCCGAAGACGTAACCCCCGTCGCGCAGCGCCCGGCACACGGCGGCGAAGTCCCGCCCCTGATTGGAGGTGAGCAGGCCCATGACGTTCTCGATCACGATCAGGCCCGGCGCCCGACCCTGCCCGGCCAGGCCGGTCATCAGACGCCAGAAGCCCCAGAAGGCGCCCGAGCGCCGCGCGTCCAGCCCGCCGCGCGCGCCCGCCAGGCTGACGTCCTGACAGGGCGACGACGCCCAGGCCAGATCGGCATGGCCCGGCAGATCGTCCGGCGTCAGGTCCCAGACGTCGGCCAGTTTCAGGATGTCGGGTTCTGCGTGGTTGGCGCGCCAGCTGGCCGCCTTGGCCCCGTCGAGGTCGTTGGCGAAGGTCGTGCGGAATCCGTGCAGGCCCAGCCCGGCCAGGCCGCCCCCGGCGAAGAACTCGTAAAGGCTGAAGGGCTCGCGATTCGCCATCCGGCGACGCTAGCCCACCCGGCGCCCCCTTGCACGACTGTCGTCCGCGCGCGCAAGCTGTGGCGGCAACCGGAGACCTGCCATGCGCGCCCTCGCCGTTCTCGCCCCCCTCGCCGTCCTGACCCTGACCGCCTGCTCCCAGGGGGAAACGCCGGATCAGTCCGCGCCCGCGCCGGCCGAGCCGGAGGCGGTCCTGGGCGAGGTGATCCTGACCGAGCCGCTGCGGGCGCTGGGCACCGAGCCGTTCTGGGCGGTCAATATCGATGGGGACGGCCTGGTCTATTCGGGAGTGGACCGGCCGGAGGAGCGGGCCCCCAACGCCGGGCCGCAGATGGCGGGAACCACGGCCATGTGGAGCGGCCAGACCGACCAGGGCCGGGTCCTCAGCGTCACCCTGATCGAGACCCGATGTTCGGACGGCATGAGCGACCGGACCTATCCCCTGACGGCCCGGGTCGAGATCGGCGAGGAGGTGCTGAACGGCTGCGCCGCCTCGGTGGATTTCCTGATGAATACGGACGAACGGGGCGAGCCGCGCGCGTGAGCGGCGGCTTCGCCCACCGCTGTTTGCCCCGAAATCGCCCAAATTGAGCCTGGAAAGGGTTCTTCAACCCTTCGCGAACATGATTTATGGCTTGTGACGCGAAACGTCCGGAGCACGCCAATATGATGAAACGGCTCACCGCCGCCCTGGTTGCGGCCTCGCTGGGTTTTTTCACCCTGGCCACGCCCCAGACCGCCCGCGCCGATGATCCCTACTGGCAGTGCGTGACCTTCGCGCGCCTGCTGTCGGGCATCCAGATCTTCGGCGACGCCTGGACCTGGTGGCGTCAGGCCGTCAGCAATTTCCGCACCGGCGAGGCGCCCGAGGCCGGATCGGTGCTGGTGTTCCAGCCCCACGGCCGCATGAACCGGGGCCATGTGGCGGTGGTCAGCGACATCCTGACCGAGCGGGTCATCCGCGTCACCCACGCCAACTGGGGCGGCAGCCGCGGCCGGGTCGAGGAGAACGTCACCGTGGTGGACGTCTCGCCCGCCGGGGACTGGAGCCGGGTCAAGGTCTGGTACAACCCGATCAACGGCCTGGGCTCCACCGTCTATCCCACCTACGGCTTCGTCTACCGCAGCGCCGAGAACGCTACGCGCGACGCCATCCAGACCGCCCGCGGCGGCCAGAACCAGGGTCAGCCCTGACCGGACTCTGACAGACTTCGCCTGAGCGCGGCGCGCGCCGCCTCGGGCTGGATCATCGGAAAGAAGTGGGTTCCTCCCGGGACCGTCTCCACCGTGACGTCGGCGATCTGCCCGGGCACGAGGCTGCACGTCGATCCGCGCGCGCCCTTCAGGATATGGACCGGCCGCGCCATGCGGCGGAGCACGGGCCAGGGGTCGTGTCCCTGGGCGGCGTAGTTCGACGCCTCCCACCCCGGCGCGCAGGTCAGCTCGACGCCGTCCTCCACGTCCCTGAATCCTTCGGCCACATAGTCGGCCAGCGCCTGTTCGGGCCAGTCCCGGAAAGCGCCCCGGCCGCGATAGGCCTCGATCGCCGCCTCCCGGCTGTCGAACCGGGCGCGGCGGCGCAGGGCCCCGGCCACCAGCGGATAGCGGCGCGCCATCCGCCCCGCCAGCGGCCAGCTCATCATCAGGGCGGCCGGGCGCGGCAGGATCACCGGATCGAACATGACCACCGACCGCACCCGGTGCTGGCGGCGCTCGGCGGCAAGAAGGGCCACGACCGCCCCCATGGAATGACCGGCCAGCACCACGGGCGGCCCGCCCACGGCGTCGATGAGGGCGACCAGATCGTCGCGGAAATCATGCCAGTTCCGCCGCCAGACCGGATCGGCGGGAAGACCGCTGCGCCCGTGCCCGCGCAGGTCCGGCGCCAGGATGCGCGCGTCCCGGGCCAGGGGATCGAGCAGAAAGCGGTAGGTCGCGGCGTTGAAGCCGTTGGCGTGAACGAAGATCAGGTCGACGGGGCGGCCGGGGTCGCCGAGGTCCAGCCCCGACATCGATCCGCTCTCCTGACCGGAAGCGGCCACGCTCAAGGGTGAGGTCATGGCCGGTTCCGGGTCAGCCCGCGCGGCAGTCGGCGCACAGGCCGTGGCCTTCGATGGTCACACGCTCCAGCACATAGCCGTTCTGCTCGGCCGGGCCGGACAGGCCGGCGGCGGCCGGCGGGCTGACCTCCACCGCCGCGCCGCAGCAGTCGCAGATCAGGAAGGCGGCGGCGTGGGCCCGTTCGCCGTGGCTGCAGGCCACATAGGCGCTGATGGAGGCGATGCGGTGGGCCAGGCCCAGGCGCTCCAGGAATTCGAGGGCGCGGTAGACAGTGGGCGGCTTGGCGGCCTGTCCGTCGGCGCCGTAGGCGGCGATGAGGTCATAGGCCTTGACCGGTTCGCCGGAGGCCAGCAGCAGCTCCAGCACCCGGCGCCGGGGGCCGGTCATGCGCTCTCCGCGCCGGACGCAGCGCGCCTCTGCGTCGCCGAGGGCGGCGCTCACGTCGGCCGGTCCGAGGCCGGTGTCGTGGCGGTGATGTGCGCAGGCTTCGCCCATGTCCCCCAGCTAATGGCTTGCGTTCGGAATCGCAACGCTTCGCGCCGCGTTGCCGTTGGGGACCTTGTGGGCTAGAAGGCGCGCTTCCCTTTCAACCCGAGCCTCGAGTTCATGTCCGACACCCAAGCGCCCGAAAGCCCGATCTCCGGCAACGTCCTGTTCTACAGCCAGCCCGAACCGCTGAATATGGAGCGCCACGGCAAGCTGGGCGTGAACCAGGCCGAGAAGCCCTACGCCTTCGTGGCCGGCACCAATACGGTGCCCCTGACGGTGACCGAATTCTCGCCCGCCGCCCTGTCCTTCCCGGTCGTCTTCCTGGGCGAGCCCAAGTCGCCGGTGGCGATCATGGCCCTGCGTCAGGACCAGAACCTGTTCGTGGACGAGGCGGGGCAGTACCTGTCCAGCGCCTATCTGCCGGCCTTCGTGCGCCGCTATCCCTTCGTCTTCGCCAATGACGAGGAGAACAAGCGCATGGTTCTGTGCATCGACCGCGGCGCGCCGTTCATCGCCGAAGGCGGCCAGGTGCCCCTGTTCGACGGCGACAAGCCCAGCGCCTTCACCGAGCAGGCCATGCAGTTCTGCAACGACTTCGAAATGGAGCGCCAGCGCACCACCCGCTTCGTAGCGATGCTGGAGGAGCTGGACCTGTTCGAGATCAAGGAAGCCACCTACACCCCGCGCAACCCGGACGGCTCGCCCGGTCCGGTGCAGAAGCTGGCCCAGTACTACGCCGTGTCCGAGGACAAGCTGAAGGCCCTGCCGGCCGAGAAGCTGGCCGAACTGCGCGACAACGGCGCCCTGGGCCAGATCTACGCCCACCTGGTGTCGCTGCTGGGCTGGGACCGGCTTGTGGCCATGACCCTGGACCGGGCCGGCCCCGTTCCGGCGGCCGCCAACGCCTGATTTGACTGACCTGAAAAATGAAGGAGGCGGCGGAGCGATCCGCCGCCTCTTTTTTTGCGCTAACGGCCCCTGGCCTGCTTGAGCGCGCGTTTGCGCTCGTCCTGAAAGCCGCGTCAGCGGCGGAGCAGCAGGGTCCGCGACAGGCAGGAGAAGACCAGCCGCCCATCCTCGTCCAGCAGATCGTGCTGGGCGATGACGACGCCCCGGCCGTCGCCGACCGGATCCTTGCCCATGACGGTCATGCGTCCGCGCAGCAGCTCGCCGGAGGGCGGGTTGCGCATGAAGCGCAGGGCGTCCACAGCAAGACCCTTGCTGACCGCCATGCCGCGCTCGGACTCATCGGCCAGCCTGCGCCACAGGGCATAGACCATGGCATCCGGCGCGCCGTCGGCGGCGGGCCAGTGGGGTGCGAACCGTTCGATGAAGCCGGCGAGCGCCTCGCCGTCCACAGCACAGGCCCCCATGGGGAGCACCTGACCGACCTGGATGTCCTCGAAATGCAGGGGGTCGGCCGGTTCGGTCATGCTCAGGCAGGCTCCTCTGACACCTTGACCAGCAGCTTGCCGTCATGGTCGCCGGTGAACAAGCGGTTCAGCGACTCCAGCGCCGATTCCAGCCCTTCGTCCACATGGACCTTCCACTGGATTTTCCCTTCGGCCAGCCACGGCCCCATCTCCGCGACCATTTCCCGGGCGCGGGGGGCGTAGTCCAGCACCAGGAAGCCCTGGATGTTGAGGCGGTGGGTGATGATGCGCGCGAAATTGGGCGAGGGCGGCGGGCGGGTGGCGTTATAGGCCGAGATCAGCCCGCACACCGCCATGCGGCCGTGCACGTTCATGCGGTTCCAGACCGCGTTCATGATGTCGCCGCCGACGTTCTCGAAATTGATGTCGATGCCGTCCGGCGCCAGGCGGTCCAGCGCCTCGCCCACGTCCTCGTTCTTGTAGTCCACGGCGCCGTCGAAGCCGAGCTCCTCGGTCAGCCAGCGGCATTTCTCGGGCCCGCCGGCGATGCCGATGACCCGGGCCCCCTTCTGCTTGGCGATCTGCCCGGCGATGGAGCCCACGGCGCCGGCGGCGGCGGAGATCACCATGGTCTGGCCGGGCTCGGGCCGGCACACGTCGGTGACGCCGAAATAGGCGGTCAGACCGGTCATGCCCAGAACGCTGAGATTGGCGGTCAGGGGCAGGCCCGGCGCGCGGTGCACGGGACGCAGGCCGTCCTCGGGAACCACGGCGTAGAGCGCCCATCCGCCGGACATGGGGGTGACGATGTCGCCCTTCTTGAAGCGTTCGGACTTGCTGTCCTCGACCACGCCCAGCGTCAGGCCCCGCATGACCTCGCCCAGCTTGACGGCGGGCAGATAGCCTTCGGCGTCGTTCATCCAGGTGCGAGTGGGGGGGTCCAGCGACAGATAGACGGTGCGCACCAGGACTTCGCTGTCCTTGAGGTCAGGAACCGGGCTTTCGACCAGTTCCAGGTCCGTAGGCTGGACCAGGCCCTTCGGGCGCTGGCGCAGAATCCATTGGCGATTGGTGAGGGCCATGTTCGGGTCTCCAGGACGTTTTCTTTCAGGACGCACCTTGACGGGCATCGGCCCAAAAGAAAAGGGCGGGTCCATGAAGGACCCGCCCAAGTCAGCATCATCGAGAATGAGGCGCGGAGGCGACAGACTGGCTTGCGCCAGTCTCAAGTCGGGGGGGCGTCGCCGCCTCCGCATGATGAGAACACGGACCCCCGCCCCCGGTTCCCGCGCCCTGAAATTAATTCGTGCGTGACGCGAACAGCCAAGCTTCGGAACGGCCAAGCCTCCGACACGTTTGCCTTGGGACAGCAACCGGGACCGCTCTCAAGACCGGCCCAGATACGGAGCATCATCATGACCCAACAGCCGCCCAACGATCCCGGAAACTCCGACGACCACGGCCCGGTGGTGTCGCCCCAGCGGGCGCGTCAGGGCCGCGGCGGCATCCGGATCCTGCTGGTGATGATCGTGTCCCTGGTGCTGATCGTGCTGATCTACATGCTGCTGTGGGGCGGAACCCAGGAAGAGCTCGGCGAACTGGAGACCGTGCCCGAAGAAGCGGCCGCGGCCCGGACCTTCGAGGGGGACTCCTCGTCGCCGCCGCTGCCCGCCGACGGCGAACCGACGCCCGCCACGCCGGAGTAAGACAAAGAAAAAGGCCCGGCGGATCGCCGGGCCTTTCCAATTGCGGGTCGTGTCGTCTGGATCAGGCGGCTTCGGTCTGGCGCGCCGGATGGAAGAACAGGGCCTGGCTGATGGCCGCCTTCACCGTTTCCGGCTGGAAGGGCTTGGTGATCAGGAAGGTGGGTTCGGGCCGCTCCCCTGTCAGCAGACGCTCCGGGAAGGCGGTGATGAAGATCACCGGGACATTGATGCTCTTCAGGATGTCCTTGACCGCGTCGATGCCCGAGGACCCGTCCGCCAGCTGGATGTCGGCCAGAACCAGGCCGGGGCGATGACGGGAAACCGCATCCACCGCCTCGTCGTGGGTGGTGGCGGTGGCCGAAACCGTATGGCCCAGCTCCTTGACCAGGGACTCGATGTCGGCCGAAAGGATCGGCTCGTCCTCGATGATCAGCACGTCGGTG
>SXGT01420657.1_pt1 | contig 16204 bp, 11 predicted proteins | sample 3176221 | NCBI WGS metagenome assembly SXGT01 (sample SAMN11356862, study PRJNA531348) | freshwater metagenome | isolation source: freshwater sample F1-120 | place: China: Fuxian Lake, Yuxi | collected 2017-12-25 | reverse complement strand
TCGAGGGTGCCATCGCCTCGCTCTTCCGCAGCAAGGGGAGGGTGGCGTGAGCGTCGTTCGCCTGATCGTCTCCGCCGGCCTGCGCGATCTCTCGCGCAGCCGCTGGCTCATCGGCTACGCACTGGGATTCTTCGCGCTGGCTGAGGGGCTGTTCTGGTTTGGCGGCAGCGGCCCGCAGGTGGTGCTGAGCCTGCTCAACATCGTGCTGATGGTGGTGCCACTCGTGGCGCTGGTCTTCGGCGCCATCCACGTGTACGCGTCTCGCGAGTTCGTTGAACTGCTCCTGGCGCAGCCCGTGCCGCGGAAGCCGCTTTTCACCGGCCTCTGGCTTGGGTTGGCTCTGCCGTTGGCTGGCGCGTTTGCAATTGGCGCCGGACTGCCGTTCGTCTTCAATGGCGGCGGCGGTGCCGGGTTCGCCGCCTTGGCGACACTCGCGGCGGCGGGCCTCGTTCTCTCGTGCATCTTTGCGGGCATCGCCACCTGGATTGCCTGGTCCACGGATGATCGGCTGCGCGGGGTCGGGCTCGCGCTCGGGGTCTGGCTCGCCGCCACCGTGCTCTACGACGGCGCTGTCCTTGCCGTGACCGCGGCATTCGGTGACTACCCACTGGAACGCCCGCTCCTGGGCGCAATGATCCTGAATCCGGTTGACCTCGCCCGGTTGGTCGTGCTCTCGCAACTCGATGCGTCAGCCCTGATGGGATACACCGGAGCGTTGTTCAACAAGGCACTCGGCACGGCGGGAGGGGCGGCAGTGGCGGGTCTGGCGCTCCTCACGTGGTGCGGCGTGCCGTACCTGATGTCGGCGCGCAGGTTTGCGCGTCGTGATTTCTGACCCAATCCCCAGTGAGGCCAACGACCATGCAAACCCGATTCAAATTCCTGGCCGCGGTGACAGCGCTCGCCGCTGTAGCCTGTGGTGGCGAGAAACCCGAAGCGTCTGAAGCGCCACCGCCGGCCGCCGTTGCGGCGGTGGATCCCGCGACGCTCGATCCCGAATCGATCACGCGGGCTGAGCTGGCGCTCGGCGACAGCGTCTTCCACGGACTCATCGGTGCCACATCGTGTCAGGCCTGCCACGGTCCGAAAGGAGCGGGCGGTCCTGCGGCACCAAGCCTTTCCGACGGCACCTGGCTTCACAATGACGGGAGCTACGGCGCGATCTACAAGCAAATCGAGTCGGGCGTCATGGCGCCCAAGCAGTTCAGCAGCATGATGCCCCCCTTTGGCGGTACGCCGCTTACGGCCGAGCGGCATCGAGCCGTCGCGGCATATGTGTACTCGCTGAGTCACAAGCTCGATGACGACGAGCGCGGCGAAAAGAAGGAGCGCGAGAAGAAGTAGCGCTGGGTAGTGCGCGAGTAGCGCGCGGGTGGTGTTCCGAGACCCGCGCGCTACTCCACCTTCTTCTCGCCTGACCCGATGGTGAAGTACACCAGCGTGCCCACGACGCCGACGCCGGCGGTCAGCAGGAAGGGGGCGTTGAACGAACCTGTCTTGTCAATCAGCCAGCCGGTGATCGCCACGCCGATGATGCCGGGCATCGTGCCTGCGGTGTTGCTGATGCCCCAAACCACATCCGCGTGGCGCGGTGCGATGTCGAACGGATTCGCGGCAAAGCCTGCGAGACAGAGCGACATCATACCGGCAGCGCCGCACATCAGGAACATCGCGGGCGTCGCAGACTCGGCCAGCGGCAGCATCAGCAGGAATGCGCCGGAACCGAGGAGCGCGGAGCACTGCATCAGTTTGCGCACAAACGTCCGCGAACGACCGCGGCGTATCAGGTAGTCGGCCCACCAGCCGCCAACATTCGCCATCACGAAATAGCCGATCCAGGGCGCGGCGGAGAGCCACCCCGCGTTGGCGAGTGTGACGCCGAAGGTGGTCTTGAAGTACGTCGGCAACCAGGCGAGCAGCACATAGAGCGTCCAGTTGCTGCAGAAGTGCGCGACAACCACGGCCCAGACGGCCGGCGTTGCGAGGAGCCTGCCCCAGGGAATCGTCCGCGGTCCCGTGGATTCCGGCTCAGGAATGCCGCGGCCCTCCTTCACCTTTGTGAACCAGAACCAGGCCCAGACCACGCCAACGGCCCCGAATACATAAAAGGGCATCGGCCAGCCGAAATCGTTGATCAGCCGGCCCGTGGCGGGAAGGGAAACCATCGTGCCGATTGAGAGGCCGCTGGTGAAGAGCGCCACGGCGCGTGAGCGGCTTTCCACTGGCACCCATCGGCCGACCATGTTGATCGAAGCGGGGAAGACCGCCGCCTCACCGAGGCCGAGTGCGATGCGCGCTGCAATCAGCGCCCCGAACCCCAGCGCAGCAGCCGGTGGCGTGAGCGCTGTGAAGAGCGACCACCAGAGCACGGCCACACCGAGGACAATGCGCCCGCCGTATTTGTTGGCCAGCGCTCCGCTCACCACCATCAGGGCGAGGTATCCCACAAAGAACGAGGAGAGGACATAGCCCTTCGTCGTCTCAGTCCAGCCGTACTCGGCCTGCATCGGGATCGCGGCGACCGAGATGTTCGTGCGGTCGATGTACGAGATGAAGACGGCGGCGCCGCAGAGGAATACGACTGTGTACCAGTGATTCCAGGACGACGGACGGGCGGGGGATGATTGCATGGGACTCAACGGTAGCGCGAACCGTGTGAAATCGCGACACCCTGCGCGTGTGTGAACCGATCCGCGCTGAAACCAACCGATTGCCTCAACACGTTGTCCAACCAACAATCCCCTGATCAGGACACGGCATGTTTTCTACGGTTGTCGCAGTTGTTGCACTCGCAATCCCCCACCCACAGCAGCCCGCAGCAGCCCGTACTCCCATGCCGGAGATCCGCTCCGCCACGGTCGCAACCACGAAGTCGGAGCCGACGCCTGCGAGCGCTGTACGCGCGTCGGCAGCGCCGAAAATCGACGGCAAAGCCGACGATGCCATCTGGCAGACGGCGCCCAAGCACGGCGGGTTCCGCCAATTCCAGCCGCGCGTTGATATCGATCCCAGCTTCGCTACCGAATTTCAAACGGCCTTCGACGAGAAGCACCTCTACGTCTTTGTGCGGATGTTCGATCCGCACCCGGACAGCATCATGCGCGCCCTGTCGCGGCGCGACCAGCGCGCGCCGAGCGACCAGATCAAGCTGATGATCGACTCGTATGACGACAAACGGTCGGGGTACGAGTTTGCGGTCAACCCCGACGGCGTCAAGCGCGACTTCGCCATGTCCAACGACACCGAAGAGGATCCATCCTGGGACGGCGTCTGGGATGTGGCCACGGCCATCGACGCGCTCGGCTGGACTGCGGAGTTTCGAATTCCCCTGTCGCAGATGCGCTATTCCAAGGCCGACTCACACACCTTTGGATTCGGCATCTGGCGAGACATTGAGAGACTCAATGAACGCAGTTCGTGGCCGCTCTACAATCCGCGACGCACCGGCCTCGTGTCCCAGCTGGGGCGCCTCGAGGGGCTCTCTGGCTTGTCCAGCGGACGCCGCGTGGAAGCGGCACCGTACGTCGTCACCAAGAACGAACAGCGCCTGCTTCCCGGCGCGCGGTACGAGCGCAACCAGGCGCTGACGCTCGGCGGCGATCTCAAGGTCGGCATCACACCGAATGTCACGCTCACGGCCACTGTGAATCCTGACTTCGGCCAGGTGGAAGCCGACCCGGCCGTGGTAAACCTCACCGCGTTCGAGAGCTTCTTCTCGGAACGCCGTCCGTTCTTTGTCGAAGGCGCCAACAATTACCAGTTCCAGCTCAACTGCTACATCGTGGTGGACTGCCAGACCAACGAGGGCCTGTTCTATTCTCGGCGTATCGGACGATCGCCGGTGCTCCGCGGCCTCTACGGCGATGCCGGCACCGCAACCGCAACGCCAATCGCGGCGGCAGCCAAGCTCACCGGGCGCACACAACGTGGACTCTCGTTCGGCCTGCTCGACGCCGTCACGCCACGCGTGGGTGGAGTCAACGGGCAAACCGCGGAACCGCAGGCCAACTACACCGTGCTGCGCGCGCAGCAGGATCTTCGTGGGGGCGAGGCCGGCTTCAGCTTCATGGGCACAGCGGTCAACCGTGCGCTCGATGCGCGAACGGATCCGTACATGCACGGGTCGGCGTATGCCGCTGGCGCCACCTTCCGTAATCGTTTTCACAATCGTGAGTACGAGTTCAACGCGCAGCTTGCCGGCTCCCGCGTGGAGGGCACACGCGCAGCCATCCGGCGGACACAGACGAACTCAGTGCACTATTTCCAGCAGCCCGGTGATGAGCTGACGGTCGATAGCAACGCCACCTCGCTCACGGGTTTCACGGGCCAACTCAAGTTCGGCAAGTACGGCGGGGGCAAGACGCGCTTCGAGTCGAGCATCGTGCACCAGTCGGCAGGCTTCGATGTGAATGACCTGGGCTTCCTGCGCCGCGCCGATTTCACGGACTGGAGCACGTGGAGCGCGCTGACCTGGCGCGAAGCGCGGGGCTTCATGCGGTGGGCGCAGCTGAACGCCAATCACTGGATCCGCTACAACACCAGCGGCACCAAGCTCGATCACTCCGTGAACTTCAACGGCCACCTCGGAATCAATAAGGGCCTGTTTCAGAACTGGGACTTTCACCTCGGCGGAACGCTGGCCAATGTCACGGCGACGTCGTGCGATCGCTGCACTCGCGGCGGACCGGCAGTGCGATCGTCGGGCGGAATCTTTCCCTGGGGCGGCATCAACAGCGACAGTCGCAAGACTGTGTCGTACGGCAGCTGGTTCAACTTCGGTACGGCCGACGAGGGAAACTCCAGTAGTTTCGGCGTCAATCCGTACGTGAACTTGCGATTCGGCACGCAGGCCACGGTGGGGTTTGGCGTGGGCTACAGCGACAACACCGACGACGCCCAGTGGTTTGGCAACTTCAATGCCGGTGGCACGACGCACTATTCCTTTGCGCATCTCGAGCAGACCACGGTCTCGATGAATACGCGCGTGAACTACACGGCAACGCCGGACCTGACCTTCGAGTTCTATGCCGCGCCCTTTGTGTCGAGCGGCACCTACTCGGACTTCCGTGAACTGAGCGCCACGCCCGGGGCAGCCAAATATGACGCGCGCTATCAGTCGTACACGCCGCCTGCCGGGTCGCCGAGCGCATTCAAGTTCACGCAGCTGCGCACGAATGCCGTGGTGCGGTGGGAATACCGCCCTGGCTCAACGCTCTTTGTCGTTTGGCAGCACGGACGCCAGGACGCCGCGAACCAGAATCCGAACCAATCCTGGACGCAGGACTACGGCGACCTCTTCGCGCTCCACCCGGACAACACGTTTCTTGTGAAAATGGCCTACTGGTTCAACCGGTAGTCCACCTCCGGCTCATCCGGTAGTCGGGCGGCGGTCGGCGCGGAGGAATGCGCCGGCCGCCGCGCCAATTAAAGGAAGGGCCAGGAGCGCCCAGAACCCTGCGATTCCCCGGGCGACCTCGCCTTCGGTCCACGCCTCCGGCGGGATCATGCCCCAGACCACGGCGAGCACAGCGGCGACGCAATGACCGACTGCGGCGCCCCAGAACGCGCGCTGGGCCCGGTCGCTGCGCCGGCGCAGTTTGTGTGCGGCGACGAGAAGTGCGAGCGGGACGCCGAACAGACCAAGCAGGAACGCCAGAGTGCCAACGCTCATGGAGCCTCCGCGGCACGCACCGCGCGCCCCAGCTTGGGCACGAGCCAGAGCCAGTACCCGGTGATCAGCGTCAATACCAGCGCCACGGCAGCGATGTCCGAGAGGATAATGAATGCCTCGCCGAACGCCTCGCCAGAGTGGAGTTTTTCGAGGAAGACGTCGCCGCGCCGTCCGATATGCAGCACCTTGCCGCTGGCAATATCGAGGGTCATTTCCGTGGACGCCTTGTCGCGAAGGCGAACTTTCACATAGCCGTTCCTTGGGCGCACATCCATCCGGTCTATCAATGCGACGTCAACGGCGTCGCCCGGCTTCCAGTCCTTCCGTGCTGCCTGCGGAGCCGCCTCGAGCGCGGCGTTGGCCAATCGTTCGAGATGGATGGCGGAGGTGAAGGCGGCAGTCGGCTCGTGTGGCACGTCGGGCATCAGTCCGAGACCGCGCTTGTGGTTCAGCAGGATACCGGTCACCGAAATCGAGATGAGCGCCACCGTGCTGATGACGCCGAGCCAGAGGTGGATGTAGAACGCGCCGCGACTCATTCGGCGGCGCGAGTCATTCACGGGGGTTGCACGCATCTGCAATTCTCGGAGTAAAGTCGGGTCTCTGGCAAGGGCCGGGCAGCAACCGGTCTCGGCTGGCGTTGGGGGTTACCTTCAGTGCATTGTACCCTCTTGGCCGGAAGTTGCCGGGCATTCCAGGTACCGCGCCATATCTGATTCGACACCTTGAGAGGGCATAGTCATGGCAGTGCGCCGACCAGCCGTTATCTGTGTGCTCGTTCTGTTCGCACTCTTCCCGGCGCGTGCCTCCGGGCAGGGAGCACTCGCACCCGACCCGCATTCAGCGGTCTTTGCGGAATCGCAATTTCCAAGTGCGGCCAAGTGTGCGGGTTGCCATCAGACGATCTACGACGAGTGGAGCAGCAGCAGCCACGCGTACGCCTCGATCTCGCCGGTCTTCCACAAGTTCGAGCAGAAGATCAACGATCTCTCGAGCGGCACGATCGGCTACTTCTGCATGCGATGCCATGCGTCCGTCGGCACGACCCTCGGCGAACGTCGCGACACACCACTCACCAAGCGCTCGGCGGTCTCGCGCGAAGGGATTACCTGCGTCACCTGCCATCGTGTCAATGAAGCGTATGGCCGCGTGAACGGCGAGCGACGCATGGAAGCCGGCAACGTGCACCAGCCGGTGTACGGTTCCACTGCAGCGAGCGGACTCGGTGAAATACTCAGCAACCCGTCCCGCTTTCCGGTGAAAACGGCGCCTGGGCAGACCGGCCCAGGGCAGGAAGTCCACACCACCGCCGTGAAGTTCGACCAGCTCAGCCAGAGCGGGTTCTGCGTGTCGTGCCATCAGGTGGCTGTGCACCCTGGCATCAAGCTCGAGGTCGTCTGGGACCAGTACCGCGCATCGCCCGCCAAGCGGCAGGGCGTGAGTTGCCAGGACTGCCACATGGGCAAATCACCCGGCCGTGCCGATGGCTATGCGACGGGGCCGGCGGCCGTGGTTGCCGGTGTGCCGATCAATCCAACACGGAAGCGCACGAACCACGCCTTCTACGGACCGGGCTACCCGAGCGCGCATCCGGGCATCTTCCCGCACAATCCCGCCGCTCAGCGCTGGAACATCGACCAGTGGCTGAAGTTCGACTATCGCGCCGGCTGGGGCACCGATGCGTTCGAGAACCGGCTCACAGCCGCGCAGGCTCGCACGGGTTTCCCGGATGAGTGGAAGGAACCGGACGATCGCTTCGACGCACGCGCGATTATCGCGGCGAACCTTGCCAAACTCGAGAAGAAGCGCGCGCTGCGAAAGGAAGTCATGGAGAACGGGTCGCACATTGACGGACCGTTCTTCAAGGGTGACCCGCAAGCGAACCGGACGCTGGCGTTTTCGTACAAGGTCAGCAACACGAATCCGGGGCATAACATGCCCTCGGGCTCACTTGGAGCGCAGCCGGAGCTTTGGCTCAACGTTGCGCTGATCGATCCCACCGGCAAGCGCGTCTGGGAATCGGGCTACGTGGACAGTCACGGCGACATGGCCGACGAGCACTCACTCGATGTGCGCGCGGGCAAGGTGCCGTATGACAAGCAGCTCTTCAACCTGCAGACGAAGTTCCTGACCACAAACGTCAAGGGAACGGATCGTGAGATGTATCTCCCGATCAATCTGGACGTTGATCAGCTTCCGTTCATTCGCCCGGCAGGCCAGCCGACCACCGTGCTCACGCATCCACCGGGAGTCCGGATGGAGGGTCGCTCACTGCCGCCGCTCTCGAGCCGTGACGCTAGGTACACCGTGCCGGGCAACCTCATCACCCGGCCGGGGACGTACAAGCTCGCCGTGCGGCTGCGTAGCCGCGCGGAGCCGATCTATTTCATGAAAGTCATTGGCGCGACGCAGGAGATGGAGCGGGCAATGAACGAGTGGATGGTGGATATCCACGCGTACACCGTCGAATTCACCGTCCGGTAGGCGCGAGGATCATTCAATGAACATCTCATCCAAGCTCGCCCTCGCCGCCGCCACCTGTGTCGCGCTCAGCGCTTCGGCCCGCGCGCAGGGCTCGGCGCAAACGCCCGCCAAACACGACAGTGTGAAGATGGACACGCGTGCCAGGCCGGCGAGCCACGACACCGCCGCGTTTGGGCCGGACGCGAAATACCCCGACCTCAAGTACGACTATCAGGCGCAGCTCGACATCTACGGCGCCAAGCACATGAATCCCACGCAGCGGCCGCTCCTGGAACTCGGGCGCGACCTCTACGCCGAAGGACCGTTCCGCAAGGGCATCAACATCCTCGGCAAGCACAACCTCTTTATTCCGCAGCTGCTGGTGTATGGTGATTTTCGCACGGCGGGTGGACATTCGAGCGTTGGTGGATCCACACCGGACGTCGGGACCTGGGCCAACCGGCTCAATCTCGACGTGGACCTGAAGCTCACGGCCACGGAGCGGATTCACGCGCTGTTCCGCCCGTTCGAGAATGCCACCGGGTTCACGCGTTTTGATTTTTCCGGCGGCTCCACCGGCTTCAAGCAGGAGTTCGATGCCAAGCCGGCGGCGCTCTTCTTCGAAGGTGACCTGGGCGCGATTCTCGGCGGGCTCACGCGTCGCGACTCACCATTCGACATGCCGATTGCCGTCGGCCTGATGCCGCTGGTGTTTCATAACGGCACCTGGATCGAGGACGCATTCACCGGCGCGGCCTTCACCATTCCCGCCCGCAACTCCGGCTCATTCGACTGGTCGAACTTCGACATCACGTTCTTTGCCGGCATGGATCGCCTGTCGAATCCGGCATTCCGGATCGCGAAGGACACCGGGATGCTCGCCGGCGTGAACGTCTTCGTCGAGGCCAACAAGGGATACTGGGAAGCCGGCTACGCCATGGTGAAGAGTGACAGCGGACGTGCATTCCACTCGGCCGCGCTCTCCTTCACCCGCCGTTACGGTGGCTGGCTGTCAAACTCGGTGCGCTACATCGGTGCGTTCAACACGAGCACCAACGAGACCCTGAGCGCCACGACCGAGGCGGATGGCCACATCATCCTCGTTGAGAACTCGCTGATCACCTCCAGGCCGTCCACGGTTGTCCCGTACCTGAATTTCTTTGCCGGCATGGGCACGCCCGCGTCGGCGCTTCGCGATCCCGGATCGGGCGGCATCCTCAAGAACACCGGGCTCAACTTCGAGACCGACGCGCTGACGGCGTTTCCATCGCTCGACGCCTCAGCGCGTGACGCGATAGGTGGTGCCCTCGGGCTCAATGTCCTTGGATCCAGCCTCAACCGGCAGTTCGTGATCGAAGTTGCAGCGGCGTATCCGCACAAGACGACGCCGGTGATGCCTGGTGGCCAGTACGGTGCGGGATTCCGGGCGCAACAGAACCTGAACAAGGCGATGATCCTCCGCGTAGACGGAATGTTCGGCAAGCGCGAGGGCCTCACCAATGTGCGGGGCGCACGAGTCGAGTTGCGTTACAAGTTCTGAAAACGGATCGTGGGGATTGGTCCGGATTCAGGCTGATGGAATGGCGTGCAGTGCGAGTCGCCGGATGAGCGGCGGCGCGCTTCGCCGCGCCTATGGCGTGTGCCTCGTGCGTGCGTGCGTGGCTCTGCTGGCCGCGACCCCGGTGGCGCGCGCGCAGCAGGCACCTGCCTCGCCGTACCTGCGCGTGAATCCCGAGCGGATTCTCGTCGCGGACAACTCGAGCGGGAAGCCCTGCGGAGAGTGCCACCAGAATGAAGTGGCCGTCTGGAAGGGCACGAAGCACTGGTCGGGATTCGATGCGATGCACAAGAAGGAGTCTGCGCTCAACATCCTGACGGCCATGGGCTACCGCACGGCAAAACGCCAGGAAGCGGTTTGCATGCGCTGCCACTATACCGTTGGAGCAGCGGCAACGACGGCCATCGCGGGTGTGTCATGTGAATCCTGCCATGGCGCTGCGCGCGACTGGATCAACGTGCACAACAAGTTTGCAGGCGGCGCCAGGGATAGTCGCGACGAGACGCCGGCCAATCGCGCCGCCCGGCTCGGCGCCGCGCGCGCTGCGGGAATGCTCAGTCCATCCACCGACCTCTATGGCGTGGCGGCAAACTGTTTCGACTGCCACACCATCCCCATGGAGAAACTCGTCAACGACGGCGGGCACAAGGCCGGCAACAAGAGTTTTGACCTCGTCGCCGGCATCGGGAAGATTCGCCACAACTTCATCGGATCGGGCACCTCAGGTACCAACCGCGCCATCACGCCGGAGCGGCGTCGCGAGATCTTCGTCGTGGGGCGGCTCCTTGCCTACGAGTACGCGCTGCGCGCCGCTGCGCAGGCGACGGTCGAGGGCACCTACTCGGAACAAGTCGTCACGAATGCGAGTGCCGCACTCAAGCGCCTGCAGGAGGTGAACAGCGCGGCGCGCAGCCCGGCGATCGATGAAGTGCTGGCCACTGGGCGAAAGGCGAAACTCGCCGCCGGCAACGCCGCCGAAATTCTCGCGGCGGCCAACCAGATCCGCACGATCGGGCAGCGCTACGCGAGCACGCTGAATGGCGCAACGCTCGCCGCACTTGATCCGGTGATCACAGGTGAACCGGCCGCAGTTCCTGTGGCGGCTGCTGCCGCACCGACGCCGAGCGCTGCGGCACCCCCACCGGCCACAGTGCCGGGACGCGGTGGGGCAGCGGCTCCGCCAGCGGGGCCCACGACGACCGGAGGAGCGGCGGCGACCTCAGGAGCCACGAGTGCGTCCGCTCAGGTCCCCCCGCGTCCCGTGGTTGCCCCAACAGCTGCATCGCTGCCGGGCGCACCGACCTCACGCCCGGCGTGGATTCAGGTCGCGGGGCGAACCGGCTACGCCGAGGCCGGCGAGTGCGCGAGCTGTCATCGCGATGCGGCCAAGGCCTGGAAGCAGAGCAAGCATATGGATACCGGCGAACGCCGCCTGCTCGGCGAGGATTCCAAGGCCCGCCGGATCGCGACGGCCTATGGCATTGGCGCCGACGGCATGCAGCGTCCCAACGCGATCTGTGCGAGCTGTCACAGAACCGTTGATGAAGGCCGGCGCTCAGCGGCCGCGCTCGAAGACGGCGTCTCCTGCGAAAGTTGTCACGGTGCAGGAGGCAAGTTCCTCGAGCCGCATCAGGACGGCGGCAACCCGCAGACCGGCATGCGCAACCTCAAGCAGGCGGCAGAGCGCGCACAGGTGTGCGCGGGCTGTCATCGCATCAGCGATGAACGACTCCTCGCGGCAGGCCACTCCTCAGGCGCCGACTACGACATCGCGGCATCGATGGAGAAGATCAAGCACTGGCCAGACGGCAAGGTGCATGGCAAGCGCACGAAAGCGGGTGGCACCTATCCCGCCGTTGAGGCCGGAGCCCTTCGCGCCGCGTTCACCGCCGTCGCGAACGCACGTCCGATTCCAAAGGTGACGGTGGTTGCGGCTGCTTCTGCGGCGTCTCAACAGGCGGCGGCGGTGTCGCCTGGTCCAGTTCCAGCCGCCGATGCGGCCGCAACGACAACTGCGGGGACGGCGGTCTCGTCCTCCCAGGTCCCCCTGCGTCCCGAAGTTTCCGGTGCTTCGCCACGTCCCGTGGTTCCGCGTACGTCGAGACCGTTGATCGCACCATCCGCACCTCCGCGCTCCCACGCGCAGTCAATCGCTCCCGTCTCGCTCGACCTCGAGCCACTGCCGGGTACGGACAAAATGACCGTGAGCGAACTTCTTCTCCTCATCAAGCAGCGCGTCGACAAAGTGCACGCCGCGACGCGAAGGAACTGACCCGGTGAGCGCTACAGGAGTGAAAGCGGCAACGTCCGCGGCGAACGCATCCGCCATGGCACGCCTGCACGGCGACCGATGGTCGTCGTTCGGCGCGCACGCCGGCATCAGCCAGATATCCAGTCTCCTCACAGCCGCTGACTTGAAGCGCGTGGAGATCCTGCAGGAGTTCGACGACGCGTTCCTCGCCGAGATCGCGCCCGATCTCACGATCGCCAGGTGGAACTCGGGCGCAACGATCTTCGAGGCCGGCACCTACCTTGATCTCGCCTTTTTCATAATGGAAGGCGAAGTCGAAATGTCATTGAGCAGCGGAACTGCCGAAGGAGGGCGCGGCGGGCCAATCTTTGCCGCTCGGCACGCTGGCTCCGGGACGGGGATTGTCACGGCAATACCGCGGCCGGCCGCATCAACCGCAGCGAAAAAACGCGACAGCATCGTCTTTCTCGCGGCCGCCGATTTCGACCTGGGCAGTGGCGAACGGCTCCGCCTCAAGGCCGGTGAATTGTTCGGCGAAATCGGCGCGATGAACGGCTGGCCGCAGTCGGTCACGGCGCGAACCGTGTCCACGGCGCTCCTCCTGCAGATCCGGCTTCCGGCGCTGCGCAAGCTTCGCCGCAAGTCCAAAAAGCTCAAGCAGCGCATCGACCAGGTCTATCGTGAACGCACGCTCCGTCAGCACCTGATAAGCACGCCGCTCCTCCAGGGATGCAGCGCGGAGGCAATTACGCAGCTCGCGGCCGGTGTTGAACTCGTGTCCTGTCAGCCGGGCGAGGGCGTTGCCGTCGAAGGCGATCCGATCGAGCACCTGATCCTCGTGCGCTCCGGCTCGCTCAAGGTGTCGCAGTCCATGGGCATGGGCTCTGTCGCCGTCTCTTACGTCAGCAAGGGCTCTACGCTTGGCGAATCCGAACTCATTCTCGAGGATTCGCCCGCCTGGCAGGTGACCGCCACGTCGGTCGGCCATTCCGAACTCGTGCGCATTCCGCGCGAGCTCCTGAACACGTTCGTTCAGAAAAATCCCGCCGTGCAGACGCGCCTCACCGAGGTGGCCGTCGAACGCATCAAGGAGATCGGCGGGCGCCGTGCGGACCTTGCACGCGCCGACCTGCTCGATTTCACGCTCGCCAAGGGGCTCACACAGGCGAACAGCGTGCTCATTCTCGACCTCGAGAAGTGCACGCGCTGCGATGACTGCGTCCGCGGCTGCGCGTCAACCCATGGCGGCACGGCGCGATTCGTGCGTGAAGGCGAGGTCTACAACGGATTTCTGGTGGCCCGCTCCTGCTATCACTGCCAGGATCCCACCTGCCTCGTTGGTTGCCCCACCGGCGCCATCGCCCGCACGAATATCGGCGACACCGTCGCCATTGACCCCGCCGTCTGCATCGGCTGCGGCGCCTGCGCCGAAAACTGCCAGTACGATTCCATCGTCATTCACGAGCTGGGCGAGACCTGGGGCGCGGACGCGATGCCGGCCGACCTGCGCGGTCAGCCGCGCTCGGTGGCGACGAAGTGCGATCTCTGCATGGGTGCGCCTGAGGGACCGGCCTGCGTCTCGAGTTGCCCACACGGCGCTGCGATGCGTGTGGCCGGTGCGGAAGAGTTCGACCTCCTCCTCCAATCGCGCCGAGGGAGGGTAATCGCATGAAGGCACGCGCAGCGGAGTTCATCGCCTGGGCGCGTCCGCGTCGTGCTGTTGCGGGCACGCTCACCGTGGCGGTGCTGTTCGCGCTGGGGTTCGTTGTCGCGACCTTCACAGGCGACGCAAATCCCTCGTCCACCTTCGGGCTCTCGGCCGGCATCGCAGCCGCGCTGACACTCGTTGCGGTGATGCTCTATTCGGCGCGCCGCTCGCGCCCGCAGGTGCGGAAATACGGTCCGGCCGCGCTCTATCTGGAACTCCACCTGTGGGGCGGCGCACTCTTCGGGTTGCTGCTGCTCATCCATACTGCGTTCGCGCTGCCGCGCTCGCTGATCGGATGGACGCTCTGGCTGCCGGCCCTCTGGGTCGTCGTCACCGGGGCGATCGGGACGTTTTTGCAGCGCATTCTGCCGCGCTTCCTCGCGGCTACCGAGACGTTCGAGGTCAATCTCGCGCGCGCCCCCGAACTCGTTGCACAGCTCCAGGCACGTGCAGCGGAGCTCGCGGCTCAGGCCGACGCTCGCGTGCGCGCATTTCACGACCGCGAAATCGCGCCCGGGCTCGCCCAGGCGGGTCGCCCGTTGTCCGCTCTGATGCGCAATCCTCGCGGTGTTCCGGGTTCGGCTGGCGCCGCCGAGATGCTCAGAAAGACACTTGATCCTGCCGGCGTCGCGGCTCTCGACGCGCTTCTCGAGATTCAGCGCACCAAGCACGAGATCGATGCGCACGTCGGCGTGCAGCGCATTCTTCGCGGCTGGCTGGTGCTCCACCTTCCAGTCGCCATCACGCTGCTCGTTGTCGTGCTGTTGCACATCCTGTTCATCCTCTACTACTAGCCCCGCGTGAGCCAGGACGACCGTCGGTTTGAGAAGGGCTTCTTTACCAGAGTGCGGTTCGCCGTGGCCACGCGGTATCCCGAGCTGGCCAGCCGGCGCAACCTGTTCATCTACGGCATCGCGGCCGGTGTGGTGGTCGCCGTGCTCTTTGGCGTTGACGCCCTCGTGGGACGTGCTGTCATTGTCGTTGGTCCGCTGTCGGAGAGTCACGCCCTGTTTGCGCGCGACTGCTCCACCTGCCACACGCCGCTGCACGGGGCCAGGAATGCCAGCTGCGAATCGTGTCACCAGCGCGGCAGTGAAGGGAATCGACTCTACTCACTCTCCCGCCACTATGAGTACCGGTCGGGCGACGTGGACCGCACGGCGCCCAAGAGCAAGGAGGCGACCTGCAGTGAATGCCATCGTGAGCATCGCGGTCGCACGGCGTCCCTGAGCGCGGTCGCCGATGGCAAGTGTACCAGCTGCCATACCACCGGCTCGTTCAATCGATCGCACCCCGAGTTCCAGTTCATCACCGAGAAGACTCCAGATCCGGCGAATCTGCTGTTTACGCACGTGCGCCATGTGCGCGAGGTCATGGACGACCAGAAGCTCACCGACGCGCAGCAGGCCTGCGCGCACTGCCATATCCCGAAGGCGGACGGCAAAAACTTCGAGCCGCTCTCGTATGTGCGCTCCTGCGATGGGTGTCACCTCACGTCGTCCGGACGCACGCCGTACATCCCGTTGCGCGGTGGCGGTCGGCCTGGCGTCGCCACGCTCGCGGATATTCGGCGCAGCGGCGGACCGGGCACGCAGTGGGCGGACTACTGGAACTCCGGCGAGTTCACGGAAGGTGGCGGGAGCATCCGGAAGAGTCCGGTCTTCCACGCCGACCCCTGGGTGATGCACAACCTCAGGCGCCTGCGCCAGGAGATGTATCCCACCGCAGAGCTGGCCGATCTGCTGCGCACGTCGGCGGAGATGCCAGCCGACCAGTCTCGCGCGCTGTACGAAGAAGCGATCCGGACCCTGGAAGGGCAGGTGGCCTCGCTTCGCGGCAACCCCTCACCTGACGTGCAGGCCGAGGTGGAATCGCTCAATGAGATCCTGAAGCTCGTGCGCACGCGCATTGACCAGCCCTTCGCAGCGCTGGATGAATCGCAGTTCGCCGTGACGGATGCCGATCGTGCCGTTGGTCTCGACGAGCGTGCCTATCAGGGGGTGATCGACTCTCTCACCAAGCCCTGCCAGGAATGTCATTTGGTGGAGCGTGCCACAATTCGCCGCGTGCAGGCCGATCAGCGTTCACTGGTGCGCGCCGAGTTCGATCACAAAAAGCACGTCATCCATGCCAAGTGCCTGGACTGTCACTCGGGCATTCCGGTTCGCGAGCTGGTGGAGGAAGGGAAGGCGCCGGCCGATCGGGACAACGCGGCGATCCAGAACATCCCGGGAATCAAGAGCTGCCAGAGTTGCCATACGGGGAGCAAGGCCCCGAACCGATGCACCTCGTGCCATCTTTTCCATCCTGACAAGTCGCACTGGGCGAACCTGTCGAAGTAGGTCGGACCGAAGACTGCGGCGAGGTGGAGCAGCGGATGAGTGCTGAACCGAGGGTCGTGATTGCGCAGTTGATCTGCAGCGGCGGTCAGTTCGCTGGCTCGCGGTTTGAGCTTGGCGACGACTCCACGCTGGGTATTGATGCGTCTGGCAAGCTCATTGTTGCCCCAGGCGCTGTCGCGCAGGCGCGACCCATGGTGCGGTTCCTTCTGGT
>SXGT01252326.1_pt1 | contig 16206 bp, 13 predicted proteins | sample 3176221 | NCBI WGS metagenome assembly SXGT01 (sample SAMN11356862, study PRJNA531348) | freshwater metagenome | isolation source: freshwater sample F1-120 | place: China: Fuxian Lake, Yuxi | collected 2017-12-25 | reverse complement strand
TTGGCCTCGGGCAGGACCGAGAGCGAGTGGGCCATGTGGCGACGGGAGGCGTTGGCGAAGACCACCCCGTCGGCGAGTTCGCCGGCAAGGCGCACCATGGGGTCGCGCAAGCCGGCGAGCACGAGCGGGGGCAGTGCCCCGACGCGCGGCACGGCGCGCAGTTCCTCGACGAAGCGTCGCATGTCGGCCAGTGGCCGGCCCGGCGTGATGCCCATGCGTTTGTGCACCGGCGCGTGCGAGACGCCGACGCCGAAGTGAAAGCGGCCGCCCGAGAGCTCGTGGAGCGACGCTGCGCTCTGCGCCCAGTCGGCGACGTGGCGGCTGTAGATCACCGCAATCGCAGTGCCGATCGCGATGCGTTCGGTGGTGAGGGCTGCCGCCTCGCAGAGACCCATGCTGTCGCCGAAGCTCGCGCAGTAGATGCCGGCGAAACCGCGCCGGTCGAGTTCGCGGGTCAGCTCGAGCGTGGCGCGCCATTTCCCCGGCACAGCGGCCAGACAGACGGCGGGCAGTTCTTGGTCAGACGTTGCGGTCATCGCGAGTCTCCTCCCCCGGCAGAAACCTTCTTGTCCGGCGCGCGCCCGGCCGGGGCGGCCGGGTCATCCACCGCACCCGGCCCCGCGGCGAGATCCACCACCAGTGCGTAGAGCATCTCCAGCGCTGGCTGGAGGCTCGCCGCCGGGATGCGCTCGTCGATGCCGTGCGCGCGCTGCGCGTCGGCCTCGGTGATGCCGATCGGGCTCACCCCGTAGGCGGCGACGCCGCGCGCTCGCAGGAAGCGTGAGTCGCTGGCACCCCGTGACATGAAGGGCACGATCTCGACGTTGGGCCAGCGCGCCGCGACCACCCGCCCCAGCGCCGCGGGCAGGATGCCGTCGGTCGGCGAGGGCTCGCCGTGGCCGAATTCGTCGCTCGGCACGATCTCGATGCCGGAGTCACCCACCAGAGCGACCAGCGCGGCCTGAACGTCGGCCGGCGTCTCGTCCGGCAATATGCGGCAATTGACCACGGCTTCGGCACTGGCCGGCAGGGCATTGACGCGCGTGCCGCCGCGCAGCAGGGTCGGGACGCAGGTGGTGCGGAGATTCGCCCGCATCACTGGATTGACCTCGAGCTGTCCCAACGCGGGCTCGGGCAGCGGGCCGAAGCTCGTCGCGGCCAGGAGCCGCATCGCGTCGGCCGCGGCACCCTCCTCGCTGGCGGCGCGGGCCGCGAAGTAGGCGCGCGTCACGGGCAGGAGTCGGGCTGGGAACGTATGATTGCCGACCCGTCCGACGGCGCGGGCGAGCCGGACGATGGCATTGTCGGCGAGCGGCACCGACGAGTGTCCGGTCGTTCCGGAGGCCCGCAGCGTGAAGTCCTGATAGGTCTTCTCTGCGGTCTGGAGTTCGATCGTCTGCGGCCGGCCCCGCGCATCGAGCCGCAGTCCGCCACCTTCGTTGATCGCGATGGCCGCGTCGATCGTGTCGGGGCGATGCTCGAGCAGCCAGCGGATGCCATCGCCACCACTCTCCTCGTCACCGGTCCAGGCAAGGATCACGTCGCGCGCCAGCGGAACCCCGGCGGCATGCAGCAGGAGCAGTGTTTCCAGTTCGACCGCAGCCATGCCGAGATCGTCGTCGCTGCCCCGTCCGTACAAATATCCGTCGCTCTCTGTGAGCTGGTGCGGAGGATGGGCCCACGTCTGCCCCTCGGTGCCGACCACGTCGCTGTGGGCGAGCAGCAGGAGCGGGCGTGCGCGACCGCTGCCGCGCAGACGCGCCACCAGGTTGGCGCGCCCGGGCGCGAACTCGAGGATCTCGAAGGGGATTCCAGCCGCCTTCAGACGACGCGCGCCGATCGCGGCGGCGCGCGCCTCGTTGCCCGGCGGGTTCGAGGTGTCGGCGGCGATCAATTCGGCGAGCAGCGTGCGCGTGCGCGTGGCCGCTGCCGGCCAGTCCGGTGCGGGCGTGTCGTGCCCGGCCGTCGCCTCGGCGGCGCGTGCCGGTACCGGCGAGCTCACAGCAGCAAGGGCGACGGCCAGCCTCAGAAGGACGCGGAGCGACCAGTGCGTTCGCATCGGACTCGGGATTCCGCAGGCGGTTCTCATCCCCGGTTGGGTAGCAGCAACGATCGCCGCGCGTACAGCGGATCAGGGCCGCGGCGGAGGTGAGGCCTGCTGGCCGTTCAGCGTGAGCTGTGACGCCGGCGGAAGAGCAGCGTGCCCAGCGCCAGCAACGCCACGCCCTGCCCGGCGAGGCCGGCCAGAGTGAGACTCATCCCGGCCAGATCCCGCTCACGCAGGACGAGGTCGGTGAGCGCCCACATCGCCCAGGTGGTGAAGAAGGCCGGCGCCAGCGCCTGCATCCAGTCGGGCTCGATGTCGAGCGGCCACCACAATCCACCGACCGCGCTCATCGCGATCACGACAAAGAGACTCAGCGGCAGCGCGGCCTCGCGCGTGCCGGCGGCTCCAGCGACGGTGAGGCCGAGTCCGGCGCAGGGCAATGCCACCAACGTGCACACCGTGAGCAGAGCTGCCGTCGAGGGGCCGAGCGAGATGTCGAAGACGTAATGCCCCCACAGCAGCAAGATCAGGATCTCGGCCGTCCCCAGCAGCCAGTGCACGCCGATCTTGGCGAGGATGATGCGTGTGAAGCCGGCCGGCGCGATCAGCAGCCGGCCCAACGTGCCCCGCTCGTTCTCCCGGTGCAGCCCGGTCGCCGTCGTCACGACGACCGCGAGCAGGATGAACATCAGTCCGAAGCCGGGAATGCTCTGCTCGTAGGCCCGTCGCTCGATGCGCTGCCCGGTCAGGTTGATTTCGCGCATCTCGATCATGCTCTGGGCGAGCGGATCGTCGCGCGACGCGGCGTCTCGTTCCATCAGGAGCAACAAGGTCTTGACGACGCGTATGCCCTGCGCCTGGGCGGGATCGGTGAGCAGAGTGACCCCGGCGGTGCGGCCGCGTCGCTGCAGGTCCGAGAATCCCTCGGGCAGGACCAGTGCCGCTGGCGCGCGGTTCTGGACTGCGACGACGTAGTTCGCCTCGGCGCGACTCATCCGGACCGGGTTGGCGTGCGCGGCGAGCAGTTCGACGATCAGGGCAGCGCCTGGCCCGCCATCGAGGTCGACCACGGGGAGCAGGATCTTCGGGCGCTGGGCGCCGCCGTGGCGCGCCGCTGCGATCACCGAGGCGAACAGGATGGGTGCCAGCAGCGTGACGAGGAGCGCGCGCCGTTCGCGCAGGGCGAGGCGCAGATCGTTCCAGAAGACCGTCGCCACGACCTTGTCCGGTGCGCCCCGTCGGCCCGCGCTAAAGACCGAAGCGTTCGGAGTAGGTGCGGTAGCGCTCGCGCTCCTCGTCCGCGTCGAGCCCGAACTGCTCCAGGGTGTACTGGTGTTTACCGTGCTTGTCCTTGGGGTTGTGAGCGAGGAAGTCGCGCATGTGCTTCTCCGCCAGCGCGTCCCACTCGATTTCGAAGTGGCTGTAGATCTGCCGGACGATGTCGATCGGGTCGCGCACCAGCTCGCGGTAGTCGACATCGAAGAACTGACGCGCGGGAGCGCAGCCGGCGTCGCGGTCGACAAGGGCCTTGGTCATGCCGCGTGCCCAGCGCTTGGTCATTTCGCGTCCGACGGCGCGGGCGTCGACGCTGTCGCTGAAGGCGCTGCGCAGCACGACGGTCAGGCTCGCCACCGAGCCGACGACTTCGAGCGGCGAGCGGTGGGTCATCACCACCCCCGCGTCGGGGTATGTCGCGAAGAGCGCGGGCAGGCCGTAGAGGTGCGCCGGTGCCTTCAGGACCCAGCGGTCGCCGGGGCAACGCCCCTGCAGATGCTGCAGGAACAAGCGATGTCCCTCGTAGGAATGGCGCAGATCCTGCGCCTCGAGCCAGTTCTGGTAGCTCGGCACGTCGAACATCGTTTCGAACTGGAAACTCTCGAAAGTGATGCTGTGCAGCACCAGGCATTCCTGCGGAAGCTGCGCGCCCACCGGATGGATGCGACGGAAGTCCGGTGCGAGGCGGTGCAACCAGCCGATCTGGCGGCGCGTGACACCGATGCGCCGGTCCCGGTCGTAGGTGGCTTTGCGCGGCGGCGGCGAGGGATACATCGTCTCCCACGTCATCGGCACCCGGTTGCGCGGATCCTGCGAGAGGATGGCGTGCAGAATGGTCGTGCCGGTGCGCGGCAATCCGGTGATCACGATCGGGCGGCGAATCTCGCCCGCGGCGATCTCGGGATGGCGGCGGCGATCCTCGGCCATGAGCAGCCGACTCGCCAGCAGGCGCGTCAGATCCTTGCGGGCCGCGATCCGGCCGAGCAGGGTGAGATCGGCCTCCCGCTCCAGCGATTCGATGACGCGCTTCAGCGGGGCGCGAAAGCGCGCGTCGCCGAAATCTTCGAGCCGGGTCTGACGACGCGCTGCGTCCTGGAAGGTCTGCGCGTCGAGCCGCAGCAGCGGCGACACGGCCCGGGCGCCGCGGTTGAGGGCGGTGACGTAGAGTGGTGCCGGTCTGGGCGTCATGCCTCGGCCCCTCCGCGGTCCTGGGCGGCCTGCCCGCTGATCATTCCTCTGGCCTCCCCCACCTGCCACACCACCAACCCGGGCACTCCCAATAACAACTCCCGGCAGCGTTTGCTCAGGGAAAGCGCGAGCGCGGTGTCGGGCGAGAGTCCCAGCGTGGCGCCGAGCAGCACCACGGCGCCCTCCTGCACACCAAGCGCCCCGGGCACCACGAAGGCGGCCGCCCGCACGGCCTGAATCAGACTCTCGAGGAGCAGGGCGTCGGCCAGGCGGACCGGGTGGCCGAGGAATTGGAGGCAGAGCCAGACCTCGCCCGTGCCGGCGACCCAGCTCGCCAGATGGGCTCCGACCGCAGCCCCGGTCGCCCGGCGGTTCGCGTAGATCTCACGCACGCGAGCGTCCAGCTCGTCGGCATTGGCCACCACATCGGCCAAGGCGCCGCTCGCCCCGAGCTTCTGCAAGGGCCGGGCGATCACGCCGAAGAGCCCGCGCCGCTGCAGAGCGATGAAGCCCGCGACCGAGCCCGCCATCAGCACGGTCCCGATGGTGGCCGGTACGACGAGGGTTTGCTCGCCGAGCACCGAGGCCAGCGCGACGATGCCCAGCACCGTGAACAGGATCTGCGGCAGGATGATCAGCGTCAGATCGACCACCACGCTTGCCGCGGCGGTCGCGACCGGCACCCCGGCCTGGATGAGGATGCGAGTGCGCACCACTGGGCCGCCGATCTGGACCACGGGCAGGAGTGTATTGACAGATTCGCCGATCCAGCGCGCCAGCATGACGCGGCGGCGTGACGCTCGCGCGGTGGCGGGCAGGAGGGCGCGCCAACCCGCAGCATCGAGACCGAGCGGTACCAGGTGATAGAGCGCCAGGACGATCAGCCCGGTGCCGGCCATGGCGAGAGCGCGTCCGACCTCGGTGAAACCCCGCCAGGCGAGCAGCGCGGTCAGGAGGGCTATGCCGGCCAGAAGGCCGATCCCCGCCAGGCGGCGGGCCCGTGCCGGCATCAGGTCCGCTCCGCGCGGGTAGCGACGCGCCACTCCCACAGCGACCACAGAGCGAACCCCGGTGCGCCGAGCGCGGCCAGCGAGAGGAAGCCCGGTAGCCAGCCGAGCCAGGTGATCGGGGCGACCAGGTAGAGGATGTCCTCGATCTCGAAGCCGCCCACGCCGGGCTGTCCCGGCATCCGGCCGCGCGCCGCTGCGATCCGGCTGCGCAGAAGGAAGATCACCACGAACGCCGCGCCGGCGACCAAGCCCATCAGGAGGCCGCGTGCGCCGAGGCCGGCTACCCCGAGACCCGCCCCCATCGCGACGAACACCGCCAGCTTGACGATCAGGTCCACCGCGCGGTCGTAAGCGTGGCCGAAGGCGCTGGTGCGGCCGGTGAGCCGCGCCAGCTCGCCGTCACAGTGGTCGAGAAAGATCGAGAGGATGTAGAGTGCGGCGCCCCAATTTTGGGCGGGGCGGCTGCCCAGCGCGTAGCAGCCGGCGCCCGCCATGCCCGCCAGCAGCGAGAGCGTGGTGACGTGGTTGGGCTGCAGCGGCGTGCGGGCCAGCGGTGCCATGCACCAACGCGCGAGACGGGCATCCCAGCCCGGCAGCGAATGATTCAGCGTGGACGCCACGGAGCCCGCACCGTGCCCCCCCGGAGCGTGGGTTGCAACCCGGCGGAATTCGTCTCAGCGGGGGCGCGACTCCGCCTGTACTTGCCGCCAGCGAAATGGTGCCACGACCTGATTGCGCCAGTCCGTGGGGAATCCCGGCATCTCCGGGATTCCAATTCCCTCTGGCCCCGGCCGATTCGCGGGCAGAAAGAACGTGCCGAAGACGAGATCCCACACCATCAGGTTCGAGCCGTAATTGGTGTTGGCTTCCTCGAGGCGGAGCGAGTGGTGCCAACGGTGCGGTTCAGCCATCGAGAAGATGTAGTTGAGGGGTCCGATCCGCACGTCGATGTTGGAATGCTGCAACATGCCGAAGACCGAGTCGAAGAGCGCGAAGAGCGCGATCACACTCTCCGGGCAGCCGAGCAGGACGAGCGGCAGGTAGCCGACGACGTAGAGCAGCAGCAGATCGACCGGATGGAAGCGCGCGGCGTTGAGCCAGTACAGGCGCGGTGCCGAGTGATGGATCGAGTGGAAACGCCACAGGAGATCACGCTCGTGCTCCAGGCGGTGCAGCCAGTATTGCGGCAGCTCGGCAATCACCAGCGCCAGCGCGAGCTGCGCCCAGAGCGGCCAGGCACCGGGCCAGAGCGGGAGGCCGACGGCGCGCTCGAGCGTGCCTGCGAGTGTCACGCCCAGGGCGAGCACAATCGGCTTGGCGAGGTTGGTCATGCCGATGCCCGAGACCAGGACGTGGGCCAGGTCGGTTCTCCCGTCGCCGTGCGAGCGGTTCCAGGTGGGAAGATAGGGCCAGAGTCGCTCGGCACCGAGGATCAGCGCGATCGCCGCGGTGGCGACGATCAGAACAATTGTGGGGGGCGCCACGCCGCGCTCGGTCATGACGATGGCTCCGCCGATCGTAGCTCCCAGGATCAGCGGGAAGGCGGCCCAGCGCACGAGAGCTGGCGTCGTGCTCCCGGCTTGCGCTGCGGTGGTCTCTCTCGGTTGCGCGATAGGCATCATGGGTCGGTCTCCTCAGCGGGGTTCGAGCCGTCTCGCTCTCGGCTCCGGGTCGGGAAAGTCGTCATTCGAAGTGGCCGAGCAAGGCCAGAACGAAGCGAGCGTCGTCGACTGCCGCACGTGCCTCGTCGCGCGTGTATTCCTCGGTCGGGATGAAATCGTCGTCGCCGTAGAAAGAGACTTCGCGCTCTTGCCGCAGTCGGCGCGAGATGTCGGCGAGCAACTCGACGACGGCGCCGACCTGCTCCGGCAGGCGATCCCGATGCGCGACAAGCAACTCGCCGACATCGTGCCTTTTCGGTGGCTCGACACCCACGAACCGCAGCATCCCCTTCAGTGCCAGCTCGACCAACTCCTGTGCTTCCCTCACGACGTCGGAGTAGGCCTCGTCCTCCAACAGAACCTCAAGGGCACGCCGGCGCTTGCGGGCCTTCTCGAAGTAGCTCCTTGCGAGCGCGAGCGTCGTCATATCTCGACGATCTCGCCGCGGCGGTAGTCGGGCTTGAGGTCCCAGTACCAACCCTCGGCGTCGAGTATGCGGCGCGAACCGAGCCGGCGCAAGCGCTGGCGCAGGTCGTCGAGCGAGCGCGTCAGCGTGGCGTCGCGATCGAGCAGGAGAACCGCGTCTTCGGTGAGATCGAGCATGAGCGGGCTCTGGCTGCGAATCTCCTCGGGAGTCCGCAGGATCGGCATCACCTCGGTCACGATTCCGGCTGCGGCGAGGGCCCGGCGTGCGGGTGTGATTTCGCGTTCGACGGGGTCGAAGGTCACGAGGCGCGCGCGCCTCCCGCGCGGAAGGTCGTCCACGACGAGGAAGAGATCAACGTCGGAATCCGGACGTGCGCTGCGGCGAGCGACCGAGCCGAAGAGGGCCGCCGACACCAGATGCTCTCCGTAGACGTGTTCGAGGGCCTGCCGGAGAGTGTCGATGAACGGATGTTCCGGAGTCAGCGACACGCGGCGGAGCCTACCACGATGGTGCAGGGGGGGATACCTCGAGGCCGGCCTGGGCAGTGTCGGACGTGCGTCGCCCTCGTCCGGTTCGGGGCAGCGGGTGGGTCTCCTGTGGCGCTGCCGCGCGACCGCCCCCCGATCAGCGCGCCGGTTGGCAGCTGCGCGCCAGTGAGTCGCCACGGCAGGTGAGTTCGGTTTCGAAGCAGGTCGAGCCGTAGCGGACGCGCCAGCGGGCGCGGCTCTCGACGAAAGCCGAGAGGTCGAGTCCGACAGCGCGTCCCTTGTACGAGAGGTTGTCGTACTGCGGGGAGTCGCCGTAACCGGGCGGGATCACGAAGCGCTCGGCGACGCGGAAGTCGTCGATGCCCTGATCGCGTTCGCCCTTGAGCCAGCGCGTCGCCCAGACGCCACCGGAATTGGTCGAGCGCAGATTGCTCATGGAAGGCACGCGCTCCGACCACACCACTCCAGAGTCCGTCTCGAGTTCGAGCAGCGGCTCGTCACCTGCGTCGACGCCACCGTCGTTTTCGAGCAGGACGAGCTTGTCGCGCATCGCCAACATGTCGTCATTCGAGCCAGGTCCCAAGGTCATGTCGAGACGGGTCTTCTTCGGGCCGCTGTGCAGACCTGTGAGCAAGCGGCTCGTGGGATTGAGCTTGAATTCATCGATGCAGAAGGGGGCGTCGAAGCGCACCACCCGGTCATGACCGGCATCGGCCACGACCAGGACCTCAGCCGAATTCGCCGGCGCGACGCCAGTCGGCGCGCAGAGTGTCTCGCGCGAGGGCGCAGCGGGGCAGCCCGTCGTGTCGAAATCAGCTTGTCCGAAGACCCGATCGGCGGTGGCATCGGTGAGGGGAGCCTCGAACACCAGCACGCGATCGTTGCCGGTGTCGGCGACGTAGAGGTTGTTGCGCGCGTCGACGCCCAGCCCGAGGGGGCCGCACAATCCGCTGGCACCTGCAGCGCAGCCCGCACTCGTGGCATCGGGTTGACCGAAGATCAGATCGGCGCCGCCGTCGAGTCGGAAGGGGTCGTCGTAACCCACCACCCGGTTGTTGCCGGTGTCGGCGATCCAGAGCACGTCGGCGTCGTCATCCATCACGAGACCGTGCGGCGAGCAGAGGGTGGCGGCCTGCGGCGTGGCGCCACCGTTGCAGCCACCCGCCGCAGAAAGGTCGACTTGACCGTAGACGCGCTCGGCGTCGTGATCGGCGAGCGCGTTCTCGTGGTGGACGACGCGGTGGTTGCCCGTGTCGGCGATGTAGAGGTTGTCGCGCCGGTCGGTGACCACGCCGCGCGGGGCGCAGAGCCCGGAGATGCCTGAAGCGCAGGTGGCACTGGTGAAATCAGGCTGTCCGAAAACGGCGTTGGCCTCGCGCCGCACCTCCCAGGCGCGGGCGGTGTAGTTGTAGGAGAGCCAGGGGTAGTCGAAGCGCAGCACTCGGTTGTTGCCGGTGTCGGCCACCCAGAGGTGCCCGTTGCGATCGACGTAGGCCGCGCTCGGTTCACAGAGAGTGCTCGCACTGCGGCCGCCCGCGTTGCAGCCCTTGGTGGCGAGGTCGGGCTGGCCGATCGCGGCGGTGGGGAAGGGGCTCCAGAGATGGACGCTCGGGTGAAGCAGGAGCCGGCTGTTTTCTTCATCGACGACGACCGCGACGTAGTTCCAGTTCGAGACCGTGACCGAGGCCGGGCGGATGCCGAGCACCTGTTCACGCACGTCGGACATCGAATCCTGGCCGAGCACGAGGTCGGCCGTCGAGTCGAGAAGTGGCGTGTCGTAACGCAGCACGCGATGGTTCAGGCCATCGGCCACCCAGAGGCGGTCTTGCCCATCGACCGCCAGTGCTGTGGCCTGGTCGTAGGTCCCGCCGAGCGTGAGCCGGCGGACTCGACGCAGACAGAGAGTCGTCGCACTGGCGACGCCCGTCGGATCGTTGCAGCCATCCTCGAAGAGGTCCGAGTCGCCGACGAAACCGGTTTGTCCAATGACGCGCGCCGCCTGCGCCACGGTGTGGGGCGACGAGAAGAGCAGCACCCGACTGTTGCCGGCGTCGGCGACGTAGAGCCGGCCGGCCGAGTCGGTCGCGACGCCGATCGGCCCGCATGTCGTCGAGGCGCTCTGGCCGTCCTCGTTGCACTGGCGCGTGCCGATCCAGCGGTCGGCCTGCGTGTCGGTGGTCAAGGGATCGAAAAACCCGACGACCTGAGTCTGTGTGCCGACCCAGACCGTGCCGTCGGGCGCCACCGCGAGGCCCTCGGGCCAGTAGAGTGAGGTGCATTGCCGCGTCGTGAAATCGTTGGCTCCGAGGACGTGGTCGGCCGCGGTATCGGTCGCCGTGAGCGGGCCGTCCCAGCCGAGCACCCGGCAGTTGGCGCTGTCGGAGACCCAGACGTTGCCGGACGCGTCGGTGGTCACGCCGCGTGGAATGAACAGATGGTCCGCGTCGGTTGTCACGCCGATGCACACCCGGCTCTCGCCGAGCATCCGATCGGCCGTCGTGTCGGTGCCGAAGGGATCGTCGAACACGAGGACCCGGCAATTACTGGTATCGACGACGTAGAGGCTGCCGTCGGGATCGACCGCGAGCCCGGTCGGCTCGCAGAGCATGTCGAGCCCGGGCAGGGTGCTGCTCGGCAGGCCCTGGTTGCAGGTAATCGAGGTGAAGTCGGGCTGGCCGATCACGATATCGGCCGGCGTGCCCGCAGCGAGGGCCGCGACATCGGCCCAGCCGAGGACACGATGGTGCTTGGGGTCGGAGACGAAGACCCGTGCTGGGTTGGTGCTCCGGTCGATCGCGACGCCCTTGGGTGTCGAGAAGCCCGAGGGCCCGAGATCGCGTGCCGCGGTATCGCTCCAGCCCGATTGCCCGAGGAGGCCGTCGGCTGAGAAGTCGCCGATCTCGGCCCGCGCGGGGGGGCCTGCGAGCAGTACAAAGGCGACCCCTAGCGCGAGCCTGCCGGCCGCGCCGCGCCGCGCACGCGCTGTGGCCGCGCGAGCGGTGCCCGGTGGTGCAACCCGGCGGCGCGTTCCCACGGAGAGGGGCGGGTAGGAGGAGCGCATGATCTCGTTGGCATAGACCTGCCAGCACGGGGCGGTCAACGCTGAACCCGCGCCCCGGTCGAGAGCGCCGGGCCGGCGCCTGCGGCGCGAACGATGAGCTACGGTTCGGCCGCCAGGAGGGTCGGATCCGCCTTTGCGGTCGCGAGTTCCGCGGAGATCTGCGGCAGGAAGTGCGGCCCAGTGCTCCGCGAGATCAGCCGCGTCCGAACGGTCGTCGCCGGCTTTCGCATCTCCGGATGAAGTAACGGGAGCACACGAGCCGGCCGATGGAGAGGTGATTGTGTCGTTTTCTCGATCCCGACCGCCGCGCCATCCGGAGCGCGCCCGTCCCGATCCGTGCTGCGGTCACGCAGACGGTGCCCCGCTCGGGGATGACCAACCGCCAAGGAGATCCTCGATGCGACTGACGACGACATCCCGGACCCTCGCGATTCTGGGAGCAGCCGCGGGGGTGGCCGTGGTGGCGCTTCCGGGCATTGCCACCGGGAACGCAAGCACCGGGTTCTCCCAGCCGTACATGGGCACGCCGTGGTACGAGCGCTTCTCTGCATCTGAGGCAACGCTGCCGTCGCAGGTGCACGCACCGCTCGGCCAGGCAGCCGCCGACTGGATCGCGAGCCAGATCGGACTGGACAAGGACCGGGTGTTCACCCCGCGCCAGCGTTTCCTATTCATGACGGGCAAGGGCGTGGGTGGTCAGAAGGAACCGGCAAAGCTCGTCGACCAGAGTGTCCGCATCCTCACCAACACCACCGGCCGCCCCCTCTACGCAAAGGTTGACGGCAGGTGGACGCCGACGGTGCTTGCCAGCTACGGCCTGATCGTCAACCGGGAGGGTCTGCTGGAGAGCCCCGCCCATTCCACTTCGCCCTCACGCCAGATCAACGTCGTGCTGCAGCCGGGCGGGTACATGGGCACCTGGGCTCGCGCGAATGGTGCAGGTGACTCAATCGATATGCTGTACGAGTCGGCCTACACCGGCGAGGCGATCTTCGGCGCCAAGGCGCAGGACATCTCCGGTGTGGCGCAGCTGGTGCCGAACCAGAAGGGTGACATCTCAGCCACGGTGGGAATGTCGGTTGCGCCGGCCATCTACATCGTGAACTTCGCGCTCATCTACACGCTGAGCCCGCGGCTTGCCGCGAAGATGCCGGCGCGCTGGGTGGCGATCCCACCGGACGTGGCCGCAGCGATCGCCGCCAGCCCCACCGGCCAGGTTCCCTACAGTGAGTACGCTGCCGCGCTCACGCCCGAATCCGGGAGCAGGGGAAGAGACCGAGTCAGGGCTCCCGGCGGCCTTGGGCTTCCGCCGCTCCAGTGGACACCTTCCCTCGGGCGTTGATGGCGCCCGGAGACTGACCCCGCCGCCCAGGCGCCAGCGCTACAGCCTGGAAGCATGAACCCGGAGAATCGTCGTCGGCACAGTTGCACGGGCCGGTTGCTGTGCCGGGGATCAGTCCGACTGGCGCCTTTTGTCTGTGCGCGCGTGCACGAGCCACCAGGCGCTGGGCAGAGCTACGGTGCCGCCGCCGGAGACGCGGGGCGCGAGTGCGGCGTGTGCCTAGTGCGCGGCGGCACAGAGCGCCGGTGAAGACGTGCGCAGCGCAGCAGCGGCGGGCCCGACTTGCAGCGCGAACTCCGTCGCGGCGTCTAGGTCGGTGGCCCACAGTGGTCACCCCGATGCACACCCGGCTCTGGCCGAGCGTCCGATCGGATGAGGCGGCCGCGTTTCGGGGCCCTGGGGCGGGGCGCGAACCCCAGTGCGGCCGCGGGCCGGCCGGGACGCCGCCTGTCGGTGTCGGGCGGTGTTTCCTGGCGGTCTGCTCGCAGGGCTCAGGTCGAGTCGGTGGTGTCCTGCCTGGCGCTTTTCGGGAGTTGAACTGTTCTGGCTTCCCCGGAGGCTCCATTGTTTGAGAGGATGGAGCGATGGGCGATCGAGCAAGTTTTCACCGGAGGTACGGGAGCGGGTGGTGCGGCTGGTGCTGACCCAGCCGGAGGGCCACGACTCGCAGTGGGCGGCGATGGAGCCGATAGCGGGGAAGATCCGGTGCACGGCCGAGACGCTGCGGCTCTGGGTGCGGCAGCACGAACGGAACGTCGGCACGCGGGCGGGTCTGACCACGGATGATCGGCTCCGGCTGCGCGAGGACAGTGGCACGCCGCCGGCCGATCTCGTCTGGCGCACGTCCACGGCGCCGCGCCCGAACGCGCTGTGGGTCGCCGACCTGACGTACGTCGCCACCTGGATTGGCTTCGTGTACGACGCGTTTGTGAGCGGCGTGTTTTCGCGCCGGATCGTGGGGTGGCGCGTCTCGACGAGCCTGCGTACGGGCCTCGCTCTCGATGCTCTGGAGCAGGCGGTGCATGCGCGGCCCAATCGCGCAGGCTTGGTCCATCACAGTGATCACGCCGTGCAATATTTCTCTCTACGGTATACCGAGCGGCTGGCCGAGGCGGGCATCGCGCCCTCGGTCGCGACGGTCGGCGACTCGTATGACGATGCCCTCGCAGAGTCGGTCAACGGCCTCTACAAGACCGAGGTCATCTACCGACAGGTCCCTTGGCGTGATGCCGCCGCCGTCGAGATGGCGACCCGCCCCCTCACGGCCATGGCAGTCGGACTCAACTAACCGAGTCTCCGGAGAAGCCGGAACGGTTCACGCAGTTAGCTCCGCTGGACAAGGAGCTTCGCAGGAGGCACTACAATCATGAAGAACAAACGAATTCGAACCCTCACCCAATCGTGCCGGTCGCTCCTCCTGGCCTTGTCCGCCCTTGCCCTTCCTGACGCTCCCAGCTGGGCGCTTGGCAGCAATGCCGCCTCCTTTACTTACACCGGCGACCAGCAAGGCTTCACCACGGGGACGGTTTACACCCTCTCCACGGACAGCCAGTCCCTGGGTTTCTGCCAGCTTGCACCAAGCGCCACTGCGAATAGTGGTTACTCGGCTCAGTGCTTTACCAATTACGGCAATACGAACAGCGATCTCTATTCGGCGGTGGCCTACCTGGGGACCGTCAATAACCCCAATAACCAGTTCGTGGTAGGGGCCGGCAATGGCGCGCTCTACCTGACGCAGCTGAACTTCGAGCCATCCGATGGCAGCTACGTGGTGCCGGGATTGACGATGACGACCCTGCCCCAGGGCTGTCCATCGGGGAGTCAGGTATTCAGTCTGGCAGTGGATCCCAATGGCCAATATCTTTACGTCGGGTGTTCCGACACAACGTCACAGGAGACGCACTATGGCTCCCAGTACATGTTGCCGACCTATCTGCTTTACAGTGTCCCGATCAATGCGGATGGCACACTGGGAACCTTTGAGTCGGTGACCGGGTTATTCGATGTCTTTGCTGATTCGAGTTCCTGGACGGCCGGTGTCTGGCCGGGCGTCAGTCCGGTGATACGTGCCTACCCGGCCAATTCTCCAAACCTGGGAAACACCCCCTACTCCGTGAGTGGTGCCGTCATGGTGTCCGGACTCGTCGGCGGGCTCTCCGATAACGATACGGCCAACCACGCTCCGGGCCCGGTTCCCGCAAGTAGTGGCGTGATCTGCAGCAATGGCACGTGCCAGGTGGCCTATAGTTTCAATCAAGCGGCCAGCAGCAGTTTCTCTGTATTTACGGCGGCCGAAGTAGGTGTGGACTATTACAATGGCAACTACGAACCGGCGCTGTACTGGAACCAGGTGGCGGGGGACTGGGATTGCATTGACATCGATCCCGTGAATGGGCTGTGTTTAGCCTATGGTGGCTATATTCCGTGGGATAAGACCGGCAACACAATCTGGTCCTGCAACCTGGCCAACAACCCCATTGGTGGCCCAACAATGGGAGTCTGCGGGGCCGATTCCTACGCCCTCGACTGGACGCCCAACGGTATGCCAGCTGCCGGCAATGGCCTGCAGGTCGACATCAGCAACCTGCTCTACGTACCGGCCCCGAGCAATGTTTCGACCCCCTTCATCGAGGGTCTGCTGACCATCGGCACCTGGTCCAATGGTTATCTGGCCTACCACTCCCCGGCGACCCAGAATAGCAGCACAGCGATGTTCATGGCTGGCAATGGATCGAATGGGCAAGTAGGCAATGTCAACTCACTGCTCGGTGATGTGAACGGTAATCTCCTGTATGGAACCAGCACATCAGGGCTTTTCGTATTCAATCCCTTCGCAGGCAGCAATACGGCGAACGGGAGTGACATCACCCTGATTCCCAATACGGCGGATAGCAGCGGTTCAGGCGGTGAAGCTGAAAACATCCTTACTGGAGTCGAAATCGCGTACTACAGCGTAAGAACCATCGCGACAGTCGCCGCCTTGGGCACCACCGAGATCAAAGCAGCGGTCGCCGGCGCCGTCCCGGACACTGACCTCGCTGGCCTGAATTCGGGTTTGGCTCTCGGTCGTGTGCTGGGGCATGAATCCTACAGAGGACAGTTCCTCTATACCGAAGCCCAGCTCCGGGAAATGGGTCTCGAGAATGGCGCGATGATCCGTGGCGTAAGGCTTCGCAGCTCGCAGGGGATAACCCCGGACTCCGAGAACTCCACGGTGCTCAAGAGCTGCCAGATCGCGTTGAGCCAGGGCAAGTCCATGGAAGGCAGCGATGACCTCGACTTGAGGTTTGGCAAGAACATCGGCAAGCAGCGGAAGCTTGTCCAGAAGGGCTCATTGACCCTGGGCGAGGGAAGCTTGCCGCCGAACAAGGTTTACCCCGGGAGTCCGGACGAGGGCACGTTTGGCAAAACCATCTGGTTTGACAGACCTTATGGTTACCGGGGGGGCAATTTATTGATGGAAATCTCCCACCGCGGTCGGGGCGACACGGACCAGTTTCTGATCGATGCCTTCGGGACGCTCGGCCTGCAGGGAATATATATGCCTTTGAAGAAGGGTGGAGAAGCCCGCGCTATTCGGTCTGTTCCCGCCCTGGAGTTCGTCTATTGAATCGAGCTGACGGACCTGCCCGGGTTCTCGGTTTGCCGGGCTGAATTCGAAGGACATGAGCCGGCCGGAGGTCGGGCGGCGGCCGGCAGCCTCACTC
>SXGT01211853.1_pt1 | contig 16209 bp, 16 predicted proteins | sample 3176221 | NCBI WGS metagenome assembly SXGT01 (sample SAMN11356862, study PRJNA531348) | freshwater metagenome | isolation source: freshwater sample F1-120 | place: China: Fuxian Lake, Yuxi | collected 2017-12-25 | reverse complement strand
GTGTGGATCTCGAACAACCATGGAAGAAGTTGCCTTTGCGCTTCCGGCGTGAGGTCCTCGATGGTTCGCACGAGGATCTGGGTGTGGTCTTCGATGGCAGCATGGCGAGATCCTCGACCTGTGCCTGGCGCGCATCGCGATGAATGCGCGCGTCGTGATCTGCGGTGGCATCTCGCGTTACAACGCGACGGGACCGATCCCAGGCCCGAAGAACTACTTCAACCTCGTCTACCGGCGTGCGCGCATGGAGGGCTTCATCGTCATCGACTACGCGCGGCGCTTCGAGGAAGCCGCCACCGAGATGCGGGTGTGGATCGCCGCGGGCCTGCTGAAGCACAAGTCCACCGTGATCGACGGCTTCGAGCAATTGCCGCGCGCCCTCATCAAGCTGTTCGAGGGCGAGAACACGGGCAAGATGATGGTGAAGGTCTCCTGAGGCCGCCCTGCCCAGGCGCATGACGGGGGCAGGAGCAGGGTTCACCGCTTCTAGCATTGCTGGTGTCAGTAACAGTGTGGGTGCCAGGAACGGAATCTCGCGTACCAGGGGAGCAAGCATGAGCACTGATGTCGACGTGTTGGCTGCGCCACTTGGCACGTTCTCGCCGATGCATCCCCAGGTGCTTGTCTGCCCGGTGGCGTTCAACGCGCGCATGCGTCGTGAGGTGCCGGTATACCGCTGCCCGCACACGGGCATCGTGTTCGTGTTCGACCATGCGCTGCTCCAGGGTGTTGCTGCGGACCACGAGACCTTCTCCAATCGCTTTGGTGAGCGGGTGCGGCTGGGCGACGACCCGGATCCCCGGGTGTCGGCCGCGATGGCGAAGGGCTACCCACCCGTGGACACCATGCTCACGCAGGATCCGCCGCTGCACAGGCGCTACCGCGGCCTCGTCAACCAGGCCTTCACGCGGCGGCGCGTGCAGGCACTCGCGCCTGACGTCGAGGCACTCGCGCATGGGTTCGTGGATCGCTTCGCCGGGGCGGGCCACTGCGAGTTCGTCGAGGCGTTCTGCGAGCCGCTGCCGCTCACGGTGATCGCGGGCCAACTCGGCGTGCCGGAGGCAGACCTTGCGCAGCTTCGCGCCTGGTCGCACGCCTTTGTGACACGGCTCGGCCGATCCAGCACTGGCGATGCCGCGCTGGCGGCAGTCGAACGTATCGTGGAGTTCCAGCACTACTTCGCGGCGAGGCTCGAGGAGCGTCGCAAGGCGCCGGTGGACGACATCCTCTCGGACCTGGTGCATGCCGACCTCGCTGGCGAGCGTTCCCTCGATACCGCCGAGTCGCTGTCGGTCCTGCAGCAGCTGCTCGTGGCCGGCAACGAGACAACCACGGCATCGCTCGCCGAGGGCATGGCGTTGCTCATCGCCAATCCCGACCAGGCAACGCAGCTTCGGCAGGCGGATGCCGGCGCACAGGACGAACTGCTCGAGCGCTTCGTCGAGGAAGTGCTGCGGCTTGGCAGCGCGACGGCCAACATGTGGCGCGTCTGCACCGTGGACACCGAGATCGCAGGCGTGGCCGTCCCCAAGGGTGCGCTCGTGCAACTGCGCTTTGCCTCGGCCAACCGCGACGAGTCGGTGTTCACCGAGCCGGATCGCCTCGACCTCACACGTGCCGACTCGGAACGCCACGTTGCCTTTGGCCACGGCGTGCACATGTGCGTGGGCGCCAGCCTCGCGCGCATGGAGCTGAAGGTTGCCTTCCGAGTGCTGCTGGCACGGCTCGACAGCCTGGCGCTCGACTGTGCCGCCGATGCGCTCGAGTACACGCCGAATGCGCTGATGCGCGGGCTGCGTCGTCTGCCGATCCGGTTCCGTGCCCGCGCGTGATGCGCCTGGCATCGCACCGTGCGCCACCACCGAACGATTTCCTGAAGGGTAACGGGTGATTTCCATGAGTACCGCCACCGCCACACCACGCCTGGATGCCGCACGCGCCGAACTGGTCGCCAAGACGCCACGCTGCCGCGAGATGTCGACCGCCCGGGCCGAGATACTGAATTCCGGGCTCGCCGCCAACGTCGAGATGCCCCATCCCATCTACCTCGAGTCGGGCAACGGTTGCCGCGTGGTCGATGCCGATGACAACAGCTACATCGACACCTCGGTGGGCTTCGGGCTGCACATCCTCGGCCATCGTCATCCGGTCGTTCACGATGCGATCGTGGCGCGCGCCGACAAGGGCTGGATGTTCGGCATCCACAGCACCACGCAGATGGCGCTGGCGGAACTCATGAAGGATGCAGTGCCATGCGCTGACCGCGTGGTCTTCTGCAACACGGGTACCGAGGCGACGTTCTATGCCATGCGCGCCGCGCGTGCGTTCACCGGCCGCGAGGGTGTGGCGCTGTTCGACGGCTGCTATCACGGCGCGCACGACTACGGCATGGTCGTGGCGGATCCGTCGAGCACGCCGGAGGACATGCGCACGCTGCCGATGGGCCGCGGTATCCCGCGCACCATCCAGTCACTCATGCACATGCTGCCGTACCGCCATCGCTCGGCCTTCGATGCGATCCGGCGCCTCAGGGATGACCTCGCGGTGGTGGTGGTGGAGGGCGTGCAGAGCTCCAACCCGCAGACCGGGCTGGCCGACTGGCTGGGCGAGCTGAAGGAAGTGTGTGCGGCGAACGACGTGCTGTTCATGCTCGACGAGGTGATCACGGGCTTCCGCCTGAGCTATGGCGGCGCCCAGGGCTTCTTCGGCGTGACGCCCGACATTGCGACCTACGGCAAGGTGATGGGCGGCGGCATGCCGGTGGGCGCGATCGCTGGCCGCGCCGACATCATGGACGTCTTCACCGGCCTCGCCGGGGGGCGGGGCATCTTCTCGGGCGGCACGTTCTCCGGCAATCCGATGACGATGGTCGCGGGAGCAGCCGCAGTGGGCTACCTGAAGGACCATCCCGAGCTCTACCCCTACATGAATGGCCAGGGCGACCGGCTGGCGAACTCGATCAACACTTTCTGCGCGGAGCGCCAGTTCCCGGTGCAGATGAAGAACGCCGGCTCGATGTTTCACCTGTTCTTCCAGCGCGAACCGGTGGAGAGCGCGCGCGACATTCGCGAGAACGTGACGGCGCAGAAGGCGTTCTACCTGCACGCGCTCAATCGCGGCGTGCTCGTGCCCGGCACGCAGCGCGCGTTCCTGTCTGCGGCACATCGTCCGGAGGACGTGGACACGCTGATCTCGGTGTTCCAGGACTCGCTGGTCGATACCGCTGCGGACGGGCTGTTCTCGCGCTGAGGACGGCGCGCTGCAGATCGCTCGCGGTGCGCCTGCTCGCGCACCGCGATGACAGTTGGTCAGCCGGACTTGCGCGCCGTCACCCGAATCTCGACGTGCGCCCTGGGCGCCGCGAGCTCGCTCACGCCGATGGCCGTCCACGCCGCCCAGGGTTCGGCGAGGAACTCGTCGCGCACGGTCATGAAGGTGGGCAGCGTGGCGCCGAGGCCCACGTGGAAGCTCGTGTACTCGACGATGTCCGCGAAGCCGAGGCCGCGCAGCGCGAGGATCGCGCCGATCGCCTTCCAGGCATTGCGAAACTCCTCGGCGAGGTCGGCCGGGATGCGCCCGTCAGCGCCCGAGCCCAGCTGGCCCGAGCACAGCACGAGATCACCGGCGGCGACGGCCTGGGAGAAATGGAAGCCGTCGTACAGCGGCTTCGCGGCAGGTGCGTTGATGACGTCGATGGCCATGTGCGTTCTCCTCTCGTTCTGCTCTCGTTCTGCTCTCGTTCTGGGCGCGGGCAGCGGAATCAGTCGTGCTTGAGCCCGCGGCGGCGCAGCTCGCGCTCGAGGCGGATGGTGTCGGATTCAAGCGGCTCGGCGAGCTCGTCGGGTGACAGCTGGCCGATCGTGTGCCGCATCATCTTCGTGCCATCGTAGGTCACGAACTTGTCCGGGATCACCTCGATGACGATGCGCAGCGGCGAATCCAGCATCTGTGCGAACGCATCGGCTGCCTTCTGTTCACGCCGCAGGTGCAGCGCGAACGCGGGATAGAACCACGCCTTCGTCGCGCGATCCTCGTGGATCACCGCGTTGCCGCGCACGGTCACGGTCTTCGACGGTCCGAGCTCCGTGCCGGTGCTGGTGACGACCACGGCCACCTTGGGGCGCTTGCGGATGGCGGAGATGCGGTGGCGATGCGCGCCGGCGGTGAGCCACACCCGGCCGTCGCGCCAGATGTAGGACATGATCACGCCCATCGGATAGCCGTCCTGCGTGGTCCAGTTGAAGACGCACTCGCGGTTCACGGACAGCAGCTCGTCGCGTGCCGCATCGGTCATGCGGTACACCGACACCATTTCGTAGTTGTCGATCTCGGACATCGCTTGCTCCTGCTGCAACGGGTGGATCGCACGCGCCGCCTGCGTCGACGCGCTCGTGCATGCCCGCTGCCTGCCTGTTGCTACCGGCTTGCGGTCACTTGTTGCGGGTGAAGAAGTCCGCGCGCGCCGTACCGGTCTCGTCGTACACGGGCTCGGCGCAGTCGACGGAGTACTTCAGCACGTCGGCGCCGAGGATCCCGTACTGCCCGAGGGTCATGCGCATGTCGTTGTACCAACGGCTCTTGAAGTGTGCCGCGAGGCACTCGGCGTCGCGCCAGCGCTCGAACACGCGCACGCGGCCTGGCACGCGCGGGTCGGGACACCAGTCGTAGTCCATGCAGCCGTCCTCGGTGTATGCACCGTCGATCAGCGGTCGCCCTGCCTCGAGAGCCGGCATGACCTTCTCGGGTGGGAAGTCGATCGTGCCGGAAATGATGATGATGCTCATGTCGACTCCTTGGCGTTTGTCTTGCGTGCCGCGCGTGCGCGGTCAGTTGTATTGGGGGCACGCGTCTTGCGGGCAGTCGAATTGCGGGCAGCGGCTGCGCTGATGGTCGTCTCGCTGCCAGCGAACGCACCGATGCCCGTGTCGGGAATGATCTGGCGCGGCTCCGTGGATCTCGGCTTCACGCCCACGACGTCCTCGAAGAGCTCGCCCAGGCGCGACTTCAGGTCGTCCAGCACGATGTTCACCCATTTGCCCGGGCGCCGGGTGAACTGGTTCACCGCCATGCCCTCGAGAAGGAACGTGGTGATCAGGTTGCCGAGCCTGAAGTTGCGCGAGTGCGAAAGATCCGGGAACACCTGGGAACTGAGCTGCACCCACCGGGCGTCGAACTCGCGGACCGCCGGCAGCAACGCCTTGCGCAGGTCCGGGTCAGTCCGCGCAGCCACCTGCAACTCGTGGAACACGACGAAGGGCTTCGAGTTCAGCTGCCGCCAGTAGGCCTCGATGCCTTCGCCCACGTTGGTGTGTTCAGCGTTGCGCTGGATGCGCATCTCCGCCCGCTCGAAGGTGGCGAGGCGCTGGGTGCTCAGGTGCTGGACCGCCGCTTGTATGAGTTCGAAGCGCGAAGGGAAATGGTGCAGCATCGCGCCGCGCGACACGCCGGCCTTGCGTGCCACCCGCTCGGTGGTGGTGCGCGCATAGCCGAGGTCATAGAAGCAGTCGAGTGCGGCATCCAGGATCAGGTTCCGCGTCGCTGCGCTCTTGGTCTGCTGCCATGTCCTGTCGGGCGCCTTGGTGCGCTTCTTCTGGTGGGCCTTGGGCTGTGCCATCGTCTTGCCTGACTGTAAGCACGGGAATTCTAGGGAGTCACCCCGCCCAATGCACCCGCTCTCGCATGCCACCATGGTGTTTCGTGCATCGGCGGCGCGCCTGGCTGGCACCGCGGTCCTGCCCACCCCTCTGCCCGGCCCTCAAGCACCCACGACCGGAGATCTCCATGCGCGTCCTGCTCATCACCCGCGGTCACCCCTTCCAGCGCGAGCCCTTCTTCGCGATGTTCGACGACATCGCGGCTGCGATGAAGGCCGGGGCGGAGGTGACGATGGAGTGGTTCCACGTCGAGCAACCGGCGGCACGTGCATTGTTCGAGCCCGAGTATGCGAAGGACTTCGACGCCTTCGTGTTCTACGACATGCCGGGCATTCGCTTCGGGCCAGGCGGGCCGGACTTCGAGAAGCCTTCGCAACGCCTGAAGGACAACCTCGCGGCGCTCACGAAGTCGGGCAAGGGCATGGTGTTCCTGCACCATGCCATCGCCGGCTGGCCGGCCTGGCCCGAGTATGCCGAGCTGATGGGTGGTCGATTCCTGTACCTGCCCGCGGTGTTGCGCGGCCGCGAGCGACCTGACTCGGGTTATCGCCATGCGGTGACGCACAGCGTGCGCAAGCTCGCCGAGCATCCCGTCACGGCCGGGGTACCCGACAGCTTCGAGATCACGGACGAGCTGTACCTGTTCGAGGTGTTCGAGGACGACATCACGCCGCTGCTCGCGAGCAGCCATGCCTTCGTGCGCGACAACTTCTACTCCGCCGCGCGCGTGGTGCGCGATGGAAGGATGTACGACAACGAAGGTTGGGCGCACGAGCCGGGCTCCAGCCTGGTCGGCTGGACGCGGCAGCAGGAGGCGAGCCGGATCGTGTACCTGCAGTGTGGCGATGACTCCGTGGCCTACGGCAACGAGCACTTCCGGAAGCTGGTGGGCAACGCGATCCGTTACGTTGTCGGCGGCTGAGACTCGCCGACCGGGTGATCAGGGCTCGTGCGGTGCCGCCGCGTGCAGCCACTGGCGCAGCGCCAGCAGCCGTCCTGCCTCCTCGTGCTGGCCGGAGCGCCGACGCGATCGCAGGAACGTGGGCGTGCGCTCGAATGCGAGCCGACACCAGAGCACGGGGTACCACAGGAACACACGTGGGTCATGCTGCGACACCGGGTAGGCGGCGGCCACCTCGAGGCGCGGCCTGAACAGCTTGCGGAGCAGGTGACGAATACCCTGGATCTGGCCGGGTTCCTCCGTGAGGCTCGCCTGAAGGCTCACGTCGAAGCGCGCATCGAAGTCCCTCAGCATCAGGTGCGCAGCGAGGTCTGCCTGGGCTGCGGAGCCGTCTTCAGGGCTCGGCTCATTTCCCTGCCAGTCGATCGGTTGCGCGCCCCAGTAGAGTTGCATGACCGACAGCGCGAGCACGCAGCCGCGCGTGTGTCCGCCCTGTTCGGCGAGCACCCAGAACAGGTGCCAGTCGATCGCCTGGCGATCGAGCAGGAATGCGAGGTCGCCGAGGAGCACGGGACCGTTGTTGAACTCGTGATCGTAGACGGCATGAACGATGAGGTGCAGCAGGAGGTCTGTCGGTGAGGTGACCGGCAGCGACGCGCCTGCCATCGGCAGCGTCGTGCCGCGCGCCCAGAAGCTGTCGGAGTGACTCACATCGACGGTCCGCGTGCCTTCCTGCCCATGTCCGGACAGGCGGCTGTGGAGTTCGACGGTGACCGTGCCTGATGGCGAGCGCAGCGCGGGGAGGTGGCGGTGCCACTGCAGCATTGCTGCCGGGTGGCCTCGGCTGCTCGGCGTGCGCGACAGGCCAGCCTTCAGCAGGGTGTCGAAGGCACGAAGTGCATCATCGGCCGGTACGAGGATGTCCAGGTCGCGCATCGGACGCAGCGCGGGATGCGGGTATGCGTGCCAGGCCAGGGCTGCGCCCTTCAGGGCCATGTGCCGGATGCCGGCGTCGGCAAGGATCTGGTGTGTGAGAAGCAGCTCTCGCTGCAGCTTCAGGCTGCGCACCGCGCTCGCGCGCCAGGTGGCCGTGAGCGCGGCCGTGACGTCTGTCGGAAGGCGAAGGGATTGATGCGCCTGCCCGAGTTGCCAGTGCAGCATCGGGCGGAGCCGATGCTGGCTCGCCATGGCGAGCAGCCTTGCCCAGTCGACCGGACCGAGGGCATCCAGGCGTGCCTGCGCCACGAGCCGTCACGGCGCAAGCAGGTCCAGCAACAGCGAGGGCAGCAGCCCGCGCGAATCCTGCGGGGCGGGCCCTCGGGCGGTTCCTGCGCTCAGGACGGGCGTACTCGCTGCGAGCCTACGAACGTGGCCACGACGGTGTGCGCGCGGAATCCGTCGCCGCCCGTCACGTGGATGCGGCCTGTGCTGACCCACGCATGGGCCTGCAGGCCGCGGGTCTGCGGGATGCGCTGCACGCCGAGGAAGACAGCGGACGGAATGCCGAACGCGGCAAGCAGCCAATGTGCGACCAGTGCCTGTGGCAGGCAGTTCGACGTCCAGGGCGTGTGACGGGCGGCCGTTGTCACGGCGAGGCCGATGAGTCGCGCGCGGTGCTGCTGCGCGGGCGTGGGCAGCGGAATCCAGGGTGACGCGATGGGCACGCCAAGGGATGCTGAGAACCGCGTGAATGGAACCGCGACGACGAGCACGCGCGCGACACCGAGCAGCAGCCAGGCGGGCGCGCACCACGCGCGCACGAAGGCGGGCAGGCCGATGAACGCGCGCAACTTGCGCGCCAGTATGCGCGACAGGGCAACAACGTCATCGGCAGTTCCGCCCGACTCGCGCATCACACGCTGCCCGTGGGGGCCGGGAGCAGCGCCGCGATCGACCGCCTCAGCAAGATGCCTTTCCCGCGAAGAACGACTGCAGGTCCGCATCCGGCGTGTCGATCAGTTCGTCCACGAACTTGTGGAACGCCTGGCCGCCGCCTTCGTTGCGGCCGAACAGTACCTCCTGCAACGCGCCGGTCTGCAGCGAAATGCCCTGCTTGATGCCGGTGGCGTAGTCCTCGTCCCGCACCACTGCTTCCAGGAACTTGAACTGCGCATTCGCCGCATCGATGTCCGCGCCGAACGGCTCCCTTTCCAGCAGGTAGTTCTGCACGGTGAAGGACTGCGCTGGCATCTTCCCTGGGAACAGCTGGCTGATCATCACGCCGCGGCCGCCGCCCTCGAAGCCGGCGATCGAGATGTGCGGGAAGACGGTCCACACGCCGGCCATCATCGATGGGCCCGTCCATTCGGACTGCGGCGTGTCCGCCAGTGCCGTGCTCGGCGTGCTCACGCGCTGGTGCGGGCCCCAGGCGTGGTACATCGCCTGCGCGAACATGTCCGGGCCGAACGAGTTCCGGTGCAGGATCGGCAGGTGGTAGAAGTCCATGTAGCCGTCGTAGGCGATCTTCCAGTTCGGGCCCTCCAGCACCCGGCTGTCGAAGAAGTACCAGTCCTTGAAGCCGAAGTTCTCCAGCGCCTGGTCGTAGCCGGCGAGGAAGGTGTCCGGATCGAGACTGCACTTCGGGTCCAGCGAGACCCAGATGAAGCCTGCGCGCTCGGTGGTCTGCAGCGCGATCAGGCCATGGCAGTCCTTGTCGATCACGCCGAACTCGCGCTCGCGGAACACGCCGATCAGGCCACCTTCGTTGTTGTAGCTCCAGGCGTGGTAGGGGCAGGAGAAGCGGCTGGCGTTGCCGCGGCCGTGCTCGGCTACCTGGGCGCCGCGATGCCGGCAGCTGTTGAGGAAGGCGCGCGCCACGCCGTCGTCACCGCGGGCGATCAGCACCGGCACGCCCACCGCTTCCATCGCCTTGTAGTCGCCCCGCTTCGGCAGCTCCGCCGTCATCGCCAGCATCAGGGGCACGCGCTTGAAGATCATGTCGACCTCCTTCTTCCAGCGCGCCTCGTCCGTGTAGTGCGATGCCGGCACGCGCATCACGTCGGGCGTCAGCGGGATGGTGCCCTGCTTGCCGTGCGCGATGATCTCCTCGGTGATCGTGACCAGCTTCTGGTGTGTCTCGGCTCGCATGGGGTCAGTCTCCAGGGCGCGTGATGCGGGGTTCGAACTCGATGTGCAGGTGCTTCAGGCCACGCAGCACCATGCTCGGGTGGTGCAGGAAGTCGTTGCGGCCAGGCGCGAAGCGCAGGTTCGTGAGGCGACGCGGAAGGATGGCGAAAGTCTGGACCATCTCCTCGCGTGCGAGGTTCGTGCCCAGACAATGATGCACCCCGGCGCCGAATGCGAGGTGCGATCCCGCATTGTCGCGATCGCGGTCCAGTTCGGCCGGGCAGGGGAAGCGCTTCGGGTCCCGGTTGGCGGCGGCGAAGCGCAGCATCACCCGTGCGCCGGCAGGTAGCGTGATGCCACCGATCTCGGTCTCGCGCGCGACGATGCGGAACAGGCCCTGCACGGGCGACTCGAGGCGCAGCACCTCGTCGCTGAACTGCCCCGCGCGGGCTGGCTCCTCGCGCAACATCTCGAACAGTTCGGGCTTCTCGATCAGCCACTGCATGCCCGCGGCGATGGCGTTCGTGGTGGTCTCGTTGCCCGCCACCAGCAGCTGCGAGGTGATCGACAGCATTTCCGGCAGCGAGAAGCCGCGTCCCTCGACATCCTTCACGTTTGCCACGTGGGAGAGCAGGTCGTCCCGTGGCTCGCGCATGCGCGCCTGCAGTTCGGCAGTGAAACAGGCCTGGAACTCCGCCTGCAGCTTCGTGCAGGCCACCAGTCGCTCGTCGCTCACCATCATGCCGAGCGGCTCCACGGAGGCGTCGGACCATTCCTTGATCTTGGGTGCCAGGCTGCGCGGCACGCCGAGCTGGTCCGCGATCACCTTGATGGGAACGGGGATGGCGAAGGCACGAACGAAGTCGCACGCGCCGGCGTGCAGGAACTCGTCGAGGGTCTCGTTCACGATGTCGGCGATGCCCGCAGACAGGGCCGCGACGTTCTTCGGCTTGTAGGGGTTGTCCATCATGCCGCGCACACGGGTGTGCGCCGGCGGATCGTTGGTGACCAGGGTGTCCACCATCGGCACGAGCGTGCGGCGCAGGCGGGTGACTTCCTCTGGTGGCGGTCGCAGGCCGTCGATGGTCTGGCTGCCGTGGCTGCGGAACAGCTCGGTATTGCGCAGCATCTCGCGCATCAGCTCGTAGTCGCCGCAGATCCAGAACCCCGCCCGCGCGTCGAACACCAGTGGTGCCGTGTGCAGCACGCTGGCGTAGTAGTCGAACGGGCATTCCTGGGTCGCCGGGTCGAGGATCGTGGGCCCGGGTGCGGCCCCTTCCTGGGTCGTGCTGGTCATGCGGGTAGTGCTCCCTGCTCAGGCGCGCCGCGGGTCGACAAGGATCTTCACTTCCTCCGGTGCCGAGGCGAGCCTCGCAAATGCACCGGCCAGGCCGGACAGGCCCACCGTCGAGGTGTGCATCGGCCGCACCTTCACGCGGCCGTCGGCGATCAGCCCCTGGGCGATGTCGAACTCGTGGCGCTCGTAGCCGAGGGAGGTCAGGAGCCGGATCTCCTTCATCAGCCACTCGGCGACGTGCACCTCGGAGGGCCCGTTGGGCACGCCGACGAGCGACACCACGCCGCCCCTGCGGCACAGCTGCACCGACTGGTGCACGGTCTGCGGCACGCCCGCGCACTCGAACACCACGTCCGCCCCTGGCCGGTGCAGCACGTCGCGCAGCACATCGAGCGGTGCCGTGTCGCGCGGGTCGATCGTGATGTCCGCGCCCAGCAGCTTTGCCATCGCCCGCCGCGCGGGCTGGGGCTCGACCAGCACGAGGGTGCCGGCGCCGGCCGCGCGTGCGCACTGCATGGCCAGCAGGCCGATCGGCCCGCCGCCGATGACTACCACCAGGTCGCCCAGACGGATCGGCGTCCGGCGCACGGCGTGCATCGTGATCGTGAGCGGCTCGAGGATGGCGGCGTCCTCGTCGCTCAGCCCGGGCAGGACCTTGTAGAGGCGCGACGCGTCGATGGCGATCGCGCTGGCGAAGCCGCCGTGGGTAGCGGCGAGGGGGCCGACGCCGATCATGCCGAGGAAGGCCGTCTCGCAATGCGCCGGATCGCCGCTCAGGCAGGTCGGGCACTGGCCGCAGGCCGCGGCCACGCCGATGGCCACGCGGTCGCCTTCCTTCACGTGGCGCACGTCCGCGCCGTTGGCCTCGACCTCGCCAACCCATTCGTGGCCGCAGATCGCAGGGTTATAGGGCGCGCCGGACTGGAAGGCATGCACGTCGGTGCCGCAGATGCCGCAGTAGGCGATGCGTACCACGGCGCGCCCGGGCGTGGGCACCGGGTCCGGCATCTCCCGCAGTTCCACGCTGTGCCTGCCGGTGACGAGTCCTACCTGCATGTGTGCTGCTCCGGCAATTGCGGTTGGCGCGGCCGGGATGGCCTGCCTGCTGACGCGGTGGCGGGATGCCCCGTCCGGGCGCCGGGTCTCGATACTGCCAATCCCGGCGCGGCTTGCGCCGATCGATTGATTCCGCGGGGCTCGACCCCCGCCAGGGAAGGACCTCCGGCCGACCGCCTTGCCCTGTCGCCTCACGCCTCGAGCCGGTCGCCTCACACCTGTCGCCTCGCACCGGTCGCCTCGCAAAGAGGCGGCCGGACCCGTGCCGGCCCGCGAGCGCGGCCGAAAACCGGCAGGCCTGCTCGTTTTTCCTGCGACCTGCTGCCACAGGTGGGGCGGTATTGTTGCGATCGGTCGGGTGGAGTCAATGCAGCGTGCATGGAAGATCGCGGTGCGCGCCCCGATCGCGCGCGCGAGTTCCGTGCATCAACCATTGCAACTGCGGACGGGAACCGCCTAACTTCGCGCTCCCGTCACCTTGTCCGCGAGGAGTGGATCCTTGACCACGATAGATACCTCGGTGCTGCTCGACCTGCACCGCCGCATGGTTCGCATACGCATCTTCGAAGAGGAGGCCGGCAAGCTGGCCGAGGACGGGAAGATTCCAGGCGCGCTGCACCTGTATGTGGGCGAAGAGGCCGTGGCCTCCGGCGTCATGGCGCACCTCGGCAACGATGACCAGATCACCAGCACCCACCGCGGCCACGGCCACCTCATCGCCAAGGGCGGCGAGTTCGGCCCGATGTTCGCGGAGCTCTTCGGCAAGGCCACCGGCTATTGCAAGGGCAAGGGTGGCAGCATGCACATCTGCAACATGGAGCTCGGCATGCTCGGTGCCAACGGCATCGTGGGTGGCGGCCCGCCGATTGCGGTCGGCGCAGCGTTCTCGAACAAGTTCCGCGACACGAAGTTCGTTGCCTGCACCTTCTTCGGCGACGGCGCGAGCAACGAAGGCTCGTTCCACGAAGCGGCGAACATGGCGGCGCTGTTCAAGCTGCCCATCGTGTTCGTGTGCGAGAACAATGGCTTTGGCGAGTACACGAAGCAGTCGAACCACCAGGCCATCCAGGACGTGGCAGACCGCGCGGTCGGTTACGGCATGCCCGGCGTGATCGTCGATGGCATGGACGTGATTGCGGTGTTCGAAGCCGCCGGCGAGGCCATCGAGCGCGCGCGCAACGGCGAAGGCCCGACGCTGCTCGAGTGCAAGACCTACCGCTTCTACGACCACGTGGGCGTGCGCGGCATGGGCCTCACCTATCGGTCCGACGACGAGGTGGAGGCCTACAAGCAGCGCGACCCGATCAAGACCTTCGAGGCGCGCCTCGCCGAGCAGGGCGTGCTGAACGCCGCACAGGCTGCCGCGGTGCATGCTGAAGTGCGCAAGGATATCGAGGCGGGCATCAAGTTCGCCATCGACAGCCCGCTGCCCGACATCTCCGCATTGATCGAAGACGTCTACTACGTACCCGCGAGGAGCCGCTGATGAGCGCTGTAGCCCAAAGCGAGAAAGGAAAGAAGGGCAAGGACAAGGACGCGGTGCGCAAGCTGCCCTATGTCGCAGCCATCACGGAAGGCGTGCGCGCGGTGCTGCTGGAGCAGGACAACTCGTTCGTCGCCGGTGAGGACGTCGCCGGTGCAGGCAGCGTGTTCGGCTACTACCGCGGGCTGCTCGCGGAGTTCGGCCCGAAGCGCGTGATCGACACGCCGATCTCCGAGGAAGCGATCATCGGGCTCGGTGTCGGCGCGGCCGCCACCGGCCTGCGTCCCATCGTCGACCTGATGTTCATGGACTTCATCGGCGAGTGCATGGACGAGATCAGCAACCAGATGGCGAAGATGCGCTACATGTTCGGCGGCTCCGCACGCCTGCCGGTCACGGTGCTGACGATGGCTGGCGCCGGCATGTCGCTCGCAGCCCAGCACTCGCAGAGCCTCGAGGGCTGGCTTGCGCACCTGCCGGGCGTGAAGGTGGTCATGCCCTCCACACCCTACGATGCGAAGGGCCTGATCATCGCCGCGGCGCGCGACGACAACCCGGTGTTCGTGGTGCTGAACAAGGCCTCGCTGGCGATCCAGGGTGAAGTGCCGGAAGAAGCCTACGAAGTGCCGCTCGGCGTCGGCAAGATCGTTCGTGAAGGCAAGGACCTCACGATCGTCGCGGTGTCCCGCATGGTGCACGAGGCCGTGAAGGCGGCGGATATCCTCGCGAAGTCCGGCGTGGAAGTGGAGATCATCGATCCGCGCACGATCCAGCCCTTCGACATCGATCTGGTCATCAACTCGGTGCGCAAGACGCACCGGGCGATGGTGGTGCACGAGGCGGTGCGCTTCGGCGGCTTCGGCGGCGAAGTGGTAGCGCAGATCCAGGAACTGGCGTTCGACTGGCTCGATGCACCGGTGGCCCGCGTGGGTGCGCCGTTCTCGCCGGTGCCCTACAGCCCGGTGCTCGAGAAGGCGTGGATGCCGGACGCCGACAAGATCGTCGCCGAGGTGCGGCGCACGATCGGGATCGGTTAGTGCGTTGGTGTGGCTCGCTTGAGCCGCGCTTCTCCGTGAACCGGTGGTCTTCATGACCACGGGCCTCGCAGGTCGCACGGCGTCTGGCCGCGTCGGCTTCGTTGCCAACCCCGCCTCCGGCAAGGACGTGCGGCGGCTTGTTGCCCGTGCATCCGTGTTCAACAACCAGGAGAAGCGCGCCATCCTGCGGCGCGCGATGGTGGGTGCGATCACGGCAGGGGCGACAGAGTTCCTGCTGGTGCCGGACAGCCATGGCATCTCCGCGTCTGCTGCCGAAGAATTCGGCACGCAGGTGAAGGTGACGCTGCTCGACGGACCACAGACCGGCAGCGTGATCGACACTGTGCGCGGTGCGCGTGCATTGCGCGAACTCGACTGCGGCGCCGTGATCACGCTGGGCGGCGACGGCACCAACCGCGCGTTCGTATCCGGCTGGCCCGACGTCACGCTCATGCCCATTTCCACTGGCACCAACAACGTCTTCCCGCGGCTCGTGGAAGGCACGGTGGCGGGTGCGGCGGCCGGGCTCATCGCCACCGGCCGCGTGCCGCATGAACTCGCGGTGACGCGGGTGAAGGCGGTGCGCGTGCGCATCCCGGACCAGGCGGACGATCTCGCGCTGATCGACGCGGCCGTGGTGGATGGCGAGTTCATCGGCGCACGTGCGCTGTGGGAAGCCGGGCGGTTGCGGCTTGCGCTGCTCACGCGGGCGGAGCCCGCGTCGGTGGGCGTGTCGTCCATCGGCGGCCTGCTGTCGCCCATCACCGACACCGACGATGCCGGGCTGCTGCTGCTGCTCGGTGACACCAGTGGGCACGGCGAGGGCGCGGTCAGCGTCATGGCGCCGATCGCGCCCGGCAGCTATTCGCCGGTGCAGGTGGGCGCCCATCGCCGCCTCGCGCTCGGCGAGGAAATCGAGGTTCAGGGACCGTGCGTGCTCGCCTTCGACGGGGAGCGTGAACGCGTGTTGCGCGCTGGCCAGTCGGCCTTCCTGCGCGTGGAGCGCGATGGTCCATTCGTCATTGATGCCACGCGCGCCCTGAATGTGGCGGCCGCGCGTGGCCTGTTCACGCAGCAGTCCGGAGGAAGTGATGCCCGTTGAGGTTTACCTGGTCAAGGTCGGCATGACCATGACCGAGGGTGTGATCGAGCAGTGGTACATCGAGGACGGCGCGACCGTCGAGCAGGGGCAACTGCTCTACGCGCTGGAAACCGAGAAGGTGAACCTCGACGTGGACGCCGAGGCCACGGGCGTCGTGCGCCACGCGGTGGAGGCGGGCGTCACCTGCGAGCCCGGTGACATCGTGGGTTACATCTACCTGCCGGGAGAGGTGATCCCGGACGTGGTGGGCGCGGGTGGTGGTGGTGGCGAGGTCGCGGAAGCGCCGGCAGCTGCCGGTCCGGCTGCTGGCGAGTCGGAAGACGCAACTGCCGAGGAAGCCGTTGCCGCCGCACCAACGGATCCCTCAGGGCGCCTCTTCTCGTCACCCGCGGCGCGGCGCCTTGCGCGCGAGCGCAACGTGGATATCACGCTGGTCGCGGGCTCCGGCCCGGGCGGCCGCATCATCGAGGCAGACGTGCGCGCCGCGGCTGCGCGCATGCCTGCGGACGACGACGTGCGTTCGTCGCCGGCCGCGCGCCGCCTCGCGCGTGAACTGGGCGTGGCACTGCACCAGGCATCGGGCACCGGTCCCGGCGGCCGCGTGACGCGACAG
>SXGT01059459.1_pt1 | contig 16212 bp, 7 predicted proteins | sample 3176221 | NCBI WGS metagenome assembly SXGT01 (sample SAMN11356862, study PRJNA531348) | freshwater metagenome | isolation source: freshwater sample F1-120 | place: China: Fuxian Lake, Yuxi | collected 2017-12-25 | reverse complement strand
GGTCTCCCCACGTATCAGACTGGCAAACGGGCGATCCTACCTGGAAAAACGGGCTCGGCAAGGGCATAATCGGGGCAATAAACTACCTCTCATCCAAGGGCATGAACGTGTTTTCGTTCCTGACCATGAACACCAACGGAGACGATAAAGACGTATTCCCCTGGATTGTGAATAATGGTTCAACTGCACCTCAGGACGATCGCACCCGTTTTGACTGCTCAAAGCTCGATCAATGGGAAGTTGTGTTTGACCATGCCGATAAAAAAGGCATGTATCTGCATTTTAAATTGCAGGAAATAGAGAACGACCGCTTGCTGGACGATGGACAGTTGGGCGTAGAGCGGAAAGTGTATTACCGCGAGTTAATTGCACGCTTTGGTCACCACCTGGCCCTGAACTGGAACCTGGGCGAGGAATATGATGCATATATCTCCCTGAACGACAGCCAGCAGTTACTGCTGAGGTCTTTTGCGCAATACATCCGTGACACAGACCCCTACCAGCACCACATTGTAGTGCATACCTGGCCTGGCCAGCAAAATGCAGTTTATACTCCGATGCTCGGTACATCCACCGAACTAACCGGAGTGTCCATCCAAACCAATTTTAACCAGGTTCACCAGCTTACCCTCGAATGGCGCAACAAATCGGTACAGGCGGGTAAGCCGTGGGTGGTAGCCAACGATGAGCAGGGAAGTGCCACCACCGGCGTAACCCCTGACGGTACGGGTAACAACCACACCAACATCCGGCGCTTTACCTTGTGGGGCAACCTCATGGCAGGTGGTGCAGGGGTGGAATACTATTTTGGATATAACTATCCCCAATCAGACCTCACCTGCGAGGATTTCCGGTCAAGGGATAATATGTGGGACCAAACCCGCTATGCCCTCGATTTCTTCAACACCCAATTGCCTTTCTGGCAAATGGCGAACTACAACTCGCTGGTCAGTAACTTCCTGAACTCGAACACCAATTATTGCTTTGCCAAACCCGGGGAAACTTATGTGGTGTATGCACCTACCTCCATTCCTTTCCTGGATCTGCAAAACTTCAATGATACCTTTGACGTGCAATGGTTTAACCCCCGAACCGGAGGCGCAATGCAAAATGGTTCTATTGCATTTGTGGTTGGGCCGGGTTTTGTTAACCTCGGCACCCCACCGAGCGGAAGCACAGGCGATTGGGTGGCTTTGGTAAAGTCGCGGAATGTGGCACCCGTGCTTACACCGCCAGTTCTTGACCTGAGCCAGCCGGCAAACGGTGCTCAATTCTTTTTTAACCAAAATGTATCCATCGCTGCCTCAGCCAGTGATCCTGGTGGGAATGTGACCCAGGTACAGTTTTTTAATGGTTCGGCACTCATCCAGACGGTTACTGCCGCTCCCTACACCCTTAACTGGACCCCTCCGGGGCCCGGCGCATATCAGATCAAAGCGGTAGCTACGGACAACGACGGCCTTACCGCCCGGGATTCGGCCAATATCACGGTGCTTCCCAACCAGCCACCTGTGCAGCAAATAGCCCAGCCCCAGCCGGGTGCCAGCTTTAACTATAACCAACTGGTCCAGTTCACGGTAACGGCCAACGATCCCGATAACGGAGTATCTCTGGTTACCTTTTTGGTGAATGGCACGGTGGTCCAGACCTTTACTGCCCCGCCTTATACCCTGGACTGGGTACCTTCCGGGCCTGGGGCTTATTCCTTTAAATCCATTGCAGCAGATCCGCTCGGGTTAACCGACGCCGATTCGGTTTCCTTTACCATCCTGCCTAATCAGGCTCCTTTGGTGGCGTTTTCCCAACCAGTAAACGGGGATTCTTTCGCATACAATCAGCAGGTGAACCTCGCTGCATCGGCATCCGATCCGGACGGACTTGTTGACAGTGTGCGCTTTTTCCTGGGCGGCAACCTGCTCCAGGCTATTGGCGCAGCGCCCTATTCCCTGGTTTGGAGTCCTTCGGGGCCGGGAGTATACACCTTTTATGTCACAGCAACGGATACCAGTGGGCTCGTTGCTACCGATTCGGTTACCATTACGCTATTGCCCAATCAGCCACCTCTGCTCAGCTTTACACAGCCCTTAAACGGTGCCAATACGCCATTTAACCAGCCGGTTTCTGTAAGCGTAACCGCTTCTGATCCGGATGGACTGGTGGACAGCGTGCGGATTTTTGAGGGAAATACCCTGCTTCAGGCCTTTGGAACGGGTCCGTATGACCTGCTGTGGATGCCGCCAGCCTCTGGTACGTATGTTATCAAGGCCATTGCCACCGATAATACGGGACTGGCGACGGTTGACAGCGTCACGTTCACCGTTTTACCTAACCAGCCACCGGTTGCCCAGTTTTCTTCCCCTGCCAATGGAACACAGGCCACCATCGGTATCCCAATCAACCTTTCTGCTACCGCTTCAGATCCCGACGCCAATCTGGCCGGTGTTTTTTATTCGGTAAATGGAACCCTGGTCGATTCTGTTTTCTCATCGCCATTTGACGTAAGCTGGACACCGGCCAATCTCGGCCTTCGCACGGTCATTGTTACCGCATTTGATTCCCTTGGCCTCACCGGTGCAGACACCATTCAGGTGAATGTGGTGGCAAATCAGCCCCCGGTGGTAAGCTGGCAGCAGCCGGTCAACCTGACACAGGTTCCCCTGCTGCAACCGGTTACGCTAACCGCAACTGCATCGGACCCCGACGGAACGGTAACACAGGTTCAGTTTTTTGTAGGTGGTGCACCCTTGTTTACCGATACTCAGGCACCCTTTACGACCACATGGACTCCCGTGGTTTCAGGTAACTTTTCACTGGTGGCAATTGCAACGGATAACCAGGGCGAAACCAGCAATGCAGTTATCTCGGTGAATGTGGCCTCAAACCTGAATCCTCTCGTCGATATTACCCAGCCGCTTGCCGGTGCGACCCTGCCCCAGGGCCAGCCGGTGACCGTATCTGCCTCGGCCTCTGACCCGGATGGGACCGTGGCGCAGGTAGCGTATTTTGTGAATGGAACGTTGTTTCAAACGGTGACTTCTGCACCTTATTCAACTTCCTGGACTCCTGCATCCACAGGCACCTTCACTTTGAGGGCAGTTGTGACAGATAACCTGGGCGCTACCGGGGTGGATTCGGTTGCAGTAACCGTGGTTGGGAATACCCCTCCCATCGTTGTCATTACAACCCCTATTAACGGATTTGTTGCCCCTATGGGCATTCAGGTGCGTTTTACTGCCACCGCTACGGACCCCAACGGCACCATTTCTAAGGTGGAATTTTTCCGGAACGGGGTATTTTTTACCCTGCAGCAGGTAGCACCGTATACAGCCTTCTGGACTCCGGCTGCACCGGGTACCTACACCATCGTGGCAGTAGGAACGGATAATCAGGGCGCGACCGGTTCGGATACCATTACGGTGGTCGTTCCCAACCAGCCTCCGGTAGTGGACATCACTCAGCCAGCCAATAACACCTCACGCCCGGTAGGTCTTCCCTTTACCATTTCAGCTACTGCTTCAGATCCGGATGGTACTGTGGCGCAGGTGGCTTTTTTCCGGGGCAATGTGCTGATATCCACAGACGTAGGTTCGCCGTTCAGCGCAGTTTGGAATCCTTCCACACCCGGGCCGGTACAGCTGATTGCCGTAGCTACCGATAACTTCGGGGCTACCCGCTCTGATACGGTAAACATCACGGTAACGGCCAACCAGTCGCCGGTAGTGGCATTTACCCAGCCGGCAAACGGAGCCAGCCTGACTATAAATCAGCCCATTGCGATGAATGTGACGGCCTCCGACCCGGATGGCAGTGTGGTTCGTGTGGAGTTTTACAACGGTACCACCCTGCTGAATACCGACGTTTCACCACCCTTCGCCTTCAACTGGACGGCTCCGGCCACGGGAGCTTATACCCTTCGCGCCATTGCATACGACAATGTGAACAATTCGGCTACGGCCACGGTGAACGTTACCGTAGTGGCCAACCAGCCGCCAACCGTTGCTCTTACCCAACCGTCCAACCTGGGGCCATTCCTTGCCAACCGGCCTATCAACCTTCAGGCGACGGCTTCGGATACGGATGGCAGTGTGGTATCCGTTACCTTTCTCGTAAACGGTGCGCCAATTTTGGTGGATGCCACCAGCCCTTACGCAGCCACCTTTACCCCGACTCAGCCTGGTAACTACACCATCCTGGCCCGCGCATTGGATAACAATGGTGCCACCAGTTCGTCGAGTGTAGTGATTACCGTGGTCCCTAACCCGGCTCCGGTAGTAACCATTACTCAACCTGCGTCTAATATCAATGTACTTACCGGCACCCCGGTGAACGTACAGTTTACCGTCACGGATCAGGATAATAACGTAACGGGTATCGGCCTATTCCGGAATGGAACCCAGGTACAGACCTTTACGGGCAGCGGACCCTATTCGCACAGCTGGACACCGCTCACCGCAGGTACCTACACCTACATAGCCGTTGCGACGGATGCAGGTGCCAATGTGAGCAGAGATACGGTGGTGGTGACGGCCGTTGTCGTGAATCCTCCTACCGTTCAGTTCCTGAATCCGCTGAACCAATTGTCGATTAAGACAGGTTTACCTGCACCGGTGAGCATTACCGCTGCCAGCAATGGAGTGGGTACCATTTCGCAGGTGGTATTCAGGGTAGGCAATACAGTGCAGAACACGTTTACCCAGCCCCCCTACACCACCACATGGACACCGCCCACCAACGGAGCTTATAACCTGTTTGCCATAGCCACGGATAACTTTGGTCAAACTCGCAGGGATTCGATTCGGGTGTTTGCGGTACCCAACCAGGCACCTGTGGTGGATTTGGTCCAACCACTGAATAACGCCAATGTGATCTTTGGTCAGCCTGTGACTATTCAGGCTACTGCCACAGACCCGGATGGGACGGTGGCGAGTGTAGCCTTACAGGCTGGTTCCACCACCCTTCAGACCTTCTCCACAGGGCCATTTCAAACGACCTGGACCCCTCCTGCTCCTGGATTCTACGTAATCCGGGCGAGGGCAACAGATAACAACGGGGCTGTTTCAATCGATTCGGCAACCATTCAGGTAGCTAATTTTCAACCTCCGGTGGTTCAATTTGTTAGCCCGGTTATGGGCGGAACGGTTCCATTCGGCCAAACTGCTACTGTGCAGGTGAATGCAAATGACCCCGATGGTACGGTTCAGGAGGTGAGGTTCTTTCAGGGAACCACCCTTTTGCAGACCCAAACAGCACCGCCTTACACCTTGTCGTGGACCCCGCCTACGCCGGGTGCCTATAACCTGATAGCAAGGGCTCTTGACAGCCAGGGCTTATGGGGACGGGACTCCATCCGGGTGAATGCGGTGCCCTCAAATACCCCGCCTGTCATTGCCATCCAAACCCCTACAGCCAATCAAACCCTGGCTTTGGGTGTTCCTACCCAGGTGTTGGCCAATATCACCGATCCGGGAGGCGCTGTAGCACAGGTACAGCTATTTATTAACGGTGTACAAGTTCAATCATTTACGCAGTCACCCTATTCCTTTACCTGGACCCCCAATGCAACGGGTGCCACTCGGGTAACTTTCCGCGCTACAGATAACCTGGGAGCGGTAAGGAGGGATTCGGTATGGGTAAACGTGATCTTGGTTTCGCCTCCTTCCATTGCCTTCCTTACTCCGGTAAATCAGGCTGCTGTAAAAACGAATCTGCCCAATCCGATCCAGATTCAGGCAAGCAGCTCTGGCAGCACCGTGACTCAGGTGGTTTTCAGGGTGGGAAGTACGGTGATGAATACCTTCACCCAGCCCCCATACACAACTACCTGGACCCCACCTACCAACGGCGCTTACAACCTGATAGCCATTGCCACCAACAGCTTCGGAATGACCAGCCGGGATTCCATCCGGGTATTCTCATCTCCTAACCAGCCTCCGCTGGTGGACCTTACCCAGCCCCTCAACGGACAGAGTGTATTGCTGGGGCAATCGGCATCCATTCAGGCTACTGCCTCTGACCCTGACGGCACCCTGGCAAGTGTGGTTTTTTCGGCCAATGGCACCACCCTGCAAACCTTTACCAGCGGACCCTTCCAGTTGAACTGGACTCCGTCAGTGGCGGGCACCTACGTGGTCCGGGCACGCGCCACGGACAATAACGGTACGGTATCGACCGATTCCGCTACGATAACCGTTGCCGCGTTTTTGCCGCCGGTGGTCCAGTTCACACAGCCCCTCAACGGGCAGTTTATTAACGGGGGCCAGCCTTTTGTCATGAGCGCAAATGCATCTGATCCGGATGGAACGATTACCCGGGTAGACTTCTTTACAGGCAATCAATTGGTGTTTTCGGATACCCAAGCCCCGTACACCACCACATGGGTTCCGACCATGGCAGGGGCTTACAACCTCCGGGCTGTGGCATGGGATAGCCAGGGCCTGAGTCGCAGAGACTCCATCCGGGTGAATGTGGGCAACTTTGTGCCGCCAGTAGTACAGTTTACCACCCCGCTCATGGGAAGTATCATTACCGTGGGGCAGCCTGCAAGCCTTCAGGTAAATGCCAGCGACCCGGATGGCGCGGTACAGGAGGTAAGGTTTTTTAATGGCAATACCCTGATCCAAACCGTTACTGCACCACCATATGCCATCACTTGGACCCCTCCAAGCTTTGGGGCCTATAACCTCATTGCCCGCGCATTGGATGCCCAGGGATTGTGGGCACGTGATTCGATACGGGTAATGGCCCAGAACCCCAATACGCCGCCCGTTATCCAGATCACGGCGCCAACGGCCGGACAGGTGCTGGCAGCAGGCACACCTACCCAGGTTTCGGCGAATGTTACCGACCCCGGAGGATCTGTGGTACAGGTAAGGGTGTTTGTAAATGGGGTGCAGATCCAAAGCTTTACGCAGGCACCCTACAGCTTCACATGGACGCCCACTACTCCCGGCATAAACCGGGTCCGATTCTCTGCTACGGACAATCAGGGCGCAACCACAGTGGATTCTGTGGTGGTTACCGTAAATAACTTCCTTCCCCCGGTGGTGCAGTTTACCTCGCCTCTTGCCGGTGGGACCATTTTCCTTGGAACGAACAATGTGCTTTCAGCAACGGCTTCGGACCCTGACGGAACGATCGCAGAGGTAAGGTTCTTTAACGGAACAACTTTGCTTCAAACCGTTACCTCCCCTCCATTTACGGCCACTTTCAATCCAACTGTTCCGGGGAGCTATAGCCTTATCGTTCGGGCCTTTGACAACCAGGGACTTACCTCCCGTGATTCCATCCGGGTAACGGCCATAAACAATCCGGCAGCACCTCAGGTGAGTTTTATTACCCCCTCCCAGGGCCAGTCTGTTCCGATCGGTACACCCATTAACATTCAGGCATCGGTCACCATTGCAAGCGGTACCATTTCCTCGGTTTCATTCTTTAACGGAAATAGCCTGATTCAAACGCTTACCGCGCCGCCATATCAGGTAAGCTGGACAGCTCCCACCGCGGGTGCGTATAATCTCCGGGTGCAGGCCCTGGGTTCGAACGGGCTTACGGGCCTGGCAACGGCCCGGGTATTTGCTGCCTCCAGCTTCACCGGTACGGATCCGGGTGATACCGAGTCCACCCTGACGCCTGCTCCCCAAAGCGAGTTAATGCTTTTCCCCAACCCTGCACAACAGGAGGTCGTTCTGAGCCTGCCGGATCACCAGGCGGAGCTGGGAAGGGGAGTGGTGTCGGTTTTTGCCCTGGATGGCAAGCGGGTTTTCGAAATGGACCTGGAATGGGAGCCGGGACAAAAGCAGATCCCCCTGGATATCAGCCCATTGGCAACCGGCAGTTACCTCATTTCGGTTGACAGCGGCGGCACGCGCAGCCTGGGAAGGCTGGTGAAGATTGACTAATCCATAAGAAGAAAAAAGCGCCTGTTGCAGGGCGCTTTTTTTCTTTAAAACCCTCAACGTTTTTTTTCGTTTCTTTGAAGTAATGGAAAAAATGGTGAGAAACATTCCGGTTCTGTGGGAAGGAGAATCTTCCGCACAGTTTATTCCGCAGGATATTGTTGTAAATGCAGCCATCTCTGCGGCGGTTTCTGGGCTGGACTCTATGGTGAAGGAAGGGCAGGCCCATTTTGAGGCGGTAAAATCCGGTGAGATCAAGCCTGCCGAATATGCCCAGAAGGTGCTGGTAAAAGGAGCTCGCCAGGCGGCAGGCTCCGGAAGCCGGGTAGTAGCCGCTTATGCGGTAAAGCAGGGCTTTGAGAAAATTGTGCGAAAAGTACCCGTGAGGGGAATTGCAACAGGTTTAAGGCCGGCATTGCGTAGTTCTGCACTCTGGTCGGTGGCATTTGGGGTAGTAGACCAAAGCGTCAATGCCTGGAAAGCCGCCAACGGAGCCATTTCCCAGCGGGAATACCAGGTACGTACGGTCCAAAATGTGGGTGCTACCGGGGGTGCCGTTTCAGGTGCAGCGGCGGGCGCATTGGTAGGAAATATGTTGTTGCCCGGTCCGGGAGCTTTGCTGGGTATGCTGTTTGGCTCCATGTTGGGTGAAAAAGTGGGCAGTAACGGGGGACGAAAAGCAGGGGAAAAGATTTATCCCGACATTCCGCTCGACTGATTAAAGCGGTATTTCTTTGAAAGAAATCTGCCACCCGAACCATGTTTCGGGCCGGAGGATTAACTTTGCAAAAAAGGAATTACCATGGGGCTGCGTCCTGGAGAAAGCGGCTGGCTCAAACGGTATATCGACTTTCACGCCGGGCAGCTGGCCGGGGGAAGCGAGCCCGCTTCCACACCCCTCAACGGTGATCCGAAACTCACGGAACAATCCCTTTATTTTGCGTTGCATCCTTCCGGGCTGGTGTATGGCTATCCCGTGGGCTTTCCCTATTTTCCTGAATCAAAGGCCCGCAACTGGGGTATGAAAACCCGGGCCAAAATATTGCTCGCCGAAAGTCACCTGACCATCGGTATCCGGGTGCTTGGGAGTCCGGGCGCTGACCCCAAACCGGTGATTGAGGAGGTACTGATGCGCTGCAAACAGTTTTATGCAGCCATTTATCCCCGCTACGACCAACAGGGAAAAACTTTGGTGGGCAGAAAAAGAACCCTGCTCAGCCAGGTCGAATATATTCTGGAGAACCGGGTTCAGATCCGGAATGACTGGCGAAATTTTTGGGCCAGCTTTTTTCACAATAGCCTGGTCTTCATCGACCTCATGTACTTCTACAAGTACCTGCTTCATCCTGACCCCGAGACCCTGGTTCAGGTCCGGAATGAACGGATTGATTTTCGCAAGGCCCTGCTTGAACTGATCGGTTGTGCTGCCTGGTCGAGTGGCACGGTGCATCCGGAAGGAAAGGAAATGTTCAGGCATTTTCTGGAATCAGCGGAAATGCCACTTGCACTCAGGCGGGAATTTGCCCGCCGCTTTCTGGCCCAAATCCCGCTGGATGAGGTGGATTTTTCGGTTGCAACTATCTGGTTGCTTCGCAAATACCTGCTTGAAATGACCATTCTCACCACCCTGGCCAGTCCGGTGAATCAGGAAGTTAACCACCCCTTTCTGGAGGAAGTGTGCACCCGGCTGGACCTCAACAAAGTGGACCTGGGTCAGAGCATGCAGGCTACCGAAGCCTTTGTGGCTGCCCACCGCGATAAGCTGTTTTATTTCCAGCCCAGGCACCTTCACCTCAAAGCTACGGATGTGCTCCTGGCACAGTTTCAACGGGAGGTAAGCAAAAATCAGCGTGGGCTGCAGCGGGAAATCCGGCAAAGCAAAGAGCTCGTTGCCCTGCTGGCCAAATCCACGCGTCAGGAGCTGACCACCGAAGAGTGGGATAAGGTTAAATATCAGTTAATCGAAATCCTGAAAACCATACCGGCCTTCACCATCTTTATGCTTCCGATGGGTTCCGTAACCCTTCCTTTTTTAATTCGTCTTTTCCCCAGAAGCTGGCTTTTTCCGAATTTGTACGACGAAGACGACGATTGACCCATTCTTTACGACTTACCTGCGTGCATAAGCGAAGGATTCTGACGGTTGAAAAAGTGGTACAGGAAACGCATGATGCGGTAAGTATCCATTTTGCCCAGCCCGGCACCGATAAGGTCTGGTATCGCCCGGGCCAATACCTCACCCTGGTGGTGGACCTGGACGGAAGGCCGGTGTACCGCTGTTACTCCATCTCCACCGCCCCGAGACTGGATTCCACCCTGGGTATTACGCTAAAGCTAACGCCCGGAGGGGTGCTGTCGCCCTGGCTCGTAAGGGAAGCACGTCCGGGTATGAAAATCGATGCCATCGACCCACGTGGGCGGTTTTTCACCGATATCTCCATCAAAAACCGGCGGAGGCTGGTCTTTTTCGCCGCTGGAAGTGGCATCAGCCCGGTATATTCGATGCTGCGCTCTGTACTTTTTGGGGAGCCAAACAGCCAGGTGGCTTTGTGGTATGTAAACCGCAGTCCGGAGCAGGCGATTTTTCTTACTGACCTCATTCGGCTCCAGCGCATGTTTCCGCAGCGGTTTGTCCTTCAACTCATCTACACCTCCTCGTCGGGGCGTATGACCGGTCAGGAGGTGGAGGCCATCGGAAGAAGGTTCGGGCAGGATGGGATTCCCACCACTTACTGGCTCTGCGGACCGGACGGATTTATGCGTACGGTGGTGGATGCACTCAAAAAAAGCGATTCCGGGCCGGTATTTTTCGAAAGCTTCGACCTGGCTGCCGAAGAGGCTGCCGACCTCGCGTTTGTGGAAGGCCTTTCTCCGCAGGATGTGAAGGTGAGCCACGCAGGGGTCACCCACCAGTTTAGGGTGCCAGCCGGGGCCACCATTCTGGAAGCGGCTACCGGGCAGGGCATCGAATTACCGCACTCCTGCAAACGGGGAGTTTGCTCGGCCTGCGTGGCCCACGTGCGGGCAGGAACGGTGCGGCTGGCCAAACCGGATCTCATGCTCGAATTTGAGGTTCAGCGCGGCCTTACGTTGCTATGCCAGGCCTATCCGCTGGATAGTGAGCTGGATGTGACAACTGGTTTTTAACGAATTCATTAACAGGGATTTATACATGAGTTTGAACATCCAACACGCCGAAAGCGGCAACAAAGGTTTGTTTTTTATCGGCACTGAGGCTGCACCCGATGCCGCACTTACCTACACCAAAGCGGGTGACGAACTGCTGATCCTTGACCATACCGAGGTGGGCGACTCCCTCCGGGGGCAAGGTGCAGGCGTGGCCATGGTGGAAACGGCGGTCGCGTATGCGCGCGCGCATGCAAAAAAAATCATGCCGCTTTGTCCCTTTGCCCGGTCCGTATTTCAAAAGCGGGAAGACCTGCGCGATGTGCTTCGGGGCGGTTGATCAGTCTTTTTTAGGTCCGGGCTCAACCTGAGCGCCGGCTTCGGGCAGGGCAGGGTCTGCTTCATCTGCAGCTGGTGCGGGTGCAGGTGCTTGTTTGGGGAAAATATCGGGCCGCTCAGGCCGCTCATCTATGCGCCATTGCATGCCTTCAAGGCGGTTTTCCTCCAAAATGGCCTGAAACATCGGGTACATGGTCCCGTCGGCCTTGCTGATAAAGTTTATTTTTCGGGCTTTATTGTCCTTGAGGTAAACGATCATTTGCTGCGAAAAAGCCTTATTCATCCCGAAGTAGGCGACCTTCACGGTGTCTTTATCATCTTTCAAAAAGTAGATGCTTTCGGCATTCCCGATGATATGGAGGCGGCGGAGTTCGTTTTCGGCAAATTTGGCCCGAAGTTCTTTTCCCTTTATCTGGTTAAACCCCACCGTATCTTCTTTGGCCACCAGGAAGCTACTTTCCCCGATCCACATCGAATCGATCTTTTGGTTCTTCATCCAGATCTTTACCGTATCGCCGGTGAGCTGATTGTCGCCCGACCACAGGATGGGTTTTTGATGAAGGGTGAGGGTGGAGTCATCGTAAAAATAAATGGCTGAATCGGCGCGCCCCTGCACGTCGCCCATAAACAGGGAGACCTTCCGGTAGGCGAGGAAAACCCGTTTGTACACGGTATCCATCGGCACAGGCGGAGGCAGGTTAAGGGCCGGCCTGCGAAGAGAGTCCGCCGAAAGGCTGTCGGGCATCTGGCCGAGGCTGTCGGGCTGCTGCAGTAAGGGTTTTTTCAGCAAATTACCCTTGCCCAGGCTGTCTGGTATGGGCTGAATACGATCCGGCGCAGGTTTCGGGGGTTGGACTTGGAGCGAGTCCTGCGATGCTGGCGGCAGCGAATCCGGCGAAGCCATGGCTGAATCCAATCGGACGGAGTCATTGGCTGCTTTCGGCACCAGCACCATCATTTTTCGGGTAGCGAGGGTATCGGCGAAAATGTAGAGGGTGTCATCTTCCATAAACTGGATGGCGACGGCCTCACGGGTAACGAAACTCTCCTCCGTTTTTCGGTTGAATCTCCCCAATTCTCCCCTGATCTCCAGTGAGGAGTCCTCCTGGCTTACCACTACCCGGCCAAATGCCTGACCCAGGTTTTGGTTGTCGTCAAAAAACAGGGTGTCGGCTGTGATGATGTAGGAAGAGTCCTTTACCGTTGACCGGCGGAAGAGCTCAATCCTGCGGTTTTCGGTATCATAAAACCCCCGGCTGGTAACAATCTCCCCGTCCTCGCTGAGAATGGTGGTAGGAGCGAGAAAAGTGGCCAGTTTCGATTCGGTATTGTAGCCCAGCGTGTCAGTAGAAAGCACGTAATCCGGACTCACAAGCCGAACCCCGGTCCTGAAGTAGGACATTTTCTCCTTAGTATAATAATAGCCTGTTTCGCTGGTGAGGGTGTCCTTGTCATTGATCATTTTTCCCCCGCCGGAATAATACCCGTAATCGCCTTCGCGGTAGTAGGTAAGCCGGTCGGTGTACAGGGTGGAGGCAAAATCCGTGAGGGTGATATGGTCATACACCTCCGCAATCCGGGTTTTGGGGTCGTAGGTGAGCTTATCACCTTTGAGCTCCACACTATCGGGCATCACGACCCGCACATGGTTAAACGCCTCAATGCGGTCTGTTTCCTCATAGATATAGGCGCTGTCGCAGTAGAAATAGGTCGAATCTTTCAGAACAGCCACATCGCCGATGAGTTTTTGAACCGGGAGGCCAAACCGCGCTTCATAGGTGAGGCGGGCGCTGCGCAGGATTTGCACGAGGCCCGATGAGTCCTGGGAAGCCCCCTGTGCCCTGACTGCCAGCGGCAGGCCGATAAACAGGAGAAAAGCGCAGAGGAAAGGCCGCATGAGGGGAGAAATAGGGTTCAAAAATACAAAAACGCCCATGAGGAACATGGGCGTTTGTTTTGCACTATCCGGTGGGGTTATTTACCGCCGCCACCGGTGCCGGGAGCGCCGGTTTTACTTGGGCGTGCCGGAGGCGTTACCGTGCCGGATTCGCCACCGCCGCCGGGAGCACCGGTTTTGGTTGGCCGGGCAGGTGCCGTTTCGGTATTGGTAGGCGCACCGGTTTTGCTTGGGCGTGCCGGACCGGTAGGTGCAGGCGTTGCGGAAGCAGGCTTCGGTTTAGGCTTTGCAGTGGCAACAGGCTTCTTGGCTGCGGCCGCGATAGAGTCAGCTAAAAAGGCTGCGCGCACGGAGTCCTGGTAAGCAGCCTGCTTGAGCGAATCAATCAGCGCGATTTCGCGTGCGATCGAATCAGCATAGGCGATGGAGTCGGCAATGCGGCGGGCTTCTTCTTCAGCCGCTTTTTTCTTGTCTTCGCAAGCCACGGTCATTACCGCCATGGCGAGCAGTGCGAGGGTAAATACCTTGAGGTTTTTCATGGGAAAAGCTTATTGCTTGGTCGCAGTGTAGGTGCAGGTGTAAGAGAAATTGGTACCCTGATCGGTGAAGGTAAGGGTGTAATTGCCAGTGATGGTTCTGCGGTCAGCAGAGATGGTGCCTGCACCGGTAAAGTTCTGACCAGAGAAATTCTGGGCAGGATCCGGGCAGAACGGACCGGCATCTACCGAAAATGCGTTGTCGGCAGCTACAGCGGTCACGAGCACTTGTGAACCGCCCACGCAGGTGGTGCCGCCAAAGTTGGCCATCACGATACGGGTGGTATCAGCACCGGATTCTGTGATGGTGATGTTATAGGTGGCAGGGAAAGTTTGGCCGGACACATTATCGGTGCAGGATTCGGTTACCGACCATACACCGGCGAATTTAGCCGTGGTACGTATTTCGCAGCGGCCATTGGCGTCCTGCTCCCAACCATTTCGGCAAACGCATACCGGCTCGCCCACAATGTCCACACATTCGCCCTTGGAACCGCAATCGGCATCTTTACAGGCTTCAGAATTACAGCCATACTGGCCCACAGCCGCTACAGCGGCAAACATCAGATAAAATAGCTTTTTCATAGAGAAAGGTGTTGAAAGTTTGAATACGCGAATCTTGACGGTGAAATGAAAAAAGGTCACCCTTTAAAAACGAATAACCTTCCGAAACATTTGACCCACTATCAGCGCAATTCTTGTGCCGCAAGTTACTTCTTCCAAAAGGTATTTGTAAAATTACGGCCTGTAAAAATTTCCGTGCCTGATACCTTTTCGTCCCATGACCCATCCTTCCGCGAAGCTGCCTGTGATATATCTGGCCTATGCCAATGAGCGCACCCGGCATGGCTACCTTTCTGAGCTCACCCTCGAAATGAAGTCAGTGCTCAAAGCGCTGGAGCGCCCTTACCAGGAGGACCGCTGTCAGATGAAAATCACACCCGCCGCTACCCAGCAGGATATTCAGGAAGTGTTTCAGGACCCGTGGTATGAAGGCCGTATCCGGGTTTTTCATTACAGCGGCCATTCGGATGAGGATGAATTGTGGCTTGAAAACCAAAACGGCGGCAACAGCGCCTTTTTCTCCCTCGGTTTGGCCCGGTTCCTCGGGGCGCAGCAGGGCATTCACCTCGTGTTTCTCAACGGCTGCGCCAACCAGGAGCATGCCCAGTTGCTGCTCGATGCCAAAATCCCTGTGGTGATTGCCACTTCCCGCAAGATCAACGATACCCAGGCCCGGATTTTTGCCGACGTGTTTTACAAAGGCCTGGCCGGAGGCACCAGCATTGGCGATGCTTTTAAAGAGGCAGAAGGCATCGTGCTGGGCCAGTTTGGAGAAAGCGGGGTGAGTCCGGCGGACGGCAGCAGGAGTTTGTTCTGGAGAAAAGAAGCGGAGGCAGCCCCTGAAGAGAAAGAATTCCCGTGGAAGCTGTTTACCTCCGGCGAAAATGAATGGTTTCCCACCAACTGGCGCTTGTATCAGCGGGAAAACGAAATGGGAGACATGGTGAGCCTTGCAGCGCATCAACTGGTGGGTAAACGCCTTGATAATTATCAGTTGCTGGAGGTTATTGGCGAAGGCGCTACCGGGTGGGTATTCAAAGCCCGCCATACCCAGTTGAATGAAGAGCGGGCACTCAAGCTTTCTCACCCCATCGTGGAAGGATTTGAGCGGCTCCGGACGGTGCTGGCATCGGGCTACAAAGGCTTACAGGCCATTTCAAGCCCGTACCTCGCCAAAGTGTATGATGTGGCTGAAGATGAACTCACCGACGAAGAGCGCATGTATATCGTGATGGAATTGGTGGGTGGCCAACGGCTGGATACCTACGGCCTGCGGGCTGAAATGCTGCGAACCGGCAATGCCACCCCCCTCACCGAGCTTGCCATTCCCCTTGCCCATGCCCTCAAAGTTGCCCACGAAACCCAATATGTGGACGAAAATGGCCTGCCGCGTACGGGATTGTATCATGGCAACCTCAAAATCCGCAAAGTTTTTGTGCAGCCTGATGGCAGTCCAAAGCTCATCGACTTTTACTTCACCGATATGACCCGCACACCCGGGGTGCGGCTTTCACTTCCGCCCTCCTCCCAGATGAAGGAACAGGGAGAGGACCTGGCATCGTATTTCCCGCCGGAGGTCATTTCCGGGCAGGTATCCGTAAATGCGCAAACAGATATTTTTGGTTTGGGGGCCCTGTTGATTGAAGCAGGAACCGGTTCGCCGGTTCACCAGCTCGCACCGGCAAACCCTGAGCAACTGCATCATTTTCTGGAGCAGAAGGGGGTGAAAGTACCTAAAAAACTTGCCCAGACCTTGTTTATGGCAACGCACCCCAATCCCCGGGTCCGCTATAAAACCATGGCCGATTTTCTGCAGGACCTGGAAAAATCAACCCGGTTTACCGAACGGATTCTT
>SXGT01575064.1_pt1 | contig 16213 bp, 9 predicted proteins | sample 3176221 | NCBI WGS metagenome assembly SXGT01 (sample SAMN11356862, study PRJNA531348) | freshwater metagenome | isolation source: freshwater sample F1-120 | place: China: Fuxian Lake, Yuxi | collected 2017-12-25 | reverse complement strand
GATGTCCTTCAACACTTTCTCGAGCCTGTTTGAGGCCTCACTTGCAAGCTGCGCCCGTGCGCCCGCAGCCAGAAGCAAGGCGACGCGCCTTAATCGAAGACACCAATTTTGAACAGGTCAAAATTTCGCGGGTATCGATACGCGTTTGGCAATTGAATACATCATGACGGGTACGCACAGCCATGACGACTTCTTCAAGCGAGGCATTACCGGCGCGCTCGCCCAAGCCGTTAATGGTGCATTCGACTTGGCGAGCACCGTTCATGACTGCCGACAAGGAGTTGGCAACCGCCAAACCCAAATCATTATGACAATGCACGGAGAAAATCGCCTTGTCTGAATTGGGTATGCGCTTGATCAAGTTGGCAATAGTTTCGCCGAATTGCTGCGGCACACTGTAACCGACGGTATCGGGGATATTCAATGTGGTGGCTCCGGCATCAATAACCGCTTCAAGAATCCGGCACAAAAAGTCTTCCTCGGAACGTCCGGCATCTTCAGGAGAAAACTCCACATCATCGGTATATTGCCGAGCGCGCTTAACGGCTCTGACCGCATGCTCAATCACTTGCTCAGGCGACATCTGCAATTTCATTTGCATGTGTATCGGCGAGGTGGCGATAAAGGTATGAATCCGCGATTGAGCGGCGCCTTTGAGTGCAGCGCCTGCACGGTCTATATCGTTATCGAGCGCCCTGGCCAAACCACAAACGGTGCTGTCTTTGATGATATTGGCAACCGCCTGAACGGCTTCAAAATCGCCGGGACTGGCGGCAGGAAATCCCGCCTCAATCACGTTAACCCTCAAACGCTCGAGCGCCTTGGCGATTCTGACTTTTTCATCACGGGTCATCGATGCGCCGGGGCTTTGCTCGCCATCGCGCAAGGTGGTATCAAATATAATTAACTGGTCTTTCATAAAAACTCCATTCATGGAGAACTATCAATCAAGCTTGTTAAAGCGTTGACAGTCATAAATAAGGGGGGATTAAATAATAATTAGCGAAAAAGAGTCATGCCCATCAGGGCAGGAATCTTAAAGACAGGCGCAGTTCTGCAGGCAAAGCGGTCTTAGCAGACACTGCGCCGGCAGAATAGAGGTCAATATGCAGGGTGTTTTGAATTAACATGGGCGTGACTATACCTCAATGGCGGCAGGCTCTCAAGCAGATTTTAGCCTTTACGCTCCTGCAATCTGCGCTTACGCATCACCAGGGTAACTACCGGCCCCGAAATCGCATAACCGAGAAACAACAGGAACAGCATGATTTGCGGCTGAGCCATGACAAAAGCGATACCCAGCATCACGGCAATAGCGACAAAGAAAGGCACCTTACCCTTTAAATCGATTTCCTTGAAACTGGAATAGCGGAAATTACTGACCATCAGCAGCCCGGTACTAATCGTTAATACCAGCGCCACATACTTGGCGATTTCGATATCATAGTCGTACTCTATCGAAATCCAGATAAATCCGGCAATAATGGCCGCCGCTGCCGGACTGGGCAGACCCTGGAAATAACGCTTGTCGGCGGACTTCAATTGGGTGTTAAACCGGGCCAATCTTAACGCGCCTCCGGCCATGTGTACAAACGCGGCAAACAGGCCGATTCTGCCAAAGCTGGAAAATGCCCACAAATACATCACCAAAGCCGGTGCGGCGCCAAATGAAACCATATCCGACAAGCTGTCGTATTGCGCGCCGAAATCACTCTGAGTATTGGTCAGGCGCGCCACCCGGCCATCCAGCCCATCCAGGATCATCGCTACAAAAATCGCCACAGCAGCGGTTTCGTAGCGTCCGTTCATGGCGGAAGTAATTGCGTAAAAGCCGGAAAATAAAGCGCCGGTTGTAAATAGATTGGGTAACAAATAAATGCCGCGACGGCGAATGGAAGGTTTTTCAGAGGTCATGCCGCAAATCAGTCCTTATACAGTAAAAAACATTGCGCCGGATTATACAATGAGCCTGTAAGCCATACCTAGCTTTAAAGGCAATTAGCCGTAGCATTTATGTTTCCGGGTATCCGATAATAAGCGGAAATTCAGGGAAAAACTCCATCTGCATTCTTCGGCAGTAATCCTTGAGGTTATCCATAGTCAGCGCATAGTCTTTCACCGGCGACTCTATCGGGCAGCCGAAGGTATTGATCAAAAAACCGAACGCCGTTGCATCCAGCGAACTGGGCCGGTCGCCCATAAAATAAGCCTTGTCGCCGAGAAAAGTGGCGAGGGCTATGATATCTTCCTTGCCGAGTGCGAATATTTCTTCCGGGCTATGCAGGCCGATACCGTGGCCCTTGATTTGCGATTTGATTCTGCGCCGGTAAGCCCATGCGATCAGATCGCACACACCCGGCGGCAAACCACCGAAGATGGCTTGCTTGTTAGTCTGCCAGTTAGCTTCCGTATAGCTCCAGCGCGTGTACATGGTGACCCAATAAAGATGCTCCTCAATTAATCGTTGAAAAGCCCTGGCGATGCTTTTTTCTTCAAGCGAGAGATGAGCATCGAGCGTGTCGCCGTAAGTCGCTTGCAGATATGTGATGATCAGGCGTGAGTCGCTGATTTTTTTGCCGTCATCCTCAATAAAGGGCAGCTTGCCGCGCGGGGCTTTTATGGGCAAGGTTGCGGTGACTTGATAAGGCAGCCTTGTCATGCGCAGATAGGTTTCGACCTTGACGCAGAAATGACTTAAATTCGGTATGTCCCAAGTGCGGGCCAGTTGGTACAGGGTAATCATCAGGCTTCTCCTTTAATGTGTAATGGAAATTAGTCGGTCAGTGTATTGTTATAACTTTTTGGCGTTCAACATCAACTTTGCAAAGCGCGGCACCGTTATTTCACCCTCGATAATAGCAGTGTGCCTTCGGTATTATGCCTTGGATCGGCGCTATCGTAATAGCTGCTGCCATCGGCCCGGTGCAAGGCAAAGGCAATCGTTAGCATAATCTTGTTGCCCGTCCAGTTGCCCTTCAGTTGATTCAAGTTGAAACCGACCGGATAAACGCCATTGACCGGGCGCATCTGGAAATCGAGACCGCTGCCGTCGGCTTTATCCAGCCCACCCCATAACTCGAAAGTATCCTGTTTCCCCTGGGTTTCGATAACAGCCATGCCGTCAAAAAATCTCGGGTTGGTGCCGCTTCTGCCGCCATGCGGGCGATTGAGTTTGCGCCATCTTTCCTCATCCGTGGTCGGCACAAACACTTCCATTTCTATCTTATGCAAAATGCGGTCGGGGTCACTGTATTCGCCAGCCCATTTCCCCACCAGCAACGGCTTGTTCGGGTCGTCGCTATAAGCCCATGGACGATGCCAGGCGTCATATTTTTTATCCAGGTAATAAAGTCCGACTCTTCCCAAAACGGCGAACACGATCAGGAGGACAATAAACGCTTTTATCTTATTCGAATAGGTCATCGCTTGTGACTCAGGGTAGTAAATTAATCTGATTGACGCACTTTACAGGGATTATGCGTGATATGACACAGTTGACTGCGGCATATCACACAGTTAATGCAATTATTTCCCCTTAAGGAAAGGGCATGAAATTACTCCGGGAGCTTGTTCTCCCGCTCTCTGCGAGAGGGAATCAAATGCTCAGGCTATCTGTACTGCCTTTTCACTCCGGCAATGCTCGATTGGCACAAATCATGCGCTTAATAAACCGCACTATGGAGGGCCGAGTCGTGACTCCAAAATTAATAATAACTCTTCAACATCAGAAAACATGCAGGAAAACACATGAAGTCCAAAAGTCGATTAACCCCTCTCTATTTATTATCCACGCTCATCTTATCGCAGGGCGCGGCATTTGACGCGCATGCCCTCGGCGCAAACAAGCCATGCCAACTGTTGATAGCCAATCAAGTGTTTGACGGCGTCAATTTTCCACAGGCCAATAAAGCGGTGTTGATTGAGGGCAATAAAATCAAGCAGGTCGGTTCCCGCAATGAATTATGGGGGCTGTGCGTGAACCGGATTAACCTGGGCGATGCAACGATTTTACCCGGCTTTATCGAATCGCATGCGCATGTCACTTTCCAGAACGTCAACAAGACCGATGTACTCGAGCATGGCATTACCACCGTCCAGGACACCGGCGGTCCATTAAAGCCGCCCGAGGGTGGTCAGGGCAAACTGCGCTTATTGAGCACAGGCCCGATTATCCAGGCGCCGGGCGGCTACCCGCTGAATATCTTCGGTGGTGGTAACGGCGGCTATGACAAGATTGGTTATCCGGTTGCGTCGGTACTGGAAGCGGAAGAAGTGGTCCAGCATCTTGTCGACGGCGGCGTAACGGCCATCAAGATTGCTCTGGAACCCGGCGGTGAAACCGGCGCACCGTGGATGCAGCCCCATGAAGGTCCTGTGCCTGCAACGCCGTGGCCCATACTATCCACCGACATCGTCAAGGCGATAGTGACTAAAGCCCATGCGCTCGACAAGCGGGTTATCGCCCATGTCGGTGAAAATACCGGGTTTAAACGCGCTCTTATCGCCGGCGTTGATGAATTCGCTCACATGCCCTGTTCAGCAATCAGTGAAGATTTGTTGCAGCGCGCGGTGGATCAGGGCGTTACTTTCGTTACCACCATTGATACGCTGTCATCTTGCGTGAATACCGCTACGCATACGGGCATCCATTCCAATACTATGAGCCTCGCCGCCAAAGGCGCTAAATTTATTTACGGCTCCGAGATTGCCCACGACAATGTTCCCTGGGGAATCAACGGCGAGGAAATGGCGCTGATGCTGCATTTAACCAGCGGCGCGTCGATTGACTTTAGCGATGTTGTCAACGTATTCAAGGCAGTCACTTCCGAAGCCGGCAAACATTTGGGTCTGGCGCAGCTTGGCACACTGGAACCCGGCGCTCCCGCCGATATTATCGCGGTGCGCGGCAACCCCTTCCAGCGCTTCAAAATACTGGAATACCCTGATTTGGTAATGTCAGGCGGTCGATTGATTGTTAATAAATTCTAGGGTAGAAGCAGGGCAATCGCGCTATATCTTGTTGACAGCTGAGGGCGTATAAAATAATCGATCTGCAGAGAGAATTAAGCCGGTCGGGCACATGCTGTTCGTGCCCGACATTCCAAAGTTCCTATATTGCAATGACTTTCTGATTTGATCAAGGATGTGGCATTATTGGATACCTGAATGTCGGGCAACGATAAAGCTGTTGCCCGGCTCAATTTGATGGAAAGCTATATTCATTTTATCTGAAATGAAAATTTCATAACTCGTTGTATTGTAATTAAAATAAAGTCTCCTTTTTAAACATGTTGAGTAGTTCAGTAACTCTATTGGGAGATTTTTTGAAGAAATCCGGGTTATGTCTTTGTAAAAAGTCGGAAAAGCCATCAATGGCAACTATATTTTCTTTGTCCAGTATATTGAACCCCATAGACCAATTGTCAAAACAACGTTCTTCAACCGGCTTTTTATAAATGAGGGAAACTTTTTGGTGTCGCTTATCTCGTCTAATCGTCTCGTATAAACCAATAATAATCGCTTCTTCGCCTTCCAGCACTTGGATGAAATAAGGATCCAAATAAAGTAGCATGCCAGTGATATTTAATTGTTCGTTCTTTTTTCTGGATTTTTTTAGTAGTGCCTTCAAATGTTCTTCGGACATTTTTTGGTTAGCCACACTAGTATAAACAAGCGTATAACAAGACATTGCCATTCCCTCCTAAACTGATCAATTTTGTGTTAGCAGATAAATTTATATCCCAGTCGGCATATTGAAATGTTGCCAATCATCTTCATCGCGCGATGTTTTTCACATTTCATTTATATCGATAATTTACCAGAAAACTTTCAATTGCCAATTGAAAGCCTAGGGTTTTATGAGCGTAAGGTCCTGATAAATTTACTGAACATCTTACACTATTCGCCACACTTCCCATGTTGAAAAAATTATGCAAGCGAAATCTGAGTTTTTCGCTTCGAAAAGTGCCAATGCATGTTCCTAAGCCAAGTGTGTCGTATTGCCTGAATATGATTTAAATAGGCCTGTCCAGGTGAGGGGAGCCAAAAATTGAATCGTCTCTTTTGTAATAATGAAGGAAAGGATGCCTTTTCGAATTTCAGGAATTGGTTATGAGTGAATTAAATTATGTGTGAATTAAAACTGATCGAAGCGGCGAAAGCCGGTGATAGTGAACGTGTTGAAGCCTTGATTGCCGGTGGAGAAGCCGTTGATCAGCGCGATGATTACGGTTGGACGGCGTTGAACTGGGCGGCGGGTAAGGGGTACACGGGCATTATTCAAAAGCTGCTGGATGCCGGTGCCGATACCGGCAATACCGGCCTCGATAAACGGACAGCTTACAAGATCGCCCTGGCTGCGGCGCATGTGGAAAGCGCCGCATTGCTGCAACAGGCTCAGCAAAGCAAGGGTTTGGAACCGGATGGCGAGGCGCGCCCTTATTGCAAGGCCTATCCCGTCAATACGCTGAGGAAATTTCCGGCATGGCGGGAAAATCAGGCGGATCTCGATGATGACGCGGTCTTGTATTTGCACGAGGATTTCACCGTGACGCTGTCGATGTGGCCGCGTGAAAACCTGGTGTTTGACAGTCGAACCCCGGACTGGGAAGCATTTTGTAAACAGGAACTGGCGTTTTCGGTGCCGACCGACCTGGACTTGGCGGCGGTGTTTGCGGCGAACAGGCCGGTTGAGCTGCATCAGGCATCACTATGAAACAGCAGGCGCATTATTTTCATGAGAACGACAGGGATTGCATAGAGGTAACAGGAAATAAAGTTTCATTTGATTCCCCCTCACCCCAGCCCTCTCCCGCTGGAGAGGGAGTTGATTGTCGCTTGATCAATTCCGCTACCACTAATGTCGATACTGTCGGCACGTTAGTCGAGTTGCTCCGGTTGCGGGCGCAGCAACACGCCGGTAAAACCGCCTATAGCTTTCTTGCCGACAGCGGTAAACCGCCGGTATCGTTCAGTTACGGCGAACTTGACAGGCGCGCGCGCACTATCGCCGCGAGCTTACAGGCTTCAGGCTTGCAGGGTGAGTGCGCGCTGCTGTTGTATAACGCCGGGCTGGATTATATCGCCGCTTTTTTCGGTTGCCTGTATGCGGGCGTGATTGCGGTTCCGGCTTATCCGCCCAGGAATCAGCGTAATTTGCCGCGCTTGCAAGCCATCCTGGCCGATAGCCAAGCGGCGATCATACTCAGCACCGAAGCGATTGCGGGCTCGGCAACGGTCTTGGCTTCGCAACAAGACGGTTGTCTCAATCAACGCTGGCTGCTGACCGACAGGCTCGATGATGACAGCGAGGCATGGATCGCGCCGCGATTGAACGAAGAGACGCTGGCTTTTCTGCAATACACGTCCGGCTCCACCGGTAACGCCAAGGGTGTCATGGTTAGCCACGGCAACCTGCTGGCGAACCAGAAATTGATCAAGTCGAGTTTCGGTCATGACAGTGATTCCACCGTCGTCGGCTGGTTGCCGCTGTATCATGACATGGGCCTGATCGGTAATATCATGCAGCCTTTATATACAGGCGCTTCGGCTATCCTGATGTCGCCGATGACATTCCTGGAGCAGCCCTTGCGCTGGTTGCAGGCGATTTCCGATTATCGTGCCCATACCAGCGGCGGCCCCAATTTCGCGTATGAATTGTGTGCGCAGAAAATTACCGAGGACGAGAAGGCCGGGCTTGATCTGAGTTCCTGGAAGCTGGCTTTTAACGGCGCCGAACCGATACAGGCGGCGACGCTGGAGCGCTTCGAGCATGCCTTTGCCGGTTGCGGATTCCGCCGGGAAGCCTTTTATCCTTGTTACGGTCTGGCCGAAGCCACCTTACTGGTCAGCGGCGTCAGCAAAAATACCGCGCCTACGGTGAAAGCTTTTAATAAATCGCGGCTGGAAGAACGCCTGGCCTGTTCCAATCCGGCGTCTTTGACCGATTATCGGCGCCTGGTCGGCTGCGGGACTGTCGGCGAGCACCACGCCGTCAGGATTATTCATCCCGACAGCCGCGCGCTTTGCGAAAACGGGCAAATCGGTGAAATCCAGGTCAGCGGGCCGAGCATCGCCAAAGGCTATTGGCAAAACGCATCAGCGACCGCCGAGACCTTTGTTACCGACGCCGGGCAAACAACCTGGCTTTGCACCGGCGACCTGGGTTTTATCGACAACGGTGAGCTGTTCGTATCCGGGCGCATCAAGGATCTGATTATCGTGCGTGGTCGCAACTATTATCCGCACGACCTGGAAGCCGCCGCCGAAGCATCGACAGGCGCTTTAAACCCCGGCTGTTCGGCGGCTTTCGCGGTGGCCGGGTCTAACGGTGAAAAGTTGGTGCTGCTTGCGGAGTTAAAGCGCAGTCATCTGCGGCAAGCCGAATATCAACGCGAATTAGCCGCGATACGCAGCCGTTTGGCCGATGAATGCGGTATCCAGGTCGATACCATCGTGTTATTGAAACCAGGGTCGGTATTAAAAACCACCAGCGGTAAAATCCGCCGTTCGGCATGCCGGGAAGCCTTTGAAAATCAGCAATTCACGCCGGTGGCGCTGGATGAGTTAAAGCAGGAGGCCTCGCATGGCAGTGGAACGGTGATACAGAATACGGACGCGGGAGCGACCGGGCGCTTGCCCGGGCCTGAACAGGCCTTACTGCGTCAGGCCTTGCTATTGGCACCGCAAGATTCGGGGGCACAGATATTGACGCAATACCTGGCTGCCAAAGTGGCGGCGTTATCCGGCCTGGCGTTGGAGCAGATTCTTGCTACTGATGTGTGCGAGCGGACGCCGATCATGGGCTTGGGTATCGATTCCCTGAAAGCGATGGAGTTGAAATATTTTATCGACGAGTTTTTGGCTATCAACCTGCCGGTGGCTTTGTTACTGGATGATCAATCCATCCGGGCTGTCGCCGAACAGGCGCTTGCTTTGGCGAAAGCCGATAAGCTTGCTGGCGGTGCGGCCTTATCCGAGGCATCGCGACCCGTTGCGGAGCTGCCTTTGTCGCTGGGTCAGCAGGCTATCTGGACGGTTTGCTGCCTCGAGCCGCAAAGCCCAGTTTATAACATGCCGGTAGCCATGCGCATTCGTTCGGCCATTGATGCGGGAGCGCTACGGGTTGCTTTGGCGATGCTGGTCAACAGGCACGAACAATTACGCACCGCCTACCGGGTCAACGATGCCCTGGAGCCGGTGCAGGTGCTGTTGCCGGAATCGGAATTTTTGCTGGGCCTGATTACTTGCGCCAATGATGCGGAAAGAACGAAAAATATCAGCGATTACATCGGGCGACCTTTTGATCTGGAAAAAGGCCCATTACTCAGAGCTCAATTGTTCAGCATTGCCGGTAACGATCACATCTTGGTGTTTTGCGCCCATCATATCGCCGTTGATTTTCGATCTCTGATCACGCTGCTGGATGAATTGAAACAGTGTTACGCCGCTCAACTCGCAGGGAGACAGGCCGACTTGCCGCCACTGACCAGCCGTTATAGCGATTACGTAGACTGGCAAAAAAATTACCTGGACAGCGAACAGGCCGAACTGGATCTGGCTTACTGGCGACAGCAATTGGGCGGCGAATTGCCGAAGCTGGAATTACCTGCCGATAGAACGCGGGCTTCGGCTAGCTCTTATCGCGGTGGTTCTGAAACGCTGATGATTGATCCGCACACCACGCACAGGCTCCGCAAGCTGGCCGATACCAACAACGCTACGCTGTACACGGTATTGCTGGGGCTCTTTAACGTATTGCTGTATCGATACAGCGGGCAGCAGGATGTGATTGTCGGTACGCCGACCCTGGGCAGGCCCAAGCAGGATTTTTCAGAGGTCGTGGGGTATTTTGTCAATCCCGTTGCCTTGCGCACCCAGCCCGGCGGCGACAAGTCGTTTATCAGCTATCTGGCCGAGCTCAGGCAAACCGTGCTCGGTGCTCTGGCGCATCAGGATTACCCCTTTTCTCTGCTGGTGGAAAAAATGCAGCCTGACCGTGACAAAGGATCATGGCCCTTCTATCAGGTGATGTTCGTATTGCAGGGCGGGGTGAGCGCCGTTCCTGACGCCGTTTCGCTGGCGTTGGGCAGCGACGGCGCTGTAATAGACTGGCCGGGTATTCAAGCCGAAACGCTTGCTTTACATGACGGCGTCGCCCAATTCGATTTGACCTTGATGATGGCAGAGTCCGAGGACGGCTTATCGGCGATATTCCGGTATCGTCGCGAATTATTCACACGAGATGCTGTGTTGCGCATGTTGGGGCACTTTCAGTGCCTGATGCAGGGCATTCTGGCGTATCCCGCCATGCGTTTGGCTGAATTACCTTTGCTGACGGTGCCCGAGCGCAAGCGGCAATTGCTGGCCTGGAATAAAACCCGGTTACCTTATCCGCAGGACTTGTTAATCTATCAGTGCTTTGAAAACCAGGCGGAAAAAACGCCCGAAGCAATAGCGGCGGTATTTCAACATCAATCATTAAGCTATGCCGAGCTTAACGCCGAAGCCAATCAACTGGCGAATTATCTGCGCGCTCGCGGCGCGGGGCCTGAGACCCGGATTGCCGTGTGCATGGAAAGATCACTGGAACTGCTGATCGGCTTGCTGGCGATTCTTAAAGCCGGCGCCGCTTATGTGCCTATCGACCCGGCTTACCCATCGGAGCGCCGGAACTATTTGCTTGAGGACGCCGGTATTCGCTTGTTACTGACCCGTCCGCACCTGATCGAAACCATCATTCACGCAAACGCTGAGGTCATTTGTGTGGACAGGACCTTCGCGGTTTACGCCGACTGTTGTGCACAGAATCTGCAACCGCTGGCCGTTGCGGACAATACCGCCTACCTGATTTACACCTCCGGTTCCACCGGTAAACCCAAAGGCGTGATGGTCAGCCATCGCAATGTCATGCATTCTACCTGGGCCCGTTTCCAGTATTACCAAGAGCCGGTTGCTTGTTACCTGCTGCTGTCCTCATTTGCCTTCGACAGCTCGGTTGCCGGTATCTTCTGGACATTGAGCCGGGGCGGTTGCCTCTGCCTCCCTGAAGATAACGAACAGAAAGACCCGTCTGCTCTCGGCGCCTTGATCGAGCGGCGGCAAGTCACGCATCTATTGGCGTTGCCGTCGCTTTATGCCGCCTTGCTGGACTATGTGCCGACGCCCCGATTGGCGAGCCTGCAAACCGTTATTGTCGCGGGCGAAGCCTGTTCCGAAAGCGTCGCCGGACAGCATCACGCCCTATTACCGCATGTCTGTCTTTACAATGAATACGGTCCGACCGAAGCGACGGTCTGGAGTACTGTTCATGCCGTACAGGAGCAACAAGCCGATACTGTTGTCCCCATCGGGCAAGCCATCAGCAATATGCAGGTTTATATTCTGGATCGCTATTGCCAGCCGGTTCCGGTCGGCGTAATCGGTGAGCTGCATATCGGCGGCGACGGTATCACCCGCGGTTATCTTAACCAACCGGAACTGACAGCCGAAAAATTCATGCCCAACCCATTCGCCCTGAACGGCAAGCGCTTGTATAAGACCGGCGACCTGGCGCGCTATCGCAGTGACGGCGCTATTGAATTCTGCGGACGTGTCGATACGCAAATCAAGTTGCGCGGTTACCGGATTGAATTAGGCGAAATTGAATCCCGTCTGCTGCAATATCCGGGCATTAAAGAAGCGGTGGCGCTAGTTCGGGAAGACCGGCCCGGTAATCAACGCCTGGTGGCTTACCTGGTCGCCGGACAAGATGAAAATGTACGACCGGCAATTCTAAAAACGGCGCTCGCAAACAGCCTGCCGGATTACATGGTGCCGGCTGCGTTCGTATTTCTGGAGGCTATGCCGTTGAACGCCAACGGTAAACTGGATCGCCGCGCCTTGCGTGCACCGGAGCCGCAAGCACTGAAAAAGCGCGAGCCGGTGGCGCCGAGGGACGAGGCGGAAGAGGCCGTGGCCGGTATCTGGAGGGAAATACTCGGCATCAAGCAATTGTGCATTCATGACAATTTTTTTGACCTTGGCGGGCATTCGTTATCGGGCGTCCAGATCATGCTGCGGGTACAGGAATTATTCGCTATGGAACTGCCGGTAAAAATACTGTTTGAAGCGCCGACGATTGCCGAATTTGTCGATAAGGTGGCCGATTATCAGGCGCTTGGCGAGTCTCCGGTCAATGAATATTGATCTAGGCAAAATGACTAAAGACCCAGTACAACGCCCCCGAAAGCACCATGGCAGCGGGTAGCGTAAATACCCAGGCCATGACAATGTTGCGTATCGTATCCAGTTGCAGGCCCGAGTGGTTGGCCGCCATAGTACCCGCGATACCGGATGACAGCACATGGGTCGTGGAGACCGGCACGCCAAAATCATCCGCCAGGCCAATCGTCGCCATCGCAACAATCTCTGCGGCCGCACCCTGGGCATAGGTTAAATGGGTTTTGCCGATTTTCTCGCCAACCGTTACCACGATGCGTTTCCAGCCAACCATAGTGCCAAGCCCCAATGCAATCGCGACGATAATCTTGACCCATAGTGGAATAAATTTGGTGGCGTTATTGAGCAGTTTTTTGAAGGCTTCAATATTGCTTTTGGTTTCAGGATCGAAGCTGACATGCGCGTTTTTCTCTAGCTTGTTGATCGTCTCGGCTGACAAATACATGTCCTTGCGCATATTGACTTCATTACCCAACGATATTTTCGCCAGCGAGTTGTCATAAGCTCTGATTTGGTCACCGATAACACCGGTCATGGCGGTTAGGGCTGGTATGATCTCCGGCGTAAAGGTATTGGTGCGCAAATAGTCCTCAAGAATGGCATGGGGGTCTTTAGCAAGCGTCATTGACGGACTCATTTTTTCCAGAGACTGCTGCGTGACTTTGGTGATGGCCGCCAACTCGGTTACCTGATCGACCGGCATCGCGCGGTTTAACGCATAAGCCAGGGGCACCGTGCCGACCAGAATCAACATGATCAAGCCCATGCCTTTTTGGCCGTCATTGGAACCGTGGGCAAAAGACACACCGGTGCAGGTGAGAATCAGGATGCCGCGAATCCACCAGGGCGGGGCATGGTCTTTCCTCGGTTCGCTATAAAGCGCCCGGTTTTTTACCATGGCTTTCAGCAGCAATAACATGCCGGCCGCCAGCATAAAACCGATGACGGGCGACAGCAGCAGCGCGTAAGCCACTTTGGTCACCTGCTCCCAGTCGACGCCGCTGGTGCCGTCGCGACCGTGCATCAAGGCATTGGCGATACCTACGCCGACAATCGAGCCTATCATGGTATGCGAGGACGATGCGGGCAAGCCAAACCACCAGGTGCCGAGATTCCAGGCAATCGCTGCAATCAATAAAGCAAACACCATGGCAAAGCCGGACCCTGAACCCACCTGTAAAATCAACTCAACGGGCAACAAGGAAATAATGGCGAAGGCGACCGTTCCGTTTGATACCAACACCCCCAGAAAATTGAAAAAACCCGACCAAATCACGGCAACCAACGGGGGCAGGGAATGCGTATAAATGACCGTGGCGACCGCATTGGCGGTATCGTGAAAACCATTGACAAACTCAAAGCCCAGCGCCACAAACAGGGCCATGCCAAGCAAAATATAAGGCCACCACGGCGGAGCTTCCGAACCTGCGTTATGCAATTCATTGATCAGGCTGCCAACGGTAAAGAAAAGCGCGGCAATAACGAGGCCGATAATGGCAAAGACCAGTTTCGGCTCGTGCGCATGGCTCATATCTACTTTTGTTTTGGCGGCAGTCGATTGCGGGGTCAAGGTTTTGGATTTCATCGCGGCTGATTCCTTGAAAGTTGGTTCAAATATACCAAATGAGTGTAGTGCGAATTACGCGCTATTGGTTAACCAGTAGCCCGGATGGAGCTTGCGGAATCCGGGGAGTTCGTAGCTCCGATGTCCCGTATTACGCTTACGCTCCATACGGGCTACTTGCTACTTGCTAAGTATTTAAAGCAAGTCATAGTATCCCTAAACTCGAATTATCTCAAACGCTCTTATGTTCTAGATAATCTGGTCACATCACCCTCTTAGTCCCCCTCTCATCAAGCTTTTTGCGCCCTTCACAAGGTAGTGTGAAGTATTGCCTGAATATGACTTAAACATGCCTTTCCAGGTGAGGGGGCCATAAATTGGATCGTCTCTTTTAGCATAGAGAGGCTTGAGCGATTTTGCTTAACTTGCCGGACAAAGACCTCACTGCCATTAATTCTGTAGGGTGTGCATACCGTTAATCATAGGACAGGTCCGCCGGATACCCTACAGATTGCATACAAAGGAACTAACAACGATTTGGAGGCCGTAACCATGCAACAAGCATCGACAAAAAAACACCAAAGCGCCGGGCAAGGCCGCGCAAACCTGATCTTGCAGCTTGATAAAAACAGGACAGCCGATAATCCGGTTAAAAAACGTCGGCCCGATACCCAGGCGCCATTGTCGTACGCCCAGCAACGTCTGTGGATCATGTCGCAACTGGAACCCGATAATCCCATTTACAACATGGCCGGAGCGATACGTTTTAACGGCGCATTGAATACCGAAGCCTTGCAGCAAAGCCTCGACGAAGTGGTGCGCCGACATGAAATATTACGCACTCGTTTTGTCGACGAGCAGGGGCAAGCGAGGCAATGCGTGATGTCGGAGAGCGGATTAACACGATTCAGGCTGGATTTGACCGACAGCCCGCAGGCAGCCTTTGACGATTGCGCCGAGGCCTTTATCCGCGCGCCCTTCGACCTATCGGCGGCGGCTCCGCTACGCGTTATGCTGGCTGTGCTGGGCAAGGACAGGCACACCCTGGTGTTGGTCCTGCATCATATCGCGGCGGACCGCTGGTCGGTCGGGCTCATGATGAAAGAGGTGGCCGCGCTTTATGAGCGATTCAGCAAGGGCTTGCCGTCAAGCCTGCCGGAACCGACCATTCAATACGGCGATTTTTGCGTCTGGCAAGCCCAACAGGTGGAGCGATGGGAAAAACAACTGAGCTACTGGACGCAAAAATTGCACAATGGCCCGCCGCTGTTGGAATTGCCTACCGACCGTCCGAGGCCGCTGCTGCAAAGTTATCGCGGCGACCTGTACGAATTTAGCATTGGACAGTCGCTCGGCAGCGCCGTCAAGGCCTTGTGCAAGCAGCATAACGCAACGCTGTTCATGGTCATGGCCGCCGCGTTTAACAGCCTGCTGTATCGCTATACCGGCAGCAAGGACATGACCATGGGCTATCCGGTTGCGGGCCGGAATCAGGCCCAGATAGCCGATCTGATCGGGTTTTTTGTCAACACGCTGGTGTTGCGTTGCCAACTATCCGATGATATGCCTTTCTCGGCCTTGCTTAACCATATCCGCAATCAGGCCTTGCAAGACCAGATGCACGCGGATTTTTCTTTCGGGCAGTTGGTGGAGGCGCTGAACCCGGTGCGCCATGCCGATCATACGCCGTTATTCCAGGTGATGCTGGCCGTGCAAAACGTGCCGACGAGCGCCTTCGAGATACCCGACTTATCGGCGACACCGTTAAATCTCAACAATCACGCCGCACAATTCGACCTGACGCTGTTTATCGAAGAGAGTGACGGCCAATTGCAGGGGCTGTTCGAATACAACACCGATTTGTTTGATGCCGCCACTGTCGCACGGATGGCCGGACATCTGCAAACCTTGCTGGCGGGTGCGGTCATGGACCCGAACCTGCCGATTGCGCAACTCCCGTTGCTGACCGACAGGGAACGTCAACAACTGTTTTTCGACTGGAACAGGCCATCGGAGCTCTCGAGATCATGTCCGCCGATGCTGGTACATCAACGCTTTGAAGCGCAGGCAAAAGCCGCGCCGGAAAAAACCGCGCTGGTCTTCGCCGGGCAAACCTTAAGCTACGGCGAGCTTGACAGCCGTGCAAGCAGCCTGGCCGATGCGCTCAATGCCGGGGGCATAGGCCCGGAAAGTCGGGTCGGCGTCAGTGCCGAGCGTTCCCTGCAACTGATCGTCGGCTTGTTGGCGGTGCTTAAGGCGGGAGCGGCCTATGTGCCGTTGGACCCAGGTTATCCTGACGAGCGCCTGGACTATATGTTGCAGGATGCCGGTATTAAGTTGTTGCTGACCCAGGCTCATCTGGCGGAGCGCTTCCGGCGCAATGACATCGAAATGATCTTGCTTGATCATATTTCCCCTCTCCCCGGCCCT
>SXGT01372034.1_pt1 | contig 16214 bp, 13 predicted proteins | sample 3176221 | NCBI WGS metagenome assembly SXGT01 (sample SAMN11356862, study PRJNA531348) | freshwater metagenome | isolation source: freshwater sample F1-120 | place: China: Fuxian Lake, Yuxi | collected 2017-12-25 | reverse complement strand
GCGGTTGATCTCGTCGGCGAGCAGCAGGTTGGTGAAGATCGGTCCCTTGTGCGTGCGGAACTCGTGCGTCTTCTGGTCGAGGATCTCGCTGCCGACGATGTCCGACGGCAACAGGTCGATCGTGAACTGGATGCGGGCGAAGGCGAGGTCGACGGTCTTCGACACCGCCGCGACCAGCAGCGTCTTGGCGAGGCCGGGCACACCCTGCAGCAACAGGTGGCCCGACGTCAGCAGCGCGATGATCACGCGCTCGACGACGACATCCTGGCCGACGACGACCTTGCCGACGCGGGTGCGGATCTGTTCGAGGAACTGCCGGGTCTCGGCGAAACGGGGCGCAGTGGCAGGTTCGGGAGCGATCATGGGAATCAGCGGCGGTCGGTTGGAGTTCGGGGAATCGCTCAGCTCACGCGCATCAGCCAGCGCGTGGCCACGGCGGTGAGGTCGAGCGTCGGGTCGGTGGCGCGGCCGAAGTGGCACGCCTCGATGCGCGCCTGGTCGGCGGCGAGTTCCTGCTTTTGGGCGTCGTCGAGCCGCGCGCGGCGGCCGACTTCCTGCAGCAGGGCGAGCACGGTGAACGGCGTCACGTGCTTGGGCAGTTGCAGCACCCCCTTCGGAGCGCCGGTCCCGCTGGCGGCGCGCGCCAGGAAGAACCAGCCCATGTAGGCGAGGAAGCCGAACGCGATCAGCACCCACGCCCAGATCGGCGGACCGCCGGGGCGTCGGCCGGACAGCGCGACTTCGGGGCTCACGGTGGCGAGGTCGGCGTCGTCGTAACGTTGGTAGAGCGCGCCGAACGAGGCGTCGCGCGGCTTGCCGAACACGAAGCTGCCCGGCTTGTTGTCGCCGTCCTTCGCCTTCAACGCCAACAGCCAGATGCGCTCGCTCTCGATGCCGTCGTGCTCCTCGCTGAACTTGTTCACCGAAGCACCCTGGTCGTCCTGCTTCTCGATCGCGAAGCCGGGCAGGTCGAGCTGCAGGATCGTGTCGAGGTCGGGCACGAGGCCCACGGCCCGCGCCTTGATCTCGAGCGTGATCTTGCCTTCGTCGCTCTTGCGCTCGTCGAGCAGCTGCGTGATGTGCAGGTCGCGGAACGGCCGCACCTCCGGCTTGCCGGAGGCGTCGATCGCCAGCGACGAACTGGTCACCGGCAGGATCGTGAAGCCCGACGTGTCGAGGAAGTCGAAGTCGAGTTTGATCTCCGGCACGCGATCGACCTGCGGTCCACGCGCCTTCAGCAACAGGAACGCGTACGGCGTGCGTCGCCAGCTGGCGTCTTCGGTCGGCGTCGACGCCATCGCTTCGCTGTTGAACGTCACCGACAGCACCTCGAAGTGCTCGTCCAGCGCCGCGTTCACGGCTTCCTGGAATTTGTCGCGGTAGTTCTCGAGCGGCCGGCCGTAGTTCCACGCGTACGGCGAGTTGTTCTGGTTGGTCGCGTACTTCTGGAAACCGCCGCTCTCGCGCTCGAGCTCCGGCGAGTGCACGATGTCGACGCGCAGCCCGAACGGCGCAGTGCCGACGGCCGTGTCGCCGTCAACGGTCGCCTCGAGTCGCAGCTCGCGGATCAGGTCCTGGTAGTAGTCCCAGACCTTCTTCGCTTCCAAGGCCTGCGGGTGGTCGCCGATCACCTGGAACCCGGCGTCGAGATAGCGGTACTTGATCTGCGGCTTCACCGCCGACATCCGCGTGAACAACTGGTTGGCGAACATGGCCAGGTGGCGTTCGCGTTGTGGCTTCGGCAGCGCATCGATCGCGGCGCGGATCTCCTTCAGTTGGCTCTTGGCCAGCACCGTGTCCTCGTCGACGGCGCCGAGGTCGGAGGCGCCCAACGCCGCATAGAACCACGTGTCGTACGGACGGATCGTCTCCTGGTCGAGACGCAGGTCGCCGACCACCTGGGCGTAGTGCGCCGCCCCTTCGGCGAACACCGCAAACGCCGCCTTGCGATTCTCGGCGAAGTTCGAGCTGCGCTTCAGCTCCTTGGCGAAGTTGTTCTGGTCGTGCACGAGCGAGCCGACCACCGCCAGCAGCGCCCAGTGCGAGCCACGCTTCTGCACCGCGCGCTGCGCGACCTGCAGCGCCGTGCCGTAGCCCTTCATCACCTCTTCCAGCATCTCGCGCTGCGACCGCTTGGTCTTCTCCTTCTCCTGCACCGCCGGCCGTCGCCAGGTCGTCGCCAGGTTGGTGCGCATCTTGCCGAGCAGTTCGCCGAGCAGCACCGGATCGAGATTGGCGACGTCGCCGAACACGCGCTCGATCGTCTCCAGCCGGTAGACCTCGGCCGGGCTGTGCGCGGTGGTGAACGCTTCGCTGAGCAGCGCCTCGTCGACGCCCCCGATCGGCAGCGCGCGCAGCTTGGTGACCCAGTTGCCGAGTTCTTCGAGGTTGCGGTTCTGCTTGCTGCGCGTAAGCGGGATGCCGTTGGCGCGCTGCTCGAAGCCGTACATGAACATGTACGAGTTGGTGCGCGTGTTGGCGTTCGGGTTGTGACTGCGCATCCACACGCGCAGGAACTCGTGCGCCAGATCCTTGGCCTTGCGCGCATTCTGCCCAGCCAGCGTCTCGATGAACGGGAACGCCTTCTCCGGTTCGTTGACCTTGAGGAACAGCTGCGCCGACACCGTCGCGAAGTGCGGCTCGAGCGCGTCGTCGAGCAACGCCGCCCACGCCGCCCCGGGCTGCGCCTCGACCAGGTCCACCGGCTCGATCGCAACCACCTGACCACCGCCGCCCATGCGCCGATTGGTCCAGAAGATGTTGCCGAACTCGTCGCGCTCCATCATCGGCCCGAATGAGTCCGACTTCGAGTTGGTGTAGCTGTACGACGCCTCGACGATCCAACCGGCGGCGAGCAGGCCGAGCGTGGGCTTCCACTCTTCGGCCAGTTGCGGCGCCACGCGCAGCAACGCCTCGACCGCGGTCTTCTGCAGCCGCAGGCCGCTGGCGCGGAAGGTCGCATCGGCGGGCTTCTCGGCGAAGCCCTTGGCGACCTGACCGCCGATCGTGGCGATGATCTCCATGCCGCGTTCGGGCCGCTGCGTGAAGCTGTCGGCGAGCCACGACGGGCCGAGGTCCTCGCTGACCTTCGGCGCCAGCTCGACCGCGCGCCGCAACGCTTCCTTCTTCTCGTCGTCGCCGATGTCGCCCTTGGCGAGTGCGGCCTGCGTGACCTTCCACGCCATTTCGAGGTGCACCGTCTTCTTTTCCTTCTGGTGCATCGCCAGAGCGTGGCGGGCCAGCAGATTGAGGCCCTCGCGGTCGTTGGCCTGTTCGGCGGCGTCGGCAGCCGGCAGGAACGGGCCCATCTCGACGTCCTGGCCGATCGTCGACAGCAGCAGCGCCACCTTGCGGCGATCCAGCCGTTGCTCGGCCTCGGGCTTGCCGATTTCGACCGTCAGCAGGCGAACGAACTCCTCGAGCACGCTGCCCGCCTCGATCGCGCGCAGGACGAACGGCGCCAGCATCGCGACCTGCTTCTTGTCGAGACCCTCGGGCTTGGGCGCCAACGCCGCCAGCGCGAACACGTCCTCGAAAGCGAAGCGGTTCTTCTCCTGCAGATGCTGCGGCACACGCTGGTCCTCGGGCCGCTGCGCCGTGTTCGGCAACGCGCGCAGGAAGTGCTCGAAGCAACCCTTGCGCTCCTTCTCCGGAATCGTCAGCAGGAACTCGGCGACCTTGGACCACCGGCCGAGCGTCACGTCGCGCTGCAACATTTCGAACTCGCGCTGCAACTTCTTCTCGGCCAACTGCTGCTCAGCGATTGCTGCCGCCGCCGCTGCATTCGGCGCGCCGACGGCGACGGCGACACCGGGGCCAGCCGCCCCCGCCGGAGTTCCGGCCGGTGTCGCCCCGAACTGTTCGACCAGCAGACGTTCGATCTCCGCGCGCGAACGTGGCGCGGCCAGCGGATCGGTTGGATCGCCATGCTCATGGGCGTGCGCAACGGACGGCGCAGCCGTGGTCGGCGCCGCAGCACCGGTCGCGCCACCTGCAGCCTTCGCCTTGTCTTCCTTCGCCTTCTCCTCGGCCGGGTCGTACGGCTTCAACTCCGGCGCCGACCAGGCGGCGAGGATCGACGACGGACGGCGATCGAACTGCAGCTGCTTCCACTTCTGCACGCGGGCCATCCCGGCGGCGGCGGCGGCAGCGGCGGCGGGATCCTGCGGCATCGCCGGCTGGTTCGGGTCCTGTGGCTGCCCGACTTCGAATGCGGAGGGCGGGGCGATGCCTGGTGCCGGCACGATCTGCAGGCCGGGCACTGTGCGCAAACGGATCGCCGGCGCACTCGGCACCGGCGTCTGCGCGAACACCAAGGAAGCCGTCGACAATGCCGACGAGCAGACAACGAACAGCAGCGAGCTAGCAGGCAGGGAACGCATCAGGGTTCTCCTCGAGGGGGCGGCAACGTAGCACGCAGGCGCGACGCGGCGAGCGCCGGCATGCAACGTTCCTTGTCGTTCGGTGGAATGCCCGCCGTCAGTCGGCCGCGGCCCCGAGGTCGGGCACGAGCGCGCGCAGATCGACGGCGAGTCCGCACACGACGTCCAGACGCCGCAGGTATTCCGCGCGGGGAATCGTGAACGCCCCCAAAGTCTGCAAGTGCGAGGTGGCGAACTGCACGTCGAGCAGTTCGATGCCGGCGCCGAACAACGACCGAACCAGGGCGACCAGGGCCACCTTCGACATGTCGGTCGCGCGATGGAACATTGATTCGGCCGCAAACAGGCCGCCGATCTGCACCCCGTAGGTGCCCGCGACGAGCTCACTGCCGTGCCAGACCTCGAGGCTGTGCACGTGCCCCATCGCATGCAGCGCCGTGTAGGCCTCGACCATCTCCGGAATGACCCAGGTGCCCTCGGGCCGCCGGCGGCCGCATTCGCGCATCACGCGCGGGAAGCAGCGATTCCAGCTCAGTTGGAAGCCACCCCGCCGGATGCGTCGTTGCAGGCTGCGCGACACGTGCAGGTGGTCCGGATCGAGCAGCGCGCGCGGGTCGGGACTCCACCACATCGGCACGTAGCCTTCGCCGTACCACGGGAAGATGCCGTGCGAATACGCCTGCAGCAGCGTCGCCGGCCGCAGGTCGCCGCCGATCGCGCACAGACCGTCGTGGTCGTAGAGCCCGGGATCGGGAAAGCGCACCGGGCCGGTGAGCGGCAGCACCACCGGCGCGCGTGGTCGACCGCGCATCAGCGCTCCTTCAACCGCCGCAGCGTGGTGTTCTGGTCCTCGCGGTTGCCGAGTTCGAGCAGTTCGATCTCGCCGTCGGGAAGCTGGCGGAAGTAGACCCGCAGGCCGAGCGAGGCGCGCAGGCTCCAGGTGTCCTGGCCGCCGAGCTGTTTCACTTCGAGGCCGGGGTAGGCGTGACCTTCGGTGCAGAACTGCAGGATCGCCGCGAACGCGCGCGCCACCGACTTGCGTTCCTTGCCTTCGAGCGACTTGTAGAACGACGGCAGGAAGCGCGGCAGCAGGAAGCGGCGGTCGTCGACGGTGGGCTCCGGCTCGGGCTGCGGCTTGTAGCGGCGTTTGCCCTTCGGCAGCAGCGCATCAAGTTCGGCGACGGTGGCTTCGAGCTCGCGCAGGCGCGAATGGTCCTTGGCCAGCTGGCGGCGCAGCGTTTCGTCGTTGGCGACCATGCCCTCGAGCTCGCTTTCGAGATCGTGCACGCGCTGCAGCAGCTCCGTGGCGCCGGCGGCGGCCGGCGGTGGGGCAGCGGGCCCGACCGCGCCACCAGAACGGTGCTGGAGCTCGCCGCGCAGCAGCGTCACTTCCTGTTCGGCCCGCTGCAGCCGACGCGACACGTCGCTTTCGCGTTCGCGCGCCCGCGTCGCCGCTTCGCGCGCGCGCTCGAGTTCGTCGCGCGCGCGCACCAGCTCGGCGGCGCGCAGGTTGGCGAGTACGGCGGTTTCGCTGACGGCGGGTTCGGTCGCCGCTTCGTCGTCGTCCGCAGTCGCCATCGCGCTCGCAGCCGCGCTCTTCGGCGGCAACAACAACTGCAGCACCACGTCGAGCTGCTTCGGATCGCGCAAGTCGGCCAGCAACGGCGCCAGCACGTGCGCGGGCGCCTTCTCCAGCCGGAACCCGCCCTTGGGACTCAGCCCGAAGTGCGCGGTCGTCTCGCGCAGCTTCTTCACCGGCACCAGCAGTTCGAGCAGCATCGCGAGCGGCACGTCGGAGCCCTTGCCGAGCACGCGCTCCGCGAGCTTCTTCAGGGCAACGGCGCCGTCGTTCATCGCAACCAATCTACTGGCGACGGTGCGGAGTGGCGACCATGCGCTGCCCGTGCGCGCGGCGGGCTTCAGCCGTCCGGCGAGGTCGGCACGGGCACAGCGGGCGGCGGCGTAACCGGAACGGGGTAGATCGGCGTCACCGGATACTCCGAGAAGTTGCCGCGGCTGTCCCACTCCAGCTCGATCGCGTCGCGTTCGGCCTGCGTCTCCGGGCGCCGCGGCAGGAACGCGCGGTAGGTGCCCCACTCGACCAGATCGAACGGCGCGCCGACGAGCACACCCACCTTCCACAGCACGAACGACGGGAACAAGAACACCGACAGCGGGTCGCGCGTCTCCTTGGGCTGCGAGCGGTAGACGAACCACGCCGGCACGAACGCGGCGACGTCGACCGGCACCCCGACCACGAAACCGACCGTGCCGCCGAGCGTCGCCGGAAACCGCGTGAACCAGGTGCGCTCGGAGCGCGCATCGACCAGCTGGTCGGTGTAGCGCACCAGCGGCGTGCAGCTGACCAGGCCAAGGCTGCTCGCAGCGACCAGGGCCGCAGCAAGGGCAGTGCGGAATCCGGTTCTGCACCTGCCCACGGCGATCACCCGCGCGTCTCGATCTTGCGCGGTTCGCGGCGCGCGAACTTCATGTTCTTGATCTTCCACTTGTCGGCGAGCTCCGCCCGCGGCGTGCGGTGCCGCGAGAAGACCTGCTCGTCGGTCATGTTGACCAGCTCCAGCTCGCGCAGTTTCCAGATCGAACGCTGGCCGTCGGCCACCGCGGCCGCGGCCCGGTTCGCCGAACGTGCACCGGATTCGCAGTTGAAGATCACCGAATAGACGAAGTCGAGCGTCACCGTCAGCTCGCGCGACCGGTCCTTGCTGGACCAATCGACCACGACGATGTGGTCGGTGACCGCCTGCTTGCCCTTCTGCAGCACCGTGTTTTCCGCCGGCGCTTCGTTCGGCGCGAAGTCGGAAGTCTTCAGGTTGGTGCCCGCCGCGGCCGAACCGAGGATCTGGCCTTCGAAGTAGGTGCGAGGCTGACTGACGATGCCCGTCGCAATGGTCTTGTTCTTGTCGACGATCTCGACCTTGCGTTGCAGCGCGCCGATCTGGTCGAGCAGACCGCCGTTGCGCGTGGCCTCGGCGACGGTGCGCTTGCAGGCGATGATCGACTCGTCGAGCTGGCGGACCAGCAGGTATCCGACCGGCAGCAGCACCAACGACAGCAACACGATGACCTTGTAGAGGTCGAGTGAACGCAGGAACTTCACTTGCCACCTCCGGTCGCGGCGAGCATGTCCTTGGCCAGGTCGCCCGGCGTGGCCGGAAGCGGCAGGGCAGCCCCGAGACGGTCGCCGCCGCTCGGGCCGAACGAATCGAACGAGTCCTTCACGTGCAGCGTGACCTTGAAGTAGGCGCCTTCGACGCCGCTCTCGCCGCTGTCGGTGAAACGGTTCTCGTCCTTCTCGGCGACCTTTTCCGGCTTCTCGAAGGGCGAATCGGGCTTCGCCAGTTCGGCGTCGATCAGGCCCTGCAACGTGTCACGCCGCGAGCGGAAGTTCGAATCGCGGAACGCGATCGTGAACTCCAGCGTGCGGTTGGGCGCACGCATGTTGAGCTTGAGGTTCGTCACCAGGTAACGACCCAGCATGCCTTCCTGCGCGTCGGGGCGCGGTTCGGCCTGCTTCATCATCTCGGCCCACCGCACCAGCACCGCGAGGCCGGACTCGAGCGTCACGTCCTCGTAGATGCCCGACTCCTTCTGCTTGCTGTCGACGACGGCGCGCAGCTTGTCGCGCACGATCTGCAGTCGCTTGTGCACCGGCTCGCTGGCCAGCTCGGCCACCAGCTCGGCGTGCTTGTAGTCCTTGCCGGCCTTCTCGATGCGGAAGTGCGACGGGTTCTCGAACCAGCTGCCGGCGAACACCGAGTTCAGCATGCCGAAGAACACCGGCGTCTTGCTGGTGCCGGACGTGTAGGTGCTGCCGATCTGCAGTTCGAGCAACTTCAGCTCGGTCTGCTTCGTGTTCCACCACACGAACATCGACAGCATCGCGACCATGCAGGCGATGGCGAGTGGGAACTTGATGCGCTCGAAGCCGCGCGTCAGCATCAGGTCTTCCTGCCGCAGCTGGAAGCCTTCCGGGCCACCCATGCGGCCGAGTGCGAGGCCGAGTGCGGTCGCGAGGCGCGGGCCGAGATCGACCGCCTGCTCCGGGGTCAGGTCGTGCTGCAGCTTGGCGAGCACATCGAGCTCGTGCACCGGCACGCCGAACACCGCCGCCAGCATCTCGCGGGTGCCGTGCAGACGACTGGCGCCGCCGGTGACCCACACCGCGTGCAAAGCGGCAGCGCGACCCGAAGCGGTCAGGAAGCGCGTCAGCTCGCGCGCGAGGCGCTGCAGCCAAGCAGTGTGCGCCGATTCGACTTCGGCGTGTTTCACCGTGACCGGACGTGCGGGCGCTACGGCCGTCGCCGGCTCGCCTTCGGCGCCGGGCACCGCCGGCACCGCCGACGGCACGTCGATGCGCTGGTCGGCACCCGTGGTCAAGCACTGCCAGGCGGCCGCGCGGCCAGTCCCGGCGTCGAGGCCGTGCTTGCGCGCAATCTCGTCGCCGACCGCACCGTCGCCGATGCGCAGCACGCGCATCTCGACCAGGTTCTCGGCTTCGACCAGCAACACCTTGACGCTGCGCGAACCGATGTCGACGACGGCGGCCACCTGCTTGCCGGCCGTACCGGCACCCGCTGCGGCGTCGTCGTAGTCGAACGCACCGGCCCAGTGCGCGGTGCGCCACAAGGCCATCGTGTCGAGGTCGACGCTCTCCGGTTCGATCTTGTGCGCCGCGAGGGCGCCAAGCTGCGCGCGCAGGCTCGCCTTCGGCACCGACGCAACCATGATGCGCGTGCCGCCACCTGGCGCTTCGCCGACCTCGTGGAAGTCCACCACCATGTCGTCGACCGACTGGCTCTGGATCTCGCCTTCGATCTCGGCCTTGACGACCTTGCGGATCGCTTCGTGCCCCTTGAACGGCAGGTCGAGCGTGCGCAGCACCGCTTCGCGGCACGGGTGGCCGACGGCCACGTCGCCGCGCATGCCAGCGTCGAGCGCTTCGCGCGCCGCCGTCGCAACCACATCGACGCGAATGCCGCCATCGGCGCCGGGGGCGCCGGCCGGAGCGACATGGCAACGCAGCAGCCGCGTCTTCTTGTAGCTGCCGTCCAGCTCGACGACCTTCACTGCCTGGTCGCCTGGATCGATGCCGATGCTCCTCATGCGTTCACCTGTCGGATTCGGCCGCTGGGTCGCGTGCGGCCAACGCGTTCATCGCTTGCCCGGCGGATTGGAAGGGGTTCCATCCGCTCGGCTTTCGGGACGACTGTCGCGGTCATAACGTTCCCGCTGCCCGTCGTCGAGCAAGGCGCGGAACCGTTGTTCGGTCTGGCGTCTGAGGTGTTTGAGCTGGCTCAACACCGCCGGCGGCAACTGGTCCTCTTGGACGTTGCGCAGGATCGCAGTCTCGGCCTCGTAGCTGTGGCGCAACACCAGGGCCAACGACTGCTGCTGTTTCGGGGCAAGGCCGTAGTCGGCCGTCATCTTCTCGATGTACGCCTGCTCGTCGAACGGGATGTTGCCCGCGCTGTGGCCGGCGACGGCATGGCCGACCGACGCCCCCGCGGCAAAGCAGCCGGCCGCCAGGCCCACGATCCACTTGCGCATGGCGTCCATTGTCGGAATCACTCGGTCCTGGTCACACCCGGGTCACTTCTTCTCGCTGCGCGGCGGCACCGCGCCCGATTCGATCAGGCGGTCGAGGCGTTCGATTTCGCGCTGCACGTCATCCGGCGCCGCCTGCAGTTCGGCCGGTCCCTGGTCGTGCACGAGACCCGAGTGCCAGACCAGGCCGAGGCCCGCGAGCAACACGGCGGCGAGCAGCAACCGGCGGCACATGCCGACGGCCGCAGCGGCGAGGTCGGCCTGCTTGAGTTCGTCGCGGGCCGGCAAGCGCCGCGCCGCCGCGAGCACGTTGGCGGTGAATCCGGCCGATGGCGTGCGCACGTCGGCGCGCGCCGTCGCGAACATCGTGCCCAGCGACTTCGCGCTGGCCGCGGCTTCCTGCAGGGCGGGCTCGGCGGCCAGCCGCGCCGCGAACGCAGTGCGCTCGGCGGGGCTCAGGCGGTCGTCGAGGTAACGCTGCAGCTGGAGTGCGTCGCGCTGGGGAAGTTCACGGTGCGGTCGGTTCATCGGCGGCCTCCACGGGCAGGGCTGTCGCCACCATTGGGCAACAGCTCGGGGTGCAATCGTTCGAGCGCTTCCTTGAAGCGATGGCGGGCGCGGAAGAGTCGTGACTCGACCGTGCCCAGTTGGATCTGCAGGACGTTGGCGATCTCGGTGTAGGAGAGGTCCTCGAACTCGCGCAGCACGAGGATCGTGCGGAACTTCTCCGGCAGCGAATCGACAATCTGGCGCGTCACCGCGGCGAGCTCCGCCGTCAGCAGCGGCGCTTCCGGGCTGTGCTGGTCGAAGCGATCGGTGCCGGCGTCGAGCACGGCTTCGTCTTCGACGAGGCGCAGGCGGCGCGAGCTGGCGCGCGACAGGTGGTCGGTCGCCGCGTTCACCGCGATGCGATAGACCCAGGTGAAGAACGCCGACCCGTGTTGGAAGGTGTGCAGCTTGCGGAAGACCTTCAGGAACACTTCCTGCGCCAAGTCCTCGCACTCGACCGGATCCCGGCAGTAACGGCCGAGCAGCCGGAAGACCCGATCCTGGTAGCGCTCGACGAGTTGCGCGAACGCTGCCTCGCTGCCCTCGAGCACCGCGGTGATCAGCTCGTTGTCAGGAGTCTCAGTGGGTCTTTGCAAGGCGAGCACGAGGGCATTGGAGGAACCTGGGCCGCGTTTCTTCCCGAGTCGCGGAACTCAGTCTGGGACCTTCCCGGGGCGTCCCGGTGCGGCCGGACCGGCGCTGCCATCGGGCTTTTGGAAGAGGTGCCCCATCTTGTCCCGTTTGGTATCCAAGTACTTTTGGTTGTGATGGTTAGGTTCGATTACCAGGGGCACCTGGGCGGTGATTTCGAGGCCGTGCCCGGTGAGGCCGGCCAGCTTCTTCGGGTTGTTGGTCAGCACCCGCAGCTTGCGCACCCCGAGGTCGTGCAGGATCTGGGCCCCGGTGCCGAACTCACGTTCGTCGGGGCGGAAACCGAGGTGCACGTTGGCCTCCACGGTGTCCATCCCGGTGTCCTGCAGGGCGTAGGCACGCAGCTTGTTGGCCAGGCCGATGCCACGTCCTTCCTGGCTGATGTAGAGCACGATGCCGCGCCCTTCGGCACTGACCCGCTTCATCGCCGCCTGCAGCTGCGGGCCACAGTCGCAACGCAGCGACCCGAACGCGTCGCCGGTCAGGCACTGCGAATGGACGCGCACCAGCACCGGCTCGGCGATCGGCGGAAAGCGCCCGCTGTCACCGACGCGCGGGATGCCGACGGTGAGCGCCATGTGGGTGCGACCGTCGACGAGGCTGTGGTAGGTGTGGCAGTCGAACTCGCCGTGTTCGGTCGGCATGCGCGCGACCGCGACCCGTTCGATCAGGCGCTCGCGACGGCGGCGATACTCCACCAGCTCCGAGATCGCGCCGAGCTTGAAGCCGTGCTTCTTGCAGAACTCCAGCAGGTCCGGCACGCGCGCCATTTCGCCGTCGGGCTTGGTGACTTCGCAAATGACGCCCGCGGGCCGCAAACCGGCCAACCGGCACAGGTCGACGATGCCCTCGGTGTGGCCGGTGCGCACCAGCACACCGCCTTCGCGCGCGCGCAGCGGCATGATGTGGCCGGGCCGGGTCAGGTCTTCGGGGCGCGCATTCGCCGCCACGGCCACCTTCACCGTCAGCGCGCGGTCGGTCGCCGAGATCCCGGTCTCCATGCCCTTGGCCGCCCCGATCGACACCGTGAACGCGGTGCCGTAGCGCGACTTGTTGTCGGCCACCATCGGCGGCAGCGCCAGCTGGTCGCAGATCCCCGGATCGAGGGCGAGGCAGATCAGCCCGCAGCACTCGCGCATCATCAGGGCGATCAACTGCGGGGTCACGAACTCCGCCGCGAAGCACAGGTCGCCTTCGTTCTCACGCGCAGGATCGTCGACCAACACGACCGGACGACCGGCCTTCAGTTCTTCGAGCAGCTCGGGGATGGGTGCAAACGTCATCAGGTTCGTCGTCCGACCGGGCCTGGTCGGGCCACGCATCCTACAAAGCAACCGAGTCCGCTTCTCGCGCTCGATGCCATCGGAGCCGCACGGCTGGCAAAGCGTGCCGACTGGCAGCGGCGGCGGTTGCCGAGCTTTGCAACGACCCCACTCCGACTGCTGCAGGACGCAGCACCCGGCGCACTTCCTGGCGCCGCGAAAAAGCCCCTTCCGGCCATGGCACGGTCGTCGCAAGTCCATACACCAGCCGTAGTTGTTTTTTCCTTCAGCACGGTTCCCCAGGGGGCCGAATCGACCTTTGGCAAGGGTCGAGTCGGTGCAACTGGGAAAACGAGCAACGGGGATGAAACGCACTCTGCTGGAAGTGTTCGCTGGCCTCATGGCCATGGTCCTGATGGTGTCCTTCCATCAGCAGATCGCCCGTCTCGAGGCGCAGCAGCACGACGTCGGCGCGCTCGAACGCAAGGTCGATCGCGCGGTCGAGGCGGTGTCCTCGGCCGGCACGCAGCGCGACTTCGATTCGCTGCGCCAACAGATCGTCGAGCAGATGGAAGTCCGCATGCAGCGGCTGGAGACGCAGCTGTCGACCGCCGCCGCCGGCAGCGAACAGGCCACGGCGATCGCCGGTGAGCTGGCGCGCGCCAAGGCCGACGTGTCGACCTTCCGCAACCAGTTGTCGAACGACTTCGAGCGCCAGAAGGCCCTCGTCGACGCCTACATCAGCGAAGTGCGCACCAAGGAAGCGACCGCCGCCGAGCGCCTGTCCAAGGCGAACGACGCGATCGCGACGCTGGCCGGCCAGATCTACCGCGACCCGAACGAACTGACGCACAAGATGCTGTTGCCCACGGTGCAGCTCAACGGCGACGACACCGTCGGCTCGGGCACGATCGTGTTCTCGGGCGAGAACACGAAGAACGGCGGCAAGGTCGAGACCTACGCGCTCACCTCCTTCCACGTCGTGCGCAACATCCTCGCCGATACGCCGAAGGCCCAGCATGACGGCTTCGACGTCACCATCTACCTGCAGGGCGAGAAGCTCGTCGTGAAGGGCAAGATGGTCAGCAGCCAGCCCAAGATCGATGCGGCGCTGGTGCGCATCTTCACCGACCGCAAGCTGCCGTTCGTCGCCAACGTGTTGCCGCGTTCGGAAACCTCCGCGGTCAAGGTGTGGGATCAGGTCTGCGCCGTCGGCTGCCCGCTCGGCAACGATCCGGTGCCGAGCCACGGCGAAGTCAGCTCGCTGAAGAACGAACTCAACGGCGCCAACTACTGGATGGTCAACGCGCCCACCTACTTCGGCAACAGCGGCGGCGGCGTCTACCGCGCCGACACGCGCCAGCTGATCGGTGTGTTCAGCAAGATCTACACGCACGGCAAGGGCACGCCGGTCGTGGTGCCGCACATGGGCCTGTGCACGCCGATCGAAGCGGTCTACGACTGGCTCGCCGGCGAGAAGCTCGAGCACCTGGTGCAGAGCAGCAGCGTGCCGCAGGCCGACCTGCGTCAGCTCGCCGCGCCGATGAAGTGAACGCGAGCCCGGTTCAGCGGCGCAATCGCCGCTGCAGCCGCCGCAGTTCGGGGCTGTCGCAACCGGCCGCCCGCGCCGCCCGCAGCCCGTCGCTCGCTTCGTCGCGGCGACCGAGATGGTGCAGGTAGCGGATGCGGGCGCCGAGGAAGCGCACTTCGCGCGGCCGCTCGCGCAACGCTTCGTCGATGAGTTCCATCGCGCGCTTCGGATTGCGCCGCCGATCGAAACTCTCCGCCGCCGCAAACAGCACGTCCGGCTGGCCGGGTGCGATCTCGAGGGCCGACGCGAACAGGTCGAGCGCCTCGTCGCCACGCGCCATGCGCGCCAACGCCAGCCCCGAGAAGTAGAGCGCCGGCCAGAACTCGGGCTGCAGGTGCAGCCACAACTGGAACTCGGCGATGACGGGGGCGGGATTGCGGCCGCGCACGGCGCGGTCGCTGGCGCGCGCGAAGCGTTCTTCGAAGTCGGCGACGTCGAGTTGCAGCAATGCCCGCACCGCGCGATCGCGGGTGTCGAGATCGACCACGCTGCGCAGGCCGGCGACCAGTTCGGTGCGCGCGTCGCGGCGTTCGCCGCACGCGAACAGACAGAGGCCGAGGGCAACACGTTCTTCGGCGACGAACAGGTTGCGCAGTTCGAGCAGCGATTCGGTGATCGCCGCGGGCGGCTGGCGCCGGCCGAGGCCCGCATGCAGGCATTCGAGCAACACGCCAGAACCACGTTCGGCGTCGTCCCACTCGCCCGCACGCAACGTGCGCTCGCGCAAGCGACGCAGGCCACGCAACGTGAACGCCCAGCCATCGTCATCGCGACCTTCGGCAAAACTCAGTTGCGCCAGGTGCGAGAAGAAGTCGGGATGGCCGTCGATGTCGAGGCCCTTCTCCCACAGGTCGCGCGCCTCGCCGCGTTCGCCGCGACGCACGAGCAGGATGCCGAGGTTTTCGAGTCCACGCCCCGGCGGCGGATCGAGGCGCGACGCATGCTGCAGCCACGCCAGCGCGCGGTCGTCGTCGCCCATCTCGGTCAACTGGTCAGCGATCGCGACGCACGCTTCGCCATCGACCGGCTGCGCTTCGTAGCAGCGATCGAGGAACGCGCGCACGACGTCGTAGTCGAGCCGTTCGCCCTGCAATGCCAGCGCCGCGGTCGCATTGGCGACGCGCAAGGCGAGCCCGAACTCGGGATCGAGCCGCAGCGCCTCGGCAAACGGCGCCACCAGCGATTGCCGATCCTCGGGCACGCGGATGTCGAGGTCGCCACTGAGCAACATGGCGCCGTCGAGGCCGCGCAAGAACAAGCGGAACGCGGCCCCGTTGCGGGTCAGCAAACTCGGCTTCGGTTCGTGGAACTCGAGTTCGAGCAAACGCGCGAGGTGGCGCGCGAGCCGCATCAACGCCGGCGTCGGATCGTCGATCGGCACGAGGCCTTCGACCTTCGCAGTGACGAACTCCTCGGCTTCGTCGTCGCGGTGCACGATGAACTCGAGGCGCAGGTTGCCGTCGACGACGGCCACTTCGCCGGTGACCACCGCGCGCACGTCGAGGTCGTCGGGCACGAAGCCAAACGCCTCGTCGCGATCCGGCGGCGACTCGAGGTGCACCCACGACACGGGGCCGTCGCCAGTCGCGGTCTGCAGTTCGAGCATCGCGGTCGGGCCGGCGTTGCCCTGGTTCAGGACCTGATGCAGGAAGTCCGGGATGCGGCGCGCGAACACGACGCGGTCGAGTCCGTGCCACGCGTCACCCTGGGTGACGGCGAGCGGCAGGAACATGACCTCGGGGTCGTGCAGGCCGGCAGGTTCGGGACGTTCCGTCATGGGATCAGCCGGGCGGCCAGGCCAGCGAACGGCCTGCCAGGACGTGGACGTGGAGATGGAACACGGTCTGGCCCACCCCGGCCCCGTTGTTGGTGACGAGGCGTGCGTCGGGATAGCCGAGTTGCTTTGCGAGTGCAGCGCCTACGCGCAGCAGGTGGCCGAGCAGGGTGGCATCGTCGGGCCCGGCATCGGCGACGTTGCGCAGGGGCTTCTTCGGGATGACCAGCACGTGCAGGGGCGCCTGCGGAGCGATGTCGCGGAAGGCGATGCAGTGTTCGTCCTCGTGCAGCCATGGCGTCGGGATCTCCCGTCGCAGGATGCGCGCGAACACGTTGGTCGGATCGTAGGTCAACGGTGCGTGGTCGTCGGGGCGTGGGCACGACCCGGCGGACGGCCGGAGGTTAGGGCAGCGTCGGCGGCCGGCTCAAGCCCTTCGT
>SXGT01651078.1_pt1 | contig 16215 bp, 13 predicted proteins | sample 3176221 | NCBI WGS metagenome assembly SXGT01 (sample SAMN11356862, study PRJNA531348) | freshwater metagenome | isolation source: freshwater sample F1-120 | place: China: Fuxian Lake, Yuxi | collected 2017-12-25 | reverse complement strand
TCTGCGGGTCGACCGCGTAGGGCGTGACCGTCACCTGCACCTCGCGATCGAACGCGCTCGGAAAGAGCGGGCGCAGGCTCCGATCGATGAGGCGCGACGTGAGGACCTCGTGGTCCGCGAGGCGCCCCTCACGCTTGCCGTAGGCGCCTGGGATGCGGCCCCCGGCGCTCATGCGCTCGCGGTACTCGACCGTCAGCGGGAGGAAGTCGCGCGCCGGCCGCCCGCCGCCAGTCGCTGCGGTCGCGCCGCCCACGTCGCCCACCTCGCCCACCTCGCACACCTCGTGAGGCTCGCCGACCACGGTCGCCAACACCATCGTCGCCCGGTGCCGCACGACCACCGCGCCGTGGGCTTGGCGCGCGAGCCGGCCGGTCTCGAGCACGATGGTCTCGCCGCCGACGTCGACCGTTTCCCTGTGGCTTCTGCGCGTGTCATCCATGCGCCCGCACATATCAGGGTTCGAGCCAGGCCGCGAGAGCCCGCGAGCGCACAGGGCCAGGCCCACGGGCGATGTTGCGCCCGATGACGTATCGCTTCCGGCTGGGCGCCGCTTTCTGCTATGGCTGCCGACCTGACGCCTGTCACGAGGTCCCCATGAAGCTGTCGCGACTCACGATTCTCTTCCCTCTCGGCGTCTGGGGCCTGGCCCTCGGCGCTTGCCCCGACGACAAGGCCACAGGTTCGCCCGACGGCACCGCCGCGGACACCGCGGGCGACACCGCCGCGACCAACCCCGACGGGTCGGACGTGACCTCGAGCGAAACGGTCGCGGATGGCACGAGCCCGACGGACACGACCGACACGAGCGACCCCGAGACCGACGTCGTCGGCCCCGTCACGTGCGACGATCCGATCCCCGCGGCACCCGAGGGCACACTTTGTGGCGTCGTCGACGGCAACGACCAGGCGCTCCTCATCCGCGCGGATCTCGTCCTGCCGAACGGGATCCAGGAGCGCGGCCAGCTCCTCATCGTGAACGGCGCTATCGCCTGCGTCGGGTGCGACTGCCTCGCGAAACCCGAAGCCAGCGGGGCGACCGTCTTCAACTGCCCCGAGGCGCTCGTGTCGCCGGGCCTCATCAACGCCCACGATCACATCACCTTCTCGCAGGGCGATCCGATCCTCCACGGCACCACACGCTGGGACCACCGCAACGAGTGGCGCGCCGGCCCCAAGAAGATCAGCTACACCCAGAACGAAGGCGGGATGGGCGACGCCTGGGCCGAGATGCGGCAGGTGATGGCCGGCCAGACCAGCGTCTTCGGCTCGGGTGGCGAGCGCGGCATGCTGCGCAACCTGGACGTCGGCACGAAGCTCGAGGGGCTCTCGCACGGGACGGCCGACTACGACACGTTCCCGCTCGGCTCGAGCGGCATCTACGACACCGGGTGCGGCTCGTACGAGCTGCCGGAGACGTCGGTCCTCAACCAGGACGCCTGGGTGCCGCACGTGGCCGAGGGCATTTCGGCCGGGGCCCGCAACGAATTCACCTGCCTCGACGGCGAGCAGCAGGGCGGCATCGACCTCGTCGAGGACAACGTCGCCTTCATCCATGCGGTCGGCACGACCTCGCGCGACATCGCGCTCTTCGCCGAAAACGGCGGTTCACTCGTGTGGTCGCCGCGCTCGAACACCGACCTCTACGGGTTCACCGCGTTCACGCCGATCTTCCATCGGATGGGCGCGCGGATCGCGATCGGGACCGATTGGACCTACTCGGGCTCGATGAACGTCTTGCGCGAGCTGCGCTGCGCCCAGGACTGGAACGCGCGCTGGGGCAACTACTTCACGGACGCGCAGCTGGTCGGGATGGCGACCGCGGGGGCCGCGTCGGCGCTCGGCTTCGACGATGTCCTGGGGGCGCTCGCGGTCGGCAAGATCGCCGACCTCGCGCTTTGGGATGCCCGCGAGCACAAGGGCTTCCGCGCGATCCTCGACGCGGGCGCGGCCGACGTGGCGCTCGTACTGCGTGGCGGCACGCCGCCCAGCATCGGTGGTCAGACGTATTATCGGCGCGGGCGTCCGCTCTTCGGCGATGCGGCCTTGGTGACCGCGCTGAGCGACCGCGAGCTCGACTACGCGAACTACGATCCGGCGGTCTACTCGGCCACGGCCGCCGGCAAGAAGCGCCTGCCGCCCGCCTGTGAAGAGATGGACGTCTGCGGCAAGCAGAAGAGCTTCTGCATCGCCGAGCAGCTCGAGGGGCTCAAATCAGGATCGACGTACTACGAGACGTACGCGCTCGCTGATTTGAACGCGGCCCTCGGGAGCCAGAACACCTACGACCTCTTCTTCTGCGGTACGCCCACGAACGAGCCGAGCTGCGTGCCGTTCCGTTCGGGCGAGTTCGACGGCATCGGCGCCGGCAGCGACGACGATGGCGACGGCGTTCCGAGCGGTCAGGACAATTGCCCCGGGTACTTCAACGCGATCCGCCCGATGGACGGCGCGGCCCAACCCGACACCGACGGCGACACGGTCGGCGACCTCTGCGACCCGTGCCCGCTCAACGCGAACACCACCGCGTGCGCGTCGGTCAACCCCGACGACATCGACGAGGACGGCGTGCTCAACGCCGGCGACAACTGCCCGTCGGATCCGAACAAGGGGCAAGAGGACCGCGACACCGACGGCATCGGCGACGTGTGCGACGCGTGCCCGGACGAGTCCAACCTGAACGGCCACCCGTGCTCGTCGACCGTCCCGGCCGTCAAGAAGGGCGACATCAAGGCCGGCACCAAGGTGGCGCTGCCGAACCTGGTCGTCACCGCGGTCGGGCCGGCCTTCTACGTGGTCCAGGTTCCGGGCGTCACCGGCGCGGACGCGCTCTACACGGGCCTCTACGTCTATGCCGGTGCGACCGCGACCAAGCCCGCGCTCGGGGATCACGTCGATCTCATCGGCACGGCGATCGATTATCACGGCCAGGTCCAGCTCAAGGACGCGACCGTGACCGTGCTCGCGACAGCGGTCGCGATCCCGGCGCCCGTGGTCGTGACCGCATCGGACATCGCGCCGGGGGCCGCGAACGAGAAGGCCTACGAAGGCATGCTCGTCGAGATCCGCAACACCACCGTGACGAGCACGTCGCCGACGCCGATCACCAGCGGCACCAGCACCGAGAACGTCACGAACGAGTTCGTGTTGACGGGCGATGTGCGCGTCGATGACGCGCTCTATCTCATCACGCCGGCCGCGACCGTCGGCCAGTCCTTCACGGCGCTGCGCGGAATCCTGGTGTACGGATGGAACCGCGACAAGCTGCTCCCGCGCTCGGCCGCCGACGTCGCGAGCGGACCGCCGGAGGTCGCCGCCATCGCACCCAGCGAGGCCGTCGTGTACGCGGGCACGAACGCGGCGACGTTCACGATTCAGCTGACCTCGCCGGCGCAGGGCGCCACGACGGTCACGGTGACGTCGTCCGATCCGACGATCGCGGCGGTCGCGGATGTCGTCGTCGCCGACGGCCAGACGAGCGCGGCGCTGGCCGTCGACGCCAAGGTGGCCGGAGGCCCCATCAGCATCAAGGCCAAAATCGGCAGCGGCCTCGAGCAGAGCGCGAGCCTCACCGTGGTCGCGGCAGACACCGTGCCCAAGCCGGTCGACGTCGAAGCGCAGGCCTCGGTGCTGATCGGCGAGGACTTCGACGTGACCATCACGCTCGATCTCCCAGCCAAGGCGGGCGGGCAGGTCGTCACGCTCACGACGACGGGGCCGGCGACGGTGCCGGCGAGCGCCATCGTCGCAGCCGGCGAGCGCGTCACGACCGTCTCCGCGACGGCCGGAGCGACCGCGGGCACGGTCACCATCGAGGCGGCCACCAGCGCCGGCACCGCAACCGCCACGCTGCAGGTCGTCGACGTCGAGCCGGTCGGCCTGCTGCTGGTCGAGGTCTTCTACAACCCGCCCTCGACCGACTCGACCTACGAGTGGGTCAAACTCTACAACGGCACGGACGCGGCCATCGATCTGGCGGGCTATTCCCTGGCGTGGGGCGGGCCGGTTGACTGGAGTTGGGGCCACGTCGATCTGGTGGGCACGGTGCAGCCAGGGGCGTGTTTCATCGTCGGCGGCCCCGTCTCCTCCGCGGCCAACGGCTCTCCGGTCTACGATCAGTCGATCGACCTCGATCAGGACCTCCAGAACTCGGCGTCGGCGGCGGACCAGCCTGCCGACGCGGTGGCCCTGTTCGCGCCCCGCACCGGGCCGCTTTCGGCGGCCACGCTGCCGATCGACATCGTGGTCTACGGGCCATCGAACAAGACTGGATTTCGCGGCCCGGATGGTCAGGTCGCGCCCGTCAACAGCGCCGACGTGGGTGCGCCTGGCAAGAGCCTCGTTCGTGCGACGACGACGACGTGGGTCATTGCGGACGCCCCCAACGTGTCGCCCTGCATCGTCATCCTTCAGTAGCGTCGGGGCGTGCGACGCGCCACGTCTGTCGACTAACCTCGGGGTAGTTGCGACTAACCTCAGGTTAGTCGGCGGGGTGCGCCGCGCGCGCTGTTCGTGCGGCGATCAGCGACCGACGCTGAAGGTGCCCTGGATGGCGTCGTGCAGGACCTTGACGCGGTAGACCTCGCCGCCGGCGAGGGTCAGCTCCAGGTCGATCGCGAAGACATCGGCCAGCGGCCGCGCGGGGAGGGCGAGCGCGAGGCGTCCGTCCTCGCGTGCCGAGTCTCGAGCCGACACCGAGCCTGCGGCCGCCCCGCTTCGGACGAGCGTGACCTTGGCCACGGCGCCGACGAGGCGCAGCGGCGTGCCGGCGCGATCGAGACCGAGCCTAACCTCGAGCGGCGCAAAGAGGGCGGGCAAGGTCTCGGGGACACCCAGGAGCAGCAGCTCGCGTCCGAGGATGAGCTTCAGCTCCTTGAAGCCGGCTTCGACCGGGCTGCGATCGTGTCCGAGCACCGGGCTGATGACGGCGACCTCGGACTCGACCTCGGACGCGCTCACGATATCGAATTCGACCTCGGACTCGACCTCGACCTCGACCTCGACCTCGACCCCGGACTCGACCCCGGACTCGACCCCGGACTCGACCCCGGACTCGACCTCGGACTCGACCCCGGACTCGACCTCGGACTCGACCTCGGACTCGACCTCGGACTCGACCTCGGACTCGACCTCGGACTCGACCTCGACCTCGACCTCCGCCACCACCACCGCATCCGACACTTGCACCGTGGTGCCAGTATCCCCGCCGACGTTCCCGCCGGACCTCGCGACGACGATCGCGATCGCCGCCCCCGCGCCCCCCAAAACGAGCAGCGCGATCACCCACCACACCCAGGCCCCACCGCGCTTCGCCCCGACCCCCGGCGCCCCCGTGCGCGCCGCCTTCTTCGCCGTCGGCGTCGGCGCCGACGTCAACGTCCGCGCCATCGCCTCTTCCTGCGCGGGCAGCGTCGAGGCCGCCGAGTACTGCCGGAGCAGCTCCGACGGCGGCATGAAGTCCGGTGTCGTCTGCATGGTCGGAAACGGCGCCAGCTCGTCGAGCAGCTCGCCCGCATTCTGGTAGCGACGCTTCGGATCACGCGCGAGCATCTTATCGACGATGCGGAAGATCTCGGGCGGGAATTCCGGATCGGTCACCGCCGTGCGCAGGCTCGGCGCCGGGTTCTGCACGCGCGCCAAGAGCGTCTCGATCGTCCCACCCGACGCGAACGGCCGCTGCCCCGAGAACATCTCGTACGCGATGAGCCCGAGCGCATAGATATCCGCCGGCGGACCCGCGCCCCCCAGCCCCGCCGCCTGCTCGGGCGCCATGTAATCGGGCGTCCCCGAGAGCACCCCCATCTCGGTCAGCCGCTCGGCCCCGGCCGGCGTTTCGGTCTGCGCCAGGCCCGCGATCCCGAAGTCCAACACCTTCACGTGCGTCGCGCCGCGCTGCTGGATGAGCATGATGTTCGACGGCTTGAGATCGCGGTGCACGACCCCCTGCGCGTGCGCCTCGTCCAGCCCGCGCGCGGTCTGCCGCAGTACGTCGAGCCCCCAGAGGAAGTTGACGCGCCCCTGCTTGCGCAAGAGGTGCGTCAGGGTCACCCCTTCGATCAGCTCCATCGCGATGTAGTAGAGCGATTGCTGCTTGCCCGGCAGCGAGAACACATCAAAGTCGTAGACGCGCACGATATGCGGGTTCGTGAGGCGACTGATGACCTGCGCCTCGCGCTCGAAGCGCTTGGCGATCACCGTGCGCGAGAACCGCGGTGCCAGCACCTTGACGGCGACCTGCCCGCCCAAGGCCCCGACCCGCGACGCCCGGAACACCGCCGCCATCCCGCCCGCCCCGAGCCGCCCCTCGAGCCGATAGCGCCCGCCCAGGATCAGTCCAAGCAGCGGATCGGGCGCCCAGCCGTCCTGTGGCCGAACGAAGCCGCAGTTGACGCACGAGTCGACGTACGCGTCAGGGATCGGCCCCAGGCAGTCCTGGCATACGAAATTCAGCGCCACGGCGGTCGCCGCTCAGAACTCTTCGACGGCCGTGCCGACGCGCGGCGAGCCGGCGTCCTTGTGCGCGAGCTCGGGCTTCTCGGCCTCTTCGCCGCTCGGGACGACCGCGTGCGCCGGCAACCCCGTGTGCGGCCGCGTGTACAGATCGAAGCGCGTGTAGAGCACCTCGCGCAGGCGGTTCTTGAAGCGCGGCGCGAGATCCTGGAACAGGCATCCGCGGAACTCGAGGTAGAACCGAATCGCGCTCGTCTCCCCCGGCTCGCCCCCATACGGCATCGCGATCGGGTTCTTGTTGGCGTGGATGACGCACTCGAGGAACGGGTCCTTGGTGCCGGTGTACGCGCCCTTGACGAACGCTTCGTGCGCGGTCGGGCCGGACTTCGCGTACAGCTCGGTCCACTCCTTGGCGACCGCCTCGTCCTGCATGCGGATGACGTTGGCCACCTGGAGGTAGTTGACGACCGCGCGCAGGCCCTGCTCGACCACGTTGTACGATCGGTTGCTGCTGACGATCAGCACGTCGTAGCGCGGCGTGGTGTCGGTGGCCTCAGCGGGACTCGTCTCGGTTTCGGGCGTGTCTGACATGAGCGATAGCCTCCAAAGTGCGGCCAGCATAGACTGGGTTCCGGCCAAGGGAAAGCCACGCCCCGTGAATCCGTCGAATCCCCCAAATCAACACGCCGCGGGTGCGCCGTTCCCGTGCATCGTGCTCGCGAGCACCAGCCGCTACCGCGCCCAGCTCCTCGGGCGCCTCGCGTTCCCGTTTCTGACGGCGCGCCCCGACGTCGACGAGCGCGCACCCGCCTGGAGCGGACTCGCGCCCGACGCGATGGCCCTCGCGCTGGCTCGCGCCAAGACCCTCGCGGTCGCCGCGCGCCCCGAGCACGCCGGTCGCCTCGTCATCGGCAGCGATCAGGTCGCCGTCTTGGACGGCGAACTCCTTCACAAGCCGGGCACCGTCGCCGCTGCCGGCGCGCAGCTCCAGCGCATGGCCGGCCGCGCCCATCGCTTGGTCACGGCGGTGGCCGTCACGCGCGCGGGCCCCGACGCCGAGCGCGAGCTCCACACCGCCACCGACACCCACATCCTTTGGATGCGCCCGCTGTCCGAGGCCCTCATCGCCGCCTACATCGAGGCCGACCAGCCGCTCGACTGCGCCGGCTCCTACCGCCTCGAAGCACGCGGCCTGGCGCTCTTCGACCGCATCGAGGCCGACCCCGAGACGGCCGACGACACCGCCGTCATCGGGCTGCCGCTCATGAAGACGGTTGCACTCCTGCGCAAGCTCGGCTTCGAGCCACTCGCCGCTCCCGTCACGCCGCCGCCCTGACCCACAAACACGACAGCCCGACCGCCGTCCGAAGACGGTAGGCCGGGCTGAGGTGGGTTGCGCTGCGCGGCCGCCTTACCGACGGGCCCCGCGAACGCCTCTTATTTTTGCTTGGGACGCGGCTGCGCCTTGCACGCGGTCACGTCGGCCGCATCCACGGTCACGCCCTCGACGGTCTTGCCGGCGAGCAGCGGCTCCATGCAGTCCTTGAAGAGCCCCTTGCCGGTCTTGTGAGCGCCCTTCACAAAGCCAGCCGCCTTGCAGGCGTCGACCAGCTTCTTGCACGACCCGTCGGTCGGGACGGTCTCGGGTGCGGGTGCGGGCTCGGGCGTCGGTGCCGGATCCTCGGCAAAGGCGATGCCGGTGGTGAGGCAAAGGACGCTGAACAACGGAACGAAGAAGCGCTTCATCGAGGTCTCCCAAAGACTGTGCTGGTCGATCCGCCGTGGACGCGCGTCGCGCGCGATCGGCGGCCCACGAAACGCCCCCAGCGGCCTGGTGCCGGGTAGAGCTTCGCGCGTGGCTGCGAGGGCTGACTATCGATAGCGCCCGAGGAGGTTGTCAAGCACACCCGGGCGAACCCGTGAACGCGGGCCGCGAGAGGGGGCCCTCTCAGCCGCGAAACAAGCGTCGCAGCCGGAGCGCGGTGCCGACCCGGCCATGCGCGCCGGTCTTGGGACCGCGCTGCTCGGGGAACAGCCGCTTCTCGAGATCCGCCCGGCGCTCGGGCGGCTGCTTGGCGACCAGCGCGCGCCGCGTCGCCTCGGGCATCGCGCGCAACATGCGCTCGGCCTCGTCGAGCCCCGCAGCCACCAGCAGCATCTCCAATGTTGCCACTGGCAACATCGCGGACGCCTGGACCCGTTCAGGCGCGAACGCGATGCCCGCGAGCACCTTCCGCTCAGCGCCATCGAGCAGCGGCACCAGCTCGCGCACTTGCTCGGCGTTCAGGCGCGCGAAGATCCGCGCGGCACCCGCAAGGTCGCTTCCTCGCAGGAGGTGCCCAAAGAGCACGTGCTTTGCACGTTCCTTCGGAGGCTGCGCCTCCGACACCGTGCTCGGAGAGCCCGACGCGGCTCGACCCTGCTGGCTGGGCTCGGACATCGCTCGACGTCCCTTCCAAAGGACTCTGCCCCGCTGGACCCGGCGCCACGCGCCGACTCCTACGCACTCATACGATACGGCCGTCCCCCGCGCGGCGCCAACAACTTGATCGCCCGCGCCAACTTTTCCTGGCCGCGCGATCCCCCGACGCAACGGGGGCGCGACCGCGACGACATGGGGACACTACAGCAGGTGCGGCTCCTGCTCGATGATGCGCTTCAGCTCCTGCGCCAAGCGCGCGACGTGGTACCCGTCCGCGACGCGGTGGTCGAACGTCCCGCACAGCCGAATGATGCGTCGCACCACGAGCGTGTCCTTGCCGTCCACGTGCTCGACCCACGGCCGCGGCTGGATCGCCCCAACCAGCATGATCATCGGCGGCCCCCCCAGCGGGAACAGCGGCGCGAACGCCGTCTCGACCCCCAGCATCCCGAGGCTCGTCACCATCGCCGACCCGAACGGGTCCTTCGGCATCCCCGCCCACTTCATGCGGAAGTTCGGCTCGCGCTGCAGCCACGAGGTCAGGCGCAGGAGCCCCTTCAGCATGAAGCGCGGGATCTTCGCGATCTGGTTTTTCGACTTCTGCAGCTCCGGATCCGCGTGCGCGCGCACCTTCGCGATGCGCTCGTCGACCTCCTGCGCGATGGTCTTGGCGTCCTTCTGGTCGCAGTCGATGATCTTCACCCCCGAGAGGTCCGTCTTGCCGAGCCCCGTCGGATCCGGGATCGCGACCTGCAGAAACACATCGATGCGCGCCCGCTTGTAGAGGCGCCGCCGCCGCAGCACAACGTTCATGTCCGGGTGCCGCTGCAGCGCCAGCGCGATCGCCCGCGCCACCAGATGCGTCACCGTCACGCGCACGCCCTCGGCCCGCAGCTTGGTGAGGTGCGCCTCGAGCGGCTCGGCCACGAAGTCGAGGTATCCGTAGATCGACGGATCGTACGGCTGGTCCCACACGACCGTGGCCATCTGCCGAAACGACGAGATCTCCACTTGGCCGGCGAAGTCGACGTTGCCCATGGGCACTCTCCGTGGCGGATGCGCGAGGCGCGGGGGTGGTCAGGCGGGGGAGGCGGGGAGCGTCGGGAACAGGTCCGCGAAGCGCTGGACCGCCGGCGGCAGCGGCGCGCCCGCCAGATGGACGATGTAGAGCGTGCGCTCGAGGGCCCAGTCCTGAATCGGGATGACGGCCAGTCGCCCGCTCTGCGCCTCGGCAAGGACGCACTGCGCCGGCAGGACCGCGAACCCGAGGTTCGCCACGACCTGCTCCTTGATCGCCTCGAGGCTCGGGCACTCCGACATGACGCGGGGCTCGACGCCGAGCTTGGCGAGGTAGCGATCGGTCATGCGTCGGGTCGGTGCCGGCGCGTCGAACGCGACCATGTCCGCGTGATGCAGCGCGCTCGCCGGGAGCGGGCCGACCTTTGCAGCTTCGTGCAAGGGATGCTTCGGCGCCGCGACGACGACCAGCGGCGCCTTGTCGAAAGCGCGCCACGCGAACTCGCTCGCGAAGAGCGCCGAGCGTTTGCCGGCGGCGGTCTCGCGCGTGCTGCGCGTCGGCTGTCCCTGCGCGTCCAGCTGGGCGCCCGGCGGCTTCTCGGCGATGAGGCCGATGTCGACCTTGTGCGCCTCGAGCGCGCGCAGGACCGACTGCGATCGCACCGCGACGACCCGCGTTCGCATGCTGGGCAGGGCCTCGCGATAGCGCGCCAGGTAGGCCGGCAGGATGTGCGTCGAGATCGAGTGGATGACGCCGATCGTCAGCCGTCCCGCCGAGCCTGTTCGGCGCGCGTCGAGCGCCAGCTCGAGGTCGCGCAGGTGCCCGAAGATCGGCTCGCAATGATGGAACGCGAGGTCACCGTCGCTGGTCGGTTGCAGGCCCTTGGGGGTGCGGAAGAAGAGCTGCAGCCCGACGGTGTCCTCGAGCGCCTGGATCTGTTTGGAGAGCGCCGGCTGCGAGATCCCGATGCGCGCTGCCGCACGCCGCATGTTGCCAGCACGCGCGACCTCGAAGAAGTAGCGCAGATGATTGAGATTGATGGGGTCGCGGTGAGTCACGGGGCGACTATGCGCTGTGCGTCCGCCTCTCGCAAGGGCCCCCGGGTGCGCGCTGTCGACGGGGTCGACGCCCTGAGCATGCCCCAAATATGCCCCCAATATGCCCCCAATATGCCCCAAACATGGTTGATGACCGCGATGTAGTCATGTGACAACATGCCGCGCATGTCGAAACCCGGCTATCACCACGGTGACCTTCCGTCGGCCCTCATCGCCAGCGCGCTCGCGTTGGTGGAAGAGGTCGGGGTCCAGGGACTGACGCTGCGCGCGGTGGCGCGCCATGCGGGCGTCAGCCATGCGGCCCCCTACAACCACTTCGCGGATCGGCAGGCGCTCCTCGCGGCCGTCGCCGAGCAGGGCTTCGCCGCTCTGACCGAGCGGATGGACAGCGCCTGGGCCACGAATCGCCGCCGCGCGTTCGGCGAGCGCTTGACGGCGACGGTCACCGCCTACGTGACGTTCGCGACCGAGCGGCCGGCCCACTTCCGCGTCATGTTCGCTCCGCCGCTCTTGCAGGCGGCCGCCGACCGAGCCTTCGGTGTCCTGCACGCCGCGATCGTGCAGGCGCAGGATGCCGGCGCCTTCGCGCGCGAGGCCGACGCACGCGAGCTCGCGCTGGCGGCGTGGTCGGCCTGCCATGGCCTCGCCTTCCTGGCGATCGACGGGCGCCTCGCGGGCGCTTCGGGGCGCGCCGCGCAGGCCGCCGAGCTTGCGCCCCAGGTGCTCCGGTGGGTTGGGGCCGGGTTCGGGAGCCGGACCGCATGAGGCGCACGTGAGCGACATCGTCGAGAGAAAGGCCGAGCACCTGCGGCTCGCGCTGCACGAGCCGGTTGAGGCCCGAAGCGCGCTCGGCTGGGAGGCGATTCGGCTCGTGCCGACCGCGCTGCCCGAGCTGGATCTGGGGGACGTCGACACGCGCGTGACGTTCCTCGGCAAGGAGCTCGCTTTCCCGCTCATCGTCGGCTCGATGACGGGCGGCACCACCGAGGCTGGCGAGCTCAACCGCCGGCTCGCGCTGGCGGCCACGCGTTGTGGGATCGGGATGGCGCTCGGGTCGCAGCGCGTCATGCTGCGCGACGCGTCCGTCAGCGCGACGTTCGCGATGCGCGACGCGGCGCCGGGACTGCCGCTCCTCATCGCCAATGTCGGCGCGGTGCAGCTGAATCCGCAGCGCGGGCAGGCCGGGGGGCTCGGGGCGGCGGAGCTGCTCGGCCTCGCGCGCGCCGTCGCCGCCGACGCGCTGGTCATGCACCTGAACGCCGCGCAGGAGGCGGTCCAGACCGAGGGCGACACGAACTTCGCCGGGCTCGCGGCGCGCATGCGCGACGTGGCGGGCGAGCTCGCGGCGGCCGGACTCCCGACCGGGATCAAGGAGGTCGGCGCGGGCTTCGCGACCCGCGATCTCCAGCGGCTGGCCCCCGCCGACGCGCAAGCAGCGTGGCCGTTCGCGTTCGTCGAGTCGGCCGGGCAGGGCGGGACCTCGTGGACCGCCATCGAAGGGATGCGCGCGCGCGACGCCGCGGGGCGAACGCTGGGCGCCCTGTTTGCCGATTGGGGCGTCCCGAGTCCGACGAGCCTCCTCACGTGCGTGCGACACGCGGGCGGGCGTCCGGTCATCGCGTCGGGCGGCCTGCGCACGGGGCTCGACGCGGCGCGCGCGCTGGCCGCCGGGGCGCACGTGACGGCGATGGCGCTGCCGCTTCTGAAGGCCGCCGCCGAGGGGGTCGACCAGGCGGCCGCCGCGATGTGGGCGTTTCGTGATACGCTCCGCACCGCGATGTTTCTGGTGGGGGCGCGCACCGTCGACGCGCTGAGGCGAGCGCCCATCCGCATCCATCCCGAGGCCGATCCCGACGTGTGGGAGGGCCGGAGAAAATAGTATGAGTGCAAATGATTTCGAGGCGGTCCAGCGCGCCGACGGCGCCGCCGTACCCGTCCTACGCCCGCGCGAAGGGCACCGCCTGGTCGTGATGAGCGGCGACCACCGCTCGAGCCGACTCCCCGGTTTCTCGAAGCTCACGGCCGAGGAGCGTCTCGAGGCGATCGCCGCCTTCGCCGGGCTCGAGCGCCACGAGATCGAGCCGCTCGCGAGCATCGACGGCGGCCTGCCGCAGGCCATCGCCGCGAACATGAGCGAGAACAATGTCGGCCGCTTCTCGCTGCCGCTCGGGTTCGCCACGAACTTCAAGGTCAACGGTCGCGACTACGTCATCCCGATGGTCATCGAGGAGCCGTCGGTCGTCGCCGCCTCGTCATTCGCCGCGCGCCTCATGCGCGAGGACGGCGGCATTCGCGCGACCTCGACCGAGCCGCTGATGATCGGACAGATCCACTTCCCCGAGCCCCCGCCCGAGCAGGTGCTCGAGCGCGCGCTCGCCGATCACCTCGGTGAGCTGCGCGAGACGCTCGACGCGCTGCATCCGCGGCTGGTCGCGGCCGGCGGCGGCTTCCGCGACGCGCGCGTGCGCTGGTTGCGCGGCCCCGACGGCGAGCCGATCGCCGTCGTGCATCTGCATATCGACGTGCGCGACGCGATGGGCGCGAATGCCGTCAACTCGATGGCCGAAGAGGCGGCGCCGATGTTCGAGGCCTGGACGGGCGCGCGCGTCGGGCTGCGCATCCTCTCGAACCTGCCGCTGCATCGCCGCGTTCACGTCTGCGGTCGCGTTCGCTTGCGCGCGGGCGGCGGCGAGCTGGTGATGGACCCGGACGAGGCCAAGCGCATCGTCGAGGCCTCACGCTTTGCCGAGGCCGATCCCTACCGCGCCGTCACCGCGAACAAGGGGATCATGAACGGGATCGACGCCGTCCTCCTTGCCACCGGCCAGGATTTTCGCGCGGTCGAGGCGGCGGCCCACGCCTTCGCCGCCTATGAAGGTCGTTACAGCGCGCTGGCCCGCTGGCGGATCGAGGGCGAGCACCTGGTCGGGCGCATGGATCTGCCGCTCGCGCTCGGGACCGTCGGCGGCATCACCGCGGTGCACCCAGCCGTGCGCGCGAACTTCAAGGTCCTCGGCGTCAGCGAGGCCACGCGCTTCTCGGAGATCGTCGCGGCCGTCGGGCTGGCGCAGAACCTTGCGGCGACCCGCGCGCTGGCCTCTGAAGGGATTCAGCGCGGACACATGCGTCTGCATGCACGCAATTTCGCCGTGCAATGCGGCGCCGCGCCCGAGGAGGTCCCTCAGGTGGTGGCCGCGATGATCGCCATCGGCAAGAGCGACCTCGAGACCGCCAAGCGCTGCCTCAAAGAGGTGCGTGACCGGTTGTGCGGCCGCTGAGGCCGCCGCTGAGGCTGGCGGCGGCGTCGCGCGTCGTGTGGCGCGTGCGCTCGCGCAAGAGCGCGATGATCTCGGCCTCGCTGCGGCGGGTGGGGCCGAGCTCGACGTAGTGCGCGGCCAGGGTCTTGTAGCGCTTCAGCATGAGCAGCGCCCAGATCTGGAAGTAGTCGAGCCCGTCGATGACGACCGCGCCCTGGTCGCGATAGGTCGCGAGGTTCGCGAGGAAGTCGTCCGGCATCTCGGTCCAGTGGCGGTTCGCCTTCACGTGGTGCCCGATGTGATAGCCGTCGTTGAAGCAGCGCCGGTTGTAGCGCGAGTTGATGGTCGTCAGGCTGTTGCGATACGGGTTGCCGGGATCGGCGAGATCGACGAATGCGTGCTGCGTCCAGTTGCCCGCCATCATGAGGAAGCGGCAGAGGACGAAGGGCACGACGAAGACGACGAGCGTCGCGGGCAGGCTCACGAAGCCGAGCGCGACCACGAAGAGGTACCAGCCGGCCTCGCCCAGAAGCGCCATGCGGAACATCTTCCAGTGCCTGCGCACGTAGTGATAGCGCGTGAGCTGGAAGATGCCGGCGAAGAAGAAGGTCGCGAAATAACGGAGGAAACCGCGAAGGCTGTCGCGCCGATAGGCCATCGTCGACGAGAGATCCGACGGCAGGTTGTTCTCCGGGTGGTGCATCCCCATGTGGTGCGCGAAGTAGGTGTAGGGGGTCTGGCCCATGAACGGCGCGAGCACGATCGGGACGAGCTGGTTGAGCGCGTCGAGCCGGCGCACGAACAGGCGACGGTGGCTCGTGCAGTGCAGCATCAGCGTGTAGCGATCGAAGAAGCCGACGAAGAGGACCGCCAGATAGGCGACCGCCAGCCACGGGCTCGGCCAGAGGTACATCGCGACCGTGAGCGGGACGAGCACGGCCAGCGCCGAGAAGATGAGCGTCACGAACGGGAGGTCACGCGTATCGCGGACCATGCCGGCAAAGCGGCGCCCGAGGCGGGTCTCCAGGGGGTGGTGCGCGGCGGCGAGGGGGTCGCGCACCTCGACAGGCGTGACGGCTTGCATGCGAGCTCCTCGCGCCGAGCGCGGCGCGGGCGGCAGGGTGGTCCATTCCGCGCAGATCCACCAGCACGAAGGCGTCAATGAACCGTCAATTCGCTCGCGAAGAGCGCGCTTCGCGCTTGCCCGCGACGAATCCCTCGCGAAGGCCCGGTACGGGTCCGCCTCGGGCCCTGAAGCCGGGCTGCCCGCGTCAGCCGCTGCCGTCGGGCTTGACCGCCAACGTCCGGACGCGGCCGGTCGCAATGAGCTGGCCCTTTTCGTCTCGGATCTCGGCCTGCCACACCTGGGTCGTCCGACCGCGCGTGAGCGGCGTGGCGCGCGCCTTGAGCACGGCCCCGAGGCGCGCACTGCGGATGAAGCTCGTGCTGTTCTCGAGGCCGACGACCCCGCCGGCCCCGCGCGCGCCGGCCGCGAGCCCCGCGCCGATCGAGCACACGGTCTCGATGACCCCGCAGTAGACGCCGCCGTGGACCAGCCCGAACGGCTGCAGGTGCTCCTTGCCGACGGTCCACTCGGCCTCGATGAGCTCGGGCGTGGCGGCCGTGAAGCGCAGGCCCATCGCGTGGTCCCAGCCCTCGGTCTGGCGGTTCAACATGGCCAAAATGTGGCCGGTGGGGCCGGTCTGGCCGGTCTGGTCGGTCATCGACTGCTCCTTGCGACGGCTTCGAACCCCGGCCTCACGGCGCGCTCCACGCGATGAAGCGCTGCAGAAACGGCGTCGCGAGGTCGCGCCCCGTCGCCTCCTCGATCCCGCGGAACCCAGGGCTCGCGTTCACCTCGAGCACCGCCAGGCCGTCGGGCGTCTCGATCAGATCGACCCCCGCGAACGGCAGCCCGATCGCCTCGGCCGCCCGCAGCGCGAGCTCCACGGCGCCGCTCGGCAGCGCCCCCGGCGCGACCGCGCGCGCCACCCCGCCTTGATGGACGTTGGC
>SXGT01200482.1_pt1 | contig 16216 bp, 13 predicted proteins | sample 3176221 | NCBI WGS metagenome assembly SXGT01 (sample SAMN11356862, study PRJNA531348) | freshwater metagenome | isolation source: freshwater sample F1-120 | place: China: Fuxian Lake, Yuxi | collected 2017-12-25 | reverse complement strand
GAGAACCGCGTCATCGACGCCAAGAGCCGGGGAATCTACGAGGCCCCCGGGATGGCCCTCCTGCACGTGGTCTACGAGCGGATCCTGTCCGCGGTCCACTCGGAGAACACCACGGATCTCTACGCGACCCTTGGCCGCAAGCTGGGGCGCCTGCTCTACGAGGGCCGCTGGTACGATCCCGAGGCGCAGCTCCTCAAGGACGCCCTCACAGCCTGGGTCGCCCCCAGCATCACGGGCGAGGTGACCGTGGAGCTACGCCGGGGCGACGACTACACCCTCCTGGACACCAGGGTCCCCGCCGCCGCCTACGTCCACGACAAGCTCTCCATGGAGAAGACCCGCAGCGCCTTCTCCCCGGAGGACCGGATAGGCGCCCTCGAGGTCCAGGGCATCTCCGTGCAAGATGCACGCGATCTGCTGCTCGCCAGGGGCAAGGGGAGCCGACCGGAAGGCTACCTCGGCGCCAGGATCGAGGATCTGCTCGAGGAGTGAGGCGTCCGTCCCTCGGGCTCAGCCAGCCTTCAGGAGCACGTTGGTACGATGGGCCTCCTGGGTCGGGGGCGGCAGGCGCCTGCGTGCAGCCATGGTCTGAAACACCCCAGCGCGACACCGACGCCACGACAAGTCCGCCGCGCAAGAACAGGATCAGGTCCAGGGGATCCATGAAATAGCGATTGACGCGGCGGGGGGCGCGAAGATGATGCCCCATGCGCTGCGAACGATCGGGAGAGGTGGCCCTGCTACGCCTGGAGGGCGGCAAGGCCAACGCCATGGACGACACCTTCCTCGACGCCCTCGACGGGCTCCTGGGTGAGCTCGAGGCGGGGGACGCGAGGGCCGCGGTGATCACCGGCTCTGGCCAGAGCTTCAGCGCGGGGCTCAACCTGGCCACGCTCTCGCCGCTGCCTCGCGAGGCCATTGGCACATTCATCGCCAAGTTTCATCGGGTGATGTTCCGCGTCTTCCGCCTGGCCATGCCCGTGGTCGCCGCGGTGAACGGGCACGCCATCGCCGGAGGCTGCGTCCTGGCGCTCCAGGCCGATCACCGGATCGCGGCCGACGGCCCCTTCAAGATAGGCCTGAACGAGGCCCAGATAGGCCTGGGGCTCCCCCCCGTGGTCATCGAGTCGGCGCGGCTACGCCTGCCTGCATCGTCGTGGAACGCGGTCATGCTCGAGGGCCGGCTCTTCACCCCGGCGGAGGCCCTCGAGCAGCAGCTGGTCGACCAGGTCGTCGCCCCGGACCGCGTCGAGGCCGTCGCCCTCGATGTGGCCGGGCGCCTGGCGGCGCTCCCCGCGGCGGCCTATGCCCAGATCAAATCGGCGATCCGCGCCCCGGCGATCGCCGCGCTCTCGGCCGACGTCGGGCCTGCGCACGAGGCGTGGCTGGACACCTGGTTTTCGCCCGACGCCATCCGTATCCGGGGCGAGGCGCTGGCCAGGCTCTCCAAACGAGGCTGAGCGGCTCTCAAGAGGCCTGTATAGACCTTCAACGACTTGAATCGTTGATTTTACAGGAATTATGGTTCTTGGATACGTCCTGGAGGGCTTACGCTGACCGCGCTCAGCGGCAGGAGGCTTGGGAGGCGCAGGCGCTCATGCACTCGGCCACGCCCATGCATTTGGTTTGGCACTGCTCGCGGTGGGCGGCCTGGCACTGCGCCTTCCTGGCCGCTTCTCTCTGGCGAGCCTCCTCGGCGCGCTGCTCCTGCTGGCTCTGGAGCCGGCGGGCCTCGTCGGCCCTGCGCCTGGCCTCCTCCAGCTTGCGCCGCCTCGGCGACCTTGGCCTTGTAGACCGGTATCCGGCTCTTGGCGATCTCGATGCACTTCTTCGCCTCGTCCGACACTGGCTCTGACGCCGGCAGGCGACGGCCAGGTTGTACTGCGCTGTCTGCTTGTTCCCCTCGTCGTCGCCCGTCTCTCCCTCGGCCACCTTCTTCAGCGCAGGGATGGCCTCGGCCCAGCGCTCGGCCTCGAAGAGGCGCCTGTCCTGGGCGGCCTCCTCGGTCATCTGGCCGGCCTGCGGCGGGGCCAGGTTCGCTCATGCTCGCGGTGGCTGGGCTCTGCTCGCATCGCGGCATCGTCAGGGGAAGCGCCGCGTCGCCTACCTGGCGCAGCGAAAGCCCGCGTCCACCCCTCGTCTGTTCTTCTCGGCCTTGATACGGCCTGTCGCCTTCACCAGGGAGTCGAACTCGTGATTCCAGGAGCCGCCTTTGCCCACGATCGCGTCTCCTTTGCAGGCCTTGTCCGAGGGGTGGCAGAAGAGGGTCAGCGTGACTTCCCAGACATTTCCGGCCATGTCCTCCAGGCCGAAGGGGCTCTTGCCCTCGGGGTGAGAGGCGACCGGGCAGGTGCCCGCCCTGGAGTCGCCCCTCTTCCAGCAAAGGTTGCTCCCGGGAGCGTCCTTTCCCCATGGAAACACGCGATCGTCGGCGCCTCTCGCCGCGTACTCCCATTCGGCCTCCGTGGGGAGGCGCCCTCCCGCCCACTCGCAGAAGGCCGTCGCCTGGGCCGCGTCGACGCAGTTCATGGGGTGCGTGTCCCGAGCGCTCTTTCCCCAGTTGCATAGCTCGCTCAAGGTGGCCCGCTCCCTGTCGGTGATACCGGTCCAGTCCACCGTGCTCGAGCCCTGGCAGGCCCCCGCCTGCACGCATTTGCCAAACTCGGCGACCGTGACCTCGGTCCTGCCGATCTCGAACGCCGGCCAGACCGAGGTCGGGGCCGAGGCCTGCTCGCCCATCAAGAAGCTGCCCGATGGCACCTTCACCATGTCGAGCACGGGCGGGCGAGCGCGCGGCGCTTCCATGCCCGAGGGCTGCGAGGAGGGGGGCGTCCTGTTCAAGGGCGTGAGCGAACCGGGCGGCGACGGCAACACGGACGAGCCGGCGGGCGTACCGCCTCCCTGCGACCACGTCAGCGCCAGCGCGCCCAGCCCGAGCGCCAGCGATCCTGCGAAAATCCACCGAAGAGGGGATATCTCTTTCTTGCCGGACGGGGCGGCCTGCTCGGCGCTCTCCCCTCGGCTTCCCGTGGTCCCGGCGGTCGTGGTGATCGCCGCAGGCGGCTCCACGGGCTTTGGCTCGGGCTTCCTGGCGACGGGCTCTACAGGCTCTGGTCTGGGCTTCCTGGGAGGTGGTTCGATCGGGGCGGGAGCCCTGGGGATGGGCTCGGGCCGGAGCGCCGGCCCGGGTGCAGGGACGAAGGGCTCCAGGATACCGTCCAGCGAGGTCTCCGCGATCCCTGGCGGCGCCTTTCCCGGGGGCCCCGGCCCGGCCAGGCTGTCCAGCTTGGCCACCAGATCGCGCACGGCCTCCCCTGCGCTGGGCCAGCGCAGCGACGCATCGATCTCGAGGCAGCGAGCAAACCAGGAGTCGAAGCCGGGGGGAAGGTGCAGGGCTCTCTCTCCGGCCTGCTGGGACGCCGGATCACGATCCCGGAGCGCCGCCGACATTCGGAGCGCCAGATCCCCCGCCGAGGTCGCTCCCCAGTAATGTCCGGAAGGAGAGCCGGTGATCATCTCGTAGGCGATGAGGCCCAGCGCCCAGATGTCCGTGGCCGCCGAGACCTGCTCCGCGACCATCACCCCTTGCTTCCGGGCCAGCTTCCGGAACGTGGGTCCAAGCTGCTCGGGAGCGGCATAGGCAGGAGTGCCTATCTCGGTGGCCGTGAGGTGAAGATCTCCCTCGAGCACCTTGGCTATCCCGAAATCCAGGATCTTCAGGGTCGTTCTGCCCTTCCTGTCCTCGACCAGGAACAGGTTGCTCGGCTTGAGATCACGGTGGACCACGTGGGCCTCGTGGGCCTGATCGAGCGCGTCGCCCACCTGCGTGAGGAGCGTCGCCGCCAGGGAGCGCTCGATCGCCCCTGCGCGCTCGATCCTCTGCTGCAAGGTCTCGCCGAGGAGCAGCTCCATCGCGAGGAAGGGGAGCCGGCTCTGGTCGTCGATGCCCGCGTCGAACACCTCGACGATGTTGGGGTGGCTGCCCAGGGTCTCCCCTACCCTCGACTCCTTGGTGAAGAGCTCCAGCACCCCGTGGCGCTCGGCCAGGTGCGCGTGGATCACCTTGACGGCGAACGCCTTTCCCGTGCCCGTGTTCCTGGCCCGGTACACCATCGCCATGCCGCCCTGCCCGAGCACGGCCTCGATGCGGTAACGGCCGCCGATCACGTCACCCACCGAGACTCCCGTGGAGCGGGTCATAAGCTATTTCCCTTGCCGGTCACGCGGTCCGTGGGCCAGACACGGCATTCATCGCACGAGGACCCTCGCCGAGCAAGCTCGCCTCTCTCGGCAAGGGTGGCCCCGAAGATGTTGCGCTCACCCGGGCCGCGCGAGCCCGACGGGGCCGCCCGCGGGCCGTTTTTCTGGAGGTGCTTCCTGGTCGTAGGTCCCGGAGTCGAACCGGGCCTGGACACCACCCACCCTCTCGGGCGCCGCGCCGGCGGCCTTTTCGGTGGTACCTACGATGAGGAGAGGTAATGCATCAACCGCGCCAGAGGGAACCGCAGGGCACACTTCGACAAGTATGCGACTTCGCGTCCGCCCCCCTCGGCCCTAGCGCCACGGGCTTGGCGGCAGGGCGACAGCTGCGTCATGGTGCCCACGCTCAGGCCGCGAGCCGGCGCAGGGCCAGCCTGGCGACCACCTTCAGCGTCTCCAGCACGCCCAGGCCGCTCGAGGCGACGCTCTCCACCTCGGGCGCCCCCATCGGGTTGAGCTGCGCACGGAGGACCTCGAGGGGCTCGATCCCGTCGAGATCACGCTTGTTGTACTGCACGACGCAGGGCAAGGACTCGAGGGGTGTACAGAGCTCGCCCAGGTTCTCCCTGAGGTCGGACATCGCCTCCACGTTGGCGTCGATGCGCGCTGACTGGGAGTCGGCGACGAAGACGATCGCGTCAGCGCCCCGCAGGATGAGCCTGCGGCTGGCGCGGTAAAAGACCTGCCCCGGGACCGTGTAGAGCTGGAGCCGCACCCTGTAGCCCCGGATCTCTCCCAGGTCGATGGGCAGGAAATCGAAGAACAGGGTCCGGTCGCTCTCGGTCTTGAGCGACACCAGCTTTCCCCTGGCGGCCGGCGGCGCCCGCTGGTGCAGGATCTCGACGTTGGTCGTCTTCCCGGAGAGCCCGGGGCCGCAATAGACGATCTTGCAAAACACCTCGCGTGAGAAAGTGTTGAAATAGGACATGGGTCTACCTCCCTCGTCCCCGGGACGAGCGCAGCGGTGGTCGCGCCGTGGCCTCCCCGGCGCGGAGCAGGGGTCCGTCTCTTCAGCCCTCGAGGCGAGCGTCCGCGAGCGCTTGCAGCGCCGCGATCACGCCGGTGAACGAGGCGCCCTGCACCCCGGCGTGCTTGACCAGGCGCGCGTTGAGCAGGGCCAGGATCCTGACCTCGCCCGTGACCGCCGGCTCCCTCAGCAGATCATGGATGGACCGGCTCATACGCGACGGAGGCTCCAGGCAGGCGAGCGCCGACAGCGCGACGAGCGCCTTTCCCGGGTCGCCAGCCGCGAGCCCCTCTCTCGTCATCTGGAGCAGCGCGGACGCGAAGGCCGCGTGGACGGAGGCGAGCAGCTTCCCGGGTCCCGCGGGCTCGTCGCGACCGGCGAGCAAGGGCGCCTCCGAGGCCTGACTCCAGGCCTGGGCCAGCAGCTCCTCGAGCTCGGCGAAGGCGCCCGTATCGAGGAAAGCGAGGAAGATATCGACGCCGTATCCCTCCCACGCCGAGCGAGTGATGAGCTGGCTGGCCAGCCACCCCACGAGCATCGGGTGGGCCGAGCCGGCGCGCACGGAGCCGAGCGCCACTTCGAATAGCGGCCTCCTGGCGAAGCCTCGCCGAGAGAGCCAGCGGAGGAGCGTGGCCTGCTCCTCGACGCTGAAGGCCAGCCGGGCTCGCTCCAGGATCGCCTCGGGCACCTCCTCCGCCGAGATGGCCGGCTCCCGAGGAGGGAGAGGGAGCCCAGGATCGTCGAGCGCCTCGGCGAGGCGCTCGACGAAGTCTCGCTGCTCGTCCGGCGAGGGCTCCGCCGTCAGGGGATCGCGAGGGCCTTCGCCGAGCTCGCGGCGAGCGAGCAGGCGCTCGAAGACATGCTCGGGCACCTTGCCTCGAAGGAGGGCACAGAGCTCGATCCACTCCTCTTCCTCGAGCTCGAGCCGGGTGCGGAGCACCTCGTGATCGAAGCGGCTTGGCTCCTGGATGGCCAGCGCCGCCAGCCTCCGGATCGCCGCGCCCGTGAAGCCCGGGGAGCACCGGGCCCTCCAGGCGAAGAGATCGTGCACGGTGAGCATATGGGAGTGCTCACACAGAAAGGCATGATCGTCTTCATCCAGCGACGCCTGGCGAAGGACATGAAAGAAGGCCACGGGGTGGGCCCTGCCCCGGTGCGCGCGCACCAGGGCATCGATCTCGCTGCGCTTCATGGGTCCCTCCGCCAGACAAGGCACTCCTGCGGAGAGCCCACTCACGACCCGCGAGGGCCTTGATGTCCGGTGTTCGGGTTTCTCGTCGTCACCCTGTGTGCAGGGCGGCCCGCCATGACTCGTCGGCCGGTGGAATGGCGGTTCCTCTTCCTGACCCGTCCCTTGAGCCTATGGGGCGAGGAGCCACCTGTCAAGGCGATGTCGCCGCTCGACTATCTCGACTCGAGCCCCGCCGCGAACTTCGGTAGCGAGGACCAGCCCAGCCTGTGCGCGACGATCTGGGCCCCGTTCACCCCACGGGTCCCGCCGATGTCCAGATCATAATAGCCGCGTAGCTTCGCGACGACGGTGCGGCTCCACCCGGACCTGGGCTCGGGCGGAGCGTCGAAGAGGACGTCGACACGCTCGCCGGGCTGGAGCACGACGCGCTGCTGGTCGTCGGCCGCCAGGGCGCCCGGACCTCGAGGGGCGAGCACGCGTATATCGAGCTCGGTATCGACTCCGGAGGCGAGCTCGACCTGATCGATTTCCCAGAAGCGAGGGGTCGCTTCCAGGCGGAGGGTCACCCGATCACCGCCCTCCGGGAGAACGATGGGCAGCGCCTGGCTCCTGGGGACGGCGGGCCCCACGGGCTGGAGCGTATGACTCAGCCTGGCGCTCCCGGGCGTGGAGACGCTGATCCAGAGGGGCAAGCCTAGCCGCTCTATCTCGGCATTCAGGTATTGCTGATGGCACGCGCAGTTCGGTTTCGCGTCCCCGTGGAGCTCGAGGAGCGGCCGCACTCCCTGGCCCATCGTGGCCATGTACTGGACGAACGCCTCCTCGGCAAAGGCCGTGTTGCGACCTCGCAGCACCAGGTAGACCCTCTCCCCTTTGGGCCTCTCGAACTCGAAGGTCCAGGCCTCGCGGAGCTCCGACGCCCTGATACGGGACGTCGAGAGCGGCGCGACGGCCCCGCGTATGCCCACGAGCCTCCCCGTCTGGGTGGGCAATACCTGGAGATCCGCCGGAGCGTCCACCACCAGGAGCGACAGACTGTCCACGTGGTCGATCTCCTGGAGATCGTTCTGCAGGCGTAGCCGATACTCTCCGCCGACCGGTCGGAGCGACTCCAGGCGATCCAGGTCGTCGCGCTCGGCCGCCTTGTAGAGGGCCCCCGAGGCCAGGTCGGCGTCGAGCTGGTACGTCTCGCCGTCGAAGGCATAGAGGTGAGGGCACGAGCCCTTCTTGGCCGCCTGGCCGACGGAGACGGCCGCGACCACCCAGATCAGGGCCCCCGCCGTGCTCAGCCCTCCGAACACCACCCCCATGACCGCGTAGGTGCGGCGGCGAGGGCGGCCCGGATCCTTGTGCAACAAATCGACGATGCCGAGGACGAGGCCCACCGTGCCCACGAAGCCCACGAAGGGGAAGAAGCCTCCCAGGAAGCCGAGGAGGCCCACGATGAAGGCTGCGACCGCGAGCATGGAGTGCTGCGCGACACGGGACGGATGGGGAGGAGGCATCATGGGTCGGGGGTCTCGGGTGGCAGGAGGGGAAGTCGGCGGCGGGTTCGTGTGGCTTCGCGGGCGCGGGCCTCGTAGGGACCCAGCCTGGGCGGACGGGTCACGTGCTCCTCGAGGAGGGCTCCCACGGCCCCGAGCTCGGCCTCGAGGTTGGCTCCGCACCAGGTCGGGCAGCTCGAAGATCGAGTCCGGTAGGCCTCGAAGTAGGAATGAGACAGGACCTCTGCCAGACGGCCTGGCTGGCTCCCGCCCAGGCGGCACTCGTCGGGGGCAAAGGGCACCCTCAGGCACGGGGCGACCTGCCCGGTGATGCCGTCCACGTAGATCGACTCGCCGGCCCTGGAGTGACACCCGGTGTGCTGCTCCACGTCGTCCAGGTCGATCAGCCCTATATTCGTATCCCGACGAGCGAGCTCGAACCGGCCGCGATACCTTGCCAGTTCTTCGTCGCCCAGCGCGAGGTCCGAGAGCGAGGAGCCGGTCAGCGGGAAATAACGTGAATAGATGCCGATCACGCAGCCGTCGGCCTCGCGGTCCCGGAGGAACCCTGGCGAAGTCAGCGCCTCCAGGCTCTTGGCCGAGACCATGCAGGAGAAGCCGAAGACGGCCCGGTGAGCCCTCAGCCGGGAGAGCGCCGCCCTGACTCTCCTGTAGGACCCCGCCCCTCGGCGGGCGTCGTGCATCGCCTCGGGCCCGTCGATCGCGACGAGGACGACCAGGTTACCCAGCCGCCCCAGCCGCGCGGCCAGGGCGTCGTCGATGTGCATCCCGTGCGTGGCTACGGTGAAAAACACCTGGGGACGAGCCTCGATGACGTCGAGCAGCTCGTTCGCCCACCTGGGCGACAGGAAGGGCTCTCCTTTGCCTATCACGTGCACCGCGAGGGCCCCGCACGAGACGAGCTCGTCGACCAGGTAGGCGATGCGGTCCCGACGTGGGGCGACGCCTCCTCGATCCTCCGCGGTATAGCAGCCCTCGCACGTGAGATCGCAGCCAGGGGAGAGGGCGAGCTGAGCCTCCATGAGGAGCCTGGGAGGGACGCCATGCGTGCCACGGTGCTTGTAGAGGAGCTCGTGGCGCAGCGATCCAAGGAGCCCTATCCTGACCCACGCGTCGAGCCCTGCCGCGGCCCGAGAGAGCGGCTGCTCACGCAGGAACCGGCGCATCCTGTCGAAGGTCCCCGCGCCCTCCAGGTGGTCCACGTAGCGCTCGAGGAATTTGTAGTGAGGGCTCCCCGCTCGGCAGCACGCAGACTCCATGCGCACGAACCTGAGCACCAGGCGCTGGATCAGCCGGCCAGTGACCAGAGCGCGAAAGAGGAGGAGCGCACAGGCGAGCCAGAAGGTGATCCTTCGCCCGGCCGAGGACGCGAACCCGCGCGCCACGCGCTCGTGGAAGCGAACGGACCAGGGGCGAACGGGCGTGGTCGAGCCCGAGGAGACCCCCAGGCTCGAGAGACGGACAGACTCCGGGACACCCATGGCGGCTCAGGTTATTCAGGAGGTCGCCCAGGGGCCTAGTTCTTGACGACGATGGCGCGCCGCGCTCACCCTACGAAATGTCCGGGGACCAATTCGCATCGTGGCCGTGCACGAGAGAGGTGCTCATGGAGCGTGGTTCGACCCCGGAGAGCGATACGAGGCCTTCTCCACCTCGGGGAGCGGCGCCAACACCGACGCGGGTTCCATGAGAGTCGTCTCCGAGGAGACCTCGTTCGAGAGGCTTTACCAGGCACACTTTCCTTTCGTGTGGCGCAACGTGCTGCGGCTGGGCGCCGACAGGAGCGTGGCCGACGATCTGGTCCAGGAGGTCTTCCTGGTGGTGCACCGGAGGCTGAAAGATTTCGATGGCCGCTCCAAGATGACGACATGGCTCTTCGGCATCGTGCGTCGTGTCCTTTCCGACTACCGGCGAACGCTCCAACGAAAGCCCACGAACCCGACGCCGATCGCCGAGCTCGACCGGTACCCCCACCCCAAGGAGAGCGCTCGGTTCGAGCAGCTGGAGGCCCATCAGCTGGTGAGCGTCCTGCTCGATACGCTGGACGACGACCAGCGGGAGGTGCTGATCCTCGCAGAGCTCGAGGGCATGACGATGGCCGAGATCGCCCTTGCCACTGGCACCAACCCCAACACGGTGCCCGCCCGCTTGCGCGCCGCGCGAAAGGCCTTGGAAGAAGCGCTGATGCGCCACGAAGGGCGGTCTCCGTGAGCCTCGCCCGGCAGGCCCGGGCGCTCGCCGCTACGGCTTGATCACGAGCTTGCTCCTGTACATGCCCATGCCGCACTGAAATACCAGGGTGCGATCCACGTCCGTCGGCACGGTGATGGCCACCGGCGTGTTCAGGGGGAGCTCCTTGGTCACATTGAGATCGGGGAACACGACCTCGGTCGCGCAGGTCGAGTCCGAGGTCCGTGTGAAGATCAGCTGGGTGGGCACCCCCTTCTTCACTTCGATCGAGCTCGGCGCGAAGCCGCTCTCATCGACCTTGACGGCCACCTTGCCGCCCTCGCTCCTCACCGCGCCCTCGCCTCCGCCCTTGCAGGCGACCACGCCGAGGAGGACCACCCAGGCGAACCATCGCATCATGTGGGCAGAGGCTAGTCCTTGCCATCCATGAAAGAAAAGCGTTTTTCTCCACGCGCGGCCCCGGCGCTCCCCTCGACCGCCAGGACCCTGCCAGCGAGGCTCAGTAGGCAAAGCCGGCCATGATACGGATCCGGTAGTCGATCCCGATGCCTTCGACGCGTTCGACCCCGCCGTTCTCGGCGAGCACGGTTAGATAGCGGACATCCAGTCCGGCGGGGCTGACGCTCGCGAGGAACGATTTATAAGTGACGTTTACCCGGGCGTCGATCCCGGAAGACATGTAATAAAGCGCCGTCCCCGACCCGGCGTGAAACATCAGGTCGATGGCCCGGATCGCAGGCTCTATCTCGACGCGTATCGTGGGGCTCGTGAAGACCGGAAGGGCCACGCCGAAGGTCGCGGGCTCCAGCCGGAAGCCTGCCAGGATGCTGCCAAAGTTGTGCAACGTTACGAAGGCCGCCACGTGGTAACGGAAGAACCCCGAGCCAGGGGACCAATCCGCGCCGATGTTATGAACGGGGCTCTCGAACCGGGCGCCCCCGGCGCTGGCGAGGACCGGGGCGTACCCGAACCCTATTCGCCCGGAGGGAGCGAGCGGGCGGTCCCCCTCGCTGGCCCGGGGCGCCACGGAGATCCCCGTGGCTCGTTCGAGCTTGATCGAGGCGACGCGGGGCGGATCCTTCTCGTTGATCTTGATGTTCAGGCTCGCCGGGGCATGGCCCTCGGCGCGTACGACGATCCGGAGGTCGCCCGGGTTCACGGGGCGCCGTACGCCGGCGACCTCGACCGGAATGGCCACCTCGTTGACGAGGACCTCGACGCCCCTGAGCCCCTCCGGGGAGGGGGAGATCTCGATGCGCAACAAGGGAATGCTCTCGCGGACGGCCGCGAGCTCCTTGACGCCCTGGGCCTGGGCCTCGATGAACACGGGGGGCGAGGCGGGCCCCAGCGGCACGCGCCTGAGCGTCTCGTACATGTCGGCCGCCTCGACGAGCTTGCCGGTCGCGGCGAGGCACTGCGCGATGTGCAGCAGGTGCGTGGGCGCGTCGACCAGCTTCTGCGCCGCGCGGAACGAGGCGAGCGCCGCGTCATATTGCCTCACCTCCTGCTTCTGGATCCCGTCGGCGTAGAGGCGCCTCGCGGTCTCCTTCCGCTCGGCCTCCGACATCTGGGCCTCCGCCCTCGCCGGCGAGCTGACCGCGGCGGCCAGGGATCCCACGAGTACTGGCAAGAGGACCGAGGACAGGGCCCGGACTGCGGTTCGCATGGTGCCGGCAGGGTACAACATCGGAGGCCGCTGGCCCTATAAGACGGGAGTGACCCTCCCCGCCCCGTCCACGCAGGCTCGCCTCGGGCGCGCCCTCCTCCACCCGCGGTTCCCGTGGGTGCTCGCCCTCGTGGCGTTCGTCGTACATGTCCCGGGGCTCGGCGCGGGGTACCTGGTCGACGACCACACGCACAGGTGGTTCGCCCGCGGCATGACCATCCCCGGCGGGCCGCGCGGGCTCTGGGACCTCTACCGCTTCGCCGACGGGGGTGAGGGGGTGCGCCGCGCCGTCGACTCGGGTCTTCATCCCTGGTGGACCGCCCCCGGGCTCAAGCTGTCCTTTTTCCGTCCTGTCGCCTCCTTGCTACGGGTATCCGAAGAAGCGCTCTTCGGCAATGTCCCTCTCCTGTGCCACCTCGTCTCGACGCTGCTCTTCGTCGCCACCGCGCTCGCGGTCCTCCGTCTGTTTCGCCTGTGGATCGGCGGCGCGGCGGCGAGCCTCGGCGCGCTCCTCTTTGTCCTGGACGACGCGCACGCGTCCACGGTGACGTGGATCGCCGCGCGCCACTCCTTGCTCGCGACGCTGTTCGTCGTCCTCGCGCTCGAGGCCCATCTCCGCGCGAGAGGCGAGGGGCGGGTCTCCCTCGCGAGCGGAGCGCTCTTCTTCACGGGCCTCGCCTCGAGCGAGTCGGCGCTGAGCGGCCTCGCCTACTTCGCGGCCATCGCCCTCTTCTACGACGCGCGCCCCGCGCGCGAGCGAGCGCGGGCCCTCGCCCCGGCCGCAGCGGCGACGCTCGTCTGGGCAGGCTGCTACGTGGCGCTGGACCATGGATCCGCAGCATCCGCCTACTATGTCGACCCGCTGCACTCCCCTCTTCGCTTCGCGCGGGCCGCGGCGCTCCGCGCTCCGACGCTCGCCCTCGCCCAGCTCTTCGGGCCTCCCTCCGAGGTGGCCTCGATGGCTCCTTCGGCCGGGGTCGCGCTCGCGGCGCTCGGGGCGCTGTTCCTGGCCACGTTCTCGTGGCTCACCCTCCGGAGGCTCCCGGACAGGCCGAGGGTCCTCTCGCTCCTCGTCGCGTTCGTGCTCGCCCTGGCGCCCGCCTGCGGCACAAATAGCGACGATCGGCTCCTCCTGCTCCCGGGGATCGCGGCCTTCGGGCTCCTCGCCTTGTGGGGGCGCCGCGCGGCCGGGCCGGCGCCCTCCCTGCCCCTGCGCCTCGCGGCCGCGGTGGGGGTCTTCGTGCACATCGTCCTCGCGGTCCTCCTGCTACCGGCACGCACGCTCACGATGGCTTCCATGCTGTCGGGCATCGTCGACCGAGGCTCCGCGTCCTTGCCCGGGGATCCGGCCATCTTTACCCAGGAGCTCGTGGTGCTCTCCTCCCCTGACGGCCTCCTCCCCTCGAGCATGCTCGTCAAGCGCATGGTCGCCGGCGGTCCCGCGCCGCGCACCGGACGGATCCTCACCACCTCCCCGGCCACCCCGGCCACGCTCTCGCGCGTCGCCCCGTCCGTCCTCGAGATCCGCAGCGACGGGGGCATGATGCGCGATCCCTTCATCGGCGCGGTGCGCCCTCGCCTGTTCGATGCGGGCGAGCGCGTCGAGCTGCGAGGGCTGACGATCCTCGTGCTCTCGGTGAGAGACGGTTACCCCACGGCGATCCGCTTCTCGTTCGCGGAAGGCTCGCTCGACGACGGGACCCGGCGTTTCGCCACATGGAAGGACCACGGGTTCGCCGAGGTCTCGCTCCCGGCCGTCGGAGGAGCCCTCACGCTCCCGACGCTCGACTTTGCCGAGGAGCTCTCCTGGACGAAATAAACACTACGCCCGCCGTCAGGGGCTTGGCGCCCGGGGTTGACGCCTGCCGCCGATGGCTCGACTATCGCGGCGGAGGCCGCTTGGCACGGGCAGGCATTTTTTGTCGCAGAGCAATCCAGAGCGAATGGACGACCCGATCATCCCCTACGTCGGGCCCGAGGTGCGCTTCGGCCGTTCAGCCACCCGCCGACGGCCTGGGGACCTTCCCCTCCTGGAGCCTCACCGGGGGCCTGGTGATCGCCGCGATGCCAGGCCCGGGCATGAAATACGAATTTTGGCCTCACGCGCGGCCCTTCGGTGTGACAAACGGGGCCTCTTTTTGCTAACGGTCCCTCCGGGAGATACCTCATGAACACTCGCGCTCCATTTCTTGCTGCATTTGCCGCCCTCGCGATGACCGTCGGGTGCGAGGACTCGCACCCGGCCGATCCGACCACAGTGGACCTCGGGCGCTGCTCGTGCGTCTGCCGCATCGACACGAGCGGCCCCGCGGCGGCCTGGGGCGCCACCTTCGTCGAGAGCCCGGAGAGCAAGAATTGCCTGGACGTCTGCGGGGCCTACGAGACCACGCTCGTCAACAAGACCTGCCGGCCGCTCTACAACAGCAAATACGAGGTCCCCCGCACGGCGTTCCCGACCGTCAGCACCTACGAGGCTCCGACCGACAGCGACGGCGACGGGCTACCCGACAGCCGGGACCGCTGCCCCAACGAGAGCGGCCCCGCCTCGAACGCAGGGTGCCCTGTCGCCGGGAAACCCGTGGCGGACAAGGACAGCGACGGCGACGGCATCATGGACTCGGCCGACAAATGCCCCAACGAGCAGGAGACCAAGAACGGCTACCAGGACGACGACGGCTGCCCCGACGAGGTGCCCGCCGCCATCGCGAAGTTCTCGGGGGCGATCGAGGGTGTGGTCTTCAAGACCGGCTCGGCCGAGCTCGACACCAAGTCCGTCCCGGTCCTCACCAAGGCCGCCGAGGTGTTCAAGCAGTACAGCGACATACGCGTGGAGATCTCGGGGCACACGGACAACGTGGGGAACGAAAAAGCCAACACGGTCTTGTCCCAGAAGCGCGCGGAGTCCGTGAAGGCATGGTTCGTCAAGAATGGCATCGACCAGAAGCGGCTCGAGGCCAAGGGGTTCGGCCCCTCCAAGCCCGTCGCCGACAACCGCGCCGCGGACGGGCGAGCCAAGAACCGCCGCGTGGAGTTTCACCTCATCCAGTGACCCACGGCCCCTGGCCGAGCAGGTCGACGCCAGGGCGCCCGAGGATCAGCGGAGCCTGAACGGGGTATTCAACTCCACCAGGCCGTCGATCGGGAGGTTGCCTCTCTGCCCCTCGTATTTGGGCTCGGGTTTGAATACGAAGTAGCCCGCCGTCGCGACGCCTCCCGCCACCGCCGCCACGCCGATCAGCCACACCCAGCCAGGGACCCCGGTGCTCGGCTCGGGCTCGAGCGTCACGGCGATCTCGCGCGACTGCTTGTCCAGGACGAGGATCTCGATCTGGTATACCCGCATCCCGGGGGCGGTCACCTTCAACGAATGGCCTCCGCTGGGCAGGGGGGAGGACCATAGCCCGCTGCCCACGACCCTTCCGTCGATGGCGATCGTCGCGTTCGCCGGCGCCTTCACGATCAGCCGCCCCTCGTGGAGGATCTTGACCAGCTTCAGGTCGATCGACACCCGCGACGCGCCGCCGACCGACAGATCCCTGACGGCCTCCTCGAATCCGGATTTGTGCACCCGGAGCCTTCGCCTGCCCATATCGACAGAGGTGGGCCCGAGGGGGGTGGTGCCCAGCACCCTGTCGTCGAGGGACACCTCCGCGCCAGGCTGATCCACGACCAGTTGGAGCGTGGCCGTGAAGGGCTCCATGACCTTGACGAGCTCCTGGCCGTCGATCTTGTCCTGCTCGCTGAGGAGCGCGGTCCCCTCCTTCAGGTACCGCCGCACGAGCGACAGGGCGTTGGTGTAGCGCCGCAGGTTCTTCTCGCACGCCGCCATGTTCCACAGGAGGCGGGGATCCTTCGACCTGTCGTAGGCCGTCGAGAATTTCACCAGGGCGCCCGCGTAGTCTCCGTCGCCGTAGAGGAGCCTGGCCGACTCGTAGTCCGCCCTCGCTTCGCCCGTGAGGGCCGAGGCGAGCGGCGGCGCCGCTGGGGGCACTGCAGGCGCCTCGGGGGGCGCCGTCGACGAGGGAGGAGCCGGCGGGGGAGCCGGCGCTTCGGCGGACGGAGGGGCGGTTGGCGGCGGGGATGGAGGAGCCGGCGCTGAAGCCGAGGGAGGAACGGCGGGCTGAGCGCCCACGCCCGGGGCGTGCAAGAGCACGAGCAGGGCAAGGGCGAGCGGAGCGGTCTTCATTTTATACCCATCTGCAGTGGGTTCTTCGGGGCGCTGGCCGAGGGAGTGGCCACCTGCGACGCAGGAAGGCGAGGAGCGGAGGAGGCCGACCGGACGCTCGAGCCCCTGGCCGCCACGCTCGATCCGGCGGACGCGTGGGCCGCCGGAGGCGTGGGCGTCGGCGCCGGCGAGGGCTCCGAGGCGGCCGCGGTCGGGGTGAGCGTGGCGGGCGTGGCCGCGGCGCTAACGAGCGGGGCCACGCTCTGCAGCG
>SXGT01815701.1_pt1 | contig 16218 bp, 13 predicted proteins | sample 3176221 | NCBI WGS metagenome assembly SXGT01 (sample SAMN11356862, study PRJNA531348) | freshwater metagenome | isolation source: freshwater sample F1-120 | place: China: Fuxian Lake, Yuxi | collected 2017-12-25 | reverse complement strand
TCCCTCAAGGTGATCCATTCGAGCGTGCATTCGCCTTTGAGCGGGGCCGGGTTGTTGCGTTCACCGGCGCCGGCAGGGGAGCGTTCCACGCTGCATGAACGCAACTGGATGAGCGCTTGTACCGAATTGCTGATGTCATTGATCAGGGCCAGAAGTTCGCCTTCGTGAAGAAATTGCACCTGCATGCGCATCTGGCTGGCCAGGATATCGAACCCTCCCGCAGCAGGTCCGCCGGGAAGGATCGACGAGTCGACAGGGCGCTGCGGTGCGAAATCGTACTCCAGCTTGTAGATGCGCCGCGCCGTCTTGACGCGGGCGATGGCCTCGACCCAGTCCAGGCGCTGTTCCGGGCCTATGTAGCCGCGCCCTATGAGGGCCTGGAAGCGATTGATCTTGTCACGCAGTTCAACCTGCTCGTCGCGGGCACGGGCCAGTTTGGTGCGGATGTCGTTGCGTTCAGCGCTGGCTTCCTTGATGGCCTTTTCGCTTGCTTTTTGCAATTGGAGGGTGCTCCAGACCGCGCCGCCACCAATGGCGGACAACAGGATCAGGAAGGCGATTGCCCATTTCAAGCGACCCAGATCCGAGGCATCGGTTTTCATGTTCGGCTCACAATGGGCGTGCCAGGCGCAGGGAGAACTTGGGAACGTCGGCGCCCAGTGCCCGCGCGTCGCCGGCGCTACGCAACGGTTTGTCGGATTCGATGTCGAACGGGCGACTGAGGACACGCACGTCGGTTTGCGGATTTCGCAACCGGGCGGCAAAGCTGTCAATCAAGGCCAGTTGGGCGCGCTGGTCGCTCACCAGGACCAGGGGAAGTTGCGCTTCGATTTCGACAATGATCCAGCCGTTGGCCGCATTTGGATTTGCCGGCACGTTCGGCCTCGGCCCGGGGGCGGAGTTTGCTGCGGCATCGGGGCGATCTGCCATGCGCCAGGTCAATTTGCCCAGTTCGATTCGTGGGTTCTCGTTGAGAGCCTGGCCAAGATGCGCCAGCATGGGTTCCATGGTCGGGAGGCGCTTTTGCAATGCCTCGAAGCGGCCAGTCAAGGCACGCAGATTGTCCGGGGTGAGATTTACCTTGGGCAAGCCTTCAAGGATGGCGTTATAGCGTCGTGTATCTTCGGCGGTGGCCAGTCGCGTCAGGTCGGTCTGATCCCGCAGTTCGGCGACCTTTAGTCCGGTCTTTCCAGCAAATAGCAGGCAGGCAACAAACACAACCCATGCCACGCTGGTCAGTGCCGACCGGATTTTCCACAAGCGATGGAATCGGGTTTCACTGGCTTGCGCGAACTGCTGGTCTGGCGCCCTGGTTGCCAGACGATGCATCAGCAACTTGTCCGCGTTGCTGTCCCCGGCGGATTCCTTCAATTTGAGTTTGCGTGCCGCTGCACCCAAATCGGCAAACTCGAACCGGATTTCCGTCGAGCTCTGGCAGAAGTCCTGCAAGGTCTGGGTTTGCGCGGCATCGGCCAGAATCACTGTGCGCAGCGCACTGCCCCGCGGTATCTGTCGTTGGGCGACGAGGTACTGGAATATCTTGGCCGAGTCGGCGGCGCAGACGCGGCCGACTTCATCAACGCTGCGAGTGGCGAGCTGTGAAAGACGCGAGAAGTGGAGCTTGCCCTGATCGAAGAATGTTTGGCGAACTCCACCACGGCTGAGCGTCAGGAGCAGGACGGGATCGTTGGTGCCCAGGATTTGCGGGCCGAGTTGGGCCAGCACCAGTGGAACCGAATATACCCCGGCCAAAATGGCCTCGTTTTCACGCAAGGTGTCCAGCCAGGGAGCAAACGCCTCGGCACGCGTCAGCGCGGCAAAGAGGACTTTTTCGTCGCGCCGCCCGTCCTTCGCGCGGCCCAGCGAGATCGCCAGCGCCAGCGGCGTGTTGTAGAAGTACTGGCTCAGGCGCCTTTGCAGCAGGGCATTGCGGTCACCCCCCTGGACGTAGGGCAGGTCCTCAAGCTGGAACCCTTCCTCGGCAATATCCGCGAGCAGATAGAACAGGCTGGAGCGATGCTTCTTGACGTAGCCCGCCAGCGCTTCAAGCCCCGCCGGTTCATTGCTGAACTCGGCTTCGATCGAGATGCGCCCGGCCCTCCAGTAGTGGGCGACAAGGCCGGAGCCATCGGCCAGAAGTATGCGTTTGGCCGCCATCAGGTTTTCATCTTGGTGATGATGTCGTAGATCGGGCCGAGCACAGCCATCATGATCCAGCCAAGAATCAAGCCGATGGTTACCGTCATGACCGGCTCGATCATGGCCTGGACACGCTCGATGGATTCGCGCACGTCGCGATTGTAGAAATAACTGACATTGGTCAATGCGGTGTCCAGGGCACCGGTGTTTTCGCCCACCCGCAGCATGCGCAATACCAGGGGCGGGAAAATGCCCACATTCTGGAAGGCTACGGTGACGTTCTGGCCTTCCGCAATCAATGCCCCGACACGCTGCAGTCCGTCCTTGACCACCAGGTTGCCTACGACATCCTCGGTGGCCTTGATCGAGTCCAGGATCGTAATGCCGGATGAGTACATCATGGCGAACACCGAGGCGAAGCGCGAAAGGATGATCTTGTTCAGGATCTCGCCGATGTAGGGGATTTTCAGCTTGAACGCGTCGAAACGATAGCGGGCCTTGTGATTGGTTTTGACGAGGAAGGTGACGATGCCGGCGACAAGGATGGGCGTGCCTAGCACTACGTACCAGTAATTGACAAAGAATGACGAGGTGGCGATCAGCAACTTGGTCTGCGTCGGCATGTCCTGGCCCATGCTGCGGATGAATCCAGCCATCTTGGGCACCAGGTAGATCATCATGAACAGGGTGATGGCGACGACTACGGTGCCAAGAAACGCGGGGTACATGATCAGCTTCTTGGTATGGGCCGCAAGCTCGTCCTGCCACTTGAGCGATTCGAGCAGGTTTGCCAGTACCTGGGGCAGCGCGCCGGTTTCCTCGCCGGAGCGGATCAGGCTGATCACCACATCGTCGAAGGTTTGCGGGTGTTCGGCCATGGCCTGAGACAAGGTTTTTCCGCCCTCGATGCTTTCGATCATGCCGGCCATGACTTCGCGAAAACGCGGATTCTCAACCGTATCGCGCAGGTCGGTCAGGCTTTCAATCAGGGATACCCCGGCACGGGCGAGTTGTTCGAGATGAAAACAGAAATTGATGAGTTCCTGACGGGTGATCTTGCCCCGGTTCATCATGCCGCCCTGCTTTACCGGATCGCCGTTGATGAAGTCCAGATCCATGCGCTTCAGGCGCATTTCGAGATCGATCGGATTAATGGCTTCGAGACGACCGAGAACCATGCGTCCCTGGGCGTTCATGGCCTTGTAGGCGTAGAGTGCCATTGTGGATCGGGCCCCGGGGCGCCTACATGCGCTCGGTCAGGTCGATGACGCGGCCAACTTCCTCGATGGAGGTCGATCCGTCAAGGACGCGCCGCAGGCCATCATCCGCCAGGGTACGAAATCCCTTCGCCAGCGCCGCAGTGCGGATTTCACGCAAGGGGGCGCGGCGTCCGATGAGGTCATCGAGATCGTGGTCGAGGCGCAACATTTCCATGATTGCGATACGCCCCCGATAGCCTTGGTACTCGCAATGGTCGCAGCCGGCGGCGCGATAGATGATCGGCGCCGGTTGGCCGCTGGCAACGCCGATCAGCTTGCATTCGTGCGATTCAGCCGGGTAAGGTTTGCGGCAATGGGTACACAGGCGTCGCACCAGGCGTTGCGCGACGATTCCTATGATGTTGCCAGCCATGATGTCGGGCAGAACACCGATATCGAGCAGCCGGGGAACCGCGCCCAGTGCAGAATTAGTGTGCAGCGTCGAGTAAACCTGGTGACCCGTCATTGCCGCACGGAAGGCCATTTCTGCCGTGTCGGCATCGCGGATTTCGCCGACCAGGATGATATCGGGATCCTGTCGCATCATCGAGCGAATGCCGTTGGCGAAGTCGAGCTTCGCGGATTCGGCCACCGAGGTCTGGCGGATCATCGCCATGGGGTACTCGACCGGATCTTCGAGGGTCATGATATTCACGCCCTCTTCGTTGATGTGATTGAGCACCGAATAGAGCGTGGTGGTCTTGCCGCTGCCGGTCGGACCTGTCACCAGGATGATGCCTTCGGGGCGGGCCACCATGAGCTTCATCAGGCTCATTTGCTGCTCGTCGAGACCGAGTTTGTCGAGAGGAACGATGCCCTTCTGGCGGTCGAGGATGCGCAGGACAATGTTCTCGCCGTGGATCGTCGGCTGTGACGCAACACGGAAATCGACGGCACGTCCGCTGATGTTGATCGAGATGCGACCATCCTGCGGGGCGCGGGTTTCGGCGATGTTCATGCCGCTGATCACCTTCATGCGCACCGCCATTGCCGCCCAGTAGGTTTTGTGCAACGCGCGAATCTGCCGCAGGATGCCGTCTATGCGATAGCGGATGCGCAGGAAACTGGCCTCCGGCTCAAAGTGGACGTCAGAGGCATCATGCTTGACGGCATCGGTGAGCAGCGCATCGACCAATCGCACCACAGGCTGGCTGTACTCGTCGAGGGAGGCAGAAAGGCTGCGGTAATCGATCTCGCCGGTTTCGATCTCGTGAAGAATGCCGTCGATCGACAGTTCGTGGCCATAGTACTGGTCTATGGCTCGCGCGATCTCGGATTCGCCTGCGATCAGCGTTTCGATCAGCAGATCGGGGTGTATCAGGGTGCGCAGCTTGTCGAGGGCGACAATGTCGTTCGGGTCGGCAATGGCTATCTTGAGGCGCTGGTCGCGCCTGGAATAGCTGAGGGCGAGGAACAGTTGGCGCTTGGCCAGGTCACGCGGAACGAGGCGCAAGGCGTCCGGGTCGATGATCGACTTGGAGAGGTCGACGGCCTTGTGTCCGAGGGATTCGCCCAGTGCATCTCGCAGCGTTGCTTCGGAGACGAAACCCAGAGCGACCAGCAGCTTGCCGACCGGCTGGTTGGACTTCATCTGCTCCAGCAGAGCAATACGCAGCTGATCCTCGCTGATCACGCCTTGCGTGATGAGGATCTGGCCTATCGGTCGGCGGGGGCTGGGCGAGTTCATACTGGCGTGATTATCCCGCATCTGCCGGTGAGGGCAAGCCCCGGCAAGGGCAAGTCAGGGTTGCAGCGTCTTCAGTCGTGCGGCGACCTGGGCTCGGTCGAAACTGGCGGGGCGGCTGGCAGCTGCGGCGACGGCCTGGGCATAGTACTGCGCGGCAAGCTTGTTCTGCCGCAAATGCTCAAGACTGATGGCCAGGTTGTAGAGGATATCGGGATTGTCCGGCTCGGCGTTGAAGGCACGGAAGTAGGACTGCTGCGCATCGTTCCAGCGGCCCATGCGGGCGTAGAGGTTCCCCAGCGAGAAATGCGGAGCCGCCAGTTCAGGCTGCGCTGCCGCAAGCGACTTTAACCGGCTTTCCGTCATCCCGGGATCCATTTGTCCGCGTTGATTCAACAGCGCGGATATCGCCACGGAGTCCTGTGGATCGGACTCGATGATCTGGCGATACAGGACTTCGGCCTGATCATGGCGCCCCTGCCGCATGGCGATCGCGGCAAGCCCATGAAGGACATCGGTATTGCGCGGATCATTCTTGCGTGCCCGCTCGTACTCGATCTGGGCCAATGACAGTTCGCCACGGTTGAAGGCCTCGAAACCGCGATTCAATGCCGGGTCAATCCTGAGTGGCTGACGGGTGACGCGAATCGCGCTTTCCTCGTCGGGAATATCGGCACCCCGCGCCGGGGTACCACGTTGGCGCGCTTGCGGTCTGGCAACCGGTTCATCGTCGTCATCACTTGTCGCTGCCGTCCTGGGACGCGGGGCGCCGGCAGCAAGGCCGGCAGCAAGGGCGGGAGCGGCAGTTGACGCTCCCGGAGCCGGAACAGTCGGCGCTGGCGTTACGGCGGCTAGCGCGGGGGCAGCCGGTGGCGCGGTCGGCGCTGCGGGCGGCGGCATCGGCTTCGCGATCATGCTGCTCTTGGGTTGCAGCTGCCACCAGAAGTATCCGCCGATGCCGGCGACTGACAACACTGTCAGCACGCCGATGGCGATGGTGAAGGCCTTGCGGTTTTCCTGCTTTTCCGGTTGCTTTGCGGCGAAGAGGTTCTGTGCGGCAGCCTTCACTTGGGCATCATCGACTTCCGGGGCCGGGCGTCGAGGGCTTTCGGCGGGTGCTGTTGGTGCCGTTGACATGGGGCGCGCAACAGGTTCCACGGGCATTGGCGCAGGTGGAGGTGGCGCGGCGGGCTCCATTTTTGTCGCGGCGATCGATGGCGGCGGTACCTGACGAGCGGCAGCCGCAGCCTCTTCAAGAAACTGTGCGTCCAGTTCTTCGAGATGAGAAGCAAGGGACATCGTGGGTTCGGCTCGATCAGCGCCATGTCCGAGGTCCTTGGGCGGTATTGCGGAATCAGGCGGTAGCGGTTCCAAGCTCAGGCCGCCTAAGTCATCAGCCCCCTGATTTCCATCCTCACTGCCCTCGGCCCCCTGGCGCTTGGCCAGTTCTGCCTTCTTCAGCGCATCCATTAGGAGACTCATTGCATCCCTGCTCCTGCCTGGGCTGGCTGCGGCGCGGCGTTGGAATCCTTAAAGTATGTTTTGCTCGGCAACTGATCGCGGAATGATTGGTAATCCGTATTTATGCTGGGATCACGAATAATTGTCGGCTTGAGGAAAATGACCAGTTCCGTCTTGGACATGGTGTCGCTGCGATTGCGGAAGAAGTTCCCTACCCCCGGTAGGTCTCCCAGTCCGGGAACCTGGCTGGACGTATTACTGATCTTGTCTTCCATCAATCCACCCATCACCGCCACTTCACCATCCGACAGTCGCAGCATCGATTCCATTTCGCGGGTTTGAATGACGGGCACGTTGTTGACCGCACCAAGGTTGGGGGTCGGATCCTGCACATCGCCTGTTTTGCTGGAAATCGTTGGGCGAACGTTGAGCAGGATGCTGCCGTTCTCGCTGATCTGCGGCGTAACGCTCATGACCAGGCCGACCGAAATGGATTTGGCGGTGGCCGTGAAATTGTTGGTGGTTCCAGTGGTGGTCGTGGTCGAATCGTTTTTGACCTCGAAGTAGACCAGATTGTTAACCACCTTGAGCATCGCCGTCTGGTTGTTGAGGACGCTCAACTTGGGACTGGACAGGACTTTGACCTTGCCGAAGGTTTCAAGCAGGCTGAGCGTTGAAGCCAGGCCGAGACCGGGGGCCACGTAGTTGAGGAGGAAGGCAAAGGTTCCAGCGGAGGCACCAAAGGTCGGCGCCGTTGTTGACGTCGCAAACGAGCCGGAGGTTGTCAAAACCGGGTTGGTCGCAGTGGTCGGATTCTGTGCCAGCGAAAAGCCTGCCTGGGGATTCCCCGGTCGCAGACTGCGCAGGCTTTGCCAATTGATGCCTTGTTGGTAGGCGTCATTCAGGCTGACTTCGGCAATCGTGGCCTCGATTACGACCTGGCGCCGCGCATTCATGAGCACGAGATCGAGGTACTCCTGAACCTTCTCGTGTTGCCGCGCGCTTGCGCGCACAACGATGACCCCCGCTTCGGGATTGACGATGATCGAGGCCGCTTCGCGGAACGTCGTGCGTTTGACCACCGTGGTTCCTTGTTGCTGGACGCTCGCCGGATTCGGGCTGCCGGCAATGCTGCCGCCCTGGGCCGAACTGCGCCCGGTAGATTGATTGCCTTGCGCACCTGTTCCTGTCGTCGCCTGCTGGTCGGAACGCTCGATCACGGTTTCGCTGGAACCTTCAGGAAGGATCTTGTCGCTTTCGCGCAGAATGTCCTTGAGGTTCTTTTCGATGGAAAGCCAGAAATTGTTCTGCGCCGAGCTCTTTACTGATGTCGCGGAATTGTTGCCGCTTCCTGATGACCCTCCGGCAGCGCTGGTGCTGGTTGAGGCAATCTGTGTATTTATCGAGACAGAGCCGGTCAGTTCGCGCGACATGTTGACGTAGTCAACCTTGTAGTTGCGCAGAAATGGTGTATCCGGCATCACCAGCAGATTTGGCCCGTCGAGTTCCCAGCGCATGTCGACTTGCTTGGAAATGCGCGTGAGTATCTGTTGCAGGGTTTGGTCGATGGCATTGATGGTAACGATGCCATTGATGCCGGGGTGTACGTCGACATTGAGTTTTGCATCTCGCGCCAGCGCAAACAGCAGATCCTGAACCGGGATATTGCGCACGGATACGGAATACGACTCAGTCTTGGCGGCGGCACGCGGGCGTGGCAACAGCGGCGTCGCGGCAACCGGCGTCGGGATGTCCGTGTTCGCCGCTACCTGCGCTTCGGTGTTGATGTGCCCGGTCGATGAGGGCTGATGCTGCATGCCACCGCAGGCCGTCAGGGCCAGACAGGTAGCAAGGCCTACAGGGAGCGGCGAAATCACGAAAGTGCGCAAACGAATCCCCGATTAAGAAAAATAGCCATTCTTAGCATAACACATTATATTTTAGATACAACCCAATGATTTAATTGACTCCAATGCTGTGGTGTCGGTGTCGTTTTTGTCTAACGCAAGCGGATCGCTTGTCGTGGATAGGGCTTGCTGTTGCGCAACTGCTTGGGCAGGGTTCGAATCGCGGCCGAGGCGGCCTCGCGGCTGGAAAAGTCGCCGTAGATTACTCCGTAACGTGGGGTACCGCTGAGTTCGGAGTAGTACACCCGAACCTTTTCGGCGTCTTCCCCGATCGCCGGGAGCCGACGCAACAGACTTTCCACTTCCGCATAGCGACTGGCGTCCGTGGCAAAAACCTGGATGAACCAACGGTCGTTCGGTAGTTGCTCCAACCATGGTCTGCTGGTTTCAAGCCGTTCTCTGGTCAGGCGTCCGACTTTGGGTTTGTCCGTGGCCGGTTGCACTGGCGGCTTTCCCTTGTCGGCGTCGGAGGGGGCATTGCTCGGTGCGTTAACGGGGGGGGGGCGGTGGAGGTGGCAGTTGGTTGTGGAACACCCGGCGGCGAGGCAACTGGGGCCACCCCGGTAGTCGTTGCGGCAATCCCTGCGGCTGGAGTTGCCGGAACGTTGGGTATTGTGGTGTCCTGGGGCGGTGCCGCGCCTGCAACCGGGTTAGTCCCTGTTTCAGGCGTTGGTGCCGGCAACTTCTCCATGGTGGTGGGCGCCGGAGCAACCGGCACCGTCGGCAGCCTGTCATTGTGTGACGGTGCAAAGACTGCCAGGGCTGCAACTGCTGCTGCGGCGAGGATCGAACCCAGCCAGACAAGCCGCCGTTTTTTGCTGTTTCGGGACCGATATGTAGCATCGCTGAATTCGCAATCGCGGATCGCGGCCTGCGTTTCCTTGGCCCCGATCGAATGCGTCCCCGCCGAAAAGGCGGCAAGCAATGATTTATCAGCAATGATGTTTATTCGTCGGGTGAGTCCCAGCGAGCTATGTGCGATCAGTTTCAGCGCCGGCTGGGAAAAAACGCTGGGCCCACGATAGCCTGCGGCGCGCATGCGGAAGTCGAGGTAATTCGCGATGTCGTCGCGAACCAGCGGTTCCAGTCCGAAATTGTGGGTTATGCGCTCCTTGAGTTGGCGCATGTCCGGGCGTGCCAGGATGTCGTTCAGTTCCGGCTGACCAAACAGAACAAGTTGCAGTAGTTTGCTGTGGTTGGACTCGAGGTTGGACAAAAGCCGGATGTCTTCAAGCGTATCTGCCGGCATGGCGTGGGCTTCGTCGATCAGGACAACAACCTGACGACCCTCGCCGTAGGACTTGATCAATTGGTCCTGAAGCGCGCGCATGACTACGGAAGTGCGCGAGTTTTCGGCAACTTCGAGTTGCAGCTCGTCGGCAATGGCGTAAAGGATATCATCGCGCGAGAGCGAAGGATTCGCCAGATAGACGATGGTCACGGTGTCGGGCAGCCGTTCCATCAGCACACGGCAAAGCATGGTCTTGCCGCTGCCTACTTCGCCGCTCACCTTGACGATGCCTTCGTCATGGGTGATGGCATAGATCAGGGCGTCGAGCGTCGCGCCGCGATTTGCCCCGTCGAAGAAAAAGTCGGTGTGGGGCGTGATGCGGAATGGGGGTTCGTTGAGTCCGAAGTGTTCCAGATACATGGGTGGGTCCGTCAGTCTGGTGCCAGGTCCTATTGCTCGGGCGTTCGCATATCCCTTGCCAGAGTTTCGATGCGATTGTAAAGCGTGGTTCGATTGACACCGAGCAAGCGGGCCGCCTGGCTCATGTTGTTGTGCGCAAGCTGCTGTGCTGCCTCGATGTAGGCTTGTTCCCAGAGATGGAGCGTTGCATCCAGATTGAAGTCGTGCCGGCTCTGGATGTCGTTCAGCGCGATGGCGATCAACTCAGCCCGGCTGGCCATGGCGGGAGCGGCAATCGCACTGCCAGCCGCGGACTCGATCCCGGGATCGAGTTCCGCTTCGAGATCTTCAACGCTGACTTCATTTCCGGCAAACTTAGTGGTCAGGCGTATGGTGATATTGCGTAGTTCGCGAACATTGCCGGGGAAAGGATAGGCCAGTATCCGTTGGACTGCCCCTCGACTTAGGCGGAATTGCGGAAGATCGGCTTGGGCCGCGTAGATGCCGCGGAAATGTTCCAGTAGCACCATCCGGTCGTCGCCGAGATCGCGCAGTGGGGGGATGGCGACCGTGAATACTGACAGGCGGTGATACAAATCGGCGCGAAAGCGCCCTTCACGCACTTCCTTTTTCAAGTCGCGGTTGGTGGCGGCGACGATGCGGGCCGATGATCGCCGTGCCGTGGTTTCACCGATCCGCTGAAATTCCCCGTTTTCGAGCACACGCAAAAGCTTTGGTTGGAGGTCCAGCGGAAGCTCGCCGATCTCGTCGAGGAACAGTGTTCCGTCCGAGGCTTCCTCAAAATATCCGGCCCGTTGGCCGCTGGCGCCCGTGAATGCACCCTTGGCGTGTCCGAATAGGGTGGCTTCGACCAGGCTCGGTGAGATCGCCGCACAATTCAATGCCAAGTAGGGTCTTGCGGCTCGATTCGACAATTTGTGCAATGCACCGGCCGCCAGTTCCTTGCCGCTGCCGGATTCGCCCTCGATCAAGACGGGGAAAGGCGAATCGGCGAACTGCCGAAGTTGTGCGCGAAGCTTTTGCAAAGCCGCGCTGGCCCCTATCAAACCATCTGCGTTTCCGGTGGACGTGTCTCTAAAAGACAACACTCTCCGTATCAGCTTGCGCAGATATTCGGGGTCCGCGGGCTTGGCGACGAACTCGGTGGCTCCCAGTGCGCGGGCGTGCCGTGCGTTCAGTTCGTCACTCTGCCCAGAGAGCACCACAATGCGGGTTCCCGGCGCATGGGCAAGGATGTCTGCGATCAAGGCAAAGCCTTCATCGGGCCGGTGGGGTGTCGGTGGGAGCCCGAGGTCGATCAGCGCCAGCGCGGGCGTCTGCTTGTTGTCGCGCAGGCTGCTTACCGCTTCGGCGCGAGTTGACGCAGTACGTACCGCGTATTCCCTGCCGAGGAAAAAGCCCAGAGCGTCGGCGATCAGTGGGTCATCGTCGACGATCAGCAATTCGATCTTGCTGTCCGTAGCGCTCAAGTCAGATTCCGCGGTGCTTGTTCGATCGGTCGATGCTAGCCCATTCCCCGGCACTTGCATTGTGGTTTTTGCAAGGCGTTTACCCCGCACTTCGCCGCTTGTCTCCATTTGCCGGAAGGGGGTTCTGTTAGAATTACCGGTCAGGAATCGAGCCGGTCATCCCCGGTGCAAACATGACCCAGGAACCCCTCGTAGAAATCCGCGACCTGAATTTCACGTACGACAGCCGGCCTGTCCTGACGGGGATCAACATGACGATTCCACGCGGCAAGGTGGTTGCCGTTATGGGTAGTTCGGGCTGTGGCAAGACGACAACGCTCCGCCTGATCGGTGGTCAGCTGAAGCCGACTTCCGGTTCGGTGAAGGTCGGTGGGCAAATCGTGCACGAACTGACCGGCGACGGGCTATACGCATTGCGTCGGCGGATGGGCATGTTGTTCCAATTTGGCGCGCTGTTTACCGACATGTCGGTGTACGACAACATTGCATTCCAGATGCGCGAGCATACGGACCTTCCGGAGAAAGTGATCCGCGATCTGGTGATGATGAAGCTGCACGCTGTTGGTCTCAGGGGGGCCCATGACCTGATGCCTGCCGAATTGTCTGGTGGCATGGCGCGGCGGGTTGCATTGGCGCGGGCGGTTGCGCTCGACCCTATGTTGATCATGTACGACGAACCTTTTGCCGGGCTGGATCCGATATCACTTTCGATTATTGGCGAGTTGATTCGCAAACTGAATGATGTTCTTGGAGCCAGTTCCGTCGTTGTTACCCATGATGTTCAGGAGTCGCTGAAAATCGTCGATTACGTCTATTTTGTATCCGCTGGCAAAATCGTGGCTGAAGGCACGGCCGAAGAAATCAAGCGTTCCAAGGTGCCCTATGTGCACCAGTTCGTCTGGGGTGAAGCTGACGGACCCGTGCCCTTCCAGTATCCTGCGCGACCCTATGGAGAAGAATTGATGGAAAGGGCGGGGCGACGTGGATAACGCGATATTGCGCACATTGCGCGGACTTGGGGAGAAGGTCACGTCCCGCGTCTGGCGCTTGGGCTACGCCAGCCGCTTCTTCCTCGCAATACTTCTTCATTCCGGGACCTCGCTGCGCCGGATCAACCTGACCATTCGCGAGATCTATTTCACCGGCGTCCTCAGCCTGATCATCATTCTTGTGTCGGGAATGTTCGTCGGTATGGTGCTGGGATTGCAGGGTTACGACACGCTGCAGCGCTACGGGTCAACCGAGGCGCTTGGCGTTCTGGTCTCCCTTTCTTTGGTGCGCGAACTCGGACCGGTGGTCGCGGCACTGCTGTTTGCCAGTCGCGCCGGATCGGCAATCACTGCCGAAATCGGCATGATGAAGGCCACGGAACAACTGTCCGCGATGGAGATGATGGCGGTGGATCCGATTGCCCGGGTGGTAGCCCCCCGTTTTTGGGGCGGCGTCATTTCAATGCCGCTGCTTGCTGCGCTGTTCTCGGCGATGGGTATTTTTGGTGGTTACCTCGTGGGTGTCCAACTGATCGGGGTTGATGAGGGCTCGTTCTGGTCGCAGATGCAGGCTTCGGTCGATTTTCGGGAAGACATCCTAAATGGCGTGATCAAGAGCTTCGTTTTTGGTGTCATCGTCAGTTGGGTGGCAGTTTTCGAGGGCTACGATGCCGAGCCGACGGCGGAGGGCGTTTCCGGAGCCACTACCCGTACCGTTGTAACATCCTCGCTGGCCATTTTGGCTGCTGATTTCGTTCTCACCGCTTTCATGTTTACAGGGTCATGACATGAGCCGTACTACACTGGATCTCTGGGTTGGATTTTTCGTCGCCGTCGGATTGGGGGCACTGTTGTTTCTTGCCCTCAAGGTGGGCAATATGGCCTCGGCGAGTAGCGGTGATACTTATGCAATCCAGGCCAAATTTGATAACATCGGCGGCCTGAAGGTGCGTGGCGCGGTAAAAAGCGCCGGGGTGGTGGTAGGACGGGTGGCGGAAATCCGGTTTGACCCGGAGGCGTATGTGGCGGTTGTGACGATAAATGTCGACGCCCGTTACAAATTTCCCCGCGATACGTTTGCGACCATCAACACCTCTGGTTTATTGGGTGAGCAGTACATAGGATTCGAAGTCGGGGGCGATACGGCGATGCTCAAGGCTGGTGACATCATCAAAAAGACACAATCGGCCGTGGTGCTGGAAAAGCTGATCAGTCAGTTCATGTTCAACAAGGCTGCCGACGACGGCGGCAAAAAGTAGTTCATAGGTGCCCGACCAAAAATGAAAACAAAGCTGTCAGCCCAACTCAAGTCACTTGCACTGGCCGGAATGGCAGCAGGATTGCTCGCCGGATGTGCAACATCGGGGAATCCCAAGGATCCGATTGAAGGTTTCAATCGCGCGGTCTTTGCCTTCAACGAGGGTTTGGACTCAGCAATCGTAAAGCCGGTCGCACAAGGATATGACGCGGTTTTGCCGTCGCCGGTTCGTACGGGCGTCACCAATTTCTTCAGCAATATCGAGGATGTGTTCATCGGGGTCAATAACCTGTTGCAGGGCAAAATTCCGCAAGCCTTCAATGACTTCGGTCGCGTGGCGATCAACACGACTATTGGCCTTCTCGGGGTGATTGACATCGCTTCCGACGCCGGTCTTGAAAAACACGATGAAGATTTCGGCCAGACCTTTGGCCGCTGGGGTGTCGGCAACGGCGCCTATGTTGTCCTTCCGATGTTCGGCCCCCGCACTGCGCGTGACACGGTCGGTCTGATACTTGATTCTGCGGTTGATCCGGTGCGCGAACACAAGCCGAGGGGAGCCCGTGACGCCGCAGTGGTTTTGCGCCTGGTGAATAAGCGGGCCAACTTCCTTGCCGCCGACAAGGTGGTCGAGGAAGCCGCGCTCGACAAGTACTCCTATATGCGTGACGCCTACCTGCAGCGTCGCCGCAACCTGAGACACGACGGTAATCCGCCGCGCGAGGCCGAGGCCAGCATCGATGGCGACATGGCGCCTCTGGCCGCGCCGCATGATGCCGGTATCGAGCCGCGGGCCTCGATCGAGGCGTCCGCCGAACCGGTAGCGCTTCAGCTTGCCCGGACCGAGCCTGTAGCTGCCAGCCAGTAATTTGTGCCGGACCGGATGTCTCCGGCTCCGGTCTTTTCAGGAAAGCCACATGAAATACCTTTTCGCCCTGTTCAGTTCCCTGCTGCTTGCCTTGCCGGCCGCTGCCCAGGAGATGTCTCCCGATGCACTGATCAAGACGGTCACCAACGAAGTGCTCGATATCGTTCGCAAGGACAAGGATATCCAGTCCGGGAATACCAAAAAGGCGATCGAATTGATCGAAGGCAAAGTGTTGCCGCACTTTAATTTCACGCGCATGACCCAGCTTGCGCTTGCCCGCGACTGGCGGCAGGCCAACGCGTCGCAGCAGAAAGTACTGACCGACGAATTCCGCATGCTCATGGTTCGCACCTACTCCAAGGCGCTGACCGAGTACAAAAACCAGTCCATCGATTTCAAGCCCTACACCGGCAAGGCCGGCGAGACCGATGTGCGTGTTCGCACTGAAATCAAGCAATCCGGCGCCGGCAAGAATATCGAACTCGACTACTTCCTGGAAAAGACGCCCGGCGGCTGGAAAGTCTATGACATTGAGGTGGGTGGTATCAGCCTGGTTACCAACTACCGCGAGTCCTTTGCCTCCGAAGTTCGTAACAATGGCATCGACGGCCTGGTGAAATCCTTGCAGGCCAAGAACAAGTCGGGCGAGGCAACTTCGGTCAAAAAATGATTGAGGTCTCGGGCGAGCGCGTCGTAGTCTCAGGCCCCATGACCATGGCGGGTGCAGCCGTTCTGCTCGCCGAGGGCGAGGCTGCGATCACCAATAGCGCTGCGGTTTTCGATCTGGCCGCCGTCACCGACCTGGATTCGTCTTGCCTGGCGGTTGTATTCGGTTGGATGCGCGCCGCCCGCGATGCGGGCAAGACCGTCAAACTTCTCAATCCTCCGCAGAACCTGTTGAGTCTCGCCGAGGTTTACGGCGTTTCCGATCTGCTGCCGCAGCACTGACCGCGGCTTTCTGCCAGGTCTTTCCGAATGTCCCCCGCGATCCGCATCGAGCAGGTCTCCAAGCGCTTTGGTAGCGTTCATGCGCTGGATGCGGTCGACCTCGAAGTTCAGCCGGGTGAATTTTTTGGCCTGCTTGGGCCCAACGGCGCAGGCAAGACAACGCTGATTTCGGCGCTTGCTGGATTGGTTCGGCCCGATGCGGGCAGGCTTCGGGTGATGAATCACGATGTACAGGCCGATTACCGTGCAGCCAGGCGCCAACTCGGTGTGGTCCCGCAGGAACTGGTATTTGACCCATTCTTTTCAGTGCGCGAATCTTTGCAGATCCAGTCCGGTTATTTCGGCATTGGCGACAACCACGCCTGGATCGACGAGATTCTGGAGAATCTGGGCCTGACCTCAAAGGCCGATGCCAACATGCGCATGCTTTCGGGCGGCATGAAGCGACGGGTCCTGGTCGCCCAGGCCCTGGTGCATCGACCGCCAGTGATCGTGCTCGACGAGCCGACGGCCGGCGTTGACGTCGAACTGCGGCAGACACTCTGGTCCTTCATCCGGCGCCTGAACGAAGCCGGGCATACCATC
>SXGT01371527.1_pt1 | contig 16218 bp, 14 predicted proteins | sample 3176221 | NCBI WGS metagenome assembly SXGT01 (sample SAMN11356862, study PRJNA531348) | freshwater metagenome | isolation source: freshwater sample F1-120 | place: China: Fuxian Lake, Yuxi | collected 2017-12-25 | reverse complement strand
GGCCGCATCCGATATCTCGGTGTCATGCTGTATGATGCTGACCGCATTGAAGAAGCCGCAAGCGTTGCCGACGAGAAGGACCTCTATGGCGCGCAGACGGAGATTTTCCTCAACCCGGAGGACCCTTCCGTGATCGCCCAGGCACGCGCCGACGGCGTGCCGGACGCGTGGCTGGAGGCAGCGCGGATTTCGCCTGTCTACAAAATGGCAATGGTGTGGAAGGTCGCATTTCCGCTCCATCCGGAGTACCGCACGTTGCCCATGGTCTGGTATGTACCACCGCTGTCGCCGATCACTGCTGCGGCGGAAGCCGGAAAAATGGGAACGGATGGCGCCATGCCGGACGTTCGCTCGCTCCGCATTCCATTGAAATATCTCGCCAACCTACTGACTGCCGGTGACGAGGAGCCAGTTGCCAAGGGCCTCGAGCGCATGCTCGCCATGCGCACCTATATGCGGGCGAAAACCATTGATGGCGTGATCGACGAGGCTATTGCGAAGAAAGTGGGGCTTTCAGCCGCGCAGATTGAAGACATGTACCACATCATGGCAATTGCCAATTATGAGGACCGTTTCGTCATTCCGACAACCCACCGGGAAGCGACCGAAGACGCCTATGAGCTTCGCGGCCAGTGTGGCTTCACTTTTGGCGACGGCTGCATGCCAAGCGACAGCGGCGTGAACCTGTTTGGCGGCGTTAAACTCAAGAATGACAAGGCCAAGACAGGAGCGCAGGGATGAAAACGTTCAAGGTTCTTTCCGCCCTCCTCTCCTATCCGACAGCCGACCTGTTAGCTGCCCATGACGAGCTTTGCCTGGTTCTTGAGCAGGAAGCGGTGCTGCCAAAATCACACCGAAAGGCATTGCAGAACCTCATTGACGATCTAACAAGCGGCGATTTGTTGGATGCCCAGGAACGTTACATCCTGCTTTTCGACCGTACACGCTCATTATCACTTCACCTGTTCGAACATGTTCACGGCGAAAGCCGTGATCGCGGCCAGGCAATGGTGGATCTGATCAAGGTCTATGAAGATGGCGGCTATAGCCCGACAACGGCGGAACTTCCCGACTTCCTGCCGCTGTTTCTGGAGTTTGCCTCAACCCAGGCACCGGTCCAGGCCATCGAACTCATTGGCCAGCCATCACATGTCTTTGGCGCGTTGCGCGAGCGGCTTAAAAAACGCGGTTCTGCCTATGAAGCGGTTTTGGCTGCATTGATCGAGTTGAGCCAGGCCACGCTCGATGAAGACATGATTGCACGGCTTCTGGCGGAACCAGATCCGGAGCCGGACGATCTTGAGGCGCTCGATGCCGCCTGGGCCGAGGAGGAAGTTCTGTTCGGGCCCGGTGCGGCTGCAGATCCTTGCGGCAAGGATGGCCTTTCCGCCAAGCTCCGCCAGGCCAGAAGGCCCGCTCCGGGACTCGAAATCGCACCAGGAAGTGGACCCCGTACGACATTCGCCCATTCCAGCAACGCCAACCGACCGGGAGCCTGAGCCATGCGCGACAGCATCTTCACCATTCTCTTCGTCTGGTATCCCTATGTCTGCCTTACCGCTTTTCTCCTGGGCAGCCTCATCCGCTACGACCGCGAGCAGTATTCATGGAAGGCGAGTTCGAGCCAGATCCTGCGCAGGAAGCAATTGACATGGGGATCAAATCTTTTTCATTTCGGCATACTCTTTCTGCTCTTTGGACATACGGTGGGACTTCTCACGCCCACTTCGATTTACATCCTGTTCATGACAGTCGAACTGAAGCAGTTGGTGGCTGTCATTGCAGGTGGCGTGGCGGGTGTGGCCTGCTTCGTTGGCCTATCGCTGCTTCTCCACCGCCGCCTGTTTGACATTCGCATCCGGGCCACCAGCACGCGCATGGATATTGCGGTGCTGATCATCCTCTTGTTGCAGCTCACGCTCGGGCTGGTTACCCTGCCCTATTCCCTCACCCATTCGGACGGCTCGGCCATGCTGATACTGGCCCACTGGGCCCAGGGCATCCTGACACTGCATCCCGTGGAGGCTAATACGCTGCAGGGGTTGGACTGGCCCTATCTGACACACCTTGTGCTAGGCATGACGCTTTTCCTGGTATTTCCATTCTCACGTCTTGTTCACATCTGGTCGGCGCCGGTTTGGTATCTTGGCCGCCGCGGCTCTCAGGTGGTGCGCACCCGCCGGGTTCTGACGAGCCGAAACGGTCCAAAATCAACACATCAGCCAGCGGAGTAAAGGCAATGAATATGTCAGCCGGTTGTGCGGTGAAGTCGATAGCCGCTCCCAAACCAAAAGCAGTGACCATTAACAGCATTGAGATTCTGCGGGCGGAGATCGCACGGGAAACCCAGAATCATCCTGCCAAGTCTCCGATTGAAGCCTGGAAGGCCGCAGCTCAGGCGCTTGCTATCCGCGAATTGCTGCTCCAGGAGGCAAGGCGTCTTGATATCGTGGCGCAACCAATGGAGGACGATGAAGGGCGCCGCGAGACGGAAGACGAGTCTTTGGTTCGTCAGGTGATAGAGCGCGAGGTTATTACACCGAGAGCCGGTGTTGACGACTGCGAACGCTACTATGCCCAGAACCTCCGGCGCTTCCGCTCGCCGCCGATTTTCGAGGCCTCGCATATCCTGCTCATCGCTCCATCGGGTGACCAGAAAGCGCGGGCAGCCGCGCGCAATCAGGCTGGGCTGGTCATGGCAGAGCTGCAAGCCAATCCTGCTGCCTTCGCGGCATTGGCCAAGCAATATTCCGCTTGCCCGTCCCGCGAGGTCGGCGGCAATCTTGGACAAATCGGTCCCGGTCAGACTGTGCCGGAATTCGAACAGGCGCTTGAAGCTCTCGTGGCCGGGGTCATTCACGGGGAGCCGATTGAGAGCCGTTATGGATTTCATATCGTACGGCTGGACCGCCGCGTGGACGGCAGGCAACTGCCGTTTGAACTGGTGCAGCCGCGCATTGCCGCCTATCTTGAAGAGCATGTGAGGCGAACGGCAATCCGCCAGTACATCAACTTGCTTGCCGGCCATGCAACCGTGAGCGGCATTGATCTTGCCGCTTCCAATACCGCTCTCCTGCAGTGAGTTGAAGCCATGCTGCTCGGTGCACTGATGACAGAACTGAAGGACGAAGCCGCCGCGAAAGTAACTCTCCTGTCGCTTGGGGATATCATGCTCCTGAACGAAGTTGAGAACGCGCGGCTCGCCCATGGCGAAAGCCTCGGGGAGTATGCGGCTGGTGCAGCGCAGCGTTTTGCGCATCTGGCATCAGATGAAGACTGGCTTAAATTGATGACGGCTTTGGAGAATTCGGAATCCCCTGCCGCAACATGTCTGGCCACCATGGTCAGATGGTCCCTGCGGCGTGATGCGCGCGAGGCACCCCCCGTCAATGCAGACGCCGGCTGTTCCTGCGGGGCCGGCGGAGGGGCCTACCATGACAATTGAAACGAAGCAGGCCAATTGGGTTCCGCAGCTTGCGGCGCTGAATGTGGCCGCACTCATTGACCATATCGTGTCGCGTTATCATGAGATTCACCGGCAGGAATTGCCAGAGCTCCTGGCTCTTGCCCGTAAAGTCGAGCGCGTTCATCATGATGTTCCCGAGGCACCACTCGGCTTGGCTGATGTTCTTGAGCACCTGTCCATCGAATTGGAAACCCATATGCAGAAAGAGGAGTTCGTCCTGTTTCCGGCCATGCAGCAAGGCGTGAAGGAAGACATCATGCAGCCGATTGCCATGCTGCGCCACGACCATGGCGAACACGCCGGAACAGTCCGCCTGTTGGAAGGACTGGCCAGAGGTTTCGTGGCGCCGGAGGGCGCTTGCGGCTCGTGGCAAAGGCTCTATGCCGGCCTAAGAAAGCTTTGCGGGGATATTAGCGAGCACATTCGGGTTGAAAATGAAATCCTGTTCCCGCGTTTCGAACTGATAACCAAGTCCGGCTGCATCTGCGCCCATGGCTGAGGAGAATCTCAAGGACCTGAAGCTTCCAGTGGTGATTGGCAAGCTATTGGCGCCATTACCGCTGTTCCCCCTGCAATTCATTCTGTCGCGGATGGTCAAGGGCATCGCCAAGCGCCGCCCGGAATTCTTCGCGCGTCTTGGACCTCATATCGGCTCATCCTACACCCTCGATGTAACTGAGCTGCCCTTTGTGTTGCTGCTGAAGCCAAATCCGCAGAATCCGGAAATGACGGCGCATCGCCGATCAGAGGGTGTCGCAAGCGATGCGTCAATCGCCGGACTTTTCATGGATCTGTTCAAGGTCCTTGACGGGCGCGGCGACTCGGATGCCATGTTTTTTTCTGGAAACATTAAGGTGAGTGGCAACACCGAGGCCGCCGTGTGCCTCAGATACGCGCTCGACGATCTCGACGGCAGCGTAATCGAGGATTTGCTTCACATGGGAGGCCCCGTCCTGATGCCGGCCCATCTCCTGCTTCAGAGGTTGCGCCGGCTGGAGATGCAGGCATGAACCCCCAGACTGCCACACCGAAAGCAAAGCCGGAACTTGTCTGCCCGGCAGGAACGCCCGCCGCCTTGCGCGCTGCCGTCGATTCAGGTGCCGACGCGGTCTATTGCGGACTGGCCAACGAAACCAATGCCCGCAACTTCGCCGGTTTGAACTTCACGCCCGATTTGCTCGAACAGGGCATTGCCTACGCCCGCGGGCGCGGCACCAAGGTGCTGCTGGCGGTGAATTCCTTTGCCACGGCACCCCGGACCCAGCTCTGGTTTGATGCCGTCGATACAGCCGCACGCCTGGGCGTGGATGCCGTCATCGTTGCTGACATTGGCGTGGCCGCCTACGCCGCAGAGCATCATCCGCAATTGCGGCTGCATCTTTCAGTGCAGGCGGGCGCCTCTTCGCCGGAGGCAATCCGCTACTATTGCTCGGAATTCAATGTGAAGCGCGTTGTTCTTCCGCGCATTCTCACCGTCGCTGAGATCGCCGCCATTCACCGCGAGATCCCTTGCGAGATCGAAGCCTTCGTTTTCGGAAATATCGGCATGATGTCGGAAGGGCGGTGCAGCCTGACCAATTATGTGACTGGCACTTCAACCAACATGGATGGCGTGTGCTCACCGGCAAATGCGGTCCATTACATGGATCTGCCCGATGGCAGCAAAACTGCCGCGCTTGGTGATTTTGAGATCGACTGTTTCGCCGCCGGCGAACACGCAGGCTACCCGACGATCTGCAAAGGCCGTTATCTTTCCCCGGTGCGGAAGGAGCCCTACTATGCATTTGAAGAGCCAGTCAGTCTCAATCTCTCGTCGCTGCTGCCAGATCTCATCGCGGCTGGGGTCACGGCATTGAAGATTGAAGGCCGCCAGCGCTCACGTTCCTACGTGCAGGCCGTCGTTTCAGCCTACCGCCGTGCCGTTGACGATATCGCGGCAGGCCGCTGGCACGACCTCTCAGGACTCGTGGCGCTCACTGAGGGCGGCAAGGAAACCCAGGGCGCCTTCCAGACCAAGAAGTGGAGATAGCCGCAGTGACCACCGAGCTGACCATGGGCCCAGTTCTGTTTCATTGGCCGGCGGAAACCAAGCGCGATTTCTGGTTCCGCGTCGCCGATGAAGCGCCGGTTGAAACCGTCTATCTCGGCGAAGCCGTGTGTTCGAAGCGCGAGCCGTTCTTCAATCCGCATATTGAAGAGGTGTCTGAACGTCTGGCGCGGGCCGGCAAGCGCGTCGTCTGGTCGTCGTTGGCCCAGGTTGTCACGGCCATCGACCGCAGGGCCTCAACCGGCATCGCCGAATTTGAGAATGCGGACATCGAAGCCAATGATGCATCCCTCCTCCCATTGCTCCAGCGCAAGCCGCATCGCATCGGCCAGTATCTGAATGTCTACAACGAGGCCACGATCACCCATCTCGCCTCCAATGGCGCCTATCATTTCAGCCTGCAGCCGGAGCTTCCGGCGGAAACGATCGCTCGGTTGACCGAAGCAGCGGAAGCGGCCGGTGCCACGACCGAAGTGCAGGTATTTGGCCGTGTCGCATTGGCCCTGTCGGCGCGTTGCTATCACGCCCGGGCCCATGGCCGCACCAAGGATAATTGCCTTTTTGTCTGCGAAAACGACTCGGACGGCATGGAATTGCAGACCCGCTCGCACCACAAATTCCTGGCAGTCAACGGCATCCAGACTTTATCGCACCGCTATCTCGAACTCTCGGCAGAGATTCCGGCGCTTGTCGCCATGGGTGTCGCCGCCCTCCGCCTCTCGCCCCACAGCCTCGACATGATAGCGGTCGCACGCGCCTACCGGCAGCTGCTCGATGGCCGGATTTCCGCCGATGAGACCTTTGCAAACCTGGTGGAACTGGGGTTGCCGCAACCCGTGATGAATGGTTTCTTCCACCGCAAACCTGGTTACCTTCACGTGGGCGTGCAACCCGGTTTAAGCTGAGGAAATGAAAGTGGCCACATCAGCGCAACAGATTCGGGCCTGGCAGGGGCTTGCAGTTCTTGGTTACGGCTTCCGCCCGTTCTTTCTGGGGGCCGCCGCTTTCGCTGCAATGGCGATGGCCGTTTGGATTGGAGCGCTTTCGGGTGCCTGGAGCATTCCATCCGCCTATGGCCCGGTGGAATGGCATGCCCATGAGTTCATGTGGGGATATCTTCCCGCAGTCATTGCCGGCTTTCTCTTCACTGCAATTCCAAATTGGACCGGCCGCCTGCCGATTGTTGGCGTGCCCCTGGCAATCCTCTGGTGCTTCTGGTTCGCCGGACGGCTCGCCATGTTCGTCTCAGGCTATTTGCCAATTATGCTTGCAGCGGCGATCGATCTGTCATTCCTTGCGGTGCTGCTTACTGTCGTGGCCAGGGAAATCGTCGCGGGCCGCAACTGGAAGAATCTCAAAGTGCTGGCCGTCGTCGCCATCCTGGCCGCAGGCAATCTCGCATTCCACATCCAGGCCATCGCCGGCGGCAACGCAGCAAGTGGCATCGGCGTCCGCATCGGCGTGGCCGCGGCCATCCTGTTGATTGCAATTGTTGGCGGGAGGATTGTGCCCAGCTTCACGCGGAATTGGCTTGCCAAGCGTGGTCCGGGCGCGCTGCCAGCCCAGTTCGATTGGATCGACCAGGCAGTCCTCGCCGCAACTGTCTTGGCACTTCTCCTGTGGACCGCGTATCCGGCGTCCGGCGTTTCCGGCGTCATTGGACTGCTGGCCGGCGCATTGAATCTGTTCAGGCTGGGACGCTGGACGGGCTGGCGCTGCCTCGCGGAACCGCTTGTCGCCATTCTTCATGCGGGGTTCCTGTTCGTACCTGCGGGATTCCTGCTGACCGGGGCAGCCGCACTTTGGCCTGAAATCGTTCCGCCCGCCGCAGCCCAACACGCCTGGATGGCGGGCGCAATAGCGGTCATGACGCTCGCGGTGATGACCCAGGCCGCTTGCCGCGGGAAAAGGCACTACGGCAATCTATGGCCTTGCAATCACCGCCGTCATTGCGCGCGTCATTTCCGGAATTGTTCCGGCTATCCCACTGCTCCTTGAAATTGCTGGCGCCGCCTGGATTATGGCCTTTCTCGGCTTCGTGATCGTCTATGCGCCGCTGCTGCTCCTGCGCCGTGCCGTCTAAAAAATTATAATTGTTGGGACACGGTGAAGGCTGCTTCACGACCGCTGGTAGCTGCTCATGCGATGACTGGACGATCACGTGGCAATTGAGACTGCTGTCCGGTGCCAAGTTCACGACCCGCTTTGTGGCCGGCATAGATTGCCGCGGCAATTATTGACGGCTGATAGCAATCCCCAATACGGCGGATTCGCCCTGCGTCCAGGCCGCATTCGAGCAGGCCCTCGTACAACACCGCATGCGGCTCGCGGGATGTGACCAGTACCAGAGCATCGGCAGCAACAATACGCTGTCGTGCCGTGTAAACACATGCCAGCGAAGCAGATTTTCCGTCGAAGCCCATAACGGCAGTGCTCACCTGGATATCGACGCCGAGCTCAATGAGCTGCCGCTGCGTAGCTTGCTGCTCCTGCGTGTAATAGCTCCAGGAACCCGCCTTTCCCTCCGTCGTTACATAAGTGACGTTTGCGCCTGCGTGCATAAGCAATTCTGCTATGACCGGTGCCATGTAGTAATGGTCATCGTCAAACAGCACGACCCTGCCCGAGGGCACACGGCCATCAAGGATGTCATCCGGCGTGAAGACAGCATCATGGTTGAATTCCGCAACGGCGGTATCATGCCAGCGGCCAGCGCCATCCCGCCGCCATGCCGAGCCGGTGGCAATAACGATATGGTCGGCATCGAAGCCACAGACGTCCGCGGCAGACATGCGGCTGCCGAGATAGAGCGAAACCTGTGGCAGTTTGCTGATCTGGCCCAGCCGGTAGTCGCGCACTCTTGCCCATTCCGCCAAACCAGGCAGGCGGCTTTCGCGCGTAACCCGCCCGCCAGCCTCGCTGGCAGCATCGGCGATGGATACTGCGAACCCACGTTTTCCGAGAATATGGGCAGCTTCAAGCCCCGCCGGGCCAGCGCCGACGATGAGTACCGAGCCAGTGCTGTCACGTGCAATTCGCTCAGGGTGCCAGCCGCGCCGCCACTCCTCGCCCATTGTCGGGTTTTGCGTGCATCGCAACGGGGCGGCCCGTGTATTATGCGCATAGCATATGTTGCAACCGATACACTCGCGGATGTCCTCGATTTGGCCGTCCCTTATTTTGGCAGGCAGGAATGGATCGGCAATCGAGGGGCGGGCGGCTCCGATAAAATCGGTGATGCCGCGTTTCACCTGGCTGAGCATGGTGTCAGGCGAAGTGAATCGCCCTACGGTTACGACCGGCTTGCCTGTAAGGGACTTCACGTAGGCGACGCGATTCTCCAAGGAGGCTTCCCGCATGAAGCGGGATGATCCCATTTCTTCATTGTAGTCGGAGATGACAATATCCCAGAGATCTGGAAGGGGGTCCAGCATGGCGATCAGATCATGGGCCTCGTCTGCCGATAGGTGCATGTCGCCGTGACCATCAGCCGACATGCGGACGGCAATCGCGCAACTGTCACCCACGGCATCGCGGGTATCGGCAATGAGTTCCCTGAGCAGGCGGGCCCGGTTTTCGAGGTTACCCCCGTACTCGTCGATCCGCATGTTGGATGCCCGGGAGAGAAATTCCGAAATTAAATAGCCATGGGTGGGATAGACATAGATGATGTCAAAGCCCGCCGAGCGGGCCCGTAACGCGGCGGCCCGATGCCACTCACGCAGGGCACGGATATCCGCTCTATCCATGGGATGTGACTGCACCGGATCGGTGCGGCTTGGCATGGAGCGGACGCCCAGCGTCGGCTCCCGCGAGACCAGGTTCGCCACATAGCTCCCGCCGTGCCAAAGCTCAATCCCGGCAAGGGCGCCGTGCTGATGAACGGCATCAGACATGGCGGAGAGATTTCGGACATCATCATCGTCCCAGATCGAGACATAAGGATAAGGGGCGTCATCGGAACTCGGGTGGATTGAGCAATACTCGGTACAGACTACCCCCCAGCCGCCCTCGGCCTTCGTTGCCCGCATGGCAGCGAGCGTTTGCGGGCGGGCATAGCCCATGCCGGTGCAATGCGGAACCTGATAGAAGCGGTTTGGTGCGATCACAGGACCTATCCGCACTTTGTCAAAAAGTGCGCCGTATCGGTTATTTACCTGCATTTACAACTCCTTGACGTGCGACTCTTTCGAACTTGATGAACGATACAACAGTATGGAATTATATTGACTGAATTTTCATTCAATATCAAATGTGGAGTTTGCCATGCGGAGATCAGCGGCGAGATTGCGAATGGCAGCGCAGACTTCGGAGCCGGAGGACCGTGGCCTGCACCATGGCCCGACTGCCCCGTACAGTCCGCTGACTGAACAGCAGCTTGAGGAGGTATTCGCTGCCGCGCTTACCTTGCTGGCAGAAACTGGCGTTGTCCTTGAGCCCGGCACTGAGGCCGATGCGATGTTCCGCAATGCTGGCTGCAGCATCAGCGAAGACGGCATTGTTCGCATCCCTGCTGAAATCACAAGGCGGGCGCTGGACACCACGGCCCGCAGCGCCAAGCTGTGGAATCGTGACGGCACCAAAGCAATTGAAATTGACTGCAAGCACACATGGTTTTTCCCAGGAATGACGTGTATCAAAATTTTCGATGCCGAAACCGGTGAGGCGCGGGCAAGCACACGCGGCGATCTGGCGATGATCACGCGGCTGGCGGACGGGCTTGCTAACATTGATGGCGTGTGCGTGGCCTGCAAGAATGTTTCCCGTACGGACGAATCTGGTGAAATTGACGAATTCGCCTGCATGGTTGAGAACACATCGAAGCCGCTTGAGTACCTCTGTGAGAACGCGCGCTCGCTTGCGGCGGCGATTGAGATGGCGGCCGCGATCCGCGGTGGTCACGGCGACTTGCGGCAGAAACCCTACTTCCTTCAAATCGTCACGCCGCTGCCGCTCAACTACGCAGCGACCCATATTGAGCAGATAATCCTTGCGGCTCGCGCGGGGGTGCCGGTGAGCACCGGCACCTTGCCGATCGGCGGGGCGTCCTCGCCCATTACGATTGCTGGCTGCATGACGCACAGCCTTGCCACCGATTACGCCGGCATGGTGCTCGCACAGCTTGCAAGTCGAGGCGCATTCTGCATCGGAAGCTCCGACGTTTGTTTCATGGAGCCGGCAACAGGCGCCATTGGCAGCTTTGCACAGACCTCGCTTGCGGACATGGCGATGTGCCAGATACGCCGTAAGCTGGGCCTGCCATCGCTGACCGGCATCGGCGGCCATTCGGTGGCGAGACGTTTCAATCAAGATGCGGTCTGGGAAATCTCCTCCAACATGACCCAGGCGTTCTACAGCCGGCCCGCGACCTGTGATTATCTCGGGTCACTTGACCAGGGCATGACCTACTCCCCCCACGCCTTGCTTCTGTGCAATGATCTTGCCGGACTTTTGCGCAATCTCTGGCGCGGAATTACCGTTGACCAATATCAACTGGCGCTTGATCTTGCGAGCGAGGTGGGGCCTCGCGGCAACTATCTGGCCCAGCGGCATACCGCAGTGAATTGTCGGGCACAGGTATGGAACTCGCACTACTTCGGGCCAAATGTTCCCTTGAGCAATGGGGTAAAACCAGACAAGGACCTGTTTGACCGAATTGATGCCGATCTTCGTGAAATTCTGGAAAACCATATTCCGGTTGGACTGCCTCCACATATCCAAGATAAATTGGAGGCGATTCAACAGCTCTATGATGGTACCCACTGAATCACAAACAAAAACAGGGCACCGTAATTTTCCAGCTTTGGTGGTACGGCTCCCGGTTTATGTCCGCGCAATCCAAATGTGATTTGACCATTTCAAATAGCTGAGGGCTCTGATTCCACATTGCTAATAGGCTTGACATTATGCCGCGCTCGCCACACCGATCTTCCTCAAGCATATTGTCACAAAATTTCGAAATTATTTCTGATAGGTATCCAAAACCTGACCGGCTTCCACGAGAGATGTTCCCGCAACTTCACGCAGTGCGCAGTCCCTTACTGCACACGTTGCGCACACGACGCCTTGTAACGTATTGATTTCTTTGGATTGTCACTCCTATCCATCAAGCGCGCACAACAAAATCTATGCGCGGAAAACTGTGTTTTCGCGGTCATCAAGCCTACTTTCCTCGGTTCACTGCACACATAGCGCACACGAAACGGGTCACTGCACACGCTCCTTATAATCCCTCCCCTCCTCACTTCTCAATTGGAAAAGCCGTGAATATACGGGTACTGCTATCTGGCTGCTAATCCACAATCATAGCGACAGAACGGATTCGCAACCTCGTGTCCAATGCAGTACGGTCTTTACCAAATGTGAGATTTGGAAAAATCACTTACAAATCAAATGCGAAACCGTCCATGCGACGGAACTACCCCCGTAATTGTTGGTCCAGTTCCGGTCTAAATCGTTTGAGTTCATCACTTGCAAATCTCCGGCGGAATTCTCGTGGCGATAGCCCGAAATATTCCTTGAAGGTACGCGAGAAAACTTCGGGCGAGGCAAAGCCGCATGAAATGGCAATGTCCTGGATTGGGTCATCACTATAGAACAAGGCATTGCGAGCAGCCTGCAGGCGAATTTTGCGATAGTAGCGCATTGGCGGCTCACCCATGCGTTCACGCAAGACGCGGCTCAGGGCACGAATAGAAACGCCGGCACGCTTTGCCAGCCGCTGGGCCGACAGTGGTGTTTTGATGTTTTCCTCCATGTCGTGGAGAATGCGGGTGAATGGCGTGTGACTATCGCCCGCTAGGTGTTCAGGCTCAAGACGCTGCGGCTCATCCTCGCGCCGCAGATGCTGCGAAACAAAAGCATTGGCAACGATCTGCGCCAGGGCGCCGCCATGCCGCCTGGAAACCAAGTTGAGCATCATGTCGAGAATAGCGTGCCCGCCGGCGCAGGTAATGCGATCCCGGTCAATGCAGAAGAGTTGCTCACAAATTTCTATAGAGGGATAGCGCTCCCGGAACGTCGAGAACGTCTCCCAGTGCAAAGTTATTTGATGGCCGTCGAGTAATCCTGCTTCGGCCAGCGCAAATGCGCCCGTGTCAACACCTCCGACAACGCTTCCATGCCTGGCCAATCGGCGCAGCCAGTTCAGCAGGCGCTTGGAAAGATGCTGGACCGGGTGATTTCCGCCAAACACGATGACCGTCGCGAGCCAGGGGACTTCATCAATGGTCGCATCAACCGTAAGCGACATCCCATTTCCTGACCGCACTGAAGTTCCACTGACCGACAGGAGCTGCCAGTCATACAGCTTGCGATCGCGGTTCTGGTTGGCGATACGCAGCGCTTCAATGGCCGGGACGAGGGCATAGAGTGGGAATTCAGGCAGCAGCAAAAAGCCGAAGTGGACGACGTCGGCTTCGCTTTCCCGAAGGGTTCTTTGCTTTACACTTGCAATGCTCGTCTGCATGATGCAACTCCCTAGCCGCTATGTCCTGTTCCCGCGTCCTTAATTTTCATCTCAGAATGCCACATAAGAAAATCGTTCGCCACGCCGCCCCTTCGCTCATTTCCAATGTCTAACATCTGTTCGACTTGCCCGACCGTTTGGCTGCAATGCGTTAATAACAAGCGCCTGGCATTGGGATAAGGAGTGATTCTGCGTTCCTCGCGCTTTGAGGGATAAAGTTGGACATAACGCCACCGTTGCCGCAGGCCTGAGGTCATAGCTGCCACGAAGTTCCCATAATACAGGTGCAACCCATTCCGTCTTCGCCATAATAGACGGTGAAGAGTTCGCCGCTGTCGGCCTGAATAGTTGCCGGGTAGCCCAAGTTCTTGTTGGGCAGACCACTTCGGATGCGAATGGTGCCTTGTGTCTCCCAGCTTTCGCCATCGTCGTTTGATAGCACCGCCCGAATGCCAAAATCCGGTTGCCGCCAGCCATAGGTCAATAGAAGTCTGCCGTCATCCAGAGCAAGAAGATGGGCAGGATAGCCCTCAATCTCCAGTCTTTTCGGCCTGGTCCAGGACTGCCCCCCATCCCGGGAGTCCGTTTGATGGAGATAGCGCGTACCATTGTCGCGCATGACCATAATGAGTTTGCCAGATCTGGAACAAAGAATTGTAGGCTCCTCAAACTCATGGCCATCACCTGCGGCGGCCAGTGAGGGTGCCGACCAGGAATGCCCGCCATTGCTGCTGCGGACCACAAAGACCTGCCGGTAGTTCGGAATGTCGCTCAAGGGCAGAACGATTGTACCGTCCGCAAGCTGCGCCGCTCCCCGCATGCCATAGCCACCGCTAAACGGACTGGTCACAATTTCCACGCTCTGCGAGAAACTGGCGCCATTGTCATTTGAAATGTGAACGAATGTGCCGCCGCCGCCGCGCACCCAGGGTGCCAAATCGGCGGGTGCGGCGCTGGCATATTCTGCGGCGTCGTGTTCTGGCGATGCGAGCCAGCCGCGCATGAAGGTTTCGGGGTAGGAAAGAACCGACTGGTTTCTGAAAGTTTTGGCGAGGCCAAGCGGATACCAGTCAAAGCGCCACTGGTTGATAAGAATATTGCCATTTTGCAGTCGTGTGAGGCCGGCACATTCGGTTCCCGAAAAGCCGTAATTGGGCACAACTTGCGGGCTGCTCCAGCTTTGCCCCCCGTCAACCGAGCGGACAATGACGTTGCGGTAAAGCGGGTCTTCGGGCGGATGCAGCACAAAGTCGCGCCGGGGTGCCCGGTTGAACACCACCAGCCAGCTGCCGTCGGCTGCCGCTGCGATATGGGCGTGCGCGCAATAGGCAAAGGCATCACGATGGATAATGCTATGACGTATATTGCGGGCCTCGTTCATAGCGAGAACCTGGTGCAGCGCAGGTACTGCAGCGGCTTCTCATCCTCGCTCCATTCGTGATAGGCCACGACAATCGTACCGTCCGGCATCTGCTGCACACTGGGATATCCGATATGCTGGTAGGCTCCGGGGTGGTTCCAGTCGACTCCCCCAGCTTTGGCCGTTCCGCTTTCGGTCCCCATCCGGCTGGAGCCCGGCGTATCGGTGGCCGTGCCGCCCGGCACACCTCCTTCGCGGATGGTGAATTCGTTTTTCTTGTCCCATGTGATACCATCATCGGACACGCAACCGCGTACACCATAGGGTGGGCGGCGGTAGCCATAGACGCAGAGATAGCGGCCATCCAGCAGTGGGATCGCGTCGGGCGGAAAACCCCAGAGATTGGTCCACTTGGGTGGCGTCCACGAAAAGCCGTCGTCGTCGGAAAAAACCACGACCATGTTCTTGCTATCACTGGTGGGGTTGACATGGGTGCGCATGAAACACACCAGCCTGCCATCCCTGAGGCGCAGCACCGCCGGTTCCTCATAGTCAATGATGCTGGCGGGATCAAAGGCGAGCGTTGAATAATACTCCCAGTTCAGCCCGCCATCATCGGAGCGCATCAGGGCAGAGCGCGTCGTCTCGCCCTCGCCCTCCTCTTCATAGCCGCGAATTCGGCCATAGAGCCCCATGAGAAGCGAGCCGCCCGGCAACTCCCAGCAGCCAAGCCTGCAGCCGCCATGCTTAAGGGGTCGCACATTGACGGGAATTGGTTTTGACCATGTCTCGCCATTATCGGTGGAACGCAGTACATAGGTGCCAAGCCAAGCTTGCATCTTGTAGGCCCATGTCCAATCGCCCCATGCGGTGGTCACCGGATGGCTTGACCAGGATACGCCTTCCGGCTTAATCCCGCGCTTGAAGAATCCGGTAATTGTGAGATTGATGAGCAATGTGCCGTCAGAGGTTTCACAAATTCCACAATCCCAGTTGCCCTCTGTGTCGCTCCACGGCAGCACGACCTTGAGGCTTTTTTCGTCCCAGGTCCTGCCGCCATCACGTGACCGCATGATGAGCGTTTGCCCGCTGTCGTGATGAAACGGGAAGCGTTCCTCATTGAAAACCGCGCAGAGTTCGCCGTTTTTCAGCCGCCGCATTGCAATCTGATTTACGCAATGCTGGGGGTGCTTGAAAAGCACGTGGTGCTCGATGTTTTTGGGCGCAATCATGTTTCGATCTCGGGTACCTCTAGCCATCATCGCTGAAAAGTGAGGTAGCTCAGTTGATGGAATTTGCCACGATCTTGACGTTTTTGATCAATTGTCGGCAACGAGCCTCATACCCGTCCCGGCATCGAATACGTGAATAGCGTCCTGGCGTGGTGCCAGCATCAGTGTTGCGCCAGGGGCTGTCGCCAGCCTCTCGTTGAAGATTGCAGTGAATTTTGTATCACCTGCCGTCAGCCCGATTTGCATCTGCGCGCCGAGCGGTTCGATGATCTCGACCACGGCAGCGATTGCCCCCTCTGCCGTCGTCACGGCGAAATGCTCGGGTCTCACGCCGACCAGGACTTGGCGCCCGTCATGGCAAGCCATTGAGTTTTCCAGCCGCACATTGGAGCCAATAACGAGCTGCGCTTCTGTTCCTTTCTTGCCCGCAAGGATGCGGGCGGGAAACAGGTTCATTGCCGGGGAGCCGATGAATTCAGCAACAAAGGTGTTGACCGGCCGGTCAAAAAGTTCCAGCGGTGTCCCGATCTGCTCGATGTTGCCGCCCCTCAAAACCACAATGCGGTCAGCCATGGTCAGCGCTTCAACCTGGTCGTGAGTGACATATACCGTCGTGGTCCGCAACCGCTGGTGCAGGGCCTTGAT
>SXGT01105969.1_pt1 | contig 16218 bp, 16 predicted proteins | sample 3176221 | NCBI WGS metagenome assembly SXGT01 (sample SAMN11356862, study PRJNA531348) | freshwater metagenome | isolation source: freshwater sample F1-120 | place: China: Fuxian Lake, Yuxi | collected 2017-12-25 | reverse complement strand
GTTGCTTACGGTCCTTAACGCCCTGCGTGTCGAGCACGCCGCGTAAGATGTGATAACGAACGCCTGGAAGATCCTTCACACGCCCGCCGCGGATCATCACCACGGAATGCTCTTGAAGATTATGGCCTTCGCCTGGACTGTAACCGATGACTTCAAAACCATTGGTCAAACGCACTTTCGCGACCTTACGCAGCGCGGAGTTCGGCGTTTTAGGGGTCGTCGTATAAACGCGCGTGCCCACGCCGCGCTATTGAGGACACGCACCCAAATGGCGTGACTTCTCGCGGTATGTTTTCGGGTGCCGCGGTTTGCGGATCAACTGGCTGATCGTCGGCATCAAATCGTCCTTGCGCCCTGCAGGTTGCTTGATCTGCAACGGGCGGATTTCTTGAGGTAAGCCGCCAGCGCGGCCTGATGGACGCGCAAACGGTCGAAGCGCCGTCAGCCGGATGGCTAAGGCGCTCCTATTGCAGAGGACCCCGCTTGCGCAGGATCGTGCCTTCCTGTCCGACGCCGAAACGTCGGGATGAATGCCAAACTGGGCGAAACCAGCTACTATTGGCGGTCACAGGCAAGGCGACAGCGTATAAGTCCGGAAGGTCACGAACGAGGCGTCCGTTGACGACATGGACTTACGGCCTGTCGAAAGTGGGCGGAACCTAATCGCCACTTCACTACGCGTCAAGCAAAGAATCCGAAGTAGAATAAGTTTTTCGATAAAACCATTCTGTTTTTTCGCTTAACCGCCTATAAGCGGGCCGCATCGGCAAAGTTTTTCACGCCTTAGGCGCTTTCCTGGGCTGTAAACGCACTAACCGCCGCATAAAACGACAATCCCTAGAGTTCGGAGACCATCTAATGAGCCACGTTGCGCATGAGCTGCATGAGGAATTTCCAGATAAAGCGGCCGCAATCCACACCCTGAAAAGCACCAACGCCCATTTTTCACGATTGGCGGAAGAATATCATACCCTTAACCGCACCCTACACAGGATGGAAACCAAGGTAGAGCCCGCCGATGACGCCACAATTGAAACGCTCAAGAAGAAGCGGCTTGAATTGAAGGATGAAATTTCACAAATTCTTGCGGCGCATTGATCCCCAATCCTCCACAGCCCTCTAGAGGGCGGAACGAGGGGCTTTATTAGATCGCGGCCTCCCCGCCCGCCCCCGGGCTAATGGCGGGGACCGACGACCTAACCAAACTGCGCTCTCCAACCAGCGTGAGCGGGGGCTTTCTCAGCAGCCCCGCCTCTTTTGTTGATCTACCCGTCCGAAATTATCGATTCGGCGCAATCGAGATTATCGGCGCATATTGGCGCCGCGCGACCGGGAAACGGTGACGATCCTTTATTATAAATACATGATTTAATTATATTTTTATGCATTTTCCCGGTTCGGCGTGCTAATTGTGGCAAAATCATATATAAGCCAGCGCATGCTCGCTCGCTCGGACGCGCCGAACGCTTCATGGCTGGCGCGATTGCGCTTATTTCATGTCAATTATTTTTGAAGGGTGATTATGCCGACCATCGCTCTCGTCGACGACGACCGCAACCTTCTCACGTCGGTATCCATCGCGCTTGAAGGCGAAGGTTACCGCGTTCAAACCTATACCGATGGCGCCCAGGCACTGGATGGATTGCGCGCTAATCCGCCGGATCTAGCGATCTTTGACATTAAGATGCCTCGGATGGATGGCATGGAGCTCTTACGTCGCTTACGCCAAAAGTCCGACCTACCGGTAATTTTTCTCACCTCCAAAGACGAAGAGATTGATGAGCTCTTTGGCCTAAAAATGGGTGCGGATGATTTCATCCATAAACCCTTTTCTCAGCGGCTCCTTGTTGAGCGGGTCAAGGCTATCTTGCGGCGGTCGAATCCCAAGGAGGCGACCGCTCAGAAGGAAGTAGAAGCCAAGGCGATTGAGCGGGGAGCCCTAGTGATGGACCCAGAGCGCCACACTTGCACCTGGCGGGGAGAGCCCGTTGTGCTCACAGTCACAGAGTTCTTGATCCTTCAATCGCTCGCCCATCGCCCTGGCGTCGTGAAAAGTCGCAACGCCTTAATGGACGCGGCCTATGATGATCAAGTCTATGTTGATGACCGAACCATTGATAGTCACATCAAGCGCTTGCGCAAAAAATTCAAAGCTGCGGATGATGATTTCGAAATGATCGAAACGCTTTACGGCGTTGGCTACCGTTTTAAAGAAGCCTAGCCACGCGCAGATTAACGATTAACGCCTCAACGAGAGGCGCGCCAAAATGCTCCCACAGTCTGTCTTAAACAATCGATCAAAGTCGCAGCTAAAGAAACGGATGCGGTGACCGTCCCAAAAGAATTAGACAAGCAACACCCCGCTGCGCAGGAAAGCGTCAGCGAAATCGCGCTCCGTCGCTCCCGCAAACTCCGCTCTTTAAACGTGCGCTGGCTGCGACTCATGCGCAGCTTCCAATCGCATTTTTCTTCTTCGCTGACGCGACGCATTATCGTCCTTAACCTTGGCGGACTTGTCGCGCTCCTTGCTGGTTTCCTTTATCTCAATCAATTCCGTGAAGGCTTAATTGAGTCGCGCGTAGAAAGCCTTCGCATCCAAGGCGCAATTATCGCTGCGGCGATCGCCTCATCCGCTACTGTTGATACCGACTCCATTTCAATTGATCCCGAGAAGCTCTTAAAGCTTGCGCCGGGAGAAAATACGCAAGCTAGTCCTAATGAACTATCCTCAATCGAAAACAGCCTAAGTCCTGAGCGCGCTGGACCGCTGCTGCGCAGATTGCTCTCTCCGACGCGCTTACGCGCACGTATGTATGATAATGACGGCGAATTGTTGCTCGACTCACGACCAGTTTCTGGACGCACAAAAATATTGCGCTTTGACTTACCCGTTGTTGAAACACAACGCACGTCCACAGACGCCTCATCGACCTTACAAAATACAATTAATAAATTCAGACGCCTGCTCGGACGTCCTGATCTTGCGCTTTACGAAGATATTGGTTTCAAGAATGGCCGGACGTATCTTGAAGTAGAAGCTGCACTAGATGGCAAAGCCGGAACGATTGTGCGCGCGAATGCACAAGGACAAACCGTTATTTCCGTTGCAGTGCCGATACAAAGATCTCGAACAACGCGCGGAGCGCTCCTGCTCTCGACGATGAGCGGTGATTTTGATTCAGTTATCGCTGCTGAACGATGGGGCATCATCCGCATCTTCCTCGTCTCTGCCGGCGTAATGCTGCTCATTTCCTTGTTCTTTACAAACACAATCACCGAGCCGATGCATCGACTGGCGGAGGCCGCCGATCGCGTTCGACGCGGCACCAAGTCGCGACAAGAGATACCTGATTTTTCAGACCGACAAGACGAGATTGGCCACCTATCTGGCGCATTACGCGATATGACCAAAGCCCTTTACAATCGCATTGAGGCTATCGAACATTTTGCCGCCGATGTTGCGCATGAATTGAAAAACCCCCTAACATCTTTGCGGAGCGCTGTTGAAACATTGCCGATTGCAAAAACTGACTCGGCGCGTGAGCGTCTGCTTGAAATCATTCAGCATGACGTACGGCGTCTTGATCGGCTGATTAGCGATATTTCAGACGCCTCTCGATTGGATGCAGAGCTCGCGCGCGCTGATATGGAAGATGTTAATCTCTCCATCGCCTTAACGACTGTTACTGAAATTGCTCGCTCAGTGAACCGCAACGATGACGTCACAATAGAGCTCACAATCACCCCAGCCGCGCAAAGCGCAATGAAAGAACGCTGGCTTGTTGTTGGTCATGACTCTCGACTGGGACAGGTCTTTAATAATCTCATTGATAACGCGCGTTCCTTTTCGAAACACGGCGGCTGCGTGCGCGTTCTGCTTTGGCCGGAAACAGCCAGGGGCCCAGGCGGCCAACCCATTGCTGGTTATGAAATTATTGTTGATGACGATGGGCCAGGCATTCCAAATGGCGCTTTTGATCGCGTGTTTGAGCGTTTTTACACAGATCGCCCAGAGCAGGGTTTCGGTCACAACTCTGGTTTAGGACTTGCGATTTCAAAACAAATTATTGAAGCGCACGGCGGCCGCATTCGCGCTTTTAATCGCACGCGTCTCAGCCCGGAGGGCACCAATCGACAAGACTTGGATGATGACGTGCTTGGGGCGCGATTTGTTGTCTGGCTTCCCGCTGCGCAATGAGCTCACAACACGGTCGCTATTTTATTCACGCCAATGCGCTCATCGTCGGCACGAAAGGCCTTTTGCTGCGCGGCCCATCTGGGTCTGGCAAAAGCGCTTTGACGCTCGCCCTGATTGCGCAAGCGCGTCAGACAAATAATTTTGCCTGTCTCGTCGCGGACGATCGCGTGCAGATTGAAGCGGTCAACGGACGTTTAATCGCCCGGCCGCATGAAAAAATTGCAGGCCTCATCGAAGCGCGCGGCCTGGGCTTGATAACGCTCCCCCATCTTGAAGCCTGCGTTCTCCATGCCCTGATCGATCTCGCGACACCCGATCAGCCGCCAAAACGATTGCCCGAGGACAGCGACAAAACAGCACAACTTATGGGAATTGAACTGCCCCGGCTCGTTGTCGACGCCCATGAGTGGACGGCGGTGACCCTAATTAACTATTTTATTCAATAGCTTAAGCTAAATTTATGCGGCAACGCGCTTTTTACTTGCCAAATTCTTCGCAACGCACAAAATGCGGCGCGCAATGGCTCAGAAAACAACGATCGGCGCCTATGCGTAAGAAAAACTCGCGCCATCTTTCATAGATGCAGGATCAATTGTCGCCCCTTTCCCCACGCCCCGTCCCTAGCATGAACCGTTCTGATGAGTGGTAGGATCCTATGATCGGAATGGTCCTCGTGACCCATGGCCATTTAGCTTGTGAGTTCCGCGCTGCGCTTGAGCATGTGGTGGGACCTCAAAAGCAACTCATCTCAATTTCTATTGGTCCTGAAGACGACATGGAGCGTCGACGGACGGATATCATCAACGCCATTCATGAAGCCGATAGCGGGGATGGCGTTGTTGTTTTGACAGATATGTTTGGAGGCACGCCCTCTAATCTGGCAATTTCCGTCATGAATGGCGGCAATGTTGAAGTGCTCGCTGGCATTAACTTGCCGATGTTAATCAAACTCGCTTCTGTTCGCGAAAGCGCGCCGCTCGACCAAGCCGTTTTGCAAGCTCAAGACGCCGGCAGAAAATACGTCTACATCGCCAGCAAAGTGCTCAACGCCAAATGAACGATATGCCCTCTGAAACATCCACCTCGACCAATCAGAATTCGGCAACGCGCGATTTTGTCATTGTAAATAAAAAAGGCGTCCATGCGCGCGCCACAGCGAAATTAGTTCAATGCTGCGAAAAATACGATGCGGCCATAACAGTATCGAAAGACGGCGATACGGTTGGCGGCAGCTCGATTATGGGTATCCTGACATTGGGCGCGGGCATCGGCTCGACAATCACAGTCAGCGCTACGGGCCCGCAAGCCCTTGAGGCGCTAGATGCGCTTGAGGCGCTCATTTCTAACCGCTTTGGCGAAGAAGAGTGAAAGCCAAGACGCCAATAGCTCACCGCGCATAAGTAATTAGCATCGGGAAAAACCAGACACAGCGCGCATCGCCTTAGTTTCTAGTCGAGCAAGAAATGTCAGTCGTCAGAATTTACGCGCGCGTGCTCGGTTTGCTGCGCCCACAAGCGCGTCTCGTCTGTATCCTCATTATCGCCAATCTAACGCTTGCAGTCGCTCAATTTGCCGAGCCAATATTATTTGGTCGCATTATTGATCTCATGACGCGCGCTCAGCTCCCAGGACGCAAACTTACTTGGGACGAACTTATACCGCTTGTATCCGCCTGGGCTGGCTTTGGCCTCTTTTCAATTGGCGGCGCCATACTTGTTGGATTAAACGCCGATAGACTTGCGCATCGCAGACGTCTTGCTGTGATGTCGGAATTTTTTACGCATGCGTTGCGCTTACCGCTAACTTTCCACACCAACGCGCATTCGGGTCGCTTGTTAAAAACCATGCTTGATGGCGCGGGCGCAATGTTTGGACTGTGGCTTTCTTTTTTTCGAGAAAACTGCGCCTCATTTGTCGCCCTATTTATACTACTGCCCATGACAGTGTTTATTAATTGGCGATTAGGCGGACTTCTGATCGCCCTTGTGATTATTTTCTATATTGTCACAAGCTTTGTTTTAAGACGAACAGAGGCGCTGCAAGATCAGGTAGAACGGTTCAATTCCTCTCTTGCTGAACACGCCTTAGATACTTTAGGCAATATTCCGGTCGTACAAAGCTTCACAAGAATAGATCATGAAACAAAAATCTTAAAAAAGATTATTGATGATGTTTTATCAGCGCAAATTCCTGTCCTATCGTGGTGGGCGCTTGTGGTTGTCGCAAGCCGCGCCTCAGCAACGCTTACAATTCTCGCAATATTTTTATTGGGCGCCCGACTGCATATGCAGGGTCAAGCATCAATCGGCGAGATTGTTACATTTATGAATTTCGCCACGCTGTTAATTGGCAGATTAGAACAGGTTGTCGGATTCGTTAATGTCTTATTTATGCAAGCTGCAAAAATTCAAGATTTCTTTGATGTTTTAGACACAAAGCCCGCGATAAGCGACAGTCCGCACGCATATGACGCCGGGCGCCTTAAGGGCGACGTTGTTTTTGAAAATGTCAGCTTCTCCTATGACGGACGCCGACAGGCGCTGGAGGATGTTTCCTTTAGCGCAAAAGCAGGCCAAACAATTGCGCTTGTTGGTGCGACAGGATCAGGGAAATCGACGACGCTTAGTCTTCTCCACCGAATTTATGACCCCAGTATCGGCGTCGTGAAGATTGATGGCGTAGATATTCGTGAGTTTACGCTCCATTCTCTGCGCAGAAATATTGGCGTTGTTTTCCAAGAACCTATGTTATTTGCTCGCACCATTGAAGAAAATCTTCGGATCGGAAATCCAGACGCGAGCGACCAAGAAATGACCCGCGCGCTAGAACTCGCCCAGGCAAGCGAGTTTGTTGCGCATCAAAGCGACGGCAAAGCGACAAAGGTTGGCGAACATGGCCGCAGGCTCTCAGGCGGCGAGAGGCAGCGTCTATCCATTGCGCGCGCACTATTAAAAAATCCGCCAATTCTTATTTTTGACGAAGCAACCTCTGCGCTTGACGCGACAACGGAACAACAAATTCAAAAAGCCCTTGAAGCAGCCACAAAAGGCCGAACGACTTTTGTGATTGCCCATCGCTTAGCTACAATTAAAAACGCTGATTATATTTTAGTCTTCGATAAAGGAAAAATTATCGAAAGCGGCGTTTTTGATGCGCTAATTGCGAAAAATGATCATTTCGCTAAACTCGCAGCCGCACAATTTATTATTGATCCAAATAAAAAATAATTTATTTCACGCCTCTTTGACCCCAGCCCTTCGCAACTTTAAGGCATAAAAAAACCGCGCTAAGAGCGCGGTTTTTCTTGTCTCTTTGTTAATTTCTTAGCGGATCACATAAGGCAACAAGCCAAGGAACCGCGCACGTTTGATCGCTTGCGCTAATTCACGCTGTTTCTTAGCCGAAACAGCTGTAATGCGAGAAGGCACGATCTTGCCGCGCTCGCTGATATAACGCGACAGCAACCGAGTGTCTTTGTAATCAATCTTCGGCGCGCCTGAACCGCAGAAGGGGCATGACTTACGCCGACGAAAGAAAGGACGACGAGCTCCAGTGGTCATTCCATATCTCCTTCTAAACGTCCCTCATCCCGACGCGGGCGACGCTCAGAGCGATCCCCCCGCGATCCACCGCCGCCGCCACCGCGACGCTCGCCTCCGCGATCATCATCGTCGCGCTTTCTCAGCTGCGCTGAAGGACCTTCCTCAAGCTCATCAACCCGCAACGTCAAAACGCGCAGAATATCTTCATTAATGCCCTGCTGACGCTCTAATTCGGTAATTGCTGCAGGCGGCGCATCAATGTTGAGCAATGTGAAATGCGCTTTACGATTTTTCTTAATTCGATAAGCGAGGGATTTAACGCCCCAATATTCTGTCTTGCCGACAGTGCCGCCTAGGGAAGTGATAATGCCTTTGAATTGCGCGGTCAGCGTCTCCACTTGTTGGGGGGAGATATCTTGACGCGCGAGATAGACATGCTCGTAGAGAGCCATGATTTCTTGCCTTTCCTTTGTCGTGAGCCGCCCCGGCGCCAAGCCCTTCGAGCCCTTCGGAAAGGCTCGAGAAGCAAAATTCGAAGGCGGAGACACGGGAAGGCGGAGAAACTCCTCGCCCCAAGGGCGCTTCCGTTCAGCCCCCGGCCAGGAACGTCACGATGGCGGGGTTATACCGGGGTTTTCAGCGGATGCAAGCCAGGGGTCAGATTCTCCTGCTTGCCGGGAGAAAGCGTCGCCTCTATGGTTTGAAAGTCTCAGACGCAATGCGGCGCTGACACAGTAGGGAGAGGCCTGATGACGCGCAGATTATGGACATTTCCGCTGATTATTGCGCTGTCCGCTGTGCTTACCGCATGTGATAAATGCAATGACCTTCAACAAATACAGCTCCCTTTGCGTCCCAACGCCTGTAAGGACGCCAGCGCGCGGTAGACCCCTCTCTGGTATCGACATTCTGGCGGAGCCTTGAGTGCCGGCGACTGACATTTTTTTTAACATGAAGCGCCGTAATGAAAAGATTGCGGCTGTGACAGCTTATGACGCGCCAACCGCTCGGTTCGTTGTGGAGGCGGGCGCGGATATTTTGCTTGTGGGAGATAGCGTCGGCGTCAACATTCTTGGTTACGCTCACGAAAGAGAGGTGACGCTTGCAGATATGACGCATCATATCGCCGCAGTTCGTCGCGGTGCGCCGCAGGCCTACATTATAGGCGACCTTCCCTTCGCCACATATGAAACGCCCCAGCAAGCCCGCGAGAGCGCTTTAAAGCTCATAACGGCGGGGGCGAATTGTATAAAATTCGAAGGCGCAAGGGTGGACATTGTCGCAGCGCTTCTTCAGGAGCGCCTTGATGTTTGTTGCCATCTTGGTCTTGAATCGCAACATCACCAGATAAAGAGACGCCAGGGGAAAGACGCTATCGCCGCGTGTCAAATCTTTGACGACGCGCTCCGCCTTGACGCAGCCGGCCAAAAATTTCTTGTCTTAGAGCTCATACCGCATGAGCTTGCTCAGCGTATTACGCGAGACGTCAAAGCTGCAACGATCGGCATTGGTTCTGGCGCAGCAACAGATGGTCAAGTGCTTGTAGTCAATGACCTCGCCGGCATTACCCAAAGGGACTATAAGCATAATCGTCGCTATGGCGCAGTCGCAACGGCTATGCATCAGGCAGTCGCCGCCTATGTTAAGGATGTGCGAACAGGCGCTTTTCCTTCGTCTCAACAAGCTTTCTCATTATCGCCTGAAGAGCGCCAGCTCTTTGAAAGGATGCGTCCGTGACGTCGTTAGAAACGCCTATTGGCCTGTTATTGGTAAATCTCGGGACGCCAGACGCGCCAGATACGCGTTCAGTGCGGCGGTACCTCGCGCAATTTTTATCGGATCCTCGCGTTGTGGATTTACCGCGCATCGTGTGGCTGCCAATTCTTCATGGCGTTATTTTAAATACGCGTCCAAAGCGCTCCGCCAAAGCTTATGCCTCAGTTTGGAATCATGATATTGGTGAAGGCCCATTAAAAACATTTACGCGACTACAAACAGAAAAGTTACGTCTGCGGTCTTCCTCGTTGAGCAGTAAAGCGCCTGTTATCGTCGACTATGCGCTTCGTTATGGAACGCCATCTATTGCAGATAAAATTAACGCGCTGATGGCGCAAGGATGCAATCGCATCGTTCTTTTGCCCCTCTACCCACAATACGCCGCGTCAACGACAGCCTCTGTGGCTGATGACGCCTTTCATGCGCTCGAGCGCATGCGGCGCCAGCCCGCGCTTCGTATTGGCGCGCCTTATTACGACGACCCCGCTTATATTAACGCGCTCGCGACATCTGTGCGCCGAGAGCTTGCAGCTCTTGATTTCGAGCCGGAGGTTATTCTCGCCTCTTTTCATGGCTTGCCGCAAGCGCAAGTCGATCGTGGCGACCCCTACCGTGAACATTGCGAAGAAACTTGGCGATTGCTGCGTCAGGCGTTGAATATGTCAGAAGAAAAACTGCGCCTGTCATTTCAATCTCGATTTGGACCAGCGCAGTGGCTTACGCCCTATACAAGCGACGTCGTTGCCTCTCTCGCTGAAAATGGCGTGAAAAATATTGCACTCTTCGCCCCAGGATTTTCCGCAGATTGTCTTGAGACGATTGAAGAGCTTGGCGTTGAGATTCGCGATATTTTCATAGAAAAGGGCGGAGAAAAATTCGCACGCTTCTCTTGTCTTAATGATAGTTTAGAGGGAATAGACCTTCTCGAAACGCTTGCTCAACGCGAGTTGGCGGGATGGGCGTGACAAAGACTGACGAAACGCCAAGAAATTGCTAAGATAAAATACCCCTAACTCGGACGCTTACTTCTCATGTCGGACTTCTACCGTATCAAACGCCTGCCGCCTTATGTCTTCGAGCAGGTCAATCGCCTCAAAGCGCAAGCGCGCGCTGGGGGAGCCGATATCATCGATTTGGGCATGGGCAATCCTGATTTAGCGGCGCCAAAACACGTCATTGATAAATTAGTTGAAACCGCCGGCCGGCCCCGAACGGATCGTTATTCCGCCAGTAAAGGCATCGCAGGGCTCAGGCGTGCGCAGGCCTACTATTATGAAAAACGTTTTAACGTGCGCCTTAATCCCGATACGCAGATTGTTGCAACCCTCGGGTCTAAAGAGGGCTTTGCAAATATGGCGCAGGCGATTACTGCGCCGGGCGACGTTGTTCTTGTTCCTAACCCTTCCTATCCAATCCATGCTTTTGGTTTTCTAATGGCTGGTGGGGTCATTCGCTCCGTTCCGTCAGATCCATCGCCTGCTTATTTTTCTGCGATGGAGCGCGCGATGATTCATTCAATTCCTAAGCCCATCGCGGTCGTTGTCTGCTATCCCTCAAATCCAACGGCAGAAGTAGCCTCGCTTGATTTTTATAAAGATCTCGTCGCTTTTGCAAAAAAACATGAGATTTTCATTCTTTCTGATCTCGCGTATGCGGAAGTATTTTTCGATGACGATCCGCCGCCATCTGTCTTACAAGTTCCCGGCGCGCTTGATGTCACCGTGGAATTTACGTCATTGTCAAAAACTTTTTCGATGGCTGGCTGGCGCATGGGTTTTGCTGTAGGCAATGAACGTCTTTGCGCTGCGCTGGCGCGGGTAAAAAGCTATCTCGATTATGGCGCCTTTACGCCAATTCAAGTCGCCGCAGCAGCAGCCTTAAACGGTCCAGACGACTGCATCAAAGATATGCGCGCCATTTATAAACGCCGTCGCGACGTTATGGTCGAAAGCTTTACGCAAGCTGGCTGGGCCATTCCCGCGCCCAGCGCATCAATGTTTGCTTGGGCGCCTGTGCCTGAACGCTTTGGCGCCATGAGCAGCCTTGAGTTTTCAAAATTACTCATTGAAAAGGCCGATCTTGCCGTTGCCCCAGGCGAAGGCTTTGGCGAGCACGGCGAAGGGTTTCTTCGACTTGCACTAGTTGAAAATGAACAACGCATTCGCCAGGCGGCGCGAAATTTACGTCGCTTTTTTGATACCGCAGATCAACAACTGCACAATATCGTCTCGATCGCTGCGCGCGCCTAAACGACTGAAGTCTAACCCTGCCCGCTCACGCGTTCAATCTGCGCGCCGCAAGCGCGGAGTTTGTTCTCCAGGCGCTCGAAGCCCCGATCGAGATGATAGACGCGATTAATCGTTGTCTCTCCTCGCGCCGCTAATGCTGCAATAACGAGAGAAACCGAGGCGCGTAAGTCTGTCGCCATCACTGGCGCTCCATCAAGATGATCGCTCCCCGTTACAATCGCTGTATCCCCTTCAAGCCGAATATTTGCGCCCAATCGGGCTAATTCTTGAACATGCATAAAACGGTTTTCAAAAATCGTTTCTGTTATTTTTGACACGCCTTCAGCGCGCGTCATGAGCGCCATAAATTGCGCTTGTAAATCTGTCGGAAAGGCAGGGAATGGCGCAGTTTCGATGTCTACTGCTTTGATGCCTGCGCTGTGTCGAGAAACGCGAAGACCTTCTGCCGTTTCACTCACGCTCGTTCCACTTTGAACTAAAACGTCCAAGGCCGCTTGCAGGAGGTTCGTTCGCGCGCCTGCAAGTAACACTTCACCACCCGTCATCGCGACAGCCATGGCGTAGGTGCCCGCTTCTATTCGATCAGGCAAAACAGCGTGATGGGCGCCGTGCAAAGAGCCAACGCCCTGCACTTCAATAACAGCGCTTCCCGCCCCTGAAATTTTTGCGCCCATTTTTATAAGACAATCGGCAAGATCAACTATCTCTGGTTCGCGAGCAGCGTTTTTAATAAGCGTTGCGCCGCGCGCGAGCGCAGCCGCCATCAATGCGGTATGCGTCCCGCCTACGGTAACTTTTGGAAAATCAATTTCACCGCCAACAAGGCCATTTTTTGCTTCTGCAACGACATAGCCATTTTCAATTTCAATTTTTGTTCCAAGTTTCTCCATCGCCATTAAGAGGAGATCGACGGGCCGCGTGCCAATTGCACAGCCGCCTGGAAGCGATACGCGCGCTGCGCCCATACGCGCGACCAATGGCGCCAACACCCAAAAACTCGCCCGCATGCGCGAGACCAACTCGTAGGGCGCGGTCGTATCGACAATATCGCGCGCGGTAAAATGAACAGTCCGTCCAGCGCTTTCGGACTGGCCAGATCTTTTGCCAGAAATTGCAAAATCAACGCCATGATTGCCTAAGATCCGCTCAAGTTGCGTGACGTCTGCTAACAGCGGCATATTCGCTAAGGTTAATGTGTCTCTTGTAAGAAGCGAGGCAATCATTAACGGTAGAGCGGCGTTTTTTGCTCCAGAAATTGGAATAACGCCGTTTAGAGGACCACCTCCCGCAATTTTGATTTTATCCATCAGTCCTCGCTGTTGGTATTTTGATTGCTAGACTGCGCCATCTCGCGGTTCTTCTTCCGACGCTGAAGATTTGCGCGCAACGCTGCCGCCAGAGCTTGTGTTTTTTTGTCCTTGAGCTTTTGTTTGGGGGCCTTGTCCTCAGCTCCTACGGACGCATGAGTCTTTGATGCGCTCAAATGGCTATGCTCAGTCATTGTTGATCATATCGACTTTACAACGAGCGTTGCGTTAATGCCGCCAAAAGCGAATGAGTTTGACAAGGCCACAGAGATTGACATTTTGCGCGCACTGTTTGGGATTGGATCAACCTGACATTTTGGATCTGGTTCTAGAAAATTAATTGTTGGCGGAGCAATTTGTTCGCGCAACGCATTAATTGTAACAACCAGCTCTAATCCGCCGCTTGCGCCCAGGGCGTGGCCATGCACAGGCTTGGTTGATGAAACAGGCGGCGGCGCATCGCCAAATACTGCGCGCATGGCCTCTGATTCTGTAATGTCATTGGCGTAAGTCGCCGTGCCATGCGCGTTGAGATAATCAACTTCACGGGGATCTAAGCCGGCGCTGGCGAGCGCTAGTTGCATGCAGCGCGTTGGCCCCTCTACATCGGCGCGCAATGGATCAAACGCATCGCTGGTTGTGCCATAGCCTGCAAGTTCGCACAGCGGCGTTGCACCACGCGCACGCGCAGAGTCCAGGGTTTCAAGGATAAAAACGGCCGCCCCTTCGCCCAACGACATCCCATTGCGACGCGCTGAAAAGGGGCGACAAAGATCTGGCGTTAACACACGCATCGCTTCCCAGGCTCTAATTGAACCATTCGTCACGCAGGCTTCAGAGCCGCCAGCAATCGCGCGATCCGCCCGTCCTGAGGAGAGCATCTCGAAGGCCTCGCCAATTGCTTGACCTGCAGAGGAGCACGCAGAAGCCAGCGCAAAGGTTGGCCCCTTGGCGCCGTAACGCATGCCAAGGGTTGTCGGGGCGGCGCTTGGAATGAGTCGCGGAACGGTGAGCGTATCGGGGCGACGTTCTTCGACATATTCTGCGTAAGCATTGTCATCGATAGTTTGCGCGCCGCCTATGCCAGTTCCAAGCACAACCGCCGTGCGATGACCACCCGCTTCTTTTCCTTTAAAGCCCGCCTGCGCTAACGCCTCATCAGCGGCAATGATGGAAAATTGCGTAAAGGGATCGCAGTAAGGCAGGAGGTCCGCTTCTAGATGTGCTGCGGGATCGAAGTTGGGCACCTGCGCTGAGATTTTAATGCGCCCATTATAGGGTCGCTTGAGTTGCGTGGGTCGAATGCAAGAAACCCCGTCGCGCGCTGCAATCCAGAGAGGGAGCGCGCCAATGCCCGCAGCCGAAACCGCGCCCATTCCCGTGATGACGACCCGACGCCGTGAAAGTTGAGTTGTCGTCATTTACAGCTCGTCCTCACCTCAAATCACCCTTCCTTGTCATTTCAATGTCTCGTTATCACAAAGAATCCGCGGTTGTCTGCGCATTCTGGGGATAAGGCTTTGGTTTCCCATACGCGAAAACGTCTGAATTACAACCGCCCCAAACGCCTCGCCGCCTTGCCACTCATCTTTTGCTCCCCTATAAGCTGCCGCGAGCGCCTTGTTTCCGACACCCCTGGAGGCGAGCGGCGCTTTTTTTATTTTGAAAAGGACACCGACATGGCCGAGACTAAGAAGCTCGCGGCCACGGTGCGCAGCGGGACAGGCAAGGGGGCCGCCCGCAGCGTTCGCCGTGAGGGCCGTATACCAGCAGTTTTATATGGCGGCGGCGAAGCGCCGACGCCCCTATCGCTGGAAAAAAAGAACTTAACGCAACTGATCTTTGCAGGTCACTTCCTCACGACAATTTTTGAGCTCGACATAGGCGGCAAGAAAGAGCGCGCCATCCCGCGCGATTATCAGCTTGATGTTGTCAAAGACACGCCTCTGCACGTTGATTTCTTGCGCTTAAAGCCAGGTTCGCGCCTGCGCCTGAATGTGCCCGTTCACTTTATTAATCAGGAGAGCTCTCCGGGCCTCAAGCGCGGCGGCGCACTCAATATCGTCTATCACTCGATAGAGATCTGGGTGCCTGCGGATAATATTCCAGAAGCGATTACCGCTGATCTTGCGGGAATGGACTTCAACGAGTCGCTGCAGATTTCGGCAATTAATCTTCCAGAGGGCTGTAAGCCGACGAATCCAGATAAAAACTTCACTGTCGCTAGTCTTGCGCCACCCTCGGGAGCGGCTGAAGAACCTACGCCAGCTGCCGCCGCCGCTGCGCCAGCGAAAGAAGAAAAGAAGAAATAAGCCATTGGCTTGTTGTTATGATAATGGCCGGGTTTTCCCGGCCATTTTCTTTTTCAAGGGGTTTCAATGTTTTTGCTTGTTGGGCTTGGCAATCCTGGTCGAAGCTATGCGCATAACCGACACAACATTGGCTTCATGGCGATTGAGGCCATCGGACGCAAACACGGCTTTAGCGCAGCCCGTTCCCGCTTTAGCGGCTTAGTTAGCGAAGGTCTCATCAAAGGCGAACGGACGCTTCTCCTTCAACCGCAGACCTATATGAATGAAAGCGGACGTTCGGTGGGCGAAGCGGCGCGCTTCCATAAAATTGGCCTTGAAAACATAATCGTCTTGCACGACGAACTTGACCTCGCACCAGCGAAATGTCGGATTAAAACAGGTGGCGGCGTTGCAGGTCACAATGGCTTGCGCTCGATCTCAGCGCATATCGGCAATGACTACAAACGTGTGCGATTGGGCATTGGCCATCCTGGCGACAAATCGCTCGTGCATCACTATGTCTTGAATGACTTTTCAAAAAATGAAGTAGATTGGGTGACAACGCTTTGTGACGCGATTGCCGATCACGCGGATCTATTGGTCACGGGCGATGACGCTGAATTACAAAACCGGGTCCATTTAGCGCTCAAATCTAGAGGGTATGACGTCCCAAAATCGGCGAGTGAAAAATAATTCTTCCCTCCGACGCAAGGCAAAAACTACGATTTTATCCACCGCTCAGACCCATCGTCGACTTAGCCCTTCCACAAACACGCGACCCCGCTTATATTCAATTTGCCGGCGCTTGCGTCGGCTATGGCAATAAACGAACATCGAAATAAACCATTCGGACCC
>SXGT01940693.1_pt1 | contig 16221 bp, 22 predicted proteins | sample 3176221 | NCBI WGS metagenome assembly SXGT01 (sample SAMN11356862, study PRJNA531348) | freshwater metagenome | isolation source: freshwater sample F1-120 | place: China: Fuxian Lake, Yuxi | collected 2017-12-25 | reverse complement strand
TTGCCTTCTGGTCGATCCCGACGTCCTTCCTCTCGGGCGCTGCTGCAGCAGCGGGGATCGCCTGGATCAATGCCATCGGCAATCTCGGCGGACATTTCGGCCCCGACCTGATCGGACGAATCCGAGACGCCAATGGCGGCAATGCGGACGCGGCTTTCTTTACGCTCGCTGGTGCGGCAGCGATTGGCGGCGTCCTGATCCTGCTGGCGACGGCCAGACGGCCGGCGGTCGCAGCCGCCTAGTTCGTGAACGCCTTCTTGAACATGCCATCCGGCAGGCTCGGGCCGCGGCTCGGATGGATCAGGAAGTAATCCTTCCAGCGGCGTTTCGGATCGATCTGCGTCGACTCGAACATGTGCGAATTGTCGTCGTTGAGCTGCCACATGCGGTAGCCCAGGCTGATGAAGTAGTCGCGCACGTCTTCGCCGGACGAGCCGAAATTGCGCTGCAACGAGAATGGATGGATCTCGATCAGCAGGCTCGGCAGGTCGCGCTCGATCGTCTTCCTGCCGCCCTCGAGGAAGCGGATCTCGGCTCCTTCAACGTCGCAGCGGATGAAGTCCACGCGCGGCAGTTTCTCGGCCGCCATCAGTCCGTCGAGCGAAACGACCGCCGTGGGCTGGTCGACGAACTCTGTCCTGTTGCCGGTGGCGAGCATCTCATCAGACGCCGTCCCGCCGCGATCCGTCACCACGCCATAGGCGCGGCCAAGGTGGCCCGACATCTTCTTCGGCACGGAGAGGATCATCGAGCCTTCCGCCGATCCGATCGCCGCATTGTGCGGGATCACGTTCTTCAGCTTATGCCAGCGCAGCAGGCGGGTCATGATCGCGTAGGAATAGTTCGACGGTTCGTAGACATGGACCACGCCGTTGGGCCCGATGTGCTGCGACAGCAGGTAGGAGTGGCGCCCATCGGAGCCGCCGAAGTGCAGGCAGATATCGCCCGGCTTCACGACTTCCTTCATGTAGGGCGCCTCAGGCTCCCATTTACGGTCCTGCTTGTTGCGCTGGTAGATGCGCATGGTGGTCGCGAGGTTGCGCAGGCCTTCGAAGGACATGGACAAGGCGGATTCTCCGGGAACGTCTGGGCCGGTACAAAGCGTAACTCGTGCAAAAAGGGAAGGTCTTCCCTGCAATCCTGACCGCGTCACGTCGTTCCGGTTTCGCCGAAGGTGGATTACAAGCCCGCCATGAACAATCCAGAACCCGCCCGCGTCCGCTGGGGCGCCGCCCCTTCCCTCGACGATATCGCCGCTATGGCTCGCGCAGCCCTCGACACGCTGGAAGAACCATTTCGCACACCCGCCCGCGCCGTCGCCATCAAGGTCGAGGATTTTGCCGATGACGAGACGCTGGAGTCCATGAAGATCGAGAACCCCTATGACCTCACCGGCCTCTATTCCGGGGTCGCGCTGACGCTGGAACAGGTCTCCGCCCCCTCGCAGATCCCGCCCATGGTCTGGCTCTACCGCATGCCAATCCTCGACGAATGGGCCGCCACCGAGGGTCTCGCCCTCGAAGACCTCGTCGCCCACGTCGTGATCCACGAACTCGGCCACCATTTCGGCTGGTCGGACGAGGAGATGGACGTGATGAACGCGGACGAAGACTAGGCCATCCCGGCCCGCTCGAGCTGCTCGACCAGGTCGGGCGGCACCGGCGAGACATAGGGCGCAACGCCAAGGCGCTGGCGCACCGTGTCGGTCGGCTCCTTCCAGATATCCTGCCAGTCGACCCCGAGTAGCTGCGGCGTCGCGCGACCATGGCGCCAGGCGCCGAGCGTGATTTCCATCAGGAGCGCAAGGCCCTCGGGCCGGTTGATCGCGGCCTTGGCGATGATGAAGGCGAGGAACTGCGCCGAATAGTTGTGCCCGAACTGCGAGAGCTGGAAAGCCGAGATGCCGACCTCGTGCAGCGCCGTCGTGTGATAGCCGCCGACAATGTGCCAGAGGTCATGGCACTGCAGGATGCGCACATTGAGATAGTCGAGCGGCGGCGGCAGGTTCGCGAGCCCCAGCGCATCGCGGTCGAGCACTTCAAGATCGAAATTGTTGTCGATCATCTGGCGGTGGAATTCATTGCCCAGCGATCCATCCGGACACTGTGCGAGTTCGTCCATCGTGAAACGCTGCGGCCATCCCTGCGCCACGGCGGCAGGCACGCCCGGATAGGCAAGACTCGCCTCGCCCGCGCGCTGCGCAAATCCCTGGTCAACGAACTTGCCAAGCCCTGCAGTGCGCAGCGTAAACGTGCCCGCGTCAGTCTTCACGGTGTCGTCGATGAAGGCCCAGAACTCAGGCCACAGCTCCGGCGCAACGGCGCCGCTTCCGCCCGTCAGGTCGACGGCGCGAGCCTCATCGCCGAACCATCCGGCGGCCGCCGCATCATAGGCATCGATGATCGTCCGCGGCTCCACCCACCCTGCCCGTGTCAGCAATGCTGCGAGATCCGCTGCAGCTCCCATGTCGCCGCGCTTCGCGGCGCTTGCGAGTGCTGCAGGATCGCCCGCGCCGGAGCCTGTGATGGACTCGAAGCGCTCGGTGATGGCTATGGCAGGCATGTGACCCTCCTTGTGAGGCCCCTCCACACAGGATGGGGACGCTACGGCCCGTCATGCGCCCGTTCAAGTTCACGCTGCGGCAGTTGTGCAAGCGCCATTGCGCGCGCAATCTTCGAACGATGCTGAGCCATCCCGCCGCCCTCGTCTTCTGTGTAACGATCGGTCTTCTTGGCGTCTTCCAGCTGGCGCTTGCCGCCGGCGCGCCCTGGGGCCGTCTCGCATGGGGCGGGGGCCATGAGCGCCTTCCGGCCGCATACCGGGTCGGCAGCCTCGTCTCCATCCTGATCTATACAGTCTTCGCCACGATTGTGCTGGAGCGTGCGGGCCTGATTGCGGTCCTGCCGTCTCCGGAGATCGCGCGCGTCGGCGCGTGGATGATCGCCGGTTACATGGCTCTCGGGATCGTCATGAACGCGATCTCGCGCAGTCTGCCTGAGCGGTTCGTGATGACGCCGGTGGCGATACTGCTCTGTAGTTCAGCCGCCCTTGTCGCGCTTGGAGCCTAGCGAGCCGCGCGGATATCAGCGCGCCGCCGTCTGCTGCGCGCCATAGTAACCATCGGCGAACAGCGAATCGTTGCCCGAGCCGAGCATCACGGCGCAAGCCGTGAAAGCCAGGCCCATGAAGAGCACAGCCAGCAGGCGGGTCAGGGTTTTGCCATTTGCGCCGTTGCTCATGACCCACTCCCTGCATCATCCGTGCCGGTGTTCAGCAGGGGAGCCTTGCCCCTGACGACCGTCCCTGAAGGAATGACAATCCCTCCGGTCGCGCCATGCGAGGGCGATCATGGGGCCCTTTGGGGACCAATTAGGGCCGATCCGACACAATGTCGGCCGCATCGTCTCGACTGCTCAACGATGCGAAGCCGGATTCGCCTTGTCGCAATGGCATGGTAAACAGCAGTCGACATTTAAGGCGTGGAGTGGGGCGATGAGGATTTCGCGGTACCTGATGGGCGCAGCCCTGGCGGCGGCACTGGCTGTGACGGCGGGGTGTGACCGACTGGAAGAAGCAGGCAGGCTCGCCGGCGAGGCGATTTCGCAGATCACGGGCGGCGCCCCTGCCGAACAGCCCGTGCTCGTCCTGACCGACGACCAGATCCTTGCGGCAGCCTCCGTCGATGACCGCGCCCCTTTCGGACCGATGCAGGCGCCAATCGCGCTTACCGCGATCAATGTCGACGAACTCCTCCAGACCCAGCGCTTCTATGCAGTCGGCTCCGTCATCGCCAAGCCACGCGCCGAGATCGCAGAGCCGGTGGTGGACGCAGGGTTCAGCATGTCGACCGCGCCGACCGACGACGTCAGCGTCATGAACACGGACGATGCACCCCTGCCGGAATCGGCCGCCGCCGCCCCGGGCGCGCCCGTACAGGAAGCGCCACCGCCCAGCGCGGTTGCATCCTCGCCCGAAGCCAGCCGCATAACGCAGGATGGCGCTCCCGCCATCCTGAAGCCCGGGATCGCCCGGCCGCGCGCCGAGATCAAGCTGCCATCCACGAGCGAGCTTCGCCGCCAGGCTCAGGTCGCAGCGCCCGAGGCGCTGAAGGAAGCCGTGCGCGACATGGGCGTGCAACTCGACGCCGACGCGCTGCGACGCGCGCGCCAGTCGGCGCAGGAGGCGATGAAGGCCAACAGCCAGACTGCGCAAGCGATCGGCGACGCCGTCTCACGCAAGGTCACCGACGCAACCGCCCCCCTGCCCAAGCCCCTGCAGGTCCGCGCGCGGCTTGCCGTCGATCAGGCCGTCGTGGCGCGCGACAAGGCGGGACAGACGCTGGAGCGTCTCGGCCTCTCGGGCATCGTCACGCCTGGCGAAGGCGGACAGATGCGCATCACCATCGGCGTCAACCCGACCCAGCTCCGCGCAGGCGCTGTCGATCTCGACAAGATCGAATCCATGCGCGCGCTCTTCGCCCCGCAGAAACGCGATGACAGCCAGGAATGCGCAGGCGCGCCCGACATCGAGAAGATGAAGCTCGATCCTGTGCTGGCGACGGAATGCGTCGTCAAAGTGCTGATGCAGACCGGCGAGTACGAGTACGTGGAGAAGGACTACATTTTCACCAACCAGATGCTGCGCAAACCGGCGCAGAAGCCGGCGACTGTGACGACGGGCTCGCGTCCAAACGATCCGCTGTACGGGCTGCAATGGCATTTCCGCGAGAATGGCCCCGCTGCAGGCCAGTCGGCCGGCGGCGCTGGCTTTGGCGGCTTCTGGGACAAGGCCAAGCTCACCGGCTCGCGCGACGTGGTGGTCGCCGTCGTCGACACTGGCATCCAGATGAATCATCCGGACATCAAGGGCTCGCCCAACCTCGCGCCGGGCTATGACATGGTCTCCGACCCGATCATGGGCAATGACGGCGACGGGCGCGATGCCGATCCCAACGATCCGGGTGACAAATGCAATCCGGACGACGCCACGCTCTCGGACTCGTTCCACGGCACGCACGTAGCAGGCACGATCGGCGTCGCAGCGACAAACAATGCGGCCGGGGTCGCGGGCGGCGCATGGAACGTCACCATCGTCCCTGTGCGCGCACTCGGCCGTTGCGGCGGAAAGCTGTCGGACATCAACGACGCGATCCGCTGGGCCGCAGGCGCCGTTCCGGCGCGCGACGGCGTCAAGGAAGTGTGGAACTCAAAGCCCGCCGACATCATCAACCTGTCGATCGGCCTCTTCGGCCCCTGCCCCGCCTCCATGCAGGCGGCGATCAACGATGCGGTTGCGGCCGGCGCGATCGTCGTCTCGGCGGCGGGCAACGCCCGCGTCGACACGCAGTACTTCGCTCCGGGCGGATGCCAGAACGTCATCTCGGTTGCGGCCAACGACGCGCGTGGACAGCTGACGCCCTACTCGAACTTCGGGGCCAATGTCTCGATCATGGCGCCCGGCGGCGACATGGCGCGTGATGACGACAGGGACGGCCGCCCGGACGGGATCCTGTCGACCAAGTTCATGAAGAACTGCACCGACCCGGCCAATCCCGGCGCGACTGTCGCCCAGTGCTACTATGCATTCGAGAACGGCACCTCGATGGCGGCGCCGCATGTTTCGGCGGCGCTGGTCCTGTTGAAGGCGAAGTTCCCGGCCGCGGTGCCGTCGGAACTGAAAACCCGCCTGCTGCAGGCGACGATCCCCCGCAGCAACATGCAGTGTTCAGGCGCCTGCACGGCCTACCCGGGATCGACGCCCATCCCGGGTTCGGCAGACATGTGTTATCGGCCATGTGGCGGACGAATGCTGAACCTGGCGAACGCTCAGCTTCAGTAAGCGTTCTATGGACGGGGGGACGTGTCTTTCGGCGCACAGGCCACGTAAGGGCTTGATGTCGCTGGGATATGTTCCAGGAAGAGAGGGACAGTGGCCGTGACAGACGCACCGCGCATCGACGGTGGCGAGAACCGCCTGAAGGCCGCAGGCCCGACTGCGGCAGCGATTGGCATCATCACCACAATCGTCGGCGTGTCGCTTCTCGCGAATTCGCCCGAAAGCCCCGCGCGCCCCGCGGCAACGCCTGCGGCCGCAGCGCCAGCCCCCGCGCCGCAAGGTCCGCTCCCGCCCGTGATCGGACTACCCCAGACGCAGAACCAGCCCGGCGTAACGGGCTCGGTGCAGACGGGCGTCGAGATCGTCGTCAAGTTCAAGGACGATGGCCGCGTGAAGGACATCATCGACGCCTTCTGGCGCGACCAGAATTCGGCCAAGGCAAAGTTCAACGCGTGGAAAGCCTCGCGGCCCGAGTTTGCCGCGCTCAGTCTCGACCGCGTGACATATTCCAACGAGCTGGTGCTTGTGCACGATGGTTCGATCCAGCCCGCGCAGCGCGCCGCAGCCATGCGCGCGATCGCAGCGAAGCTGGGCGCAGTTGCAGACATTTCCTATGCAGAGCCGAACCTGACGGCTCAACCCGGAGGACGATGATGAAATCCATGCTTCTTGGCGGCCTTGGCCTGCTCGCCATCGCCGCCGCCGCATGCACGGAGCAGCAGCCCGCAGCGCCTGCCGCCACCGCGCCTGCCGCGACCGCTGAGGAGCAGGTCGCGCAGCCTGCTTCCGCCGGTCCTCCGCCCGTCGCCGGACAGATCGACTGGGCTGCAGCGCGGGCCGACGCTGCCGCACGACCATCAGACGTGGTGATCCCGCAGGCCGTCGGCAGCGATCCGCTGACCGTGCCGATGCTGCTGCCGGTGATCGTCCAGACAGCCAGCGACCGACCGACGCCGCCGCGCGTGACCAAGGACGGCTATTTCGCAACTTATCACCTGCCGCGCTACGACGTGATCGTGAACGGCTCGAGCAAGGCCTACCAGGCCGGCTCGCCGTCCGCAGGCGAGAAGACCGAGATGAAGTTCACCACGGTCGAAGCCGGCGCACAGCTGGCCTTCTCGCGCTACGGCGCAGACTACGTGATCGAATTCGAGTGCCGCGAAGTCGACAGTCCCGAGGGCTGCATCACGGAAGTGCAGGCCAAGGAATTCGCGGAAAGCCTGTTCGTGGCGCAGTCGCGCTAGGAACTTCGTCGAGCGGCCAGAGGCCGGGGCGAATGGGACGGTGAGTGGGAGTGGTGGGATGAAACGGTCTTCGGTGAAGTTCGGCCTGGCCGCGCTGGCCAGCGTTGCAATGCTCGGCGCGTGCGATGCCAACAACGTGCTGCTGTGGCCGTGGGTGGAGATCGCGGCCAGGGAAGAGGAAGTCCCGGAAGACCCAACCCTTCCGCCCCCGCCTCCGCCGCTCGATGCCGTTGATCCCGTCAACCCCACCGATCCGGGAGCAGGCGGCGTGCCGAACCCCAACGCCAACACCGGCGCGCCGGTAGATGGTACGCCCTTCCCCGAGACCATCCCGGAAAACCCGGCCATCGACACCGGCGACGGCAAGCCGCTTGAGAGCGTCGAGGGCGCCCCCCTTCCGCCGCTGCCCGTGCCAACCGAGCCGGATTCGAATGGCGGCATCCTGATCCCGCCTCCCTACGAGGAGCCAGGCGCACCGGCGCCAACCGAACCAACGACGCCGACCACTCCGGAAACACCGGCCCCAACGCCAGCGCCAGACCCGACGCCGGCGCCGGCGCCTGTGGCTGCATCCTTCTATTTCTTCCGCCCGGGCAATCTCGCACCGTCAAGCGGCACCGGCTCCACCGAGGCCTCGGTGCTCGTCCCCGACATGCTGTTTCCGATCAAGGACGCGCCTGCCGTCGCGCAGACGCAGGTCTACCGTTATGGCGGCGGCATCAAGGGCGGCGACCAGTGCGACACGCGCAACTTCACGGCGCCCTGGCGCGACAATTACTGCGAGAGCCGCTCGACGACCAACACCACGCCCTGGTGCGTCAAGACCGGCGTCCATCTCGGGCAGGACATCCGTGTCGGCACGCCGGAAGGCTGCAAGGCAGAGCGTTCGACCAAGGCCGCCGATCGCGCCCGCTATGAAGTTGTCGCCGTCGAGGATGGCGTCATCTCCAACGTGGGCAGCTACACCGTCACGCTGCGCGCGGATTCCGGCGGGCGGATCTATCGCTATCTCCATCTCAACATGAAGAAGCTGAAGGTCGCGACCAACCAGACCGTCAAGAAGGGCGACGTGATCGGCTACGTCTCGAACGATTTCGGCGGCACGCCGACGACGCTTCACCTCCATTTCGAGATCAAGCTGAACACGGCCACGAATGGCTGGCAGTACGCCCCGCCCTACGCCTCCCTCCTCGAAGCCTACAAGCGGCGCGAGAACAATCCGGGCGCTCAGGTCGCGGACGACTTCCTGGTGGCGTCGACGCCGCGCTAGGCAAATAGGCTTGCCCCGCTCGCCCTAACCTGCTTCAGAACCCGCAGTCTTTTGGCGGAGCAGGATGATGGCGCAACTCGCGCTGGTGCGGCACGGACAGAGCCAGTGGAATCTGGAAGACAGGTTCACCGGCTGGTGGGATGTCGACCTGACGGCTGTCGGTGAAGAAGAAGCGCGCCTGTCCGGCAAGCTCCTGAAGGAAACCGGCGTCGACTTCACGCGCGCCTACACCTCCGTACAGCGCCGCGCCATCCGCACGCTCTACCTCGCCCTGGACACGATGGACCGCCTGTGGTTGCCGGTCACGAAGGACTGGCATCTCAACGAGCGGCACTATGGCGGCCTCACAGGTCTCAACAAGAAGGAGACGGCGGCAAAGCACGGCGATGACCAGGTGAAGATCTGGCGCCGCTCCTACGACATTCCCCCGCCTGACATGGTCGCCGGCGGCGAATTCGACCTCTCGAAGGACCGCCGCTATCAGGGTCTCAACATCCCCAACACGGAAAGCCTCAAAACGACGCTCGACCGGGTCTTGCCCTACTGGGAGGCAGAGATCGCGCCGAAGCTGAAAGCTGGCCAGAACATCGTGGTCGCAGCCCACGGCAACAGCCTGCGCGCCATCGTGAAGCATCTCTTCCAGGTGCCCGACAGCGAGATCACAGAGGTGGAAATTCCCACCGGCAATCCGCTGCTTATCGATCTCGACGACGTGCTCCACGTGAAGGCCGCGCGCTATCTCGACGCCGCGCGCGCCAAGCCTCTGCCGAAGGTCTGAACAATGAGCGCCGGTCCTTCTGCGGAAGACCTGCGCTTCATGTCACGCGCGCTCGAACTGGCGCGGGCGCAACTCGGCCGCACCTCGCCCAATCCCAGCGTTGGCTGCGTGATCGTGGCGAATGGCGCCATCGTCGGTGAAGGCGCCACGGGCAATGGCGGACGTCCGCACGCCGAGGAGATCGCACTCGCTCAGGCCGGCGAAAGCGCCGAAGGCGCAACAGCCTACGTGACGCTTGAGCCCTGCCACCAGCGATCAGACGGCTCCTTCTCCTGCTCGCAGCTCCTGCTCGGCGCAGGCGCGACGCGCGTGTTGATCGCCTGCGCCGACCCGCATCCACTCGGCGCGCACGGCGCCGATCGTCTCAGCGCATCGGGGGTCGCCGTCGAGACTGGCCTGATGCGCGCCGAAGCCGAAGTGCTCAACGCAGGCTTCTTCAAGCACGTGGCCACCGGCCGCCCCTGGCTCGCCATCGATGGCGATGCATCGACCTACGACGGCGAGTTCGATCTGCAGCGCGGTGAAACCTACGAGGCGGCGCTCGATCGCCTCGGCGCCAAGGGCTGGACTCGCGCGTGCGTTCGTCCCGGCACAGCGCTGGCCGCGCAACTCGAGGCGCGCGGGCTGGTGGATGAGGCTCACAGCTAGCGCTTGCGAGCGCGGCCTCGCCGGCGCCACACGCGCCAAACACCATCGACGACAATGAAATACGGGCCGGCCATCAAGGCCGACCCGTTTCGAAGTTTTTGCGATGTTGCCGTCTGCGAAGACGGCTTCGCGCCCGCTTAGAGGGGCTGGAGCTGCGTCGCGGCCATCTTGCCGGAGCGCTTGTCCTTCTCGAGCTCGAAGCTCACGCGCTGGCCCTCATTGAGGCCCGCGAGGCCTGCGCGCTGGACTGCAGAGATGTGCACGAAGATGTCCGCGCCGCCCTGCTCCGGCTGGATGAAGCCGTAGCCCTTTTGCTCGTTGAACCATTTGACAGTACCGGTAGCCATGTAGATCTAGTCTTTCGATAGGCATCCACGGGGCCGGGGGGACCCGCGGAAGGATTAGAGAACGCTTGCAGCCGCGTCCCCGGGGGCCGTCAAACCAGACTGTTCGGAAGGCCAGATCCGGAGCTCGATCCGACGGGATACCGTCATTCAGAGCAAGGAGAGCAACCCGAACCTGTTCAGAATTCGACCGAGAACGTATTGCACAATGGCGACGGCTTGAAAAGACAGAGCCCAGGCCCTGACATAGAGTTTAGACCGACCACGCGGACGCCTTTGGCCGTGCAACAATTTCGCTAACGAGCATCGATGCAGCAGCCACTCTTCCTCGCCGACCGCGCGATCATTTCGGTTAGCGGCGCCGACGCCGAGCTCTTCCTCAATGGCATCCTGACGGCGTCAACGCTGGGGCTTGAGGACAATGCGTTCCGCTATGGCGCACTGCTGACGCCGCAGGGCAAGGTGATTGCGGATGCACTGATCACCCGCCGCGACGGCGCCATCCTGCTCGACTGCGCCGCAAGCGCCGCGCCCGCGCTTGTGAAACGTCTCACGCTGATGAAACTGCGCGCGGCCGTCGTGATCGCGCCGCGCGACGACCTCGGCGTCACAGTGCTCGACGGCGCAGCAGATCCGCGCTCGGCTCTCGCGCCGCGCCGCCGCATCGACGCGCGCCGCGCCGGAGATGATCCCGCGCCGTACCATGCCGCACGCATCGCCGCCGGCCTGCCCGAGCAAGGGTCGGATTTCGCCGGCGAAGATGTGTTCCCCGCCGACATCAACATGGACCTGCTGGACGGTGTCGACTTCAAGAAAGGCTGCTTCGTTGGCCAGGAAGTCGCCTCACGCATGAAGCGTCGGGGCACGGCGCGCCGCCGCACGCTGAGGGCCGCCGTCGCCGCAAACGCCACGCCCGGAACGCCCGTGCTCGCTGGCGATTTCGAGGTCGGACTGCTGACGTCGATTTCCGGCGGCGCCGCGCTCGCCCGCGTGCGCATAGACCGGCTGGCCGAAGCCGAGGCAAAGGGCGAGATCCTGACAGCTGCCGGCGCGTCCGTCGTGTTCAATCACCCGGACTGGCTGGCCGGCGAACTTGCCGCCCTCGCCGAAGCCCGTGAAGCGAAAGCCTGATGACGAAGCTGGACGACATCCCCTGCGGCTGGGCCCCCGCCAGCGATGAACTCTACCGCCACTACCACGACACTGAATGGGGCGTCCCCGAACGCGACAGCCGCGCCCTCTGGGAAAAATTCCAGCTCGACGGCCATCAGGCAGGGCTTTCGTGGATCACCATCCTGCGCAAGCGGGAGACGATGCGCGAGGAATTTGACGGCTTCGAGCCCGAGACGATCGCGCGCTGGAACCAGAAACGCATCGACCGCGCGATGAAGAATCCCGGCATCATCCGCAGCCCGATCAAGATCGCCGCCACCATCCGCAACGCCCAGCTCTTTTGCGACATGGCGGAACGGGGCGAGGATTTCTCCGACTATGTCTGGGGCTTCGTCGACAACAAGCCGATCGTCAACAGCCTCCATCACTGGCGCAACGTCCAGCCAAAGACGCCGCTGTCGGAACAGATCGCCAGGGACATGAAGAAGCGCGGCTTCAAGTTCTGCGGTCCGGTCATCGTCTACGCGGTGATGCAGGCCATGGGCATGGTCAACGATCACGAAGTGCGTTGCCCGCGGCACAAGCAAATCCAGAAGCTGGAACGCGCGAGCAAAAAGTGAGATGATCCGCCCTTACAAGGGAGGGTCTGGATGCGCCTGGTTCTGGTTGCGCCGCTCGCGCTTTCACTCGCCGGCTGCGTGCTCGACCCGAACATGCAGCCCTACGATCCGCGGTTCCCATCGCAGACCAGCGAGCTGGAGACAATCGACCCCTATCGCCGGGACAAGATTCCCGACACGCCCTATGAAATCCGCAAGGCCGAGATCGAGCGCGACGAACGTCTCGCGGGCCGCGGCGGGCCGACCCACCCGCCCCTGTTCAGGGAACAGGCAGAGGACGACGGGCAATGAGGATCCTGCTCGCCGCGCTTGTACCGGTGCTTGTCGCCAGCTGTGTCAGCTTGCAGTCCGCCTATGACAGCGCCGCGCGCCGCGACTGTCAGTCCGTCGTCAACGCCGAAGACAGGCAGGCCTGCCTGTCCGGTGTCCAGCGCAACGCGGCGGAGAAGCGCGCCGCCAGGCGATCGTGATACCGCGCACAATCGTCCTGTGCGGCGACGCACGGAGTGCTACACTGAGCCATCGTTGCGGGACGGGAACATGACAGACTTTGCCAGCATCATGCGGCGCGTGATCACAGCTGACGACGCCTCGGGCGACAGCGTGGTGATCATCGATGGTCCGCCCTCTGCAACGAATGGCGATCCCGCCCTCGGCGGCCTGTTCGACATCTGGCACGATGACGCCTTTGGCCCGCTGAACGCGCGTAATACTCATGATCTCGGCCCGGATCGCTGCGTGCTTTCGCCAGCCACCGGCAAGGTGAAAGTCCGCTGGTTCGTCATCCAGCCGCCGCCGGCCGACGTGCCGCGCGAGCAGCTCAACGCCGCCGCACGCGCGCGCTTTGCGTCGTTCGACGCCGAGGACCACCTCACCGACCAGTCGAAATCACCCGCCATGCACAAGACGGAATCGCTCGACGTGATCTGCCTCCTGCAAGGCGAGGTCGATCTGATCCTCGACACCGGCCGCACCCGCATCAAGCCCGGCCAGATCGTGATACAGCGCGGCACCAGCCATGGCTGGGAAGCCATCGGCGCCCCGGCCCTTCTGTTGGCGGTGCTGATAGACCGGCCGCTTGTGGCCCCACCGCACTAGTCCACGCGCTCAGCCAGCGAGTAGAGGAATAGACATGATGATCCGGTTCACGCTTCCCGCCCTGCTCCTGGCCTTGGCTGCGTCTGCCTGCTCGACGCCCGGCAATCCGGAGACCGAACTGACCCAGCAACAGGTCTGCCTCGCCCACAACGAGAACGACCCTGCCCAGCGCGATCGCTGCCTCGTCAACGCCGCCTCGCGCAGCGACACCTCGCCCGACGTGCGCCCGATGGACCTGCCCGTTCGCAACGGCCAGATGGGCGATTAGACCTACCGCCCCGTCGTCGCCCACGTGAGGTAGACGGCGAACCCCGCCGACACGACCATCGCCAGCGCCGCGATCCTGAAGAAGCCCGTCGCGAACGCCTGCGACCGGAAGCGCCGCGCCAGCGCATCTGCGCCCGAGGCATAGACCATCAGCCCGAACATCTCGCACACCGTCACCGTCGCCATGCTGATCAGCACTTGCGGGATCATGTCGTGGTCGGGGTTGAAGTATGTAGGCAGCAATCCGCCGAAATAGACCAGCGCATTCGGATTCGCGAGCTGCAGGCCGACGCCGTGCACGAACAGTTTTCGCTTCGGCGGCGGCTCGCGACGCAACAGGTCCACCGGCGCGCCGAACGCGGTCTTCCACGCCAGCCAGACGATGAAGGCGATGCCTGCAATCTTGAACGCGAGAAACGCCTCCGGAAACGTCTTGGCGACCAGGGCCACACCCGACGCCGCCAGCGCGATCCAGACGAGGTTCGCCGCGCAGATACCCACCGCGGGCGCCGTCGAGGCCCAGACGCCATACCGGATCGACGCCGTGGTCACGAGCATCACCGCCGGTCCAGGCGTCAGCCCGCCGGCCAGGAACAGTAACGTGAAATTGGCCCAGACCCAGAACTCCATCGCCGGCTCTATAGGGCTCGCGCGGAGTTGAGTCAGCGGGCGACCATGCCACCGCCCCCAACAGTTGCTCCCCAGCCCGGCTGCGCTACACAGGCGCGCAGATGGAGGCCTTCAGGCATGACGATCCGAACTCTGGCGTATGGCGGGCTGATACTGGCGACGACGGCCCTGCTCGCCGCCTGCGGCAGCCAGCAGCGCGACACCACCCCCGCAATCGCGACGATCGCCGCCGCCGAGCCAGCGCCCGCCCCGCAAGCCCCCAGCCTCCCGCCCGGCGTGCCGCCGCTGCCGGATGACCTCATGGCCGCCGGCTCGCAGCAGGCGCGCGACGAACTCTACTGCTCGTCCCTGATCTATGCCGAGAACCCGGACCTGTCCGACGCCCTCGCCCCCGTCGATGAGGCCCAGCTGCGCAAGCGGCAGGCGCTGGGTTTCATCATCGGCGAAGCAGGCATCAACCGCATGGTCACCGAGAAGGCGATCCACGCGACGCACGCGCGCGCGATCGCCAACGCCTACGCAACGCAGGTCGACAAGGACCTCAAGGCCAAGGCCCCGCGCATCTCGCTCGACGAATGCAACAAGCGAGCGGCCGCGATCCCCATGCCGGAATAACCCACCGCACGCACAGGAACGGCTCGCCCATGAAGCTCAAGCCCCGCCAGGTCATCGGCCTCGCAGCCATCGTGGTGTTCGGCGGCATCATGGTGATGACCCTGACCCGGCCAGGTGAGCGCGAGGTCATGGAACAACGCCTCGCCAGCGCACCCTTGATCAGCGCGCCGACCGAACTCCCCGCACTCCCGCCCGTAACCCTGCCCTCACTCACGGCGCCGACGCCAGCAACGGGCGACGCCAGCAACACGGCGATCCGGGAGCTGTCGGGCCTGGACTACTACAATCTCGGCTCGCAAGCGGCGAAGGACGATCTCTACTGCGCTGGCGTCCTGCGCGCGGAGTTCGACGCCATCAAGGCCGACGCTCATCCCGACAGGATGTCGATCCTGCTGCGCGACGGCCTCGCACTTGATGAAGCAGGCCTTGCGAAGCTCAAGGCCGAGAAGGCGATCGACAATGCCGGCGCTGGCGCATCGCTCGCCTGGACTGACAAGGCTGCAAAGGACCATGCCGCAGGCGCCCTGCGCATCCCCGTCGCGACCTGCACGCAGCGCGCAGCAGCGCTGTCGGATGTCGTGGAACAAGCGGGCAAATAGCCTACCGCCGCTGCTCCGGAAGGCGCGGATCACACACCACAAGCGCCGCGGTCACATCCGCGATCTTCCAGAACGCAACGTCCTCATCCGCAAACCGCGCGCAGCGTTCCACAACCGGACGCGTAATCTCTTGATCGCCTGCCGCCTCGCCAGCACGCCCGAGCGCGCTTTGGAAACCATCCGTGTAGATAACCTCCCGCAGCAGCGGCCGCCCCTCTGCCGCCAGCAGGTTCAGCGACAGCGTCTCGCCTCCCGCAAGCGCCGCCATCAACTGCGGCAGAGGTTCGTCGCGCAGATTGCGCGAGACATGAAAGATCATCGAGTCCGGCGGATCGTACCCGCCATTCACTGGCGTCTTCGGCGCTTCCATCCCGGACGCCTCGGCTGCGAACAGCACGCCGCCCGCGCCCATGATCTCCAACCGCGCATCTTCAACGCCCTCGGCCACCTGCGTGATATGCGGCGAGATGATCTGCAGGAAGTAGGGCTCCAGCACCCCCGACGGCGCGCGGTATTCAAGCGACAGCGTCGTGCGCTTCGCTTTGGCGCCGCCTAGATTGTCCGGCAGCTCGTCGATGGTCAGCGGCCGTCCGGCAGGTCCCCCATTGGCGCGCATGCCAAAGAGATTGATCTCCGCCTTCGCGCCATAATCCTGCGCGCCCTCCCCGGCCTTCTCCGGCGTCTGGAAGAACCACGTCACCGATCCCGCAACGCCCGACGCCTCGCCGGACCCATCGCCAAAATTGCTCATCGGATCGCAATGCGCCGAGCTCAGGCAGTGGCGCAGCAGCAGCGGCCACGCCGCGCCCTTGTCCGCCACGTCGGCCACTACGGCATCCGACGCCGCGCGCTTCTTCGCCTCCGGCCCGCATCCAGCCAGAAGAGTCACGGCAACAAGTACGGCGGTCGCGCTAAACCTGAACATGGCGAACATCATAGCCATAGATCCAGTCCTGCCGCGAGCGGACAAAATCAGGAAAGAGTTTGTCAGCCAGCTGCATCGGCCCGTACGTCGCCGCCTGCGTCAGCGCGTTGGAGCGATGGAAGACGCCCATATTGGCCCGCGCGCTCGCCAGCACTTTCGTCGTGCGCGGCTTGCGCAGCCGCTCATACTGCTTCAGCGACGCCTCGGACACACCATGTGCATGGAGGCATTTCGC
>SXGT01494012.1_pt1 | contig 16224 bp, 14 predicted proteins | sample 3176221 | NCBI WGS metagenome assembly SXGT01 (sample SAMN11356862, study PRJNA531348) | freshwater metagenome | isolation source: freshwater sample F1-120 | place: China: Fuxian Lake, Yuxi | collected 2017-12-25 | reverse complement strand
GTGCGCGCCAGCGCATGTTCCTCGCGCGTCTGCGGATGCAGGAACACGGGGAAATCGCGCCCCACCGGCAGGAACCCCAGTGCCACCATGGCCTCCGGCGTGCTCCCCACCACCACCCAGTCGCGGTCGACGTGCGCGGTCTCGGGCAAACCCGCGGCGCGCGCCATCAGCGCGTCGCGTACGGCGCCGCCCACGAGGTAGGTTTTCATCGCGCCGAGTGTAGAGGCAGCGTGGTCGGCCTCAGGGCAGCGACCCGCGCAGCGGCGGAGCGTGGGGGCACGAGGGCCAGCCGCCGGGCCGCCCCAAGGCGGGCCCAGCCCCCTCGGGGGGCAGCGAGCGACCCGCGCAGCGGCGGAGCGTGGGGGCACGGTCAGCGACCCAGTCGGTAAGGTTCGTCGAAATCGATGAAATCGTGTTCCTGCAGGGCGTCCTGGATCCAGGCCTGGACGCCGGGCAAGGCGGTGACCCGCGCGACGTAGGCCGCCAGATCGGCGGGCACGGGGAGCGCGTAGGTGTTGATGCGCATACAGACCGGGGCGAAATAGGCGTCGGCGATGGTGAACTCGCCGAACAGCAGGCTGCCTTCGGGCTGCGAGGCCAGCAAGTCGCTCCACAGGCCGCAGAGCCTCGCGACGTCGGCGCGCACCGCGGGCTTGTCGCGCCAGAGCAGGCGGCCGATGTCGGGCAGCGAAGCCTCGATGTTCATCCCGCAGTGGTTGCGCAAGGCGCTGAATCCGCTGTGCATCTCGGCGCACACACTTCGCGCCCGGGCGCGGGCTCTGGCGTCCTGGGGCCACAGGTGCTTGTCCGGAAACGTCTCCGCGAGGTATTCGGCGATCGCCAGGGTGTCCCAAATCGGGAACCCGTCATCCACCAGCACCGGCACCTTGCCCAGTGGATTGACGCTGCGCAGTTGCGTCTTGAAGGCGGAGTCGACGTCAAACGAGTCGAATCGCACCATCACTTCTTCAAACTCGATGCCAGCCTGTTTCATCAGCACCCACGGGCGCATGGACCAGGACGAGTAGTTCTTGTTGCCGATGTAGAGCTGCAGTGCCATGGGATCCTCTCGTTGAATCCCGGCATGTTAGTGGAGGCTGGCTGCGGCATTGATGCCAAACCTCGCCCCCACTGATTCGCATATCTGCGACCCGCGCAGCGGCGCAGCGTGGGGCAACCGAGAGGGCCGGCCGCCGGGCCGCCCCAAGGCTGGACCAGCCCCCTCGGGGGGGCAGCGACCCGCGCAGCGGCGGAGTGTGGGGGCTCCAAGCCTTCAGGCGTATTTTTCGAGGATGCGCGTGGAGCGCTCGACTTCGCGGAAAGCCTCCACCTCCGAGGCGGACTCGGACACCGCTTCCATGACCGTGCAGGCCATCATGCGGTAGAAGGCCTTGTCCATGGCCTTGCGCGCCGCCGACATCTGCTGCGCCACGTCTTCGCAGGGGCGGGCGTTGTCGACCATCTCGATCAGCCCGCGCACCTGGCCTTCGATGCGCTTGAGTCGGTTGATGACCTCTCGCTGATGCTCGGTGCGCACGCCATGGTGGCCCTGCAGCAGGTTGACGCTGCGCGACGGGATCGCGGTCGGCAGCGGGGAGGGTACAAGGGTGGCGGTCATGGGCTCTCCTGTCGGTTGGAATGACTCGCTTGTGGCGAGGCGACGAAGTGTGCCAAACAAATACCTCACCCTGAGGGGTTAGAGCCCCAATCGCATCAACGTCGTGCCGAGTGGCGGTAAGCAAGCAACCGGCTGCGGCCGCCCTGATCGCCCAGGTAGGTCGGCGCGATGGTGTGCACGCTGGCCGCTTCGATCCCCAGCGAAGCCAGGCCGGGCCACTGGTTGCTGGCCACGTTGTCGACCGACATGGCGTCCAGGTTGTCGCGGCTCATCAGCGGCTCGCCCGGCAGCAGCTCCATGAAGCCCGCCTGCAGGCGCGCCAGTGCGCGCGGCAGCGGCAGCACGGGGCGCTGGCGGCTGCCGCGTCGCCCGGCAATGCGCACCAGGTCGGCCAGCGTCAACACCTCGGGGCCAGCGCATTCGAAGGTCTGGCCCACGCTGCTCATGGGGAGTCCGGTGTCGCGCAGGCTGGCCACCACGGCGCTGGCCACGTCCTCGACCCACACGGGCTGGAAGCGCGCGCGGGCACCGGCCAGCGGCACCACCGGCAGCACCGACTGCATGCGGGCGAAAAGGTTGAGGAACCGGTCGCCCGACCCGAAGATCACGCTCGGCCGCAATATGGTGAGGTCCAGGCTCGCGCCGCGCAGCACTTCCTCGCCACGCGCCTTGCTGCGCTGGTACCGGGAGGGCGCGTCCAGGCTCACGCCCAGGGCACTGATGTGCACCAGACGCCGCACGCCAGCCGACGCGCAGGCTTCGGCCAGCGCCAGCGGCAACTCGACGTGCACCTTCTCGAACGCCTCTTCGGTGCCATGAAGGATGGCCACGAGGTTCACCACCGCATCGTGCCCTTCCATCAGCGTGAGCAACTGGGCGGGGTCGTGCACGTTGGCTTCGATCACCGTGACGCGCGGCAGCGGTTGCAACAGCGTGGCGTTGCGTGCACGGCGCGTGGGCACCGTGATGCGCCAGCCCTCACGGTGCAGCTTTTCGCACACATGGCGGCCGACAAAGCCGGTACCCCCCAGCACGAGCACGTTTCGAATCGGTTTCATGGCAGTTCGGCGTTGATGGCCTGCGAGGTCAGCGCGCGAGGGCCGACGGTGCCCAGGCGGGCGCGCAGCGATTGCGGCTGGCCGGTGATGATGGCGGCGTAATGGGTGGTGTTGGCCAGCACGCGCTTGACGTAATCACGCGTTTCCTCGAAGGGAATGTTTTCCGCCCAGATTTCACCGGCGACGGTGGGGCCGTTGCGCCACGCGCGCGAGCGGCCAGGCCCCGCGTTGTAGGCGGCTGCGGCCAGCGGCAGCGAGCCTTCGAAATCGTCGAGCGCGAACTTGAGGTAGGCGGTGCCGATCAGGATGTTGGTGTCGCGGTCGTTGATCTGCCCGGGACGGAAGTCGGTCAGGCCGATCTTGCGTGCGGTCCAGCGGGCGGTGGCGGGCATCACCTGCATGAGACCCGAGGCGCCCACGCCGGAACGCGCGTCGGTGATGAACCGACTTTCCTGCCGGATGAGGCCGTAAACGTACGCCGGGTCGAGGCCGATCTCGCGGGCGCGCGGCACGACGGCCTCGCGGTGCGGCAGGGGAAATCGCTGGGCGTGGTCCAGCGCCTGCGGCGTGCGTTCGCTGGTGTTGATGCAGCGGTCCCACAGCTCGTGGCGACAGGCCAGGTCGGCGGCGGCCAGCAGTTCGCGCTCGGGCAGACCGCCGGGGGTGTGCAGTCCCACGGTGTAGTTCCATTCGCGCACCCCCTCGCTGCGCAGGCCGAGCTTCATCGCGATGAGCGCGCGACGCAGGCCCGGGTTGGCCTGTGCGGTCGCAATCTCCTCGGGGCTCAGTGCCTCGGGGGCCGGCGGCGCGGTGATGGGCCGGCCCAGCGCCTCCATGGCGAGCAGCTCGTAGAAGCCTCGCGGCGCCGCAATGCTTTCGTAGAGCGCGTTGGCCTGCGCGGTGGCGGCCTGCGGGTCCGGCAGCTTGAGGCTCTCCAGCGCGCGCGCCTTCCAGTAGACCCACGTGGAATCGTTGCGCTGCCCGTCGCTCATCGCAGCCACGGCGTCGCGCACATGGCCCCAGGCTCCGGCGCGCATGCCGGCGCGGGCCTTCCAGGCCAGGTGCTCGTCGTGCATGAGCGCGTCTTCGCCGTTCGAAAAGTAGCCCAGCGCCTCGACCTGCAGTTTCTGCGCAGACCGCTTGCCGATCACGCCCCAGATCCAGCTGCGCTCTTCCTTGGTGAGCTGGGTCTTCCAGCGCACGTGGTCGGCCTCCACGGCGGCCGCGGCCGGGTCGATGGCGGCCAGCCGGACGATCGCCAGCGTGACCAGTTCCTTGGTGCGCGGGCGGATGGCAATGAACTTTTCGTCGAGGTACTTCGCCGGGTCGCTGGCGATCTGGTCGATGGCCGCGGCGCGTTCCACATCGAGCAGGGCCACCGCCTGGCTGGCCACGCGCGGCCGGTTGCTGTCCATGGCCAGCCGGGCACGCTGCCAGACCGCTTCGGCCTTGAGGTGTCCACTGGCGAGCAAGGATTGCGCGGCGGTGGCACAGCCATCTTCGGCCTCGCGTTGCGCCAGCCAGTTGGCCTGGACCTGATCGGCGGCGGCTTCTGCGGTGATGCGCCCCGCGGCGGCGTCGAGCATGAGCGCGTAGCAGCGGACCTGGCGGTCGTCCTGCATGCGGAACCTGGGCAGTTCTGCCTCGAAATCGACCCAGTTACGCGCCTTGCCCAGGACCAGCATCCAGTCGTTGCGCAGCCGGTCTTCCCAATAGGTCCCGGCCATGCGGTCGAGTGCCGTGCGGATTTCGATCGGGCTTGCGGTCTCCAGGCGAGGGCGCATGGCCCAGTACATGGCCAGGGGCTCGAGCGCGTGACCACGCGTCTGGGGCAGCAGGGTTGCCAGTTGGGCCGCGTTGTTGCGCCGGTAGGCGTCGCGCATTTCCAGCAGGGTGGCGTCCGAACCACCCGGTGCGGGCTGTGCGCACGCTGCGCCGGCCTGCAACAGCACCCCCGCCATAATGAGCCGCCAGCTGGCCGCGAACCGCTTCTGAATTCCCTGTGTCATACCAACCCGTTTCATGCGCTGATTATGGACAACAAAGAAGGTCAGAGTGCCTCACAACCCCAAACGGCGCCCGTTGAGGGATCGGCTGCCGCCCTGAAGATCGAGTGGCGAAAGTCGCTGATCGAAAAGCGCCAGGCGCTCGCGGATCGCAACCTGCGCAACGACTTGTTGCAAAGGGTCATGCGGGTGTGGTTGATCGATCGGCCCGACGCCATCATCGGCGCCTACTGGCCGATCAAGGGCGAGTTCGATCCCCTGCCTGCGCTCTTCCGCTGGCAGGAGGCAGGGCTGGAGGAAGACGCGCAGGGCGCGCAGCGGCACCGCCGCATCGGCCTGCCGGTGGTCAACAAGGTCGACAAGACGCTCACGTTCTACACCTGGTTTCCGGGTTGCCCGATGGAAGAGGACGCGTTCGGCATTCCAAAGCCCAAGGACACCGAGATCGTCGAGCCCACGTTGATCTTTGTGCCCTGCGTGGGCTACGGTCCGGGCGGTTTCCGGCTCGGCTACGGCGGTGGCTTTTACGACCGCACGCTGGCCAGCCTTCAGCCCAAGCCGTTCACCGTAGGCCTGGGCTACGACTTCGGCTACCTGCCTTACCTCAAGCCCGAAGCGCACGACGTCCCGCTGGACGCGATCCTGAGCGACACCGGCGTGATGTGGCCGGAGAGATAGAGCCCCCACGCTCCGCCGCTGCGCGGGTCGCTGCCCCCCGAGGGGGCTGGGCCTGCCTTGGGGCGGCCCGGCGGCTGGCCCTGGTGCGTTGCCCCCACGCTCCGCCGCTGCGCGGGTCGCTGCCCCCCGAGGGGGCTGGGCCTGCCTTGGGGCGGCCCGGCGGCTGGCCCTGGCCTTGCCCCCCAACGCTCCGCGCTGCGCGTCGCTTTTCACCGACGGGGCTGAGGCTGCAATCCCCGCTGTTCAGGGGTGTTCGGCCGTGGCGTGCGCCTCGGTGATGCGCCTCTCGCGCCGCACGAGGTAGAGCCCGCTGCCGATGATGATGGCCGCGCCGAGCCAGGTGTGGGAGCTGGGCAGGGTGTGCCAGATCAGCCAGTCCAGACCCAGGCCCCACGCCAGTGCGCTGTATTCGAACGGTGCCACCGCTGAAGCCTGGCCGTGGCGGAACGCTTCGGTGATGGCGAGCTGACCGCAAAAGCCGGTGATGGCCAGCGCCAGCAGCAGGGGCGCGTCGGCGCGCTGGATGGCGACCCAGCCTGGCAGGGCGAGCGCGCCCGCGCCCACGGCCATCATCAACATCATCCACAGCACCATGCTCTCGCTGCTGTCGGTGCGGCTGGCAAGCCGGCCGGTGACGGCCGCCACCGCGTAGCACAGCGCCGCACCCAGCGTGGCGAGGCCGCCGACGGTGACGAAGCCCGCCTGCAGATCTTCCCCGCTGGGCCGAAGCGCGATCAACACGCCGATGAAGCCGATGCCGATGGCCCACCAGTGCGCCCCCGGCACCCGTTCCTTGAGCACCGGCACCGACAGTGCCGTGATCAGCAGCGGCGAGATGAAGAACAACGTGTACGCCGCCGACAGGGGCAGTTCGCGCACGCCCATGGTGAAGAGCGCGAGCATGGTGATGCCCAGCACGCCGCGCAGCAGGTGCAGGGGCCAGCGCACCTTCAGCACCGTGTGCCAGGCACCGCGCCAGGCGATGTAGACCAGCACCAGGGGCAGGGCCGTCAGGCCGCGCAGCGCGGCGATCTGCAGCACCGGGTAGCGCGCGGCGAGCGTCTTGAGCACCGCGTCCATCAGGGCGAAAAAACCCACCGCCGCCAGCATGAAGACGATGCTGCGCAGGTTGCCGGAAGCGAGGGCGCGGGAAAGGGTCATGGACGGGCAGATTCAGTGCAAAGAATGAGGTGGCGCAATCCGGGAACACCGCGGAACCATCTTGGCCGGGCCGCTGGTGTTGCCCCTGGGGGCGGACGCGGCAGGCGGCGCGGGCGTCAGTCTATGTTGTCGACCGTGTCGGGGTCGGGCACATCGCCGATGGCCTCACGCGTGAGAGCAGCCTGCAGCAGCAGCCAGTCGCAGAACGCCTTCACCTCGGGCCGTTGCACGCTGCGCGGCGCGACCATGAGCCAGTAGACGAGCGGTGAGTCCAGCCGCGTGTGGGGCAGGGGTTCGATCAGGTCCCCGCTGGCCAGGCTCTCGGCCACCAGCGGCAAGCGGGCCAGCGCCACGCCCTGGCCCGTGAGTGCGGCCTGCACGATCTGGTTGGCGTAGTTGAAGTACATCCAGCGCTGCGGCGTGAGCTTGGGCTGCAGGTGGCTACGCGTGCCGCGTTTGCCCGGCTTGCCACCGGCAGGCGCCGTGCCGAAAGTGTCGAGCCAGCGTTGCCAGGTGAGCCATTCCAGGTGGCGCGTGCGGTGCGCATCGCCGGCTTCGATCAGTGCGCAGTTCGACAGGTCTTCGATGCTGTGGATCGGGTGGCTCTTGAGCAGCCAGGGGCTGGCCACGGGCGTCAGCTGCTCGCCGAACAGCCGCAGTGCGGTGGACGGCACGGTTTGCGGCACGGCGTAGCGCAGTGCCAGGTCCACGTCGGCGGTGGCGAGGTCGACCGCGTTGTCGGTCGCGTCGATGCGGATGTCGATGTCGGGGTGATCGCGCTGGAACGCCTCGAGCCGCGGGATCAGCCACATGGACGCAAAGGACGCCCAGGTCGTGATGGCCACGCTCTTGCGCCCGGCGCTCTGGCGGATCTGTCGCACGGCGGTGTCGATGCGCTCCAGCGCCATGCTGGAGGCTCGCAACAGCTGCGACCCGGCGCTGGTGAGCTCGACGGCGCGCGTGTGGCGCAGGAAAAGGGCCGTGCCCACCTCGTCTTCCAGCGCCTGGATCTGCCGGCTGACCGCGCTCTGCGTGAGCGAAAGCTCCTCTGCGGCAGCGCGGAAATTCAGGTGGCGAGCCACCGCGTCGAAGGCTCTGAGATGGCCGGCGGCGATCGGTCGGGTGCGGGGGTGGCTGCTGGTGAGCTGCATGGCGAGGCTCCGGGCATTGATGCAGTTGTCGAATCAATAGCTTACTGCGTATTCATTGGACCAAGGGCAGGAAGCCAGCGAAGATTGATGCCCAGCATGAGCCATCGTCCCCCCACCAGGAGTTTCCCATGACCACCCATTCCGCTTCCTGCTCCCCGACCGTTCAGCGAGCCATCGGCGTCGCGACGGCGCGTGGTTGGCGGCTGGATGCCCGCCGCGCGATGAGCCTGCGCCCCAAGGTACCCAGCCGTTTGTACATCACCCAGGGTCGAGCCTGGGTGACGCTGGGCGTGCCCACGCAAGGACGCGGCAACCAGCTGGGCGACCACATGCTGGAGGCAGGCCAGAGCCTGGCGGTGCCGGCCGGTGCGCGTGTGGTCATGGAGCCGTGGCAGCCCTCACAGACCGCGCCGGTGCGCTTCGAGTGGTGCAGCGAGGCCGAAGCGCAGGCGGCCGAGGTCGATACCCGCTTCGTTCGCGAGGTGGCCACGCCGGGTCGCGAGCTGGTGGTGGCGCTGGGCCAGGCCGGTTGGGCGTTCGTGAGGCTGGTGCGCGGCCTGCTGGGGTACAGCGAATACCTGGTCGCGGGTCGGGGCCGGGTGCTCACGCCTTACGAGTCGAACCCACCTTGACCGGCTTTCGCTTGGGCTTTCGGGCAGCCACAGCTGCCTGAAGGGCCAACCGCGCCCACGGCAGCATGAGCCCGGGCGACTCCAGCGCCTCGGCCGGTGGCGTGTGGTAGTTCAGCTTCATGCGTTTGCCCTTGGCCTCGAACACGAAAGCTTCGGCGCCGGCGGCCAGCCATTGCGGCTCGGTGTCGGCGTTGGTCTTCAGGAACAGCGTGTCCCAGGCAATGATGCCGACGTTCATGCCGTCCACCGAAATGCCCCAGCCGCCGAACATGCGCTTGGCCACGCAGGGCCCCAGGCCCGAGAGCAGTTCGCAGGCGTAGGAGGCGAAGGGATCGATCGGCTTGACCATGGTCTTTATCTTAGGAGCTGACCCGCGGGGGTGACAATCCACCCATGGCCAGACCCAAGTCAGCAACGCACGACCTCAAGCGCGACCAGATCCTCGACGTCGCGGCGCAATGTTTTGCGCGCCAGAGCTTCCCGGCCGCCAGCATGAACGACATCGCCACCGCCTGCGGCACCAGCAAGGCACGGCTCTATCACTATTACGAGAGCAAGGAGGCGATCCTGCTCGACCTGCTGGACCGTTACACCCAGCGCCTGCTGGCGCTGATCGGCGAAGCGGAAGCCCGTGCGCAGCGCAAGAACCTCAGCGAACGCGAGGCGCTCAACGAGCTGGTGCGGGCGTTTCTCACCGAATACGAAACCTCGGCCACGCGCCATGTGGCCCTGGTCCACGACACCAAGTTCCTCGGCGAGGTGCAGCGTGAGCTGATCCTGAACCGCCAGCGCGACGTGGTGGCCGCCTTTACCCGGTTCCTGCGACGCGCCTATCCCGACCGCGTCACCGCGGTCAACCAGACCGCACTGACCATGATGCTGTTCGGCATGATCAACTGGACCTTCACCTGGCTGCGCCCGGGCGGACCGATGAGCTACAGCGCGTTCGCCGACGAAGTGGTGGCGGTGCTGGAACGCGGCATGGCCGGTGGTCCGGTCGGGCATTGATCATTTACGCATGCGTAATGGATTTCGTTTAGTTAAAATTCTGCGCTACCCCACCGGAGACACCCATGAGCAAAGCATTCGCTTCCCAGGCCGACCTGGCCGACAAGAAGATCACGTTCGAACAACTCAGCCCGCACTGCTGGGCCTACACCGCCGAAGGCGACCCGAACTCGGGCGTGATCATTGGTGAAAAATTCATCATGGTGAGCGACGCCACCGCCACGCCGGCCATGGCGCGCGACCTGATCCAGCAGATCCGCAAGGTCTCGGACAAACCCATCAAGTACGTGCTGCTCACCCACTACCACGCGGTGCGCGTGCTGGGCGCCAGCGCCTACGTGGCCGAAGGCGCCACCGAAATCATCGCCAGCCGTGGCACCTACGAACTCATCGTCGAGCGCGGCGCCGAAGACATGCAGAGCGAAATGGAGCGCTTCCCGCGCCTGTTCCGCGGCGCCGACAGCGTGCCCGGCCTGACCTGGCCCACCCTGGTGGTGGGCGACGGCAAGCCCGGACGCCAGGGGAGCCTGGAAGTGGACCTGGGCGGCGTGAAGGTGCAGATCTGGCACCCGGGCCCGGGCCACACGCGCGGCGACACCATCGCCTGGGTGGAAGAAGAGAAGGTGCTGTTCAGCGGCGACCTGGTGGAGTACGAGGCCGGCGTCTACACGGGCGATGCGCAACTGGAAGAGTGGCCTGCCACGCTCGAAGCCCTGCGCGCACTCAAGGCCGAGTACATCGTGCCGGGCCGTGGCGAAGCCATGAAAGGCAACGCCGACGTGAACAAGGCGCTGGACTACACGCAGCGCTGGGTGACCACGCTGTTCCAGGCCGGCAAGGAAGCGGCAGCCGCCGGCATGGACCTCAAGGCCGCCATGGCCCACACGCGCAAGAGCATGGACCCGGTCTTCGGCCATGTGTTCATCTACGAGCACTGCCTGCCGTTCGACGTGAGCCGCGCCTACGACGAAGCCAAGGGCATCAAGAACCCGCGCATCTGGACCGCCGAGCGCGACAAGGAGATGTGGAGCGCGCTGCAAGCCTGAGCCAGCCACTCACCAATGAGCAAGCCGCCTTCGGGCGGTTTTTCTTTGACGACAGGCTACGATCCGCTGCGTTCATCCTGGCCGCCCATGCCCACCACCGTCCTGAACCACTCCGCCACCGACTGGGGCGTCGTTGCCGTCTTCGCCGTCGTCTACCTGGGCATGTTCCTCGGTGGCCTGCCGCGCCTGAAGCTAGACCGCTCGGGCGTGGCGCTGCTCGGTGCCATCGCCGTCATTGCGTTGGCCGGCCTGCCGGTCGAAGACGCCGCGCGCGCGATCGACCTGCCCACCATCGTGCTGCTGTTCGCCTTCATGGTGGTGTCGGCGCAGATGCGGCTGGGTGGTTTCTACGGCGCGGTCACGCGCCGCGTGGGCGAGATGCCGCTCTCGCGCAGCAGGCTGCTGGCCGCGCTCATTCTGGTGGCCGGCGCGCTGTCGGCCGTGTTCTCCAACGACATCGTCTGCCTGGCCATGACGCCGGTGGTGGCGCGCCTGTGCCTGCGGCGCGGCATCGATCCGTTGCCGTTTCTGATCGGCCTGGCCTGCGCCGCCAACATCGGATCGGCCGCCACGCTGATCGGCAACCCGCAGAACATGCTGATCGGCTCGGTGCTGCAGCTGGCGTTCGCGGGCTATGTGCGGCAGGCGCTGCCGCCGGTGCTGATCGGGCTCGGGTTGCTGTGGGCCTGGCTGGCATTCGGGCCCGGCAGGGGGAGGCCTCGCCCCGATGGTCTGCCCGCCGTAGAAGCGACGCATGAGGATGCGGAGCCTGCCTTTGATGCCTGGCAGACCAGCAAAGGCCTCTTCGTCGCCGGGGCACTGTTGCTGATCTTCCTGTTCACCGACTGGCCGCGCGAGGTGGCCGCGTTGGTGGGTGCAGGGGTGCTGCTGCTGAGCCGGCGCCTGCATTCGGCGCATGTCATGGGCCTGATCGACTGGCCGCTGCTCATCCTGTTCATGGGCCTCTTTGTGGTGAACCACGCGTTCGAAACCACGGGACTGGCGGCCCAGGCCGTGGCCTGGCTGGGCACGCAGGGCGTGCATCTCTCGGATCCCGGGCCGCTGCTGGTGGCGGGTGCGGTGCTCTCCAACCTGGTGTCCAATGTTCCGGCCGTCATGCTGCTGCTGCCCCATCTGGCCGGCACCGGCGAACAGGCCGGCGTGATGCTCGCGCTGGTGACCACCTTTGCCGGCAACCTGCTGCTCGTGGGCTCGATCGCCAACCTCATCGTGGCCGATCTGGCACGCCACCAAGGCGTCGACATTGACTGGAAGCGCCACGCCATCACCGGAATTCCTGTCACGCTGGCCACACTGGCGGTGGTGTGGGGCTGGATGCGCTGGTTGGCTTGAAACCGGCGGGGCCAATCCCGTACCCGTATCGCACCGCTCGGTGTGGATCACAGCGCATTTTGTGAAACGCTTTGCAGCGCGCCGGCGAGCGAACCACACTGCCTCCTTTTTTTCGTCTGAAGGTCCTCCCCATGCCGCTGGTTCCAGAAGAGGCACGTTCCGTCGTCGATTTCAACCCGGAAGGTGCCGTGGCGCTGCTCGGCCCGGCCGTGGGGCGATACCTGGCGGAGCACCTGCACCCTGTGCAGGCGGCGCGCCTGCTGCCCCACTTCCTGAGGCAGAGGCAGGAACACTACCCACAGCTGCAGCCGCCGTCTGTGCAGATGCTGTCCAGGGTGCGTGCGCGCGATCTGCTGTTGGCCGCGACGCTGCGCATGGAGCCGCCCGATGGCACGCCGGCACTCACGGCCGAAGAATCGGCCGCCGTCTTTGCATGTTTCTCGGCCCAGGAAGTCAGGCAGGCGATGGGTGGCGAGCACCGCACCGGTCTGTTCCCGCTCACGGCCGAAACCCAGACACGTCTCGATGAGATTCTGGATATTTCATACGGGAATGGGGCATACCAGGCGTGCGGTGCGGCGGTGGCTGAGGGTGCACGAATCGCTCGCGCTCAGGGACTCACCGTGGTCCAAAGGGCCGCGCAAGACGGTCGCCTGGCGCAACTGGTTCCGCCGCTGCGTGAGGGCGGGGCAGGGCCCGAGGATCTGATGGCAACCGTCAACGCCAGCAACTCCCCCTTGCATCTGGCGGCGGAGCGTGGCGACCCGGCAGCGGTCGATGTGTTGCATGCGGCTGGTGTGCCGCCTGATGCCATGACCGCCCGCAATTTTCTCGGTTTTGCACCGGTGCACCTCGCAGCGACCCAAGGGCATGCGCCCTTCGTTCGGGCCCTGGGTCGCTATTTGTCCCCTGCGCAATTGATGGAGTTTTCTGCCAATGACATGTCGGCCGCGCATTGTGCAGGTGAAGCAGGCCACGCCGCGGTCTTCGATGCGCTGGCCGATTCGGGCGTTGCCATAGGGCCGATGATGCAGGCGAATCAACGCGGATACACCCCGCTTCACTGCGTGGCTGAACGCAATTACCTGCACCCGCGCCGGGCCGCACGGGAGACGTCAGAGCAGCGAGATCAGCGACACGCCGGCAGCAAGCAGGTGATCGATACCCTCGTCCGCCTGGGGATGCCGCGAGAATTGGCGACCGCGCAGGACGTGGACGGCGTCAGCCCGATGTTGCTTGCGGCCGAGCGTGGCAATGTGGCGGCCTTGCGGTCGATGTACCACGACACCCTGAATCCGGAGGCGGTGATGGCGGGGTGTCTTCGTACCGGTCAGACGCCAGGCACACACGCTGCAGAACAAAGCCATCTGGACGTCTTCCAGTTCCTGACGCGCGAGGCCCGCTTGCCCCTCCCCCTTGTGCTGAAAGGCGACCGTTTCGGCAGCACGCCCGTTCACTATGCTGCAGGGCGCGGTGACACGCGGATGATTGGCGCGATTGCAGAGGCCGGTGCGGGCCCGGACGTTTTGATGCTCAGAAACGATGCGGGCGAAACGGCGTTCGACCGCGCCCGGTTCAATGGACACGGGGCGACCGTACGCAAAGCTTTGATCGACGCTGGCGTGCCCGGTTGGGAGCTGGTGGCGTTGCCTGGGTCGCCCACGCGTCCCACCACCTCATGCAGGCCATTGATCCTGTAGCGCGGCCTTCATGCCCCGGCGACGCCGCTTAAGGTAAAGCGTCGGGCGTTTCGTGAATGAGAGACCTGGCAGCGGACCGTTGTCGGACACTGCTGGGCTTTTTTGTTCAGCCAAGAGACCACCCCATGCCTCTGTCATTCGATGAAGCGCGCACCGCCATTGACTTCAATCCCGAAGGGGCGGTAGCGCTGCTTGGGAGCGATGTGGGCCACGCGCTGGCGGAGGGCCTGCACCCAGTACAGGCGGCGCGTCTGCTGCCGCACTTCATGCAGCAGAGGCAAGAACGGTATCAGCGCCAACAGCTGCAACTGCAGCTGCAGCCACCGCAGCCACAGGTGGATCCGCAAGGCCGGCTTCAACCGCCGTCGGTGGAGTTCATGACTCTGGAGCGGTCTCGAGATCTTCTGCTGTCCGCCAGTTTGCGAATGGAGCCGCCCGAGGGGACCCCGGCGCTCACGACGGAAGAATCTTCCAGGCTCTTCGCATGTTTCACCACCCGGCAGGTCCGGCAGGCCCTGGGGCGAGTCACAGGCGGCCCATTCAGTGAAGAAGTGCAGGCGCGGCTGGACGAGGTGTTCGACCGTGCCTACGAAGCCGGTCGGTTTCAGGACTGCGGTGGGCCGGTCGCTGCAGGCGCGAGGATCTTTAGGGGTGAGAGAGTGTTCACCCATGTTGTCCATGCAACGGTACACGGCCACTTGAGGGCCTTGTTGCCTGTCCTGCGTGAAGCTGGGGCCGGGTCGGTGCACTTCATGTCGCCGGACGTGCGGGGAAACACGCCCATGCACGTGGCGGCTTCTGTGGGCGATGCCGCCGCAGCTGACGTTTTTCTGAGCGCCGATGTGACCCTTCCCGAGTTGATGCACGCCAATGTGCAAGGCGACAATCCGCTTCATTTCGCGGCTTCCGCGGGGCATCACCGCGTGGTGGCGGCCTTGCACGCGAGAGGCGTGGACGCCCTGGCCTTGACGGCACAAAACCAGCAAGGCCTTGCGCCCGTTCAAGCGGCGGGGCAGTCAGGCCATGCTGACGTCGTGCGGACGTTCGGGCGCTTTTTGTCGCCTGAGCAAATGATGGAGCCTACGGCTGGCGGCGCCACCGTGGCGCATCTGGCCGCGGAGAGAGGTCATGCGCCGGTCTTTGACGCGCTGGCCGATTTGCACATCGCTCCGTTGCAGATCGCGGCAGCGGATCCAGCCGGCCAAACCCCGTTCGACTACGCGGTGCATGGCCCTGGTGGGGTGATGACCGTCGAGCAACAGGCCGCAGGCGCACAGGTGATCGAAACCATGATCCGAAGAGGCGTTCCGCGCCATCTGGTGACGGCGCCCGACAACGCAGGCTTTACCACCATCCATCGGGCGGCGCAGGATGGAAACATCCCGGCGCTCCGAGCGATGATCGACCGCACTTTGACGGAAGGCCAAGTGATGGCGGCGCCCAACGCGGCTCGTCAGACGCCTGTCCACAGTGCGGTTCAGGGCAATCGCCCCGAAGTGATTCGGTTTTTTGGTGGGGAAGCTGGTGTGTCTGTCCTAGGGTTGATGGCGGGAGATGCAGCCGGCTACACCCCTTTCCACTATGCAGCCATGATCGGACGCGACACGATGCCCGAGGCCTTTCACGCTGCGGGGGTGGGGCCGGCTGCCATGACGCAGCGCAATGAAAACGGCCTTGCCGCCGTTCACGAGGCAGGCCTGGCGGGCCAGGCGCCTTTCGTGGCCGCTTTGGCGCGGCATTTGTCGACAGACCAAATGTTGGAACGGAGTGAAGGGGGCCTCTCCGTGACACACCTGGCAGCAGCCAGGGGTCATGCCCACGTTTTTGACGCACTGGCTGACGCGAACATCCCACTTGCAAGGATCGCGGCGCCCGATGACGCCGGCAGAACCCCCGTTTACTACGCGGTGCAAGGCCCGGGAGGGGGCGTATCGACCCCTGAACAACAAGCTGCCGGGGCACGGGTGATCGAGACCTTGCTCCGAAGAGGGATGGACCGGGCGGTGGTGACAGCCCCCGACCACACAGACTTCACGCCATTCCATCAGGCGGCGCTGGATGGAAACATGCCGGCATTGCGTGTCATGTACGACCCGAGTCTGGCGCCCGAGGCGGTGATGGCGGCGGGAGGAATGCGCGGCTCCACGCCAGTCCACCGGGCGGCGATGCGGAACCGTCCGGAGGTGGTTGACTTCTTCCATCAGGTCGCCCATCTGCCTGCCGAACAACTGCTGGCACCCGACCTCAACGGCGACACCCCCATCCACATCGCAGCCCGGTCCGGGCATGGCGGGATGGTGGCGGCTTTTCAACGGGCAGGGGCTTTGCCCGATCAACTGATGCGGAGAAATCTTGCGGGACAGACGCCGCTCGACGTCGCGCGGGAGTGCAACCGGCAGGATGTGATGAGGCAGGCGTTGAGCGATGCCCATGTGCCCCAATGGCAATTGGTGGGCACGCCCGCGGCAACCGCAGGGCCGCCGGGCTCCCTGGCAGCCGGGGGCGCGGCGCTTTGAAGTCAGTGGATCGAAGAGAGGAACTGCTGCAGTTCCGGTGTCTCGGGTGACCCGAAGAGCTTCGCCGGCGGCCCCATCTCGTGCACACGCCCCTGGTGCATGAAGATCACGCGGTCGCTCACCTTGCGCGCGAAGCTCATCTCGTGCGTCACCATCAGCAAGGTCATGCCCTCGTCGGCGAGCGACTCCACCACGCGCAGCACCTCGCCCACGAGTTCGGGGTCGAGTGCCGAGGTGATGTCGTCGCACAGCAGCGCGCTCGGCTGCAGGGCCAGCGCGCGCGCGATCGCCACGCGC